>Ga0182743_1002201_pt1 | contig 17534 bp, 15 predicted proteins | sample eDN3rd30CKraftOP_FD_128522 | JGI IMG/M metagenome (GOLD analysis project Ga0182743, IMG submission 128522) | Enriched Organic Plus compost microbial communities from Emeryville, California, USA - eDNA 3rd pass 30_C Kraft OP (version 2) (version 2) ... | reverse complement strand
CTGCAGCCCCGACGATGGCAGCCATCACGGTATCGCATTCGGCGTCTGCGGCGGTATCCGCCAGGGCCTGAGGGCCTACCCGGACTTCCGGCGCGGCCTGCCCAGTCGGCCATGCGGCCAGAAAGCGGCGGCGCGCCGCGTCGTCCGGCACGACGACCACGGCCGCCCGGCTTGCCAAGGCTTGTTGGGCCAGACGTTCCATGCGGCTGTGCGCAGACAAGGCATACACCGCCAACCGGTCCGGATGGCGGGCAATCACATCCAGCGTGCTTTCACCGATAGATCCCGTAGCGCCGAGAACGGCAACGCGTTGAAAACGGCTCAAGACAACACTCCAGACAGCAATAAGGCAAATGGCGCCACCGGCAGGATCGCATCGATGCGGTCATAGACACCGCCATGCCCTGGCAACAGGCCACTGGAATCCTTGCGGCCGGCGCGGCGCTTGAGCAGCGATTCAAACAGATCGCCCACAATAGAGATGACGCCCAATAACATCGCGGCAAGCAAAGCCAGCGGCAGAGACAAACGTCCGATCAGCACCTGGCCAAAGCTGCCTTCCCAAAAACTCGATATCCAGACCCAGATGGCGGCGCCCGCGACGCCGGCTACGGCGCCAGCAATGGTCTTTCCGGGGCTGACCTTGGGAGCCAGTTTACGCTTGCCGAACGCCCGGCCGGCAAAATACGCTGCAATGTCCGCGACCCACACCAGCGCCAACAAGGACACGACAAACCATGCGCCGTGCGTCATAAAGGCCAATGCCAATACCGACCATGCAGCAAAAATGGCCGGAACGCTGAATATCGACCAAAGGACACTGGCAGGCGGCGCATCGGATCGTCCGCGCACCACGGCTGCCGTGGCACCTACCAGCCATATCAGCGCCACGACGGGCACCAAGCCCTGAACGACCGCCTCACGCAGCGCGCCGCTATCAGGCATGCCATATAGCCAGGCCCAGCTTGCATATAGCATCACGGCCAGCAGCGCCAACGCTATCACAACGCTCAATACGCGAGCCGCCGGTGCTGCGATGGTCAACCGCAGCCATTCCCAGCATGCGCACGCCGCCCCTATCGCCAACAACACCATGAACCACCAGGGATTTCCCACAGACAACGTCAGGGCCAGCACGGCCAGCAACACGACGGCAGTGATAACGCGTTGAACGAGCATAGATATCTCCGGTGGCCTCAGCGCGCCGCGTCTTCGCGCAATTGTGCGCTGGTTCGACCAAAACGGCGTTCGCGGGTGCGGTACCACTCGAACGCTGCTTCGAGTTCATCAGCCCCGAAATCAGGCCAGTAATGATCGGTGAAGTACAGCTCGGTGTACGCCAATTGCCAAATCAGAAAATTGGAAATGCGTTGTTCGCCGCCAGTGCGGATGAACAAATCGGGCTCTGGCGCCCAGGACATGGACAAGTGGTTGCTCAGATGCGTTTCGTCGATGCGCTGCGGATCATTGGCCAACTCAGGGTGCTGGGCAAGCATGGCGCGCGTTGCCTGCAATACGTCCCAGCGTCCGCCGTAATTGGCGGCCACGGTCAGATGCAAGCGATCATTATGGGCTGTGCGGGCCTGCGCATCAGCGATCAATGACTGCAGCCGCGGCTCGAAATGCGACAGATCGCCGACCACATGCAGGCGTACACCCTGATCGTTGAGCTTGTCGACCTCGCGTTCCAGCGCCTGCACAAACAGGCGCATAAGCAGGGATACCTCTTCGACGGGCCGCCTCCAGTTCTCGGAGCTGAAGGCAAACAACGTCAGATAACGCACCCCACGCCGTCCGCAAGCCTCCACCACGCGCCGCACAGCCTGTACGCCCTTGGCGTGCCCGGCGGTACGCGGTAAATGCCGGCGCGTCGCCCAGCGGCCGTTGCCGTCCATGATGATGGCAACGTGCTGTGGAACTGCCTGCGTGGCGGGAATCGCCTGGGTGGAACTGATTGCCATGTAGGAAACAAGTCGGGCCGCCAGGGCCTTATGTAAGCTGAAAATCAAAAAAATCACGCCGCCACACCAGCACCGTGCCGGCCATGCAGCAGCGGTACGGCGCAAGCGGCGCGCGTGCGAACAATATCCTGACCCGATTATACGGTCATGATCTCCGCTTCTTTCGTGGAGACCAATTTGTCGATCTCTGTAACGTTACGATCGGTGAGCTTTTGCACCTCGTCCTGGGCGCGACGCTCGTCGTCCTCGGAGATTTCCTTGTCTTTGACAAGCTTCTTGAGCGACTCGTTAGCCTCGCGACGCAGGTTGCGCACGGCGATCTTGGCATCCTCGCCCTCGCTCTTGACCACTTTGGTCAGATCACGACGGCGCTCTTCGGTCAGAGCCGGCATCGGGACACGGATGGTTTCGCCCATCGAAATGGGGTTCAGGCCCAGGTCCGACTCACGGATGGCCTTCTCGATCACTGCGGCCATGGGCTTTTCGTAAGGCTGCACGCTGATGGTACGTGCGTCGACCAGGTTCACGTTGGCGACTTGGCTGACAGGAACCGGCGAACCGTAGTATTCGACCTGAACGTGATCCAGGATGCCCGTATGGGCACGGCCCGTACGAATCTTGGACAGGTTGACTTTCAGCGTTTCCAGCGACTTGGCCATGCGGGTTTCGGCCGATTTGCGGACTTCTGCGACGCTCATGAAAATATCCTTTGCTTAAACGTGTACCAACGTGCCTTCGTCTTCGCCACTGACGACACGCTTGAGTGCGCCGGACTTATTGATCGAAAACACTTTCAGGGGCAGTTTCTGGTCGCGGCAAAGCGCAAACGCCGTCGCATCCATGACTTCGAGGCGGCGCACGATGGCCTCGTCGAAGCTGATGCGGGTGTAACGCGTCGCCGTGGGGTCTTTGTTGGGATCGGCGCTATAGATGCCGTCGACCTTGGTGGCCTTCAACACGATTTCAGCGCCAATTTCGGCGCCGCGCAACGCGGCAGCCGTATCGGTCGTGAAAAACGGATTGCCCGTACCCGCCGCGAAAATCACGACCTTGCCTTCTTCGAGGTAACGCAGGGCCTTGGGACGGATATAAGGCTCGACGACCTGATCGATATTCAGGGCCGACTGCACACGAGCGTCGACACCTTTGTTTTTGAGCGCGTCCTGGAGGGCGAGCGCGTTCATGATGGTCGCCATCATGCCCATGTAGTCGGCTGTGGCGCGATCCATGCCCTGGGCGCCGGGCGCGACGCCACGGAAAATATTGCCACCGCCAATCACGATGGCCAGTTCGACGCCTAGCGCCGAGACTTCTGCAATTTCATCGGTCATGCGCACGATGGTGCTGCGATTGATGCCAAAAGCATCATCGCCCATCAGCGCCTCGCCGGAAAGTTTGAGAAGAACCCGTTTGTATGATCTGCTGCTCATAGGTGATGTCCCAGGGAACGATCCGACGAAAGTGTAAGACAAGAAATAGGGCCGGACTAGATGTTTATCTAGCCGGCCCTGGGTACTACGACTACTTAGGCGCGGCCAGCGGCGGCTGCGGCAACTTCAGCGGCGAAGTCGCTGGTCTTTTTCTCGATGCCCTCGCCTACGACGAACAGCACGAATTGACTGATCGAGGCGCTCTTTTCCTTGAGCATCTGTTCAACCGATTGCTTGTCGTTCTTGACGAAGGGCTGCGACAGCAGCGTAACTTCTTTCAGGAACTTCTGCACCGAACCCTCGACCATCTTGGCGACGATTTCGGCAGGCTTGCCGGACTCGGCGGCCTTTTGTTCGGCAACCGAACGCTCGGCGGCGATGTCAGCGGCGGCGACGCCTTCGGCGTTCAGCGCCTTGGGCTTGGTCGCAGCGATGTGCATGGCCAGGTCTTTACCGATTTCTTCGGCGCCGGTGTATTCAACCAGCACGCCAATCCGGCCGCCGTGCACATAGCTGGCCAGTGCGTTGGGGGTCTCGATGCGCTGGAAACGGCGTACGGAGATGTTTTCACCGATCTTGCCGACCAGGGCGGTACGGGTGGTGTCAACGGTACCTTCGCCCAGGGGCAGCGCCGACAAGGCAGCCACATCGGCGGGATTTTGTGTGGTGACCAGCTCGGCCAGCTTGTTCACAAAAGCGACGAAGTCGTCGTTCTTGGCGACGAAGTCAGTCTCGCAGTTGACTTCGATGACAGCGCCTTGCTTGGCGTCAGCCGAGATGAACAGGCCGATCAGGCCTTCGGCCGTCACGCGGGCGGCAGCCTTGCTGGCCTTGTTGCCCAGCTTGACGCGCAGGATTTCTTCGGCACGGGCCAGATCGCCTTCGGCTTCGGTCAGGGCCTTCTTGCACTCCATCATGGGCGCGTCGGTTTTCTCACGCAGTTCCTTGACGAGGGCGGCGGTAATTTCAGCCATGATTGCTCCAATTTCGCTTAGACATGTCCCGGTCGCACCGGGGCATATGGTTTGATTCGACAAGACGCCCGCTTTCGGCGGGCATGAGACGGGAGCCCGTCTCGAGACGTCCGACGGCGGTTGTAACAGACTGGGCTGTCACAAACCACCACCGGATCAGGCATTAGGCCTGGTTGTCCTGCACTTCGACGAACTCTTCCGAACCTTCGCCGGCTTCTTCGACGATGCCGTTCAGGTTCTGTTCGCGGCCCTCGAGGACAGCGTCAGCGATGCCCTTGGCATACAGCGCGATGGCCTTGGCCGAGTCGTCGTTGCCGGGAATGATGTAGTCCACGCCTTCGGGCGAGTGGTTGGTATCAACCACGGCCACCACGGGGATGCCCAGCGTGCGGGCCTCGGCGATGGCGATCTTGTGGTAGCCAACGTCGATCACGAACAGCGCGTCGGGCAGACCGTTCATGTCCTTGATGCCGCCGATGGACTTGTTCAGCTTGTCCAGTTCGCGTTGGAACAGCAGGCCTTCTTTCTTGATCATGCGCTCGGCGCCGCCTTCGGCGACGACGGTTTCCATGTCTTTCAGGCGCTTGACCGAAGTTTTGACCGTCTTGAAGTTGGTCAGCATGCCGCCCAACCAGCGGGCGTCGACGTAGGGCATGCCGCAACGTGCGGCTTCGGTAGCGACCAGTTCGCGAGCGGCGCGCTTGGTGCCGACGAACAGGATGTTGCCGCCACGGGCAGCCAGTTGTTTCACGAACTTGGTGGCTTCCTGGTATTTCGCCACGGTCTGTTCGAGGTTGATGATGTGAATCTTGTTACGGTGACCGAAGATGTACGGGGCCATCTTGGGGTTCCAGTAACGGGTCTGGTGACCAAAGTGGACACCGGCTTCCAGCATTTCGCGCATGAGGGACATAATGTTCTCCGAGGGTTGGTTCTTGCGTTACGCCTGTACCGGCCCGTGCATGACACGGCTGGCACCCTGGGTGGCATAACGCGCGATTTTTCGATGGCCACCTGGCCACCGAAATGGTCTAGCCCTGAACCCGGCCGGCCGATCACCACAGCAAAACACCTGCTATGGAGAACAAACCCAGACGACCGTAGCAGCATAGGGCCTACAATGCATCTCAAAGTAGACCCGGCCACCGGCAACACTTCGGCCCCCTCGCGATCAAGAGCGCTATATATAGATAGCGCTGCAGCGATCAGCAGGCGGTTAACCCAAGCATTGCCCCCGGTTTTCAGGCAAGCCTATAATTCTACTATCTTTCTATCCACTTACTCAAGCCAAAGACACTTCGCCATACATGGGACTCGTTACCAACCCCGCCGATCTGGACAAAATGCGCGCCGCCTGCCGGGACGCCGCCAAAATCCTCGATTTCATCACCCCTTACGTCAAACCAGGTGTCACCACGGGTGAACTGGACCGTTTGTGCCTGGAATATCTGACTGACGAGCTCAAGGTGAAATCGGCGACGGTGGGCTACGCGCCTCCCGGATATCCGCCCTTTCCCGGCGCGATCTGTACCTCGGTCAACCACCAGATCTGCCACGGCATTCCGGGCGACAAAGTCCTGAAGAACGGCGATTCGCTCAATATCGACGTCACCATCATCAAGGACGGCTGGTTCGGCGATACCAGCCGCATGTACCACGTAGGCGAGCCCAGCATCCAGTCCCGCCGCCTGGCCGAGGTGACTTTCGAGTGCATGTGGAAAGGCATCCAGCAGGTGCGCAATGGCGCCACGCTGGGCGATATCGGCCATGCCATTCAAAAACATGCCGAATCCAACGGCTATTCCGTGGTGCGCGAATACTGCGGCCACGGTGTCGGCCGTCGCTTTCACGAAGACCCCCAGGTTCTGCACTATGGCAAGCCCGGTACGGGCGTGCCGCTGGTGACCGGGATGATTTTCACCATCGAACCGATGATCAACGCCGGCCGCCGCGAAATCCGCCAGTTGTCCGATGGCTGGACGGTCGTCACCCGCGATCACAGCCTGTCGGCACAATGGGAACATGCCGTGCTGGTCACGGACACGGGCTACGAAGTCCTGACCTTGTCGGCGGGCGTGCGCCAACCGCCCGACTTCATCGCCGACCGGCTCGTATTGCCGGCGGCCTGATCGCAGGCGTGGCATGATCAAGGGCGCCTCGTGCGCCCTGCTCACCAGCTCTGTATCGGGTGCCAGCCACATGCCGGCCGGACGACGGTCTGAGCGACATCGCGTTTTATTTTGTATACCTACAGGGCAGGTCCTGCCATGAACGCCACTCTCACCAGGCTATCCGATCTGCGCGAGCGCCTCCAGGCTGCCCGTCGTGCCGCTATTGCGCAGTTTCGCCAACATCGACGGCCAGATACCCTGCTGAACGATCTGCGGCGCCTTGTCGATCAGGCGCTGCGCGACTTGCTCAAGCTGCATCCTTTGCCCGCCGGCGCCACGTTGGCAGCCGTGGGCGGCTACGGTCGCGGCGAACTTTATCCGCACTCTGACGTCGACCTGCTGATTCTGTTGCACCATGCGCCCTCGCCTGCCGAGGCCGAGGCCATTCAAGCGCTGGTCGCTGCGCTCTGGGATTTGGGGTTGGAGCCCGGTCATAGCGTACGCACGCTCGAGGACTGCGTCCGCGAGGCCGACGCCGACATCACGGTCCAAACGGCCCTGCTCGAATCGCGTTGGCTGGCCGGCAGCCGCTCGCTCATGAAGCAGTTCGAGTCCACCATCCAGCAGCAAATGGACGCACCGGCCTTTTTCCAGGCCAAACGCGTCGAAATGCAGCAGCGTCATGCACGTTATCAAGACACGCCGTACGCACTGGAGCCCAATTGCAAGGAGTCGCCGGGCGGCCTGCGCGATTTGCAGGTGATCTTGTGGATGGCACGCGCGGCGGGCTTCGGCGGCACCTGGAAAGAAGTCGCCCATGCGGGATTATTGACGCCTTCCGAGGCACGCGACCTGCGACGGGCCGAACAGGCCTTCAAACGCCTGCGAATTGAACTACACCTGCTGACAGGCCGTCGTGAAGACCGTCTGCTATTCGACCTGCAGCCTGGTCTGGCCGAGGTCTATGGCATACAGGCGACTGCCACTCGCCGCAGCAGCGAAATATTGATGCAGCGCTACTACTGGGCTGCACGTCTGGTGACGCAGTTAAATGCGATCCTGGTGCCCAGTATCGAGGAGCGCCTCTACCCTCGCCCCGACACCGACGCACGCGACATCGACGAAGATTTCCGCAACGTACGCAACCGGCTCGATATCGTGCGGGACGATGGATTCGAACGCAAACCGACGCTGTTGCTGCGCGCATTCCTACTGATGCAGCAGCACACCGAACTGACCGGCATGTCGCCGCGCACCCTGCGTGCCATCTGGCATTCACGTCACCGCATCGATGCGCAATTCCGGCGCAATCCGGTCAACCGCAAACTGTTTCTGCAGATCCTGCAACAGCCGCGCGGCATTGTGCACGAACTGCGGCGCATGACGATGCTGAACATTCTGCCGCGTTACCTACCGGTATTTCGGCGCATTGTCGGGCAAATGCAGCACGACTTGTTCCACGTCTATACCGTCGACCAGCACACCCTCGCTGTCGTGCGCAATGTTCGGCGCTTTACCATGCCCGAGCATGCCCAGGAATATCCGTTGGCCAGCCAGTTGATTGCCAACCTCGAACGCCATTGGTTGCTGTATGTCGCGGCACTGTTTCACGACATTGCCAAAGGCCGCGGCGGCGATCATTCGGAATTGGGCGCGCGCGAAGTACGGCGTTTCGCTCACGATCACGGCCTGGATCCGGAGGATGCAGAACTCGTAGAGTTTCTCGTGCGCCAGCATCTGCTGATGTCGGCCGTGGCACAGAAACGCGATCTCTCCGACCCCGCCGTGATCGCCGATTTTGCCGCCACGGTACGTGACGAACGGCATCTGACTGCGTTGTATTTGCTGACGGTAGCCGATATCCGCGGCACCAGCCCCAAGGTCTGGAATGCCTGGAAAGGCAAGCTTCTGGAGGACCTCTATCGCCTGACCTTGGCGGCGCTAGGGGGATCGCCTGCCGACACGCACACGGTGTTGACCGAGCGCAAAGAAGAAGCCGCACGCTTGACGCGTTTGGCGGGCCTGCGGGACGATGCCCGCGAGGCGTTCTGGAATCAACTGGACGTCGCGTATTTCCTGCGCCACGACGCCTCGGACATCGCATGGCACACGCGCCATTTGTATTACCAGGTCGCACCCGATGGACCCGTCGTGCGCGCCCGCCCCACCGAACACGGCGAAGGCCTGCAGATCATGGTGTACACGCGGGACGTCGCAGAGTTGGTGGTGGCGATCTGCGGCTACTTTGACGCCAAGGCGCTGAGCATTCAGGATGCCCGCATTCATACGACGCGGCACGGCTGGGCATTGGACAGTTTCATCGTGCTGCCGCCGGAAGGCGCGTCGGATCTACGCGCGCAGGCGACGTTGGTTGAGCACGAACTGACGCAGCGTTTGCGTCAGCTGCAGGATGGCACGAGCGCTTCGGCCACATATCAGGTCGCGCCGCAGCGTCGTCAATCCCGTATTTCAAAGGCTTTTCCGGTCTTGCCTCAGGCTGAATTGCAGCCTGATGAGCGTAGCCAATCGTGGCGTTTGTCTGTGACGGCAACGGATCGGCCTGGGCTGTTGCATGCGTTGACGCGGGTGTTTTCCAAGCATAAGGTCGAGGTCAGTATGGCCAAGATCATGACGTTGGGCGATCGGGTCGAAGACGTATTCATTCTCACGGGGGCGACGCTGGAGAAGCCGCGTAGTCAGATGCAGTTTGAGCGGGCTGTGTTGGATGCTTTGGCGGGGGATGAAGAGCAAAAGCGGGCGGCTTAGATTTTTGTGATCGGCTGTTATTGGTTCTATTGAGTGGGTGTTGGGTCTTCTTTTGTGCGGTTGTTGGTTCTTTTGACGCTGGCGGCCGGGGTGCGAAGGCGATGCTGGCCTAATCGCAACGGCTCGGCGCAACACCAGGCGCCGAGGTCCCCTTCGGGGACTACCCGTCGCTCAAAAGGCCAGCATCGCCTTCGCACCCCGACCACCAGCTGCATTAGAGATTAACGACGGCGGTCAAAACAATCTACAGATTGCGTTCATCTAGTGCTATGGCCCGCGGCTCAACGATTTTGCCATTAAGAACCTTGCCGCACGCCAGACAGCATCCGCGGCATTTCCTCATTGCGAGTCCCAGCCGGGAGCCTGAAAGCCACACCGGGCCGTAGAGCCGCGATTTAGCCTCGCGCAGCGAGGCCGAGGCCCCTGGTCATGGGCCGAGTCGCGGCGATAGGCCCGGTGTGGCTTTCAGGCTCCCGGTTGGGACGCCTAAAGAACGACAATCCCGCAGCAGCAATGGCACTAACGACCATAGCAATAGTAGTAACAGCAGTGGCAGTGGCAGTGGCAGTGGCAGTGGCAACAACAATAAACGAATCAAAGCACTTTGCTCCGCCGAACCCTAACTTCAGCAAAAGCAAATAGTCACCGCAAGCTCCACCGGTAACACTCTATCCGTGCCGCACACATTGCGACCGAGATACCAATAACGCTGGAACATCGAAACATCCGGCGACCGTGGAGACATTCATGATCAAGAACGTACGGCGTCTTGCGATGATGTGCGCGCTGGCTTGCGCGACTCAGGCAAACGCGGCCTGGCCCGACCATCCCATCACCATCATCGTCCCCGCCGCCCCAGGCGGCACCACCGACATCGTCGCTCGTCTCGTAGGCGAAAAACTCAGCACTGCCTTGAAACAGCAAGTCGTCATAGAGAACCGCGCCGGTGCAGGCGGCATCATTGGCGCACAGCTCGTCGCCCGCGCCAAGAATGACGGCTATACGTTTCTCATGGGCAATATCGGCCCCAATGCCATCAATTATTCCCTGTACAAAGAGCTACCCTACAAACCCAGCGATTTCACGCCCGTGACGCAGGTCATCATGGTGCCCAACATCCTGGTCGTGAACGCCAAATCTCCCTACAAGACCGTAGCGGACTTGATTGCAGCCGCGAAAAAAGAGCCCGTTACCGTTGGGTCGTCAGGCACAGGCCAATCACCGCATATGTCTGCCGAGATGTTCAAACAGCGCACCGGCATCGAGGCCACTCACGTTCCGTACAAAGGCGCCGGTCCCGCCGTCGCTGCATTGCTCGGATCTCAATTCACCTTCATGATCGACAATCTTCCGAGCTCGCTAGGCGCGATACAAGATGGAAAATTTCGCGCGCTGGCTGTGACCAGTGCCAAAAGATCACCCGTTCTGCCCGATGTCCCCACCATGGAAGAAGCCGGTGTAAAGGACATGGTGGTCACCGCGTGGTTCGGCCTGTTCGCCCCTGCGGGGACCGACATGAATATCGTGAACCAGATGCAGCAAGCGACCAACAAGATCATTCACGACGGTCCCATCGCCGAGCGTTTTCGCGCATTGGGGGGCGAGCCCGGCGGGGATACTCCCGACGATTATGCGGCGTTCGTAGAGCGCGAACGGACGCAATGGAAAGACATTGTGCAAAAAGCAGGCTTGAAGCAGGAGTAACCGGTGATCAACAAAATATGTCCTTCCCTGCGCGATGCCGTCTCGCCTATCGCAGACGGCGCCAGCATCATGATCGGCGGCTTCGGCGAAGCCGGTGTTCCAATGCAATTGATGCAAGCCCTGTTGGAACATGGCTCGCGGGATTTGACGATCATCAGCAACAACAGCGGCACATTCGATCGCGGCATTGCGGCGCTCATCCTGGCCAGGCAGGTGAGCAAGGTCATTTGTTCGCACCCCCGCCCGCCTAATTCCGAGGTCTTTGCCGCCGCCTACCGCGCAGGCCAGGTGGCGCTCGAGGTCGTCCCGCAAGGCACGCTGGCCGAACGCATTCGCGCAGGCGGTGCCGGATTAGGGCCATTTTTTACCCCTACCGGCTATGGCACGCCGCTGGCCGAAGGTAAGCAGACCTGCGTCATCGATGACGTCGGTTATGTGCTGGAGCAACCGTTGCGCGCTGACTTTGCATTGGTGCGCGGTCACTTGGGTGATCGCTGGGGCAATCTGACTTATCGGTTTGCGGCGCGCAACTTCAACCCCGTCATGAGTTCGGCCGCACGGCACACGATCGCCCAGGTTGACCAGATCGTAGAGCTAGGCGCGATCGCACCAGAGCACGTCATGACGCCAGGCATTTTTGTAAAGACCGTGGTACTCGCCAAGGATCCCCAATGAGTCAAGCGCTATTGCCTCCACGCGAACAACGCCTATCTCGCCATCACATCGCTCAACTCGTGGCCAGCGATATCCCTGACGGATCTATCGTCAATCTGGGCATCGGCATGCCTACGCTGGTGTCGAACTACCTCCCGCCCGATCGAGAAATCGTGCTGCATAGCGAGAACGGCATTTTGGGCATGGGCGCCGTTGTTGAGGGTGAACGAGCCGATCCCGATCTGATCAACGCCAGCCGCGAGACCATCTCGCTGTTGCCGGGCGCATCTATCTCGGAACACACCGTATCCTTTGCCATGATGCGCGGCGGCCATCTGGACTACACCGTGCTGGGTGGATTTCAAGTCGCGACTAACGGCGACCTGGCCAATTGGATTACCGATGCAAAGGACGCCATTCCCGCCGTGGGCGGCGCAATGGATCTGGCAGTAGGCGCGCGCAAGGTCTACATCACTATGGATCACTGCACACGCGAAGGGATGCCGAAGCTATTGGACCGATGCACCTATCCCCTGACGGGTTTAAAGGTGGTGGACCGCATATACACCGACATGGCCGTGGTCGACATCAGCACTCAGGGAATGGTGCTCTACGCCATTCTGGACGGAATCAGCATCGCCACGCTGCAATCCGTCACGCAAGCCACGCTGCACACGCCGATCCCGCCGCGCATTATCGAACGCGTATCCGATGATCGCGTGCAATATCGAGCGTGACTGACGCCCGGAATCGACTTTGCTCGAACGCGCGTGGATAAAGGACATCGCTGTCCGCAACGAGAGCGAATCCGACGACGCATAGCCTCATCACCACCAGACAGCAGGAGACGTCATGACACCCATAGCGACATTGAATCGACGTTGGACACGCCGGGTTGGCGCTGCCGCATTGAGTTTGGCGAGCGCACTGAGTTGCCTGATCACGACCGCAGTTGCCCATGCAGCATCGGACTATCCCAACAAACCAATTACGCTGCTGATCCCCTATCCGCCCGGTGGCAGCGCGGACATGCTGGCGCGTCCACTGGGCGCGGTGCTACAGAAGGAACTGGGGCAACCGATCGTCATCGAATACAAACCCGGAGCAGGCGGCTCGATAGCGACGGCTCAGCTCGCACGCTCGGCGCCGGATGGCTACACCGTGCTGATGGTGTTGGCCGCCCATGCGATCAATCCCAGCCTGTACCCGTCATTGCCGTACGACACGCGCAAGGATTTTTCGCCGGTATCGTGGGTGGCGAATCTGCCGCTGTTAGTCGTCGCGCCCACGCCGGCGCCATACAACACATTGCCGGAAATGATCGCGTACGCCAAAGCCCATCCCGGCAAAATCTCATTTGCGTCGGCAGGCAACGGCAACACCAGTCACCTCGCGGTCGAATTGTTCAAGCGCAAGGCAGGCATCGACCTGCTGCATGTGCCATACAAAGGCAGCGGTCCGGCCGTCGTGGCCTTGATAGGCAACGAAGTGGGATTGATGTTCGACAGCATCTCGACATCATTACCCCAGGTCAAAGCCGGCAAACTGAAAGCACTGGCGGTGACAGGCAGCTCACGCGCAGCGGTGTTGCCCCAGGTGCCCACTGTGCAAGAGTCCGGTACGCCGGACTTTGTCGTCAACGGCTGGTACGGCATTATTGCGCCCGCAGGGGTACCGAAAGACGTCGTCGACAAACTCAGCAAAGGCATCGCCAACGCAGTCAAGCAACCCGCATTACAGGAACAATTGGCCGGCTATGGCTACGAGGTCGTGGGATCGACTCCGGCGGAATTCGGTAAACACATCGATGCCGAACTCGATACGTGGCACCAGGTGATCACGGATGCTCAGGTGAAATTGCAATAGGCATTCATGATCACCACGGCCACAGACCGAGCCGCACAGGTTTTTCGCAGAGACCGGTCGTCCGTCGTCGATCCCCTATCCCACGCCTGAGAAGGCCTGTCTCAGCCATACTGCTACGCTCACAGGCAGGCTTTCTCCATCGCGTCGCGTACGTCAGGGCAAGACGGTCACCACTACGCCGCCGCGCGCATCGGCGTCGCATCGGCACGTGCCAATTGCGCCGCCGCATCGCGTAATGCCGTGCGCAGGCCTTCTTCTACTACTGGGTGATAGAACGGCATATCGAGCATCTGTGCAATCGTCAGCCCTTGCTGCACCGCCCACGCCAGCAAATGGCCAATATGTTCGGCCGAGGGGCCGATCATCTCTGCGCCCAGGAAACGCCCCGTGCCGATCTCGGCATAAACATGCAACATGCCTTTGTTCTTCAGCATGACGCGTGAACGGCCTTGATCCCCGAAATCCACTTCGCCGGTGACGTATCCGTCCTGCGGCAAACGGGCATACGGCGTTCCCACCAATGCGATCTGCGGGTCAGAAAAAACCACACCTAACTGCGCCCGGCGCAAACCGGCTTGCACGTCGGGATATCGCGCGGCGTTCTGGCCGGCAATGCGCCCTTCGTCAGCAGCCTCGTGCAACAACGGCACGTCTGCATTCGCATCTCCAGCGATAAAGATCTGCGAATTGCCCGATTGCAGCGTATGACGATCGAATTCCGGCACACCGCGCGCATCGCGCACGAGACTGGTGTTTTGCAGATCCAGCTGATCGACATTCGGGCGACGGCCGGTTGCCACCAACGCATAATCGAACGTCTCGGTGCGTTCAGTGTTATCCAGCGCGATGTAGCGTACTTCCACTTGATCGCCGACCCGCGTTGTCGACAGGACACGCGCATCCGGATCCAGATAGAACTCGTCCTGGAACGTGCGGCGCGCACGCTGGCGCACGGCGGGATCACTCAGGCCGCCCAGACTGCCGCTCACACCAAACACACGTACGCGCACACCTAGACGCGCCAGGGCTTGCCCCAGTTCCAACCCAATCACGCCAGGACCAAAGACCGCCACACTGCTGGGCAAGTCGTCCCAGTCGAATACATCATCGTTCACCACGAGACGATCGCCCAATCCTTGGAATGGCGGGGGCACTATGGGACGCGACCCTGTCGCAATCACCACGCTAGCCGCCTTAATTTCCATTTGATCGTCGACGCGCAATACCGTGTCTGAAACAAACTTCGCATACCCGAGGATCTTGTCCTCGGCAGGAATGTTTTCAACGCCCTCGAGCACGAATCCGACAAAACGATCACGCTCACGGCGGACGCGCGCCATGACTTCACGCCCATCAACGCGGATCGGCCCATCCACATGCACGCCAAACGGCGCCGTATGCGCAGCATGATGAGCGGCCTCGGCAGCAGCGATCAACAGTTTGGAAGGCATGCATCCGACACGCGCACATGTCGTCCCATAGGGGCCGCCCTCGATCAAGAAAGCGCGCTTGCCAGCCGCACGCGCCGCACGATACGCCGCGAGCCCTGCGGTGCCCGCGCCAATTACCGCAACATCGGTATGCAGAGTCTTCATCATTTTTCCTACTGAATCTTGCGCTGCGCCCTGAGCAAGGCCAACGCGCCCAAAACAAACGCCCGCGCAGCCGCCTTAATGGCTGACGCGAGCGTTATCTATGAAAAACGGTTGGGGTGCCAAGAAACTCCCGGCCCCCTGGCCATCAGGCGAAATGCGCCTTCAGGTCTTCCAGGCCACCGATCAGCTTGCCGTTGATAAAGACCTGCGGAGCAGTCGCTTTACCCGACACTGCGCCGATCACACGGCCGCGCACCTTGTTTTCCAAGGGGATTTCGATGGCGTTGTAGCCTTTCTCATCCAACAGGGCCTTGGCTTCTACGCAGAACGGGCAGCCCGGCTTGGAGAACACGACAACTTGATCGGGTTTTTTGGCCTTCGGGGCGAAGTAAGCCAGCATCGTGTCCGCATCGGACACTTCAAACGGGTCGCCTTCTTTTTCCGGCTCGATGAACATTTTTTCAACCACGCCGTCTTTCACCAGCATGGAATAGCGCCAGCTGCGCTTGCCAAAGCCCAGGTCACGCTTGTCGACCAGCATGCCCATGCCTTCGGTGAAATCACCGTTGCCGTCGGGCAGCAGCGTGATGTTGGCGGACTCTTGATCCTTGGCCCATTCGTTCATCACGAACGTGTCGTTCACCGACACGCAGACGATGCTATCGACGCCTTCAGCAAAGAAGGCCGGCGCCAGTTCGTTGTAACGAGGCAGGTGGGTCGACGAGCAAGTCGGCGTAAAAGCACCAGGCAGGGAGAAGACAACAACAGTCTTGTTCTTGAAAATATCGTCGGTCGTCACTTGTTTCCACTCATTGCCCTCGCGGACAGGGAAAGTGACGTTAGGGACTCGTTGGCCTTCGCGGTTTTGCAGCATTCGTTTATCTCCAGATGTGTTGAGAGGTCCTCAGCGACCATGTGGAAATAATAAACAATAGCTATCGATATATCCAATTTAATTATTTTAATTAATTGATAGACAAAACCAATCGACTACTGAAAATAAAAAGACAACACTAATTAAACAACAAAAGTGAACTGCCAAACCACTATCGGGCCGAGGCCGCCTGCATGCTGTTTGCAGCACGGCCTGTGCCCACGGCGTGTCAGGCCAGTTGAGCCTCGTAGCCGGCGTCGACAATCGCCTGCCGTACTTCTTCGACGTCCGTGGTGCCGTCAACCGTGACGCGATGCGCACTCAGGTCGGTGGCCACGGTGGCGCCCGGCACCGCCTCTTTCACAGCCTTGGTAATCATGCTCACACAGTGGCCGCAGGTCATATCGGGAACGTTGAATTGGAAAGACATAAATGCTCCTTTTTAGGTAGTCAACATCAAGTCCGCGTGGCACGAGACGTGTTCAGCGTGGCACCGGACCGATTGCAACCAGCTTAAACCTTCCTATGATGTCAAGGTCAAGCGTACAATCAAGCTTGACCTTCCCATCATGTCAAGGTTGAGACTATCACTATTCGCTCTCAACTTTGACGGAGTTCACCATGAACGCCTCCTCTCTCACCCATACAGAGCTTGCCATTACGGGCATGACCTGCGCCTCGTGCGTCAAGCGCGTTGAAAAGGCACTAACGGCTGTGCCCGGCGTGAATCAGGCCAGCGTCAATCTGGCCACCGAACGTGCGCAAGTGAATTATGACCCTGCCGCCGCGAATGCCGAGGCGCTGATTGCTGCCGTCGTTCGCATGGGCTATCACGCCCAGCCTATCACGGCCAACGACGGACACGAAGACCGCCAGGCCCAGGCCCGTGCCGAGGAGGCTCGCGCGCTGCGCCGTGCCTTTACGGTAGCCGTGATCCTGACCTTGCCGGTTTTCATATTGGAAATGGGTTCGCACATTGTGCCGGCCTTTCATCACTGGATTCTCGACACCCTGGGCCGGGAAAATAGCTGGCTATTGCAGTTCGTCCTGACCACGCTCGTGCTGGCCTGGCCGGGCCGCGTGTTCTTTACCAAAGGCCTGACCGCATTATGGCGACGCGCGCCAGAGATGAACTCGCTGGTTGCTGTCGGTGCCGGCGCAGCGTGGGGCTACTCCACTGTCGCCACCTTTTTGCCGGAATGGCTACCCAGCAATGCGCTGCACGTCTATTTCGAGGCGGCCGCCGTTATCGTGACGCTGATTTTGTTGGGACGCATGCTGGAAGCCCGCGCCAAAGGCCGCACCGGCGCAGCCATCAAGCGTCTGATCGGCCTGCAGCCGCGCACCGCGCGCGTGTTGCGCGAGGGAAAGCTGCAGGACGTACCCATCGAACAGGTCTTGCGCGGCGAACATGTCGTTGTCCGTCCGGGAGAAAAAATTCCCATCGACGGTGAGATTATCGAAGGCCGCTCCTTTGTCGATGAGTCGATGTTGACGGGCGAGCCCGTTCCCGTCGAAAAAAGCGTAGGCATGTCGGCGACCGGCGGCACCCTGAACACTTCAGGCAGCTTCACACTGCGCGTCACGCATACCGGTGCG
>Ga0182743_1002199_pt1 | contig 17539 bp, 15 predicted proteins | sample eDN3rd30CKraftOP_FD_128522 | JGI IMG/M metagenome (GOLD analysis project Ga0182743, IMG submission 128522) | Enriched Organic Plus compost microbial communities from Emeryville, California, USA - eDNA 3rd pass 30_C Kraft OP (version 2) (version 2) ... | reverse complement strand
TGCTGCCCGAGCACTGGCTGGATGGCGAAGGCCTGCTGCGCGGCCTGCGCACCCTGGCCCGGGAGGAACCGGCGCAGTTCGGCAACTACGGCCACAGCAAGGGCAACCCGCGCCTGCGCGGCAAGCTGGCCGACCGCCTGGCCGACGCCGGGGTGGCCGCCAGCTCCGAGCAGATACTGCTGACCAGCGGCGCCAGCCAGGCCCTGGACCTGGCCGTGCGCTACCTGGTGCAGCGCGGCGACCCGGTGCTGGTGGACGAGCCCGGCTACCACAACCTGTTCCTCAACCTGCGCCTGCAGGGCGCCAACCTGTTGGGCGTGCCGCGCAGCGCCGACGGCCTGGACCTGGAGCGCCTGGAGCAGCTGGTGCGCGAATACCGGCCCAAGGTCTACTTCACCCAGGCGCGGCTGCAGAGCCCCACCGGCGCCAGCCTGTCCCTGGCCGCCAGCCACCGCCTGCTGCAGCTGGCGGAGAAGTACGACTTCCTGATCGTCGAGAACGACATCTACGCCGACCTCGACCCCGCCGGCCAGCTGCTGCTGGCCAACCTCGACCAACTGGCGCGGGTGATCTACATCGGCAGCCTGTCCAAGGTGATCGCCCCGGCGCTGCGCGTGGGCTTCATCGCCGCCCACCCGGAGCTGATCGAGGAACTGCTGCCGCTGAAGATGGTGGCCGGGCTGACCAGCTCGGAACTCACCGAGACCCTGGCCCTGGATATCCTCCTCCAGGGCCGCCAGCGCAAGCACGTGCGCCAGCTCCGCGAGCAGCTCGGCGAGGCCCACGACAGCGTGGCCCGGCGCCTGGAAGCGGCCGGCCTGGAACTGTTCCACGAACCGCGCGCCGGGCTGTTCCTCTGGGCCCGGCACCGCGCGGTGGCCGACGCCACCCAGTTGGCCGAACGGGCCAAGGAAGCGAAGATCCTGCTGTTCCCCGGCCAGCTGTTCATGCCCGACGGCCGCCACGTGCCCTGGCTGCGTTTCAACGTCGCGCACTCCCAGGACGAACGGCTCTACACCTTCCTCTCCCGCCAGGGCGAGCTTTCGTAGGATGGGTTGAGCGGAGCGATACCCATCACCCTGGCCGATGGGTTTCGCAAGCTCAACCCATCCTACGAAGAGCGCCCCGGTCCAGCCGCCAAGACACCGGCGGATATCGCCAGGCGCCGCGCCAGCGCTTAGACTTGCCGCCCATCATGAACCAGCCAAGAGAACAGCATGGGCGCCCAGTGGAAAGCCAAACATAAGGAAGCCGCCGCCAACGCCAAGGGCCGCGTCTTCGGCAAACTCGCCAAGGAAATCATGATCGCCGCGCGCAACGGCGCCGATCCGGACATGAACCCGAAACTGCGCCTGGTAGTCGAGCAGGCCAAGAAGGCCTCGATGCCGCGCGACACCCTGGAGCGCGCCATCAAGAAAGGCGCCGGCCTGCTCGACGGCGGCGCCAGCTTCGAGCGCGTGGTCTACGAAGGCTTCGCCCCGCACCGCGTGCCGGTGATCGTCGAGTGCCTGACCGACAACGTGAACCGCACCGTGGCGGAAATCCGCGTGCTGTTCCGCAAGGGCCAGCTCGGCGCCTCCGGCTCGGTGGCCTGGGACTTCGACTACCTGGGCATGATCGAAGCCACCCCGGCCAGCAGCGACGCCGACGCGGAACTGGCCGCCATCGAGGCCGGCGCCCAGGACTTCGAGGCGGGCGAGGAAGACGGCGACACCCTGTTCCTCACCGACGCCACCGACCTGGACGCCGTCTGCCGCGCCCTGCCCGAGCACGGTTTCACCGTCGCCTCGGCCAAGCTCGGCTACAAGGCGAAGAACCCGGTGAGCCTGTCCGGCGCGGAGCTGGAGGAAGTCGAAGCCTTCCTCGACGCCCTGGACGGCAACGACGACGTGCAGAACCTCTACGTCGGCCTGGCCTGACTCCACGCGCCGGGCCCCGGGGGCGTAGGGCGTATAACCGTTCGCGGTTATACGCCGCTACACCTTCTTCATCGCCAACGTCATGGCTGAGCCATGGTGATGGGTATCGCTTCGCTCAACCCATCCTACGGGACTGTAGCGGATCTCATCCGCGAAACGCGGCGAAATGCCCAGGCTCGCCCCCAGGCGGGGTTCGACCAAGGCCAAACGGCGGATAACGCGGAGCGTTATTCGCCCTACGCGCCCCGTCCCATCAGAACCGCCTGGCTCGCCTCGGCCTTTTCGCGGAGGAAGTCCCAGGTGGTGCGCATCCGCGCGATGTCCTTGAGCTCCGTGGGCATCAGCATCCAGAAGGTCCGCACGAACTCGATCTCGCCCGCCAGCACCGGCTGCAACGTCGGGTCCTCCGCCGCGGCGAAGGCCGGCAGGATGGCCAACCCCGCCCCCTCGGCCACCGCGCGCTGCTGGGCCAGGATGCTGGTGCAGCGCAGGGCCATGTGCAGCGGCCGGCCGATCTCGTCCAGGTACTGCAGTTCCTTGCTGTACAGCAGGTCGTCGACGTAGCCCACCAGCGCGTGCTTGCGCAGGTCGTCGCGGTTGCGGATTGGCCCGCGCTCGGCCAGGTAGTCCCTGGCCGCGTACAGGCGCAGCACGTAGTCGGTCAGCCGGGTGATCAGGTAGGGCCCGCGGCCGGGGCGTTCCAGGGTGATGACGATGTCCGCCTCATGGCGCGACAGCTGCAGCGCCCGCGGCACCGCCAGCAGGTCCACGCCCAGGTGTGGGTGGCGGCGGTTCAGTTCCACCAGCTGCGAGGTCAGCAGCGTCGAGCCATAGCCCTCGGTGGCGCCGATGCGCACCTTGCCCGAGAGGTTGTCCTCGGCCCCGGCCAGGCGCTTCTCGATCACCTTGCAGGCGCTTTCCATGGCCTCGGCCTGGGGCAGCAGGCCGTGCCCGGCCTCGGTCAGCCGATAGCCGGAAGGCTCGCGCACCAGCAGCTGCGCGCCGATGCTCTTTTCCAGCGCCTGCAGCCGCCGCGCCACCGTGGTGTGGTCCACGCCCAGGCGCCGCGCGGCCACGGTGAGCTTGCCGGCGCGGGAGAGTTCGAGGAAGAAACGCAGGTTGTCCCAGTCCATCGCCGGCTCCGATTGTGCAAAAACGCAGAGCATGCTTGCACATCACCGCATTGAACTCATCAAAAATGCACTGCTAGGATCAATCCAACCGCCTTGAGGCATGCCCAAGGCCCATAACAACAAACCGCCGCAGGCTGGGAGTTCCGATGAGTACCACCACTACTGCCGTTCCCACGGTCAAACTCTTCATCGACGGCAAGCCCGTCGAGTCCACCAGCAGCGAATGGCGCGAGGTGATCAACCCCGCCACCCAGGAAGTCCTCGCCCGCGTGCCCTTCGCCACCGCCGAGGAAGTCGAGCGCGCCGTGGCCAGCGCCAAGGCCGCGTTCAAGACCTGGAAGAAAACCCCGATCGGCGCCCGCGCGCGCATCTTCCTCAAGTACCAGCAACTGATCCGCGAGAACATGAAGGAACTGGCGGCCATCCTCACCGCCGAACAGGGCAAGACCCTGCCCGACGCCGAAGGCGACGTGTTCCGCGGCCTGGAGGTGGTCGAGCACGCCGCGGCCATCGGCAACCTGCAGCTGGGCGAGCTGGCCAACAACGTGGCCGGCGGCGTCGACACCTTCACTCTGCTGCAGCCGCTGGGCGTGTGCGCCGGCATCACCCCGTTCAACTTCCCGGCGATGATCCCGCTGTGGATGTTCCCGATGGCCATCGCCACCGGCAATACCTTCGTCCTCAAACCCTCCGAGCAGGACCCGATGGTGACCATGCGCCTGGTCGAGCTGGCCCATGAGGCCGGCATCCCGCCGGGCGTGCTCAACGTCATCCACGGCGGCCCGGACGTGGTCAACGCCATCTGCGACCACCCGGACATCAAGGCCGTGTCCTTCGTCGGCTCCACCCGCGTCGGCACCCACGTCTACAACCGCGCCTCGCTGGCCGGCAAGCGCGTGCAGTGCATGATGGGCGCCAAGAACCACGCCGTGATCCTGCCCGACGCCAACAAGGAGCAGACCCTCAACGCCATCGCCGGCGCGGCCTTCGGCGCCGCCGGGCAGCGCTGCATGGCGGTTTCCGTGGCCATCCTGGTGGGCGAGGCCAACGAGTGGATCCCGGACCTGGTGGCCAAGGCCAGGACGCTCAAGGTCAGCGGCGGCACCGAGGCCGGCACCGACGTCGGCCCGCTGGTCTCCTGCGCCGCCCTGGACCGCGTCAGCGGCCTGATCGAGCGCGGCATCCAGGAAGGCGCCAAGCTGGAACTGGACGGCCGCAACCCGCAGGTGGCCGGCTATCAGAAAGGCAACTTCGTCGCCCCGACCATATTCTCCGGCGTCAGCGCGCAGATGAGCATCTACCGCGAGGAAATCTTCGGCCCGGTGCTCTGCGTGGTCTCGGTGAAGACACTGGACGAGGCCATCGAGCTGATCAACGCCAACCCCAACGGCAACGGCACCGCCATCTTCACCCGCTCCGGCGCCGCCGCGCGGCACTTCAAGGAAGAGATCGACGTCGGCCAGGTGGGCGTCAACGTGCCCATCCCGGTGCCGGTGCCGCTGTTCTCCTTCACCGGCTCGCGCGGCTCCAAGCTGGGCGACCTGGGCCCCTACGGCAAGCAGGTGGTGCAGTTCTACACCCAGACCAAGACGGTCACCGAACGCTGGTTCGACGAGAACGAAGTGGGCGGCGCGGTGAACACCACCATCCACCTGAAGTAAGCCACCCAAACCCGCCCGCGCGCCCCGCCGGCCAGGCCCTGCAGCAGGAAGCTGCGGGGCCACAGGCCACGCGCGGTGCGGGCCCTGTTCCCGACAACGACAACAAGGGGAAACCCCATGCGCATCGGCTTCATCGGACTCGGCAACATGGGCGGCCCCATGGCCGCCAACCTGCTCAAGGCCGGCTTCGACCTGAGCGTCTTCGACCTTTCCAGCGCCGCCGTGCAGGCTGCGGTAGCCCAGGGTGCCAAGGCCGTGGCCTCGCCGGCGGAACTGGCTGGCGCCGACGTGGAAGTGATCATCACCATGCTGCCGGCGGCGGCCCACGTGAAGCAGGTCTACCTCGGCGCTGAGGGCCTGCTGGCCAGGGTGCAGCCCGGCGTGCTGCTGATCGACTCCTCCACCATCGATCCGCACAGCGCCCGCGAGGTCTCGGCGGCGGCCCAGGCCCACGGCAACCCGATGCTCGACGCCCCGGTCTCCGGCGGCACCGCGGGCGCGGCGGCCGGCACCCTGACCTTCATGGTCGGCGGCGAGGCGGCCGACTTCGAACGCGCCAGGCCGGTGCTGGCGGCCATGGGCAAGAACATCGTGCACTGCGGCGGCGCCGGCAACGGCCAGGTGGCCAAGGTGGCGAACAACCTGCTGCTGGGCATCAGCATGATCGGCGTGGCCGAAGCCATGTCCCTGGGCGTGAAGCTGGGCATGGACGCGGAAGTGCTGGCCGGCATCATCAACACCTCCAGCGGCCGCTGCTGGGCCTCGGAAGTGAACAACCCGCTCACCGGCGCCCCGGCGGCGCGCGGCTACAGCGGTGGCTTCGGCACCGACCTGATGCTCAAGGACCTGGGCCTGGCCAGCGAGGCCGCCCGCCAGGTGCGCCAGCCGGTGCTGCTCGGGGCGCTGGCGCAGCAGCTGTTCCAGGCGTTCAGCAACCAGGGCAATGGGCAGCTGGATTTCTCGGCGATCGTGAAGCTGTATCAGGAGGGGTGAGATCCTCTGCTCTCGTAGGAGCGAGCTTGCTCGCGAATGGAGTCAACCGGCGGTGGTGGTGCTTTGGGTTGACTCCGCACCCTCTCCCCAGCCCTCTCCCTGAAGGGAGAGGGGGCTTGTCCGTGCCGAGAGAGGGAATGGTTTCAGCCGGAACCTCCGGTGTTGCCGGCTAACTCCGAAATACCCAAGCACTCCGAACAGTCCCCTCTCCCTTCAGGGAGAGGGTTAGGGAGAGGGCGCTCTTCAGCACAGGCACCGCCCCAGCCGGCAAGCACCGTTCGCGAGCAAGCTCGCTCCTACAAAAGCTCCAATCCCCTCCCGCACTCTGCGAAATTTCACACCCGACCTTTCCATTGAGCCCCTACAAACCCCGCCGGTAGGCTCTGCCCGTCACGGTCAATGCCGTGACACGGGTGTAGCAACCCGTAGAGTCAGAGTGCGGTAGTTCCCTGCATCCCTATGCAGGGAACTTTTCCCCGCCACCCTCTCAAGGGTACTCATGGCGGGCCGCACGGGGCAGGCTTCGGCCTGACCGGTTTTTCTGACACCGGCTTGCTACCCCCGCGCGGCCCGCCTCCCATTCCGGAAGGCGGTTCCTCACCCACTCGAGGAGCAATGGACATGCAATTTCCGGCCATCCGTGTGCATCGCCCTGCTGCCTCTCATCCGGAGGCAGACGATGCCTGACATGATCCCCCTCACCACCCTTTCCCAACCCCACGAGGACGTGCTCTACGTCAACCTGCAGGCCCCGGTGGACCATCTGATGGGCACCGCCGAACGTCGCCTGGAATCCCTCAGCGTGCTGCTGCGCCTGCTGGAAGACAGCGCCGACGAAATGCCCATGCCTTTGGGCGTAGCGCGCCTGTCCGCCAGCCTCGCGCCGCTGCTGGAAGAAGCGCGGCAGCTGTACGAACTGGCCGAACGCAAGGCCCGGCAGGTACAGGCCGGCGCCTGAGCCCACGGCGGAGGGCGCTGCGCCCTCCGCCCCCGCTGCCCCCGGCGGCCATCTCGGCTATGATGCGCGCTCTCCGTGTCCCCGCCTGGAAGCCCGCGCATGATCCTCCGCCCGCAAACCCCGACACTCTGGGTGCTGCTGTTCTCCCTCAAGGGCTCGATCATCCCGGCCATCTGGCGCAAGGTGCTCTACACGGTGCTGCTCAGCTCGCTGGTGGTGGCCACCCACGGCACCCTCTACCACTACAAGGTGGTGATCACCTCCACGCCCTTCACCCTCTGGGGCCTGACCCTGGCGATCTTCCTCGGCTTCCGCAACAACGTGGCCTACCAGCGCTTCTGGGAGGCGCGCACGCTCTGGGGCGAACTGCTGGTGGTGTCGCGCAACCTGGCGCGGCAGAGCCTGTCGCTGCTGCCCGGCCTGGACGACGTCGGGCGCCGCCTGCTGGTCCAGCGCCTGGCCGCCTTCGCCTACGTGCTGCGCGACCAGTTGCGCGAGCGCCCGCAGAGCGAAGACGCCCGCCGCCTGCTCGGCAGCGAACTGGCCGACGCCCTGGCGCACACGCCCGGCCCGGCCAGCGCCCTGCTCGCCCGCCTGGGCCGCGACTTCGCCGAAGCCGGCCGCCGCGCCAACGCCAGCGACATGCTGCTGGCCAACGTCGACCAGCAGGTCAGCCGCCTGTCCTACGTGCTCGGCGGCTGCGAGCGGATCAAGGGCACGCCCATCCCCTACCCCTACATCCTCATGCTGCACCGCATCGTCCATGTGTACTGCTTCCTGCTGCCGTTCTGCCTGGTCGACAGCATCGGCTGGTTCACCCCGCTGGCGGTGTGCGTGCTGGCCTACACCTTCTTCGGCCTGGACGCCCTGGGCGACCAGATCGCCGACCCGTTCGACACCCAGCCCAACGACCTGCCGCTGGACGCCATGAGCCGCCACCTGGAGATCGCCGTCATGGAGATCCTCGGCGAAAGCGAGCTGCCGGCGCCGCTGGAGCCGGTCGACGGCCTGCTGCTCTGATCCGCGAGGACCATCCATGAACCACCTGCAAGACGTTCCCCTGGCCAAGGCCTACCTGCTGCTCAACCACGGCCCGTCCACGATAGTCACCAGCGAACACGAAGGCGTGGCCAACGTGATGGCCGCGGCCTGGGTGATGCCGCTGGACTTCGACCCGCCCAAGCTGATGCTGGTGCTGGACCGCAACACCTGGTCGCGGCACCTGGTGGAAGGCTCCGGCGCCTTCGTCATCCAGCTGCCCTCGCGGCGCCAGGCCGAACTCACCCTGGCGGTGGGCTCCAGCAACGGCAGCGAGCTGGACAAGTTCGCCCGCCACGACATCGCCACCGCCCGCGCCCGCCAGGTGCAGGCACCGATCGTCGAAGGCTGCCTGGCCTACCTGGAGTGCAAGGTGATCGCCGAGCCGCACAACCAGGAGAAGTACGACCTGTTCATCGCCGAGGTGGTGGCGGCCTATGCGGACGAGCGGGTGTTCTCGAAGGGGCGCTGGCATTTTCCGGACGAGGCGTCGCGGACCATTCATTACCAGGCGGGTGGGGCTTTCTTTGCGACGGGGGAGGCGTTTCAGGTGGTCAAGGCTGAGGCTTAAAGCAAGAGCCCCTCTCCCTAACCCTCTCCCTGAAGGGAGAGGGGACTGTCCTCTGCCTGCTGAAGCATCAGAGCACTCCTGCACCACCGGCTGAAGCCAAGCCATCAGAGCATGCCGAACGGCCCCCTCTCCCTCTGGGAGAGGGCTGGGGTGAGGGCAGCCGCGCTCAAACCCCACACCCAGCCCTACCCCCGCACCGCCGCCGAAACCACCCGCCCCCGCAAACTCACCCAACACCCCGGCGCCCCATCCCCCACGCTCATCGCCAGGTCATGCAACCGCGCCACCGCCGCCACCAGGCTCAGCCCCAGGCCATTGCCTGGCGTATGCCGGCTGCGCTCGGAACGGTAGAAGCGCCGCAGCACCGCCTCGCGCTCGTGCTCGGGAATCCCCGGCCCGTTGTCGCGCACCTGCACTTGCACCGCGTCCCCATCGGCTTCCACCCGCACCTCGACACGCCCCTCGGCCGGGGTGAACTTCAGCGCGTTGTCCACCAGGTTGCTCAGGGCGTCGAACAGCAGGTGCGCGTCGCCCTGCAGCCAGGCCGGCTGCGCCGGACCGCTGTAGCTCAGGTGCAGGCCGCGCTCCTCGGCCAGGGGCTCGAACAGCTCGACCACGTCGGCCGCCACCTGGGTCAGGTCCACCGCGACGAAGCCGGTGCGCCGCGCGCTGTCCTCGATCTCGGAGATGCGCAGCAGCGCGCGGAAGGTCAGCAGCAGGCCGTGGGCATCCTCGATGGCCTGGTCGATGGCTGCGGCATACTCCTCCTTGCTGCAATCGCGCCGCTGGGCGCGCTCCAGGCCGGCGAGCAGGCGCGTCAGCGGGGTGCGCAGGTCGTGGGCGACGTCGTCGCACACGCCCTTCACCTCATGCATCAGCCGTTCGATCTCGTCGAGCATGCGGTTCACCACCACCGCCAGGCGGTCGACGTCGCCGGAGCTGCCGCGCACCGGCAGGCGCTCGCTGAGGTCGCCCTTGACGATCCGCTCGATGGCCCCGGTCACCGCGTCCAGGCGCTGCTGCGAGGTGCGCCCGGCGATGATCGCGCCGGCCAGGCCGAGGATCAGGATCAGCACCCCGCCGGAAGCCATGGCGCTGACCAGCAGTTCGTCGAATTCCAGCAGGTCCTGGATGTCCTGGCCGATCACCAGCACCTCGCCCGAGGGCATGCGGTGGACGATGCCACGCACCCGCCGCTCGCCGCCGGAGAGGCTGCGCCGGCTGAACTCGATGGGCGTGTCCAGCGCCGCGGTCGGCGGCTGCTCGGCGAGGGTGCCGGCCAGCCGCCGACCGCTGGCGTCGAACAATGCCTGGGGGAAGTGCTGCTCGGGGTCCTTGGCCGCGTGCTCCTGCACCTCGCGCAGCAGTTCGGGCAACTCCAGGCCGGCGCGGTTGTGGATCTGCCGCGTCAGGTTGGCCTGCACCTCGGCGCGCAGGTAGCCGGCGGTGCGCCAGTACACGTAGCCGAACAGCGCCAGCGAGGCCACGCCGAACAGCAGCAGGAACAGCAGCGCCACGCGGAAGCTGGTGGTGCGCGGAATCTCACTCAGGCGCCCGGAGAACATAGCCCGCCCCCCGCACGGTGTGGATCATCGGCGGCTCGCCGTCCACATCGACCTTGCGTCGCAGGCGGCCGATGTGCACCTCGATGACGTTGGTGCGCTCGTCGTAGCGGTAGTTCCACACCGCCTCGAAGAGCATGGTGCGGGTGACTATCTGCCCGGCGTGGCGCGCCAGGTACTCCAGCAGCTGGTACTCGCGTGGCACCAGGTCGATCGACCGTTCGCCGCGGCGCACCGAACGGCGCAGCAGGTCGATGTCCAGGTTGCCGATGCGCAGGCGGCTGTCGCGCGCCTCGCCACCGCGCGCGGCGCGGCGGGTCAGGGCGTCCAGGCGGGCGGTCAGCTCGATGAACTCGAAGGGCTTGGTCAGGTAGTCGTCGCCGCCGGCGCGCAGGCCGCGCACGCGTTCGTCGAGGTCGGAAAGCGCGCTCAAGATCAGCACCGGCGTCTCCACCCCGGCCGAGCGCAGCGCGGTGAGCATGGCCAGGCCGTCCATGCCGCCGGGCAGCATGCGGTCGAGGACGATCACCGCGAAGCTTTCGCTCAGGGCCCGCACCAGGCCGTCGCGGCCGTTGCCGGCCAGGCTGACCTGGTAGCCATGGTCGTGCAGCGCGGCGCCGATCTCGGCGGCGGTGGCGGGGTCGTCTTCGACGACGAGAACCTGGGTCATGGGCGCGGTCCGTGGCGGCGGCGGGAGGTGTTCGGCAGTATATTTTGTCTGGCGCGGGCGAACGTCGGCCTCGCGCCAAGATGAACAAAAGTTTAGGTGCAACCTTGAGAATCCTGGTCATCGAAGACGACCCGCAGGCCGCCGGCTACCTGGTGCGGGGCCTGCGCGAGAGCGGCCACATAGTCGACGCCGCGGGCGATGGCGTCCAGGGCCTGGACCTGGCCCTGGAGAACCTCTACGACGCCCTGGTGGTGGACCGCCGCCTGCCCGGCCTGGACGGCCTGGAACTGGTGCGCCGGCTGCGCGCCGCCGGCTCCGACACCCCGGTGCTGATGCTCAGCGCCCTGGCCTCTACCCACCACCGCGTCGAGGGCCTGCAGGCCGGCTGCGACGACTACCTGGCCAAGCCCTACGCCTTCGTCGAAATCCACGCCCGCCTGGCCGCCCTGCTGCGCCGCCCCGGCCGCCGCCTGCTCGGCGCGCGCCTGCAGGTCGGCGACCTGCAACTGGACTGCGAGGGCCGCGTGGCCCAACGCCAGGGGCACAGCATCGTGCTGCAGCAGCGCGAGTTCCTGATCCTGGAAAAACTCATGCGCCACGCCGACCAGGTGGTGACCCGCGGCATGCTGCTGGAAAGCGCCTGGGACTACGACTTCGACCCGCGCGACAACGTCATCGACAAGCACATCCACCGCCTGCGGCAAAAGGTCGACCAGGGCTTCGGGCACCCGCTGATCCACACGGTCCCCGGCGCCGGCTACATGCTCAGCGAAACGCCGCCGGAACAGGCCGCTCCAAGGCGCTTTTCGTAGGATGGGTTGAGCGAAGCGATACCCATCGCCCCCCAACCGAACACCGGCCCTGCCGACGGGATCGCGGACAGAGTCCGCTCGCGCGCCATTCCCATACACTCCCATATAGGAGCGCGCCCTGCGAGCGAATCGCGGGCAGGGCCCCGCTCCTGCAAAAAACACCTCAGCGCAGCTGCAAGCGTGCCTATGAGGACCGCAACTCCACCACACCTGGCATTCAGGCCGCCCGATTCAATGGCCGAGCCCGCTCTATGCGGGCACGTCGCTCTGGCGAATTCAACGCCGCCCACAGGTCGTTGCGCCGCTGCAGGTTGAGCCAGAACTCCGCGGAGTTGCCGAATACCCGGGCCAGCATCAGGGCGGTATCGGCCGTCACTGCCCTCCGGTCGTTGCACAGTTCGTTGACCAGCTTGCGCTGCACCCCCATCGCTTCGGCGAGGCGGCCTTGGGTCAGGCCTAGCGGATCGAGGAACTCGCTGCTGAGCACCTCGCCGACGCTGACCGGCTTGCGTTCGGTGATGATCACGTTGCACCTCATCGGTACGAATGGTTGTCGAGGTAGACGTCCGAGGCTTCGCCTTTTTCGCCATCCCAATGAAAGACCAGGCGCCATTGGCGATTCACCCGGATCGAGTGGTATGCCCGCAGGCGCCCCTGCAAGCGCTCGAAATGGTTGCTGGGTGGGCTACGCAAGTCCGCGTCCGTGGTGGCGTCGTCGAGCATCTGCAGCTTGCGGAACAGGCGCTCCTGGATATCCGCGGGAATCTGCCGCGGCATCCTGTCCCGCACGAAGAACGCTTCCAGCCACGCATCCCTGAAACTCCCGATCATGGGCCGGCTTCCTTGAAGGGAAATGTACCGCGTCACGGTACAACCGGCAAAGCTCTGGAGTTGTCAGCCAACGGTTAGGCAAAAGCCGCAAAGCCAATCGGAAACCTCCCAAGCGCCACCTAAACTTTTATTCAGCTTGGGAAGAACCGCCCGGTAGCTACCCGGCGCTAGGCTCGTCCATCACAGCAGCCCGCAGCACGCGGGACGCAGAAGGACGAACCCATGCCCCCAACCACCGCCGGCGCCCTGCCCCGGCTGGCCGCCGCCCTTTCCCTGGCCCTGCTCGGGGCCTGTTCGCTGGTGCCGCAGTACCAGCGGCCCGGCGTGCCCGTCGCCAGCCACTGGGACAATGCCGCCGCGCCCGCCGCCCAGATGCCGCAGCAGTGGTGGAAGGACTATGCCAGCGCCGAGCTGGACAGCCTGATCCAGCGCGCCGGCAGCGACAGCCTCACTCTGCAGGCAGCAGTGGCGCGGGTCGACCAGGCCCGGGCCAGCGCCCGCGTCGCCGGGGCCGCGCTGTACCCGGACCTGAGCCTGGGCGGCAGCTACGTCCACGATCACGACAGCAGCAAGAACGCCCACGACCTCTATGCCCAGGCCAGCTACGAGCTGGACTTCTGGGGCCGCAACCGCGCCCTGGCCGACTCCGCCACGGCGCAGGCCCAGGCCACGGCCTATGACCTGGAGACAGCGCGCATCGGCCTGCAGGCGGACATCGCCGACAGCTACTTCCAGGTGCTCTCGCTGGACGAGCGCCTGGCCGTGGCCAGGCACATCGCCGACGACGCCGAGAACATCCTGCAACTGGTGCAGACGCAGTCGCGCCTGGGCTCTTCCTCCGACCTGGAGGTGGAGCAACAACGCAACGCCCTGCAGAACTTCCAGGCCAACGTCAGCGTCCTGGCCCAGCAGCGCGACGCCGCGCTCTACCAGTTGGCGGTGCTGGTGGGCGCCGCGCCCGAGGGCTTCGCCCTGCAGCACAGCGGCCTGGACGGCATCCAGCTGCCCGAGGCGCGCGCCGGGCTGCCGGCCAGCCTGCTGAGCCAGCGGCCGGATATCCAGGCCGCCGAGGCGCGGCTGGTCTCGGCCAACTTCGATGTCGGCGCGGCGCGCGCGGCCTTCCTGCCGAACATCTCCCTGGGCGCCCTCGCCGGCAGCGACGTGCATACCGGCGGCGGGCTCTGGCAGCTGGCCGCCAGCCTCAGCCAGCCGCTGTTCGACGGCGGCCTGCTGGAAGGCCAGTTGCAGGCCGACCGCGCCCACGCCCGCGAGCTGGTCGCCGACTACCGGCAGAACGTGCTCCAGGCCCTGCAGGACGTGGAGACGCAGCTCAGCGCCAACGCCCGCCTGGCGCAGACCCAGCGCATCGACCAGGCCGCCGTGGACTCGGCGCGCAAGGCCGCCGACCTGGCCCAGGTGCGCTATCGCCTGGGCAGCACCGACTTCCTCACCCTGCTGACCGTGCAGCGCACCCTGTACCAGGCCGAGGACAGCCTGCTGCAAGTGCGCCTGCAACGCCTGCAGGCCTCCGTCGGCCTGAACCGCGCCCTCGGCGGCGGCTTCCAGGCGCCGGCGGGCGCCGAACTGGCCAGCAATCAACCTTCCGCACAGGCGATTCGACCGTGAGCCCGTCCCAACCCTCCTCCCAACGGCGCTACTGGCGCCTGGCGTTCCTCTTCCTGGCCGTGGCGCTGGCCGCCTTCGCCTGGCGCCACTTCTCCGCCACCACGACGGCCAAGCCGGCCGAGGCGCCGGTGCCCGTGAGCCTGGGGGTGGCCGACCAGCGCGACCTGCCGATCTGGCTGCAGACCATCGGCACGGTGCAGGCGCTGAACGCGGTGGACATCAAGGTGCGGGTGGATGGAGAGCTGCAACAGCTGCACTTCCAGGAGGGCCAGATGGTCAAGGCCGGGCAACTGCTCGCCGAAATCGACCCGCGCCCCTACGCCGCCCAGGTGCTGCAGGCCAAGGCCAACAAGGCGCGCGACGAAGCGCAGCTGGCGGTGGCCAAGGTCAACCTCGAACGCGCCAGCAAGCTGGCCGCCGCCCATGCCGGGCCGAGCCAGGACGTGGACACCCTGCGCGGCCAGGTGGCCACCCTGCAGGCCACGATCCAGGCCGACCAGGCGGCGCTGGACACCGCCCAGCTGCAGCTCGGCTACACCCGCATCGCCGCGCCCTTCGCCGGGCGCACCGGGCAGCGCCTGGTGGACGCCGGCAGCATCGTCCACGCCAGCGACAACACCGGCCTGCTGACGCTCACCCAGATGGCGCCCATCTCCCTGGCCTTCAGCCTGCCCCAGGAGGACCTGGCCGAAGTGCTGCAGGCCAACGCCGGGCAGCCGCTGCAGGTCGAGGCGCTGAGCCGCGACGGCCGCCAGCACATCGCCACGGGGCGGCTGAGCTTCATCGACAGCCAGGTCTCCAGCGGCAACGGGCAGATCCTGTTCAAGGCCGACTTCGCCAACGCCGACGGCAAGCTCTGGCCCGGCGAACTGCTCAGCGTGCGCCTGCTGCTGCGCACCGAGAAGGCCGCCACCGTAGTGCCGGCCAGCGCCGTGCAGCAAGGCCCGCAGGGCAGCTTCGTGTACGTGGTGGGGCGCGACCAGCAGGCCCAGGTGCGCGAGGTGCAGGCCGGCGCGGTGGTCGATGGCCTGCAGTGGATCCACCAGGGCCTGGCGCCCGGCGAAACCGTGGTCACCGGCGGCCAGTACCGCCTGGCCCCGGGGCTGAAGGTCGCGGCCCTGGCAGACGCGCGGCAGACCGCCAGCGCGGAGCAGCGCCAATGACCCTCTCCGAGCCCTTCATCCGCCGCCGGGTGGCCACCACCCTGCTGGCCCTGGGCGTGCTGCTGCTCGGCGCCGCCGCCTACTTCCTGCTGCCGGTGGCGCCGCTGCCGCAGGTGGACATGCCGACCATCCAGGTGCAGGCCAAGCTAGCCGGCGCCAGCGCCGAGACCATGGCCTCGTCCGTGGCCACGCCGCTGGAACGGGCCTTCGCCAGCGTTCCCGGGGTCACCCAGATGACCTCCGCCAGCTCCCTCGGGCTGACGCAGATCACCCTGCAGTTCGACCTGGAGCGCAACATCGACGGCGCCGCCCAGGACGTGCAGACGGCGATCAACGCCGCCGGCGGCAACCTGCCGAAGAACCTGCCGGCGCCGCCGACCTTCCACAAGGTCAACCCGGCGGAATTCACCTTCCTCTCCCTGGCCCTGACCTCGCCCACCCGCACCCTGCCGGAGCTGGACCGCTACGCCGACGACTACCTCGGCCAGCAGCTGTCGCAGATTCCCGGCGTCGGCCTGGTGGACTTCCACGGCGAGCAGCGCCCGGCGGTGCGCGTGCGCATCGACCCGGACGCCCTGGCTGCCCGCGGCCTGACTCTGGATGACGTGCGCGAGGTGCTGGGCAACGCCACTGTGGATGCGCCCAAAGGCAACCTCGACGGCGCCGAGCGCGCGGTGACTCTCGACACCACCGACCAGCTCACCCGCGCCGCGCAGTACGGCTCGCTGGTGATCGCCTACCGCAACGGCGTGCCGATCCGCATCAGCGACCTGGGCACGGTGATCGACGGCGCCGAGGACGTGCGCCAGGCCGCCGGCCTGCAGGGCCGGCCGACGGTGATCGTCGACATCCACAAGCAGCCCGGCTACAACGTGCTGGCGGTGACCCAGGCGATCAAGGACCGCCTGCCGGCGCTGATCGCGCAACTGCCGCGCGACGTGAAAGTGAACCTGGTGGGCGACCGCACCCAGACCATCGACGCCTCCATCGACGAGGTGCAGTTCAACCTGCTGCTGTCCATCGTCCTGGTGGTGGCGGTGGTCTTCGTGTTCCTGCGCAACGTCAGCGCCACCGTGATCCCGGCGCTGACCATCCCGCTGTCGCTGGTGGCCACCTTCGCGGCCATGTACGTGCTGGGCTACAGCCTGGACAACCTGTCGATCATGGCGCTGAGCATCGCCGTGGGCTTCGTGGTGGACGACGCCATCGTGGTGATGGAGAACATCATCCGCCACCTGGAGATGCACAAGCCGCCGCTGCAGGCGGCCATCGAGGGCACCGCAGAGGTGGCCTTCACCATCGTCTCCATGACCGTTTCGCTGGTGGCGGTGTTCATCCCCATCCTGTTCATGGGCGGGGTGATCGGCCGCCTGCTGCGCGAGTTCGCGGTGACCGTGAGCGTGGCGGTGGTGATGTCCGGGGTGGTTTCGCTGACGGTCACGCCGATGCTCTGCGCCTGGTTCATCCGCCACGACCTGCACGGCGTGCAGAACCGCTTCCTGCAATGGAGCGAGCGCACCTTCGACGCCCTGCTCGACGGCTACCGGCGCAGCCTGCGCCGCGTGCTGCGCCACGAGCGCCTGACCCTGGCGGTGGCGCTGCTCACCCTGCTGGTCACCGCCGTGCTCTATGTCGAGGTGCCCAAGGGCTTCTTCCCGCAGCAGGACACCGGCGTGATCATGGGCGTGGCCGAGGCCAATGCGGACATTTCCTTCGCCGCGATGCGCGCACGCATGGCCGCGCTCAGCGAGGTGATCCAGCGCGACCCGGACGTGGCCAACGTCTACTACTGGATCGGCCCCAACCCCACCCTCAGCCAGGGCCGGGTGATGATCAACCTCAAGCCCTACGAGCAGCGCGCGGCCAAGGCCGACCAGGTGGTGGCGCGGCTCAAGCGCGAACTCGCCGTGGTGCCGGGCATCGCCCTGTACATGCAGATCCGCCAGGACGTGCAGATCGGCGGGCGGCCGAGCAAGACGCAGTTCCAGTACACCCTGCAGGACCCGGACAGCCACGAGCTGGACCACTGGGCCGCGGCGCTGCTGGCGCGCCTGAAGCAGCTGCCGCAACTGCGCGACGTGGCCACCGACCAGCAGCAGGCGGCGCCGCGCGCCACCCTGCACATCGACCGCGACAGCGCCGCGCGCCTGGGCGTGAACGTGCAGGCCATCGACGACGTGCTCTACGACGCCTTCGGCCAGCGCCAGGTGGCGACGCTGTTCACCGCGCTGGACCAGTACCACGTGATCCTCGAACTGGACCCACGCTGGCAGGTATCGGAGGAAAGCCTCAAGCACCTCTACGCGCGCTCCAGCCTGACCGGCGAGCTGGTGCCGCTGAGCGTGCTCGGCCGCCTGGAGCCGGACCTGGCGCCCATCACCATCAACCACCAGGGGCTGTTCCCGGCGGTCACCCTGTCGTTCAACCTGGCGCCGGGCTACGCCCTGGGCGACGCGGTCGCCGCCATCCAGCAGGCCACCCGCCAGGCCGGCCTGCCGGACAGCGTCAGCGGCACCTTCCAGGGCACCGCCCAGGCCTTCCAGGACTCGCTGCGCAGCCAGCCGTGGCTGATCCTGGCGGCGGTGGTCACGGTGTACATCGT
>Ga0182743_1002192_pt1 | contig 17590 bp, 10 predicted proteins | sample eDN3rd30CKraftOP_FD_128522 | JGI IMG/M metagenome (GOLD analysis project Ga0182743, IMG submission 128522) | Enriched Organic Plus compost microbial communities from Emeryville, California, USA - eDNA 3rd pass 30_C Kraft OP (version 2) (version 2) ... | reverse complement strand
TATGAGAGCAGACGCTTCTTCTAGGTTTGCGGAAGATAAGAGATGGGGATACTTTCCATCAGGATCTGTTGCATGGAGGATTTCACAAGAAGATTTCATGCAAGATATCACAGCAATCTCCGACTTAAAACTACGATTAAGCTATGGTACTTCCGGGAACGACCGTATAGACGACTATCTATTTATGAATATATACGAGGCCGGTGCAAAATACGCGCTCAACGAAGAACTCATTCCTGCATACATTACGAAGAACCTTGCCAACGAAGATCTTGTTTGGGAGACAACTGTCTCAAAAAATATCGGGCTTGATCTTTCTCTTTTCAAGAACCGTATACAACTGATAGCAGATGCCTATCAAAATAAGGTTCATGATTTATTGATAAAGGTACCTATCCCCTCTACATCTGGCTATACCACACAGATACAAAATATCGGCAGCACTTCCAATAGAGGGTTGGAATTTCAAGTCAATACTATTCCAATAAACCATAGGGATTTTGTATGGAATGCCAACTTCAACATATCATTCAATAGAAACAAAATAGAGAAAATATCTGACAAACAAGATTTGTATTATGAAAAATCTGGCTTTGGCATATCCGGCCAGCCATCGGATTATGTTGTCCAGGTGGGCCAACCTGTAGGTGCTATGTATGGATTTGTGGCAGATGGATTCTATACGACAGATGATTTCGATTATGATCCCATTACGTCCATATACACGCTCAAAAATGGTGTAACAGACGTTTCTGATGCAATCGGCATAGCCCAACCTGGCTGGATGAAATTGAAAGATTTAGATGGCAATAAGGTCATTGATGACAATGACAGAACCATTATCGGAAACGCAAATCCGAAATTCAGTGGAGGATTGAATCAACAATTTACCTATAAGAATTTCGACATGAGTATTTTCGTAAATTTTGTAGTGGGAAACAACACGTACAACGCTAACAAAATTGAATTTACCAATGCATACAGTTCCTATGCCAATTCGCTAGAAATGGTATCTGGTCGCTGGAAAACCATTGATCAGAATGGGAATAGAATACAACAAGTGGAGACCATCGATGGGCAACAATTTGTTACGGGAGCAGCTCCCGAAGTACTATCTGAAATCAATAAAGACGCCACTATGTGGATTCCTATCAGTGGCACAGGCGCATGGTACCCGACTTCATGGGCAATGGAAGACGGGTCTTTTTTGCGGATCAACAATATTACATTGGGCTATACATTGCCTTCTCACCTCGTCAATCGTATAAAAATAAACAATTTAAGAGTGTACGGAACGATAAATAATCTTGCCGTATTCACCAACTACACGGGATATGATCCAGAGGCCAACACCCGAAGATCGGTACCGGTAACACCAGGTGTCGACTATGCGGCCTATCCAAGAAGTAAGACATTTATTTTGGGAATTAACCTGTCATTATAAAATCCATACATAATGAAAAGAAAAACTTTAAATTACCTATTGACCATCGGTGTATTGTTATTAGGAATATCCTGCAAAAATTACCTAAATCTCGATCCTCCTTCGGCATTTGATGAAAATTTTGTCTTTAGCACCGTAGAGAATGCAAGGAGTGCCGTATTAGGGGCCTATGACAGACTCGCCGGAGGACAAGGGTATGGCAGTAGGCTTAGTATGATGTACCCATATGACAATGATGAAATGGTAGGGGTATTAAATAGTTCTGCGCCGGACAATAGTTCGAGAGATTTGTCTAGATACAATTTAAGTCCTACAAATGCACAGTTAAAGAGCCCTTTTGAACAACTTTATGCCGGGGTAGAGAGATCAAATATCTGTATCAAGAATATACCGATGATGTCACTTTACGAAAATGGTTCGGAAGAGGAAAAAATTGAACTCAGAAGGTTACATGGTGAAGCCTTGACCTTGAGAGCACAGTTTTATTTTGAGTTGATCAGAAACTGGGGAGACATTCCTGCTCCTTTTGAACCGTCAATAGACCAACCTGATCTTTTCATGGAACAAACGGATCGTGATATTATTTATGACCGCTTAATCAGTGATTTGGAATTAGCATCCTCACTTATTCCTTGGAGAACAGAAGTTCCTTCTGATGAACGTATTACGAAAGGTGCCGTCAAAGCAATGCGAGCAAGACTTTCTTTGTACCGTGGAGGTTACTCACTAAGAAGGGCTTCTGGAGTCATGGAACGTGGTTCAGATTACACAAAATATTATCAAATTGCCAGAGACGAATGTTTCGATATCATGCAACATCGTGATCAACATACGCTTAATCCAAGTTTCGAAGCGGTATTCAAAGACGGAATATGTTCTTATAAGATAGATCCATACGGTGAGGTACTATTCGAGGTTGCTATGGGTCGTGAAGATGAAAGCAACCTTGGATATTACGATGGTCCACGATTTTATGTTCCTGGGAATACATCATTATTGGGAAATGGACAAATACGTATTATCCCCACCTATTTCTATAGCTTTGATCCGCTTGACCTACGAAGAGATGTCACAGCAGCTCCATATTATAACAGTCCGGAATATTACAAAAATGTACAGGCTCTTGCCAATATGACCAGTGGCAAATTTCGCTCAGACTGGATAAACCCCAGATTAAATACAGCCAATCAATCTACCGGGCTTAACTGGCCTTTAATAAGGTTTTCAGATGTTTTATTAATGTTTGCCGAAGCAGAAAACGAACTCAACGACGGTCCGACAAGTGATGCAATAGCTGCGTTTGAAGAAGTTAGGACAAGAGGTTTTGGAGGAGATAGTGACCTGATCGGAACAACACCTACAACAAAAGACAGTTTTTTTGAAGCTATCGTCAACGAAAGATCTTTTGAATTCGGGGGGGAAGGGATCAGAAAGTATGATTTGATAAGATGGAATCTATTAGGAACAAAAATCACCGAAGTAAGGGAAAAGCTTACCAAAATGAAAAATAAGGAAGCTCCTTACGAAAACTTACCGCAATACATGTATTACAAACCCTCTTCTACAGAAGTAATCTGGAGCCATTCACTTTACGAACCTACACCTACCCCTGCTCCAACAGGCTTTACCCGCGTAAATTGGATAGTCGGATTGACAGATACATGGATCACAAACGTAGCACAACTGTTTAAAGCTAATCATAGTGAATTGATGCCTTTTCCTCAATCGGCCAGGGAGGCAAACCCTAAATTAAAACAAGATTATGGGTATTAAAGAAAAAGTAGAGGCACAATACATTGTGCCTCTACTTTTTCTAAAAATCAAACTTAATCCTTGCACGTACTCCCCATTCGGAAACGGAAGGATGGTCTAAGTAATTCAACCGTTTCACAACGTCTACACGTAATATTTTAAAGATATTGGACAGACCGACACTTGCTTCCATGTAAGGCTGTGACCCAAATGTAAAAGACGACACATCTCCGTCAGAATTGGTTTGCCAAGCGAACACCTTGTCATTATACGTTGGGTTATTCTCCTCACGCAATCCTCCATATATACCTTTGAAGCTAAACACCTCCCTCAATTTCAGTTCCTTGAGTAAAGGAATTTTGTTGAGGATAAATCCATTCATATAGTATTGCACATTCAAAGCTGCATGATGATCTGAGACAAATTCCAAAAAATTCATCAAGTTGTAAGACTGCAATTGATAAGCATACGTTTGATTCGCACGATGTATAGTTAATAAAGGGAAAGGAATATTTTTTCCCAAAACATAGCTTCCGTCTACATTGACATCAGCATACCCCAACTGCGAGAGATATACACGTTTGAAAACACTTCCACTGAAATTGTGGTAGTTGTATTGTCCCTCCAAAAATCCTTTGATACCCGTAGTATAATTGACGGTAAATATAGGATACTTGTTGAAAATAGGTGTCCTATACAACTTTCCTTGATAATATTCCTCATGCGGGGCCCAACGCAACCCTACCGAAGCTTCAGTTGTACGCAATTCATTCAAAAATGTTGTAGGCATACCATTTGTTTCGGGCAATGCATACCTTAACACACCTGCCGGCTCTTGTTTCCATTTACTCAAACCAGCCGTCACAGATAGATTATTCTTGAATTCGGCCTTGTATTCCAGCCGATAAATATCGTTGTACAGATAGCTTTCGTTTTCTCCTCTTTTCAAAGACAACAGTATATTATCCTCTTGGATAAATTCCAGGTTCTGTCCGGGAATCTTGGTATCCCGTTGGACAGAAGCACGGATGTAGTGTTGCGGAAATCTATACACGGATTTATTGTTTAGGGAATAGGTTCCGCTCAGGAAATATTTCCACTTTTTGTCTACAAATCCATAGGCCCCATATGCTTCAGAATAAAAACGTGTACTCAAAGCATCGGTGGTGCGCCCTCCGACACGAAACCGTAGCCCCTCTACAGGGTTATAACTGTAAAATGTATTTACCGGCCCTATCTCTACCGGACCAGCCTGTTTGTACCCCGAAAACAGCAGGGCACCAATATCCATAATCCGACGGAAAGAAGACATCAACTGCAAGGAATCTATATTCCGATAAATATATTGCTCTTCTTGGCTAAGGGGTTCAAAGCGTAAATTTGCCCAATAGTTTTCCGAATCTTCTTCCACTTTTTCTACAGGGAGCTTTACGACCGCATCCCCACTATACACACTATCCGGCTGTTGCTTGCCATTGACATAGTCCTTATAATACACAATTCTGTTGCCTCGAATACCTTTTCCTTTGCCGGACAATGCAAAATCTATCCCAAGACTACTTTTATGGAGATAATATTTATGGAGATTATCCTTGTCAAAGGACAACTCTATCTGAAGTTCACGCACAAAATTCAGATTGATTTCGGGATTGACCGCCATCTTAGCACTCTGTACAGCATACTGCCCATCCAACGTGATATACAGCTTTCCTTGAAACAAGAAATCATTCTTATTGCGTGGAAAGAAGCTGAGTTCTACCAATTCATGCTCATGGGTCTTGATCGTATCCGTAATATAAAAACGGTAAAATGTCGGTGCAGCATTTGCGATGGGACTCAAAAACTGATTGGTCAACAATGTGATATTGCTATCATAAATATCGACATGCTCATACAACTTATTGAAATAATTGGAAAGCCCATCATTGTCTACAAACTTCGGATCAAACTCGGCCCGCTGTTCGGCCAAAATATATTGCTTGGTCTTTTTCGGATCATTACGGTAATAGACTTTGGACACCTTTTCTTCGATAAAAGCCGGCAAGATGTATTTTTCGTCGGCTGTGTTGCTGTCATCCTTCCGAAAGAGAAACTGATAATTTTTGAATATTTTCCTATCTTTGAACTTTGGAGAGAGGTTGCTCAGACCCAATGATATTTTTTCATATTGCTCGTATTCCACAAACTGCTGACCTGACATTCTATTTTCATCCCGATGCGCAATAACCTGTCGAATCAGTGCTACAGCGGGGTTGTCCTTATTCGAATATTTGAGCTTAGGTCTCTTGATGACTACTTCATCAATGACGTTCTCCGATTGCAAAAAGATTTGAAAACTTGTGTTTTGGAGAGAAATAGCTAGATCCTGACTGGTATAACCTACATATGAAACACGAACCTTGGATTGAGGATCGGGTATCGTTAAATTAAAATTTCCATTATCATCCGTGTAGGTGCTATAGCTGCTTCCTACTACAGCTACGGTAGCAAATGAAATTGCTTCCTTTGTATGAGCATCCAATACACGTCCCCGAATATCCAATGACTGTCCAAAGGACGATATGGAAAGAGCAAGGGATAAGGATAAAAAAACAGTACGTAAAAATATATTCATAGTCAACACTTTTTACTTTTGACTTTTTGATGAAATAGTTCAAAAGTTATGATGCAAAATAAAAATATATTTTTTATATATTAAAGCGTCTGAAAACAGTTTGACTTTTGCATGATAATTTGTTACAACATGCTTTAGTAAGATATGTAATTCTTTGACTTTGTGTTCCCGTATACTGGCGCACGAACAATGGTATTAAGTTAAGGATGTAACCGTTCTTTTATGTCATTCTGAGGCTAGCCGACCGCGAAGCAGGCATCAGGGACGTGTTGGTGGCGGTGGGGCTGATGCAACATTGAATCTGTTCGCGATACCGAAAGGGATAGTATACAGATCGTTATTCATTCTTGTGTGTTTTCAATGGCATGAATGATTGCTCCGCAATTCACGTTGTTTAGGATGACAAAAACGCTTAACTTAATGACATTGGGCGCACGAATCCTTTCGTGTGCCTCAATAACAAGCACACAAAAGGAGTCACGTGCGCTAACATTAATTCAACTCAATCCCTCTCCAAAAGATCCCGAATAGCAACCGAAGCAATTGCCCCACCAAAGGCAGCTGGTAGGTACGACATCGTACCATAGGCCGATTTCTTAAAATTGCTTCCATCCGTATAAAGCAATGAAGACTTATCGGGCAGTTCTGTCGAAAAAGCTACTTTCACCCCTGTACGGATATCATGCTTACGAAGCTTCTTGCGTATATGATGTGCCAATTTACAATTGTAGGATTCGCTGATGTCGGCTATTCTGATCTTTGTTGGATCTACTTTCCCCCCTGCTCCCATCGAACTGACAAAGGGGACCTGTGCGGCATAAGCTTGTCGAATCAAAAATAATTTTGGCGTCACACTATCTATAGCCTCTACGATGTAATCTGGTTTCAAATCTAACAACGCCGGAATACGCTCTGGAACCACAAACTCCTCAACCACATGCAGATCCAGTTCGGGATTGATGTCAAGCAGACGCCGTTGCATGATCTGCGCTTTGGCCATACCATGATTGGTTGCCAAGGCAGGAAGCTGCCGGTTTCTGTTGCTAGGATCTACGGTATCGCCATCAATGATCGTCATTTTGCCGACGCCTGCACGACAGATAAATTCAGCGGCATAGGAACCTACACCACCTAGACCAAGGACCATGACATGAGAATCGGCCAATTTTTCCAATCCTTCCCGACCTATTAAGGCTTCGGTTCTGGACAACCAGGATAAATCTTTCATTTATTTTAAAGTTATGGAAGTGAAGCAGGTTATGGAGGTATGCGTGTCGCCTTCATAACTACATCACTATCATCACCTCTGTCACTTTATTATATTAAGACAGAATATTTAAATACCCGTTCGAAATTAGCCGCCAACTCCTCTTGAAGTTCAGATAAGGGCATTTTTCGGACGGCGCAAAAATACATATAAACATCCATTATTTCGATAGGTTTATCATCGGTTTCCAAGAATATTTTATTCAAAGGCAATTGGTGGATGTGTTCGTCCAATAGACCTCCAAAAATACTCGCTCCTAGGCTTAGGTAGTATCCTTTTTGGATAATTTGCCTAGCTAGTTCAATCTTCTTATTGAATCCGTGAAATACGACCGGAACAGTCACACCATCCAATAGCATGAAGACTTCTTGATAGGATCTGACACAATGGATAAGGAGGGGCTTCCGCAAATGCTCAGCCAAAGCAATCTGTTGTTCAAATACCTCAACTTGTTTGTTCCACGGTATGGCAACCATCTTATCCAAACCACATTCTCCAATGCCCAAGACCTGTTTTTCAGTAGCATATTGCTCCAACTCAACATATTGCTGCCGTTCATTGTCTATATACCAAGGATGGATACCTACAGAGCAATAGGTGTCGGGTAGATCATCTTTAGAGACAATGATATTTCTCAGCGATAGCACATTTGCTGCTGCACACACACTATGCGTATGTATATCGATATAACGCAAATCCATTGTTAAAAATAATAAAAAAACAGTAGAGACGCAATGCATTGCATCTCTACTAATTATCCACAGTCCTTAAATATTAATTCATAATTGACTAATTTTGATATTCCACTAGAGAAAGACTATGTACATAATATTCGATACCGAAACAACAGGTTTGCCCAAACGTTGGGATGCCCCCATTACAGATACAGACAACTGGCCACGATGTATCCAGATCGCCTGGCAGCTGCACGACGAGAATGGGCGCTTGATAGAGCATCAGGATTATCTGATCAAACCGGACGGTTTCAATATACCGTACGATTCGGAAAAGATACACGGTATCTCGACCGAGTTGGCGACAGAGCAAGGCGTACCTCTCCCGGAGGTATTGACCAAGTTTAACGAAGCTTTGGCCAAAGCCAAATTCGTGGTCGGCCAAAATATCGGTTTTGACATCAATATCATGGGATGTGAATTTTACCGATATGGCGTAGAAAGTCCCATGAGTAGCATGCCGGTACTGGATACCTGTACAGAAGTGACGGCAGAGCTACTGCAACTCCCTGGTGGACGTGGTGGACGTTACAAATTGCCCAACCTTACCGAACTCCATTCCTACCTGTTTGGGGTTCCCTTTGCTGAAGCACACAACGCTACAGCCGACGTGGAGGCCACAACACGATGTTTCTTCGAACTGATACGCCGGGAAGTCTTTACTGCGGAAGAATTACAGGTCGATACGGGATATTTTGTTGAGTTCCGGCAGCACAATCCGGATGTTATACCCACAGTCGGACTCACACATATTAATCTCAAAGCAGCTTCGGATGCCATTCGCAACCGTGATAAACCGTCGGCAGGCAAAATAGAGATAGACGACGCTGTACGTGAAGCCCTACAAGAAGCAGCTTTTGCACATCTGCACAACCATTCCCAGTTTTCGGTTCTCCAATCTACCATTTCTATCGGAGATCTGGCCGCTGCTACTATCAAGAACAATATGCCGGCTGTTGCCTTGACCGATCACGGCAACATGATGGGGGCTTTCCAGTTTGTGAGCCGGATCATTGGCCACAATAAGGAAGTCGAAACCAAACAAAAAGAAGCACAGGAGACAGGTGAAGAATTTACAGGACAGCTCATCAAACCCATTGTAGGTTGTGAATTTTATGTCTGTGAGGACAGAAAAGACAAAAGCCGAAAAGACAACGGATACCAAATTGTTTTTTTAGCAAAAAACAAAAACGGTTACCATAACCTGGCCAAAATGGCTTCCATTGCCTATACTGAGGGGTTTTATTACGTACCCCGAATAGATAAAGAAGTCATACAACGCCACAAAGAGGACATCATTGTATTATCGGGAAACCTATATGGAGAAATACCAAACAAAGTATTGAACATCGGCGAAAACCAGGCAGAAGATGCCCTGATATGGTGGAAAGAAGTCTTTGGCAATGACTTTTACATGGAAGTCATGCGCCACGGACAGGAAGATGAAAATCGGGTAAACGAAACATTGATCAAACTGGCAAAAAAACACGATGTCAAATTGATCGCGACCAACAACACCTACTACGTCAACAAATCCGATGCGCATGCGCATGACATCCTGCTCTGCGTCAAAGACGGTGAAAAACTTTCCACCCCTATCGGAAGGGGTCGTGGATTTCGATATGGCATGCCTAATCAAGAGTATTATTTCAAATCGGCTGACGAAATGAAAAAAGCATTTGCCGATCTGCCCGAAGCTATCTTGAATATACAGGAGATAGTGGACAAGATTGAGATCTATTCCCTCAATCGGGATGTCTTGCTGCCCAAGTTTGAGATTCCCGAAGAGTTTCAAGATCCCCAAGATGAAGTAGACGGTGGAAAACGTGGCGAAAATGCCTATCTGCGTCATTTGACCTATGTAGGCGCCGAAAAACGATACAAAGAAATTACGGATGACATACGCGAACGGCTCGACTTTGAGCTGGCTACCATTGAGAATACGGGTTATCCCGGTTACTTCCTGATCGTACAGGATTTCATCGCTGCTGCCCGCAATATGGGCGTATCGGTAGGTCCCGGACGGGGATCGGCCGCAGGGTCCGCGGTGGCCTATTGCCTCGGTATTACCAATATTGACCCGATCGAGTATGATTTGCTCTTCGAGCGTTTCCTCAATCCAGACCGGGTATCCATGCCCGATATCGACATCGACTTCGATGATGAAGGCCGTGGTCGGGTCATGCAGTATGTCATTGACAAATACGGTGCCTCACAGGTTGCGCAAATCATTACTTACGGTACGATGGCTGCCAAATCCTCCATCAAGGATACGGCTCGTGTGCTGGATCTGCCCCTATCGGATGCCAACGAGATCGCCAAGCTCATTCCGAACCTCAAACTGAGCAAAATCTTCAATATGGAGGAAAAAGCCTTGAAAGAAGTCTTGCGCAGTGAAGAGCTGGAGGCTGTCAATAGGTTGAAAAACCTAGCAGACGGAGCTGGATTAGAAGCCGAGACGATCAAACAGGCCCGCGTATTGGAAGGGTCAATGCGCAACACGGGTATACATGCTTGTGGCGTCATTATTACGCCCGATGACATCACGAACTTCGTCCCCGTATCACTAGCCAAAGATTCTGATCTGTATGTGACCCAATTTGACAACTCCGTCGTCGAAAGTGCCGGACTGTTGAAGATGGACTTTTTGGGGTTAAAAACCCTAACCTTGATTAAAGACACAGTCGCCAATGTCAAGTTGCGGCATGATATCGAGCTCGATCCTGACAATTTCCCAATAGATGACACACTGACCTACGAACTGTTCCAACGTGGAGAAACCATAGGCGTGTTCCAGTACGAGTCTCCCGGCATGCAAAAGTACATGAAGGAGCTCAAGCCTACGGTCTTTGCCGATCTCATTGCGATGAATGCATTGTACAGGCCGGGGCCAATGGAATACATTCCTTCCTTTATCAAACGTAAACACGGTATTGAGCCCATTACGTATGACCTGGACGCCTGCGAAGAATATTTGAAAGAAACCTATGGGATTACTGTCTATCAGGAACAAGTAATGTTACTTTCGCAAAAACTGGCCGGATTTTCCAAAGGTGACGCCGATGTATTGCGGAAGGCGATGGGTAAAAAACAAAAGGCCGTACTCGACAAGATGAAGCCTAAATTCATCAATCAAGCTGCCGAAAATGGTCACGATAAAAAGATCCTGGAGAAGATATGGACGGATTGGGAAGCCTTTGCTTCCTACGCTTTTAACAAGTCCCATTCTACCTGCTATGCATGGGTAGCCTATCAAACGGCCTATTTGAAAGCCCATTACCCAGCCGAATACATGGCTGCCGTCCTGTCCAACAATATGAATGATATCAAACAGGTCACCTTCTTCATGGAAGAATGTAAACGAATGGGATTGGAAGTTTTGGGACCGGATGTCAACGAATCACACTACAAATTTACCGTAAACGAAAGTGGAGCTGTCCGTTTCGGTATAGGCGCTGTCAAAGGCGTGGGTGCCGGAGCCGTGGATACGATCGTACAGACCCGGTCTACAGGACCTTACAAATCTATTTTCGATTTTGCCAAGCGTGTAGACCTTCGTGCTGCCAATAAAAAGGCTTTTGAAAGTTTAGCCTATGCCGGTGGATTCGACAGTTTTAAGGACACACATCGCGCACAGTACTTTTTCAAGGACGGTGATGGGTCTACAGGTATAGAAAAAGCCATCAAATTCGGGCAGCGCTTTAAGGAAAACGAGCAGTCCGCCCAGGCAAGTCTGTTTGGTGGAGGTGCAGCCACGGCTCTGCCCGAGCCTGTACTTACTCCCTGCACACCTTGGGGACTGATCGAAAAACTCAAATACGAAAAAGATGTAATCGGTATTTACCTGACAAGCCATCCTTTGGACAATTATAAGTTCGAGATCAAGCATTTTTGTCCAAATTCGGTTACCGATCTACAATTGATCAATAAGGTTAAAGAAACCATAGTGGAAGAAGAAACACTAGACGCATTCAATAAAATCAAGAATAAGGAACTTGTCGTGGGCGGTATTATCACGAACGTGGCACATCGAATATCCAAGGCTGGAAAACCCTTTGGCTCCTTCATTATTGAAGATTATTCCGACTCCTACGATATGGCAATTTTTGGGGAGGATTATGTCAAATTTAAGGGTTATCTACAAGAAGGTTATTTTGTGCAGCTACGAGGTATGGTACTAGAGCGCTACAGACAGGAAGGAAACTGGGGATTTGAAATGAAGAGTATACAGCTCCTGTCCGATCTACGGGATAAACTGGCCAAGAGTTTTACCATACAGATTGCCCTTCATAAATTGAACGAAGAAATGATCTCTTTCCTGGATGAATTGGTACAAGCTACTCAAATAGAGGGCGAACAGGCCAACTGTGCACTCAAGTTCAAGGTAGTAGACGTACAGGACGAACTTTCCGTAGAAATGCCTGCAAAGGCTAAAAAAATCAAATTGACCAATGAGTTGCTCGAAGGCTTGGAAGAATTGGAGGGCGTCAATTATAAATTAAATTGATAGGGCATAGATAATATTGCATTTTGATGAGATGCCGTTTATGAAGTTTTTACATATATTTGTAAGTACATTAAATATAAGAGAGGATAATTATTATGGCATTAGAAATTACAGACAGCAACTTTGACGAAGTTGTTTTGAAGTCAGATAAACCCGTTTTAATTGATTTTTGGGCGGAATGGTGCGGACCTTGCCGTATGGTCGGACCTGTTGTGGACGAAATTGCCAACGAATATGAAGGCAAAGCTGTCGTCGGAAAAGTCAATGTAGATCATAACTCGGATATTTCCGTCAAATATGGAATCCGTAATATTCCGGCTTTACTGTTCTTCAAAAACGGCGAAATCGTCGACAAACAGATCGGTGCAGTACCCAAATCCGTATTGGTTGAAAAACTGGAAAAGCAATTGTAAGATTGCTATAATACAGCATAAAAAAGCCTTTGAAAGTTTGTTTCAAAGGCTTTTTTTTGGACTTATTTTTGCAATACATTAAATTAGATACTACATAAATCCTATATGATGAAAAAGATCTTCGGCTTATTGTTCGTTTCCTTTCTGTTTGTTGTGGGTTGCAAAAAGAATGACCCAGATCCCGACAAGGTCTATGCTTTGGTAAAAGAAGAAATAGACATTGCCTATGGTGATCACGTCCTACAAAAAATGGATATTTATTTTCCGGAAGGTTATAATCAACATACACCAGTCGTGTTTCTGATACATGGAGGCGGTTGGATTGCGGGAACGAAAGAACAATTTACACAGGTAGCCAAATTGTTTGTGGCCAAAGGTTTTGTTGCGGTCAACCTTAGCCATCGGTTGGTCGACGCATCGGGCTTGGATCAGTCTCCTCCTGTGCACCAGGCCTCTGCGATAAAAGTAAGTGATCAGGTGGATGATCTGGCTTCGGCAGTCAACAAATACAAAGCATCAGCAAACGATTGGGGTGTAGGGATATCCAATCTGTATATGGCAGGCCACAGTGCCGGCGGAACATTGGCTATGCTATATGTGCAGGGCGACAAGAATAGCGGTGTAAGGGCTTCGGGAAATTTTGCCGGTCTTGCTAATCTGACCTTGTCCGAAGAGCTTTACAACAATCCTCCCGACCATGCATTATGGCCGGCTATCAAAGAACTCTTGTACAGAATGAGTGGTGCGGAAGTTGTCCATGAGAATGCGTTAGCCTTGATGGCCATATCGCCCAATTGGGTATCCAACAACAATAAACCGGGTAAGCCCAATATTACGGTCATGGCAAAATCCAATGATCAGGATCTTCCGTTTGAACCTTATTTCAGCACCATACAAGATGCTGAAGACTACCATGATCAGCTGCGCTCCTACGGTACGAACAGTGCTTATATTTTAATGGATACCGATCATGGCTTTGGAAACCATCCTGATGATTGGGCCAAAGCTGTGGCCCACACCGTAGACTTTTTTAAGAAAAATTAAACTTCCATCGGTTTATAGCCGATGGAAGTTTAATTCCGAATCTCTGCTCGCATCAATAGTACATGTCCTTTGTCACGGTGTATCATTCCCGTCCAATCCTCCACTTCGAGGTAATAGAAGTATGTGCCTTCGTTAAGTCCCTCCCCACTCCAATTGTTCTGATAATTCAGTGACCTGTACACTTCATTACCAAATCTATTGAATATAATCAATTTATTAGACTTGAACGCCTCCAGTCCCGCGATCTTAAACACATCGTTTACCCCGTCTCCATTAGGCGTGAAAACATTGGGTACAAAAAGCGTAACGATCTCCACCGTAGATTGTGCTATATTATCGGCGGGGTTTGTATCCTGTTGACGGCTCTTTACGCTAGCTGTTGTCACAGCGTAGCCAGGGCCTTGTCCTTTCACCTTAATCCACTGAGAGATAGCCTCTCCTCCATCCAATTTCGGCAAGTACCAAGTCAACTCATTCGTTTGGGCATTGTAATTGATGCCCGCCATTTCCCCATGTACCAGCCCTACGTATTTCAATTGATCCGGCAACTCAAAGGTCACTACCACATCCGTAGCAGTAGACGAACTGTTGTTCAGTAGCAAAAGCTGATAGTTAAACTCTTTTGAAACAAGCATCTGGCTCCGATCCGGGAGGTTACGTATTTCCAGATCCACCTGTAAATCTTCGCCCCGAGGATCTACGATGACCTCCACAAAATCAGAAAGATCGGAATGGCACTCCTCCCCTAAAGCGATTACGGTATATTTCCCTCCCTCTGTTACTGTGATACGCTTGTCGTGTGCACCATGTATCGGTTGCCCATCACGGAACCAAATATAAGATAATGCATGGTCAGCATCAGCCCTAAGAGTTACTTTCTTACCTTTGACGATACGCAAAGCCTGTCCTTGCTGTGCCACCACCTGCCCTACAACAAGCAGCAACACAGTAAAGACAATAATTTGTCTTATAAAGGATAGGCCTCGCATATAACTAAATCACCATTATACTGTGGGACGCATTAATCTACAACAGCTTCGATAGTGATGTGTGGCTTGCCCGGTGTCGGTGTGACGGTCAAAATCATATCTTCACTGCCTGCCTGTGCAAATCCCCTGTAGATCACATGAGGACGAACACGACCTGCTGATTCATCTAAGCCCGCGTAGTTTCTATCTTTTGCGGCATACTCCACCTCCACAAAGACTTTATACTTTCCGACGCCTGCAATCTGAGGGACGAATTCAGGCAATACTCCATTTATACCGTTGCCTGTTGATGTTGCCAACAGTGTCACGTCGCCAATACTTGCAGGATTTGTAGCCTTATTGCTCACGTCCGGCCAAGTAGTACCGTCTGCACCCTGTTTGACCGCATACCATCTGTACTTGACATCAAAATTTCCGACCGTAGGTGTTGTCGGACGCACAAAACTATACGCTGTATTCACCTTTACTTTGGTCTGTGTAGCAGCCTCGGTTTCACAATATTGAAAGGCTGATCCTGAGGGAACGCTCCCTGTCGCACTCACCTGTAGTTCCGGCAATACATAGACGACATACGTCTCCTCCTGTACATTACAGAGTTCCTCTTCCGTGATATTGTCGGGATTGACGATACCACGCACTTTGAAATAATGGTATCCTTCTGTCAGATTGGTGATGGCCAGCTTTTCATCGCCCGACGCAGCGTAGGTTTTTAGCAGACCTCCTACGACAAGCCCGGTTCCAAAAGCGGTACCGTCCACTGCCGCAGCTCCATCCTGTCCCATATAGAACCAACGGTAATGTGTAAATGATTGAGCCGTACGGGTAGGCGCCGGTGTGATGACACTTAAATCTTCCGTCCTGCTCGCGACAAGGGTCAGTCCAGGCTTACTGTCATCTTTGTAAAAGAGTAGGACGTCCCTTCCCTCATTCGTAAGATTGCCCGCACCCAACGCTGCTACACGTGCAGCATTGTCTGCTAAAGTAGAAGGCCCGACTTTAACAGCCGCTCCAGCGGCCGTTTTGTCAATAGATCCCTCTACTCCTGTTTGCCCAAAAGCAACCGTAGTTGCCGATAAAAACAAAGCCACCAGCCCCATTTTCATCACTTTTGATGTGTTTTTCATTTGGTTTGATATTTATTTTATTCGATTATTTAAGTTTTTTTATTGATGCAAATATTCAATTGATAACATCCCTAATTGTCAAATGAGGCTTGCCGGGCAGAGGCAATACCACAGCATCTACCTCAACCCTTGCTGATACACACCCAGATATTTTATCTACAGCTTCGATATAATATTTTCCAGATTCTGTTACGATGCCACTTATAGCCGCTCCTCCGCTAGAGGCCGTATAGAACCGATAATCGTAGTCTGCCGGTTGATAATTCAAGATAGATTCCTTTAAATCTACTTTTTCACATGCTGTGAGTTTATTACCAAGCTCTTCTATGGGATACAAAAATGCACCAAATGTTCGACTGACCCCATGGAGAATCAATGTACCCAATGCCGCGGCCACACCTCCAAGTTTCACTTCAATTCTATCAAATGATCCGGCAACGGGAACGGTAAGCTCATTTTTCTCACCGGCACCTGGTAATAATCGTAAGGACAAAATAGACGATTCGTTCAACGGCTCACCAACAGGTGTATTTCCCAAATAAGGTTGTATTTCTAATCCTTTTAAAACCCCCAAGTCTAAAAGACCACCTCCGGGGTTTTCTATGACTACCTTTGCTATTTGATTAGGTTTTGATGCAGTATTGAATATTGTCGTATGAAATACTTCACTCAAAAGCTGTACACCTAAATTTAATGTTGTTTGACCTGTTCCATCAATGATAGCCCATGGATTAGTGACAGATCCGGTAGCATTGAGCAAATTGACTCCTCCCCCCCTGATACCTGACAAGACATCTATCGCCTTATCTCTATCAGCACATGAAACTGTCCCATTCTCAACAATGTAAGCATGAAAAAGATTATTTGTAAGTGCTAAAGAAAGTCCCGACCCAGATAATTCAACAAATATCCCGTTATAATCATCTTCTGGAGAAAAGGTTAACTCAACCTCTCCTGCCCCATTCGCAAGGCTCAACAAGTCACTTCCTGAATACAGACTGTACTTATCAGCATCATACCCCGCATCATGACCAGAGCCTAAAAGTCCACCTAAAGGCCAGTCTGCACTTACGGTTTTCAAATTTCTAAAGTATCCTATATTAACTTGGCTCAAAAGACTTAATATAGATTTAGGCAGGCTCAATTTAATACTGACAGGCTGACCTGCCGGAATTGTCCTCACATCATTATGATTACCGTTGGAAGTAAATTCTAAAAACTGGGTAATTGAAGCCAACCCTGCTAACTCCGCATCGATGGATAAAGTTGAAAAGTCTTTAGGATTACCATTAATAGCATTTCCAGGATAATCTATACTTCCTTTTAATAAACCTATAAACAACACTTTTGTACCACCTAATAAATTTCCTTGAAAATTGGCATACGTACGTTTCTTGGTCACCAAGGTCTGCCCATACCCAGTCTGTATTACCATCCAAAATAGCATTACCCCACAAAATATACGCATGGTCTTCATTGGTTTGTCTTACAAAAGATTACCCAAACTGTCATACAATTTGGGTAATCTATTTTTATGGGTAGATCTTCTTATAGAAAATTGAAAACAACAACTATCCGTTGCGGGTTAGCATTTTTTAATAAGCCAACACTTCAATCTCCGTTCTTCTGTTTTTCTGATGTTCTTCTTCGGTACACTTTACACCGTTGCTACATTTGTTGACCAAACGCGTTTCCCCATAAC
>Ga0182743_1002190_pt1 | contig 17603 bp, 8 predicted proteins | sample eDN3rd30CKraftOP_FD_128522 | JGI IMG/M metagenome (GOLD analysis project Ga0182743, IMG submission 128522) | Enriched Organic Plus compost microbial communities from Emeryville, California, USA - eDNA 3rd pass 30_C Kraft OP (version 2) (version 2) ... | reverse complement strand
TCCGCGCTGGCAGGCAAGAAATGGCAGCAGCTTATTTCATCGGGACCTGACTGCGTTTTGGCTTTTGCAACAGAGCAAGAATGCTGGCTGGTGAATATTACCTCACATCACCAAGCCGTCAGCATCGGTCAGTCCAACAAGATCACTCTTGAGCCCTATGCAGTCGAGAGTTTGAAACGTTTCTAGTATTAATCAAGATAGTTGCGTCATTCTGATCAGGCTCTGCCAGCCTTCGATAAAAGTGATTTATGCCCGCCAGCAAGAACTGGCGGGCATAAATGGAAAAGCTTTTCGATCGATCAGAGCAGATTTACGCAATAAGCAGAATCAAATCTCCCACTCGATTATTGTTTGCACAAAAATCCTCAAGAATATCCATGCATTAGTAATGCACAGCCGAGCAATGCCATGAAAAATACCATTCAACACCAAGAGGAAGTTGAGCTACCCACGGGATGACGTCCCATCTACAGTCGCACGCCGCTTCTCCAGTTCTGTGCTGGCCAAGCTGCCTGGCCACCTCTCCAACTCGTCATCGGTAAGGCTCGCAAGGATTTGCGCCAAGTTCATCGTCCGATGCGGCGGGATCGGTAGGTCACTTGATGGTGGACCATCGGAGATGAAACAAGGTTCGGCCGATTTGTTCAGCATTGCCATTCGGGTGCTCCAGGCAAGTTCCACTCTCACTTCGCGTCTTGCAAAGCGACGAACTGGTTACTCGGCCCTTCTGACCGCAGCATGAGGTTTGCACCAACCCAAGGTTAAGTGCCATGGTGTTTGTCCTCTTGGGTCATTCGGCCATGGTTTTCAACAACGCATCGCGGGCGTCGGAGTAGAACTGGATGTCGATTTTGGTCGCCATGTCGTCGGACAAATCGACCAACTGACGCCGGCACGCCACCGGCATCAGTAGCGAAGTCGCGCCTTTCTCAACCGCGATCTCGGCAATCGTGACCGCGTTGTGGATCGGTTCAATCGAGCCCCCGAGGTTGATCTCGCCGACAATGATCAAGCCACCACGCACGCTTCGCTTCAACAGTGACGTGCATAGGGCGACCAAAGAGGCCACACCAAGCTTGGCACCTGACTTTGCCGCGTCAAACGCCCGAAGCTGTACCGTGAACTCGTGCTGCCTGGGGTCTTTGTCCCCCACCAATTGCATGGACCTGGCGTACAGGTTCTGTTCGGCAAAGCCGATGCTTTCGCGGAACGCAGGAGGAATGGGCTTGTTGAGCACCTTCACACCGGAGCCTGGGCCTTCATTGACCTCAATGCGGTAGAGGCCCGGGTTTTCTTCGCGGCCACCCGGGCTGATGGCCCACACCTGACCTGGCTCCAGCGGGTCGCCGCCAATACTGTTGTCGCTTTGCAGCTCAGGCGTCGAGACAAACTTCTCAACGCCGTCGGTACCCATGATGTAGCTGAAGTGCGTATTGCGAAACTCAGCAGCGCCCACACGCTTTTGCTGCTCTTTTACGCGGCGTCGAACCTCCATCGCAATGCGAACAGCCCATTCCAGGTCTTCGTCCGGAACCGGGGTGTCCGAGCTCGGGTACAACAGCTTGAGCAAGCCGCTGACCGTCTTGTTGACTGCATTGGTGTCACGGCCAGACAGTGCCCCGCCAAAGAAGACGCGGTTCTGTAATTCGCTCACCCGACTCTGGTTCCGAAGCTGGCTCCAGCACTCGGAGAGGAAGTCGCTGACCAGGCCGAAGTGGTTGGTAACCAGATCCTTGTTGATCTTGGGCACATCCCAACCCGGCAAGAACGCATGGATGCGGTCCATAAAGGCGGTGTCATCACGCATCTCCGGCGGCATGGGGCCAAACAAGTGCCCAATGCGCTGCTGATGTTCTACATCGACGTCGAAGTTACCGACCATCACGATGCTGCCATCGGCGCGGATGCTCTCTTTGCCTCGGCTGAACTCACCGGACTCCATGTAGCCCTTCATGATGTTCACGCCATCCTTCTGGTCGAAGGAGATGCCCGACACCTCATCGAAGCAGACCACGTCGTATTGGCAAACCAGGCCCCTACGACCTCTGGCCGTGTTCTCCACGAACATCTTGGCAACGGTAGCTTTGCCACCTGATACCAGGTGAGCGTAGGGCGAGACCTGCTGGAACAGATGACTCTTGCCGGTGCCGCGAGGACCGAGTTCAACCAGGTTGTAGTTGCGTTCGACGAACGGCACCATGCGCAGCAGAAACGCATTCTTTTGCCGCTCGGTCAAACCCGTGGGTTCAATCCCAATGGACCGGAGCAGAAACGACTTCCACCCCTCGCTCGTGAATTCGGCGCGTGCCTTGGACAGTGTCTCCAGCACGTCGCGTTTCGATAGCTGAATCTCGCGCAGTGAGGTGATCCCAAACGGACGCCCTTTGGCCTCCTGGGCGATGGCCACATCGAACGTCACGCCCAGTTCGGCATAGAAGCCACCGGTCAACATGCGTTCGTGTTGGTTGACGAGCTCACTGCTGATTCGTACATCCGTCAGCCGCAGACTGGGCAGGCTGGCAACGTACTCGCCCTTGTTGTCCACGCGTGCCGTCACCAGGTCGATGATTTTCACCTCACCAGTTTCTAGCGCCCTTGCCTTGAACAGCTCCTCCTCGCCGGCGCGGACCGTGCGGGACTTGAGCTGGCGCTGAACGATCTCTAGTCCCTCGTCGATCTCCTCCTGATCCGTGCTGGCGCAATAACGCCCGAGCATGAACTCGACAACGTAGGTAGGTACCGGAAATTGCCGACTAAAGGTGCGGACCAAGTCTTTCCGGACCAGATACCCGTCTAGCACCGAGGCTGCTTTCTTGTCTATCTGATCCAATTCAATCATTCGTCATTCTCCGCCGATTACGGTGTTTGCCTCGGCCACCAGCTCGCCCGATGCACTGAGCAGAACCAGAGACGCCGCGCGGCCTTGCAATTCTTCGTTCTCAACCACCACCGACGCGGTACCGTTGTCCTTGAGCGGCTTCACGCTCACGACCACGCTAGACGCCGGGTCGCCAGCCTGGGTGCGAATATCCAGGGACAGATTCGCGTACTGACCATCCACAGCCACCGTGCAGCGCAAGCCCTTCCAGGCGATATCGGTGACCTCGACCACCTGCTGTGCTGAAGCGCTCCCCCTTCGGGTCACCATCAACTCCAGCGTCAGACACTCCTGCAAACTCAATCCGCCGTGGTTGTAATCCACCGATTTTCCATAGCAGCCCACCCCGTCAGCCAGCGCGAACTGCTGATTGGGGTTCCAATACCAAGGGTACAAGCGCTCCCCGGTAGAAGCGCCTGGCTTGATCGAGGCGCAGCGCCCCCATTTGTTGTCAGTGAGGTCCTTGGACATCTGAATCGTGGGTAACTTGCCCGGCATGAGTAGCCAGCCATGGTCGGTCACCACCCTGACGCTGTTCCAACCGGCAGCCAACAAAGCTCCGATGCGTTCTGCAATCTCGGCAAGAAGCAGGTCGATATGCTTGGCAAGCTTCCAGCCGCGTGCATGCCCCTCGCTGTCGATGTCGCCAAATTCGCACCACGCGTTGCCCTGACCATCGCCGCTTTCGGTACGGTCCAGCACTTTCCAATGGTTGTCGTTCAGCAGCTTCTTCAGGTGGTAACCACCCTTGAGGGACTGACCGGTGGCAGCGACGCAAGGCTCGAAGTCATCACAGTCGTCGGCACCGCTGATCTTGGTTCGCACTGGCGAAACAGCCGCCTTGCCAGTTGCGGTTACGCTGGGCAGCGCTGTCCAACTCATGGCCTCCGCTACCTGGCAACCGCGTGCCTCCAGGATGGCAGAGAGACGGCGGGCCGTGTCAAAGCGCAGGCCATCCACGAACAGCACGCACTCGCCCTTGGAGGCGGCGAAGGCCTTGGCACTGGCGATCGTTCCACCGGGGTAGCTCGATCCATCGACCAGCTTTTGCAGGTAGCGCGCCGACTCCTCCAGCCAGGGCAGATAGATCGCCCGCACTGCAGCCGTCACCGCATCAACATCCGCCGCTTTGTCTACGCACGCCAGTGCTGACAAAACCGCATCGTCTGCACGCCAGCCCTGCGTGGCATACCCGGCCTGCAAGTCCGCAACCGAGCCAGCCGCCAACGCCGTCTTGGTTACCTCTGCAACCACTGCCAGGTGCTTTACAGCCAAAGCCAGCGGCGACTCACCCAGCTCAGCCCACACCAATTCGCGGCGTTGCGCATGTACCTTCTCAAGCTCCAACACGCGCTTCCTGGCTTCGTGCGCCGGCATATGGCTTAAGGCGAGCAAGTCACGTTGAAGCGCTTGCTCCTGTTCCTCGTTCCATTGCGGCCAACCACCCGCCGATTCAGCCGTGGCGAAGAGGTCAAACAGTGGCGGCTTGCATTGGCGGATTCGGTTCGGGATGTTGGGGTAACGCTTTGGCGCCTCGCTATAGCGCTCCCACACCGAATGCCAGGGCCCTTCGCGCATCGCCAGCTTGCTGGCACCAGCCAGCACGCCATCGGCCTGGGGATTGAACGCAAGCTGCGACTTGCAAACCTCCACAAAGGCCTTCCACTCGTTGGCGCCGCGCGAGGTCTGAAACGCGTCGCCCAGATTCAGCCACTGCAGCAGGTCACGCACCGGGTCACCGCCGGTCAGCAGGGTGTTGAAGTAGTCTTTGCCCAGCCGCTTGCCTTTCAGCAATTCAAGCTCTTCGTCCAACAGCCGGTACAGCGCCAGTTGCATGGCGTTCCTGGAGTCGTTGTCCTGGGCCACATCCAGACCCATGCCGCCTTGGTCGGACTTCAGGAAGGCCATGATGGTCCAGTCCTTGGCATTCGCCTGCGACCAGATCACGCCCCGGTATTGCAGCTCGGCCAAGGGCTTCAAGAGCTCGGGGCAGTCTTCGATCGCCCGAAGGTCCTGGCGGCTCACGCCAGGCAGGTAGAGCACCGGCACGCGGTCGGCTGGCAAAGTGACATCAGGGGCCTTTCCCGCAATCACGCAACGCAGCCAGATGGCCGGCCCCATGCGCTTCTCGGGCGCGTAGTCGCCCAGCACCAGCAGTTCTCCCAATTCGCTCTGCAGGCGTGGAATCACCGCCTCCCACTGGCGGTCCTTGTCGGGCCACAAGATGCACGAGGGCGCGACTTGGACTTCAGGGTTGAAGATTGCCGAGTCGCGCAGGGTCTTGACCAGATGTTCGATCACGCGCATGAATGAGCCTCCGTCATGGCGAAGAGATTCATCACCTGGTTAACTAGCGTGGTGGTCCGCGCATCGATCTGCTCCACGCTCCATGCCTCGGCCGTTGCCAACTCGGCGTTGAGCTTGAGCCCGTTCTTGTAGCCAACCTCACGGCCCTTGCTGTCAGTGCGGTCGCGTTTCTCTTTGAAGCTCTTGTTGCCGAGCGCGCTATTGAAGCCGGAGATCGTCAGGTTGCCCAGCTTGTGGACATGCGTTTCCTGAATTGCTTTCGCCTTCTTCTCATCTCCGCCCGCGATCATCGTCACCCACGACGCAGGGATGTTGTCGCCCTGTGGGAAGATGTGTTCGATGGTCCACACGAATTGTTTGCCTTCGTACTTCCAAAGATCAACCCAGGTCTCCTTGGTCATACTCTGCTCAGCTAAGGCGCACAGCACGAACCGGGCGACCCCGGCGTTCTCCTCGTAGATGGGGCCTTCAAGCTTGCTGCGGAAAGTCTCGTCGCTGACAGACACCGCGACCAGTTCGTCGCGAATTGTCTTCACCACGGCTGCACCCGGCAGCTCTGCCACCTTGTCGATGGTGGCCATGAAGAGGCGCGTCAGGTCACGGGTCGGCGGCGTATCGGTGAGGTTGCGTCGAACGAAGAAGCAAACCAGCAGCCGGGCGATCTCTTCCAGCTGCGCCACGTCGATCCCCAACGCCTCACGGCGCACCAGCAGGTACAGCATCAACAGGTAAGACGGGGCGCCCTGAATGCGGTCCAGGTCCTTCAACGGCTTATCCAGCAGAGCCCAGGCCTCGTCAGTGTTACGCCCCAGCATCAGTGCATACAGCTGACCTGCGGAGCGAATGGCCTGCAGATGGTGCTTGGCGTCTTGGTTGATCAGCTTCTCGTAGATCTGGATCAAATTGGACCTTGTGGCCACGGGACCCAGGGGGTCTTTCTTCTTGTCCTCGTCCTTGCGGAACGGTGCATTCAGTGGGTCCTTGAACGCGTTGTAATAGTGCCGGAAGAAGCGCTCCTGGACGCTGTAGTCGTCGCCCAGATACCCCAGCAGCTTGTTCCAAACGTCGAAGTGGTGGTCCACCTTGCCGGGCTCGGTGGTCTCCAGCCGCGACAACAGCTTGTTCTTTATCAGGTCAATGGCCGTGAGCGGCATGCCCCGGTTATTGAGCGACTCGAACAGCGTGTAGGCATCGGCGTGGCTGGCGACCTCGATCTTCACCAGGCAGGCCTGGCTCACCTTGTCGAGGAAGGCCATGATCGACGCCAGGCGATCGTTCTCGCTGTCCACCATCTCTTCGATACGCCCCTGGAAGTAACGGAAGGCGCGGAAGATCTTGCGGTTGCCCGCATAGGCTGGTGTATCGAACGGGCTGATCACGCCCACGTCGGACAAGACGGCACGGTAGTCGTTCTGGTTGTTGTTCTGAATTTGAGGGATGACGCGCAACTGGTCGTCCCCCTTCTTCAGCACGAGCTTTCGCTTGAGGTTGATCAGCTCCACGCGCTGGTCGTCATCCAGGTCTTTTTCGTGCAGTTTCAGCGACTGATACAGCGCCGCAAACAGCAGCGATAGCGTCGTCAGCCGCTGCTGGCCGTCCACCACCTCCAGCCGCTGCACCGCCAAGGTGTCAGTAGTCTGGTTGATGCAGATGATCGAACCCAGGAAGTAGCCAGGATCGTTCTCTTGTACGTCATCAAACAACGACTCCCACTGAGCCTTGTTCCATGTGTACTCCCGCTGGTAGCGCGGAATCGCATAAACCACGCCTGCTTCGATGTCGAAGAGCTGCGAGACCGGGTAGTTATTTACGGACTTAATCATCTAACGCCTCAAAAATGGTATTTCTCACGTCTACGGCGGAATGCCTCTTCCGTCCCCTCCATGATGTCGAGAACAGCCTTGGTGACAGAGGCCTGGTCAAGTCCACCGCAAGCACGCGCTTCACCTTTTCCGTCCCGGGCTTCGAAGGCGTAGACCAGCTCGGCATCACCATTTACCGGCAAATTAGCATGGTGGGTAGCAATGATGAGTTGACGCTTCGATTTCACCTTCCGCAGCATCGGGATCAGCTCCCGGAACACGAAGTTGGAGTCCAACTCATCCTCAGGCTGATCGATGACTAACGGCCCACCTTCCTGCGCCAGCAATAATGCTAGGGCGGCGGTGTTCCGCTGGCCGTCAGAGAGGGAACCTTCGGCGATACTGCCTGCTGTCGATCCATCCGCCCGAAACAGCTTCATATCGACGGTGTCTTGCACCCGAGAGCAGCGAAGCTTTTCCCACCGCTCAAGATTGTCTTGAATGTGCTGGAATAGCTCTTGGCTGTTCGCTCCGAAATCCGAACCCGCTGAGCCCTGCTCCGCGGACAAACGCTCCTCCAGAACTTGCCAGGGTGACGCAGCATCTTCCTGCTCGGTAAACAGTGTGTAGAGCGTCTACCCACAGCTTTCCCAATTTCTCCCTAGCCGCGTCCGCCCATCAGAGGGCGCAAAACTCTGCCAGAGCTCCCGGAAACTTGTATGATCTTGCTGGTACTTTGCAGAGACTTCGATAAAACGCTGTGCCCCTTCCCTCAGCACAGCGAGTTCATTGGCTCGTTCGGCGGCTTCAACGCGCTTCTGAAATTGCTCTCTCCAGACTTGGTGTAACTGCTGCATGAGCCGATCGGTGTCTCCCGCAGCGTCTTTGAGCCGCTGGATTTCAGCACCGATTTCATCAATCTCCCGTTGTTTCTTGGCGCGCGCTTGATTGATTTCCTGAAGATGTCCAACATCATCTGGTGTCAGACCTTTAGCCGCACAGGCTTCACTGAACTTGGCGTCGGCCTGATCCAGTTCCTCCCGTATCGCCTTCCACATCGGATCGCTGGCTTTAAGATCCTCGACAGCGGCTTCGAATTGCTCGACGGCATCCCGAATAGTTCGGGCCAACGCATCCTTGGCGGCCTTTACCTCATCGTCGAATTGCCTAAACCAAGTCGCGTGAGTTGAATCTGTGACGTGAAATGCTACGTGCGATGCGGCGATTGTCTCTGCCAGGGAGGCAACGTCGGTGAACTGCTTGCCTGGTGTTCCTAAAAGCCCTTCGAGGTAGCGTGCCTCGGCCTTGAGGAGTTGGTGTCGGCGGGCATCCTCTTGAATCTCGCTTCGTGCCTTCCATTGCCGGTCCAGTTCTTGATGCTCTTGCTGGAGCCGCTTGTAATCCTTTTCGAGAGTCTTGGCCTTGCGTAGATTGGAAAATGCGTCCTGGATTTGCAGCTTGAGCTTGTGCTCCCGGTCCGCCAGCTCATCCAGTTCGTCTTTGTTGAATCCGTCAACCAACTCCAATAACCGCTGAGCCTGACGAACGCTTCCGTTATCGGTTTTCGACTCGGTCAGGCGGTTGAGCTGCTGCTGGCTGTAAAAGCGAATAGGCAAGCTATTGAAAAAGGTTTCAGGATCCGCCAGGTCGCGCCCCTGCACTGTGGGGCTGCCGTTTTGCCAAACGATCCGATCCTCGACGCCATCCGCGCTGACCCAGCACACTTCAACTTCTGCGCCGGGTAGGTTCAGCGTCTCGCGTACCCGGTTGATCCGCTCTTTTGTCCCGTCATCAAGATCCTTCGACTTATCCTTGCCGAGGATGATTCTCAGGTATTCAAGCAGAGTGGATTTCCCGCTGCCACGCCCTCCGATGACGCAGTTCAAATTGGGGGAAAAATGCACCACCTGGTCAGCCAGGAACGCCACATTCTTGATAGAGATTGATTTGATGGTTGCCTGACGAACACGCTGCGCGGGATGCGTATCAGTCGTTACATCTTCCGGCAGAATGATGCGGGATTCGTGGTCGAGGAATGCCTGGCGGAGCGACTCTATGGAGGGCTCCGACATTTTCAACCATGAGTACCGGTAACCAATGCTGTTAGGTTTCGGCTTTTGATGCTCATCGAGATCAACCAGCTTCTTGTTGTCCGAGGACATGATCGTGGCAATGGGGCGAATGCGCTTCCAGCCTGGCTGACAATCGTCTCCAGAACGTAAAAGCCGTTGCCATCCAGCGCTCATCCTGTGAACAGGCTTTGACACTTCTACCGCGAGCAGATCAGGATTCGTGAATTGATCTTGTTGCAACCATTTCGCCACCGAATCATCGTCGAAAATTCCGTCATTGCTTGTCGCATGCGGCAAGATGACGATTCCGCGATACCTGCCTTGGACGATACGCAAAATCTCTTTCAGATTTTTGTCTGATTTTTCGAGCTGACCGGCCGCATTCACTCTCGGGTAGCTCACACCGCATTCTGTGAGAATAGCGTCCAATCGGGATAGGTCCGTCCTGGGTTCGAAAAGACAAAGGACATGAACGCCCCTGCCAACGCCAGCCGCTTCAAACTCGAACCCTGGAAACAAGGTGATCTTGTGGCCGAACTCCCGCTCAATTTCATCAAACGCAGCCTGCAGGTATGGAATGAAATCCTTGCTGAGAAAGTTGTGGTCGGTGATACCCACCACATCCAGACGCTGCTGATAACAGGCTTCCGCAAATACCTTCGCTGCGGCAGCCTCCTGTCCGGCTTCGAGTCGGTCTCCGGCCCAATGCCGCGCATCCGCAGGCGTCTGCATCTGCAGGTCGCACTTCAACCAGCGCATTCCTTTGTAGGAGGAGGTCATTTGGCAGCCTCCCTTGCGGCGCGTTTCTCGGCCAAGGTCAAATGATGATCATTGATGCGGTCACCAGCTTTTCCGCCATACTGCAGTCCAAGCTCATACCAGGGCGCGGAGGGTACATCGCTGCCGCGGTCTTTATCCCATTTGATCTTGGGCCTGTCGCGCAATACGCCGGCCCCTCTCTTTCCGACATCAGGGACAGAGAGGAAGGGGCGGATGTTGAGGCGCACACCGTCGTTGAGATCGGGGTTCCAGCCGATGGACTGTTCCTCGATTGGCTTCCAGCGCACGAAGATGTCGTAAGGGGCCTCGCCGACAAGGATCAGCTCCAGGCGCTTTTTCAACCCGTCAGCAGCGGCGAGTTTTTCCTGCGCACCGTCCACGCCGTTGTCAGCGTCACGCTTCTGACGGCTGATCCAGTCCCCGAGGTAGGTGTAGATCAGCGCTTCCAGCGTTTTGTAATCGAGCTTGTGATAGTTGACCAAGGCGGCAAAGCCATCACGCAGGCCGTCCCAGATGTGCCAGACAAATGGACGATTACCAAACAACGCGCAGTGCTGGGTGAAGAATTTGTCGCGCAGCCAGCTTTCCAACGACTTGCCTGCATGATTGGCGGCCGTCAGCAGTTGCGCCAGGACATCGTTACTCCAATCTTCGCCATAGGCATCTGCCAAAAAATTCAGTAGTCGATCACTCGCTGATGCTTCGCTGCCTACGGGCGGAATGCAGACGATGCCGTCCTTGTCGGCATGACTCGCGAGCGCCTTGCTGCGGGCGATCCAAGCGCACGCCTCCTCTGATAGCTCCATTTCGTCGTCGGATTCGGCTGGCCAGGTGTAGCCGACCAAGCGGGCGACGGCCACTTGCAGCGGAGAGGTTGCCGGCTGCGGGTGGCCGTGAAAAATCCACTGAGTTGGGTCGTCTGAGTAGGGTTTAGGCAGGCCATTTGGATAGCGTTCGGCTGCGACTTGCTCCCAATAGGCTAGATCGAAGGGAACTTTGACAAGCGTCCCATTAGCAACGATTACGGCCTGTTCAAGCTGACGAACGTCATCGTGAAATGCGCGACTGGAACAGTAAGCCCAGATTGGGGCGAGATGTTCTTCATTTTTTGGTACCAAGACGGCTTGCGACTTGTCGTAGCGATGACCCTGATAAAGCGATGCTTTCAGATCACGCATCAATGCGACTGATACCCCACATTTACCCCAGGCTTGTTGCCCACTCTGATCCTGGTTGTGGATGCGATCCCTATGAAGCGAGTCCATTCCTCGAATACGCATTTCTGAGAAGTCCCAGGCCACAAGGTGTGAAAGGCCTTCGAACGCGCCGTGAGAAACGGGCGAGCATTGCAGATAACTCCATCCCGCAGGGCAGCCTTTTGCAAACTCCCAAAAGTTGCGCCCATATTTCTCGAAATCTCCTGTGCCTAAGCCAAGAAAAGAATCTGCGTAGGCCGAGAGCAAAGTTCCTGAGCCGACCTCTCCAAACGCAATCCGTGCATCTGGATTGCTCAATTGCTGCTTCTGGCTCACCGCCACGAGCTCGCCCTGGCGCAGCAGCGCAGCCTTTTCCTGGGCAGACTTGGGTGCGCTGGCATCCACGCCGCGCAACTGAAAGCCCTCGGCCGCCGGGGCACGAGTCTGAGTGAGCAGGATTGCCTGCACGACCTCGCCGCTGATGGTTTCGAATGCCCCCGGTCCCAGCCGTGCCAGCAGGTTCCACTGAACCCGTTTGAGCAGGGATTCGCGCTGTTTTTTGTAGCTGCTAAGGAATAGCCAATTCTGCGGCATGACGATTTGCACCACGCCGGCGCCCTGGTTGCCTTTGGGGGCGCACGCTAGTTCCAGACAGCGCTCAAGAAACACATTGGCCAGGTCGTTCTTTGCCTCAGGATAGTGACTCTCGCAGTAAGCCTTGAGCACTTCGCTCTGCTTGCCTCGGGCAAGATACGGCACGTTGGTGATCACAAGCTGGTAGCGGCCATCGAGCAAACGAGCCGCGTCGAGCAGCCCCAGGGCGCTAAGCGCCAAATCCCAGCTTTCTTCACCCTCCTTGCGCTTACCCGTGCCCTCACGCGCTAACGCATCGCGCAGCAGCTCGCCCAATTCACGGTAATCGGCGCCGAACAGATCGCCTTTGCTTTTGCCAGGGGATAGCAGGCTGCCAAGCAAAGGGGCCTGGGCAAATAGTTCATGCAAGCGCCTCAAACCCTCTCTCAAATGCGCGGCATTCGTCGCTTCAGCTGGAACCAGTGCCTCCCAGTCCTCTGCCTTGGCCGCCACTTTCAGGCCGCAGCACGCAATGTTGGGCGCGGGGATCTCCCGCACTCCGAGCGGCTTGCCCGATTCATCCGGATAGCGCCAGGCTTCCAGGGCCACAGCGAACACCGCAATTTCTACACAGCGCGGGTCGATCTCCAGCCCATGGATGTTTTCGGCCAGCACGCGATTGACCGCTTCTTTGGCGGTCAGTCCCTCCGCCGCCATGCGCATCGGCACCAGCATGAGAAAGGCGGCCACCAGGAAATGCCCCGAGCCGCAGCAGGGATCGAGCAGCTTGAAGTCGGCCAGCGAATCGGGCCAACCCTCGAACCTGCCTGCTGCTGGCGTGCCGTCTTCCAGGGTGCGGAAGTAGTCGAGGCTCACTGGACACGGTTTGTCCGGATGCCGCGTGGCCCACCAGGCGCCGAGCGAGTTATGCAGCAAGAAGGCCACCATGTAGGGCTCGGTGAAGAGCTGGGTGACGGCGGGCAACTCGTCGGCGCCGATCTTTACTTCCGACTTGTTAATGCGCTCCTTGTTGTCAGCCTGCCAGAACTGATACACCCAGCCGAGACTGTCGCTGGCCTTGAACACGGCATCGGGCAGGTCCTTCAGCAAGCGCTCCAGTTCGCTCTGGTGTTCGGGCGCAAAGGTCAGCTCGAACACCGGCGAACCGGGCTTGAACACCTGTGGCAGCATGCGGGCGGCAAGCCTGCCGGCCAGCTCCCAGCCGTTCTTGGCGCCTTCGTCTGGCGCCAGTTCCTCACACTCTTCGAGGGTGACGGCCACGCCGTCGTACATCAGCAAGTTGTTGTCGGCCAGAAAGCGCGCGAACAGCATGCGGTGCCAGTGCTGGTAGGCCACCTCTTGCACCAGGCGCTGCACCTCTTGCTTGCCGTAAGTCGGGTTGGTGCTCTTGGAGTCGCGAGCGTCGCCAAGCTGCTTGCCGTGGATGCGCAGACGATTGCGCAGCGCCTTCTCGGCATCGCTCAGAAACGCTTCCGGCTTGTCGTGGCCAACGCCCAATTGGTCTATCGCCGCGCGCGCAGCAGTTTCAGCAACCTTGCGGGCTGCTCTAACCGTTTTCTCCAGCGTGCTGCGCAGATCTTTATCCAGTGTTTGCATCATGTGTATTCAGACCTCAATGAAGAACAACCGGGCCGTTTTTCAGGGCCTGCGCTATGGCTTGTCGGGTATCGTTCAACCAGGCGTCGATTTCGGCCTCCGACTTGATGGTGCGGCTCGGCAGTTTGACGAACTGCGCCTTGGGCTCCATCAATTCAGCAGCAGCCACCAGCACGGCGTCGAAGCGCGCATCAATGGCGGCCACACGGTCGGCGAACGAAGAGAGGGACAGTCGATCCACCGTGGCCAGCACCTCGTCGGTGTTGGCCACTTGCACCTTGGGTGCGTCAGTAAGGGTGAGCTTCTGGGCAGTCAGCAAGCTGTTGCGCTGCTCGGGCTCTAGCTGCTGCCAGTTGCTGTCGGCGTCCAGGCGCGCCATGCCGTTCTTGTGGCGGGCCTGGTAGTCGGTATGCAGACGATTCAGTTCGTCGCGCAGCAACTGCGTGAGACTGGCCACCAGCGGCATGACGGGATCAGGCTCTTCCAATAGCTGGCGTTGCTGCTCCAGGTGCGTGACCTGTGCCACCAGGACCTCGGTCCCCGGTAGCCCATTGGCGTGGGCCAGCAGTCGCTTGAGGGTGTTCCACGCCGGCAGGCGCTTGTCTATGCGTTCAGCCAAATCCGTCCAGGTATCGATGGCGGCGCTGAGCTCATCGCGCTGGTTGTACAGCGCCAACAACTGTTCGTTGCCGGCAGTGAGGCGGATTTCCTCCAGTCCCTTCGTATCTGGCCGCACCGGGCGAGGCGGCTCCCCGCCGGCGCGGTTGGCCAGCTCCTGCGCGTTGACCAGGAACTGCGGCACGTAGGCCAGCTCTTCGCCTTGCTTCGCGGTGAGGCCGACTTTCTGCAGTACCTTGCGAATCTGGATGCGCTGTGCCGCCGAGACGGTGGCAGATTCGACCTTGAACATGGCCTTGCCGATGGCCTTGCGTTCCAGGTCTTTCGGGTCAATGATCTGGCCTTTTTCGTCCTGGGCGCGGATCAGCCCGGCCACCAGCAGCACCTGCAGGCCACCGTCCACCGCATCACCTGGCCAGCCGTAGGGAGCGCCTTCGAAGTGCTTGCGGATGTCGATGCCTTTCTTGCCGCCAGCGATGAAAGCAAGGATGGCTTTGCACACGGGGTTCTTGGCGGGCTCACCATCGTCGCCCACACTCTTGAGCGCGTTTGGCGCACCTTTTTGGGCCTTCTTCAGAACGTTTTCCCAGCCAGCATGGTCGGCAATATGGAATTGCGGGTACAGACGTTGCAGCGCATTGGTGGCGGCTTCCAGCGTCATCTCCTGCAGGTCAGTGCCCAGGATCTCATTGCCACCACCTTGGAAGACACGGGCGCCAGAGAAGGCTTCTTGCAGTAATTCGCGAATCTTGCCTTCAGCGGTTTGCTTGGTGGTCTCCATCGCCGAGCGGGCTTCCATGCCCTCGGCGGTGTTGGGCACACCGCGCTTGTCCAGCGTAGCGCTGGCCGCTTTAAAGTCGATCAGGTAGTGCCGCAGTTCGTCAGCAGAGCGTTTGGGGATGAAGACGAACACGGTGGGCGACTGGCTGCCTGCCTGGCGAGCGTCGGCACGCACCGAGTTCTCCTCAATGCTCCAGCCGTCACGCACCCAGACGCAGATCTTCTCGTTGGCGTCAGCAGGTAGCTGTGCATCGAACACCGGAAAAATGTCGCGTGTGACCTTGGATGCGCCTTGGGTCAGCGACAGTTTGCGCACCATCTCGCCGAACTTCTTGCGGATGCGGTCGTCGCGCTCCGCCTCCACGCGGTGGGCTTCGTTGGCCAGGCTGTTGCGCTGGCTGAGAAACTCGTCGTTCCAGGCAGCGCTTTCTTCGGTCTGGATGCGGTATTCGTCACCCACCTTCATCAGCAGCTCGCACTTGTCGAGCAGGCCAGGGAGCTTACTGCGCAGCGCGCTAGAGCCTTGGGTGAGGTCTTCCACCAACAAGTCAGCCAGGGTGTCGGCAGTGGCGCGAATGCCGATTTCGTGATTGCTGCTGGCCAACTTGTTGATGAGAAACACCAGGCCGCAAGACCGTGCCATCAGACGCTGGTCATCTGAGCCTTTGGCCCAGACCATGGTCTTCTCATGCACCTTGCGCGGCAGGATGCGCGACTGCAACAGCTTGTCGGCTGCGTCAAAGTACAGGTAGTCCGCAGGCACCACGCTGCCGATCGGCGCGTCCACATTGGTTTGGATGACCCTGTGGATCATGGAGAGCTGGTTGCGCAGCTGGCTGTCGGTGCCCGTCTGGTCCAGCACACGCAGGGTGTTCTCCCAAAAGCGACGGCGCACCGGCAGGATCGGGTAGTCCTGCGCGAAGAACTGGATATCGTCGGCACGGTGGCCAATGGTGGTACCGGCCAGATGGCGGGAGATTTCGCCCAGGTTGGTCTGCATCACCTGCTCAACCGGCACCTTTGCCTCGGGCTTTTTGGCCAGGATGACCTGACGGATCACGGCATCGACGTCAGCATCGGACAACTCCACACGCACAGTGAAGCGGCCTTCGAGCTTCTTGAGGTTGGAGGTGCCAGTGACAGCCGTCTGGCCGGTACCGATGAACAGCATCTTGGCGCCGATGTTTTTGCAGCAAGCTTCGACCGCTTCCTGCACGTCGATAGAACGCTGGCTATCCTCGCCGATGTACTGCTGTACCTCGTCCAGCACCACCAGGGTAAGGGGGAACTTGCCGTCACGGGTCAGCGCCTGCCGAATAGCCTTGATCATGTCGCTGCTGGAGACATCCTGCACATAGGGGTAGAGGTTGTTCAGGGTCTCGACGCAGGACGCTGGCGATGTGAACAGGTTGGGCTTCGCTTTCACCAGGGCTTCGTGCAGGCCCTCAGCCACGTAGAAGTTGTCGAGCTCTTCGTTCCAGTCGAAACCGCTCTTTTCAACGTGATCTCGCACGGCGTCGTAGATACCTTCTTGCTGGAGCCACATGACAAAGCGCGCTACCGGGTACTGCTCCGGCAGGCCAACCGACTTGAAGATGATGCCGAGCAAGGCCATGCGCACGGACTTGTCGCGCGAACTGGAGCCCAGCGTGCCGGACGCGGCGTGCAAGCCACCATGGCGCTTGGCCTGGGTGCTGAGTTCCTTTAGCAAGTCACTCACCCCTTGTGGGAGGTTTGCAATGCCCCGCGCGGTAGCGCCGTCGTCAAATGGGGTATCCACCCAAAGTGCCCGCAACATCTTGACCAGGTGCGATTTACCCGAGCCATAGAAGCCGCTGACCCAAACGGCGGGCTGTTCAGCCTGTTCGATGTTCTTCAGGTAGACGTCGAGGATGTGCTCAAGGCCTTTTTCGTACTGGCCATCGCAGACGAATGTTTCGAGCTCATACCGCAGGACAGACAATGCCTGGTTGGTTTTTTCGTCGTTGACACTGGCCACCCCCTCGTTGACCAGCTTCCGGGTCGATGGGTCCTTTTGGTAGATGTCGCGATTGAGCATGGTTGTTGTCATGATTGCCCCCTAATCAGAATTCTTTGTCTGCGGTGATTGGCACGGCGAGGTAATTCCAGCCGTCGTACCCGTCCAGCAAGCGGTAGTTGTTGTTTTCGTAGCTGCCTGGGAAAAAGACCAGCAGGCGGCCTTTCACCTTGGGTGCGAGCTTGTCCACCACCTCCTTGACCTTCAGGAATCCGAACAGAGTGCCCACTCCTTGGAGCGCCACGACAAACTCATCACCGACGTTCTTGTCTTTCAGAAAGGCCTCGAACTCGGCTTCGATGTAGCTCAGGTACTTGGGCAGCAGCGTGGACAGCAGATTAGGCTTTTGGAAGTAGCTCTTGGCGTAGCGCTGGGACGCCAACCAATTCGGGAACGAATTGGTCAAGTCGAACAATGCCCAGTCGTGGCCTGCCGCCCGAGTGGCGATCTCAAACTCGTCGACTTTGGCCCGCAGGCGCAATTCTTCCGTCTCGTGGTAGACGCAGAAAATGACACGCTGGGCGGCGGCGGCATCATCGCGCCATGGGACAGCGACATACTTGCTGTAGGACTGAATCAATCGCTTAATTCTGCTCACGGAGCCACTCCATTTCCTGCGCGGTGATCAAATTAGGGAAAAGCACCTCAACCACTTGGCCGACGCGCTTGAGCGAGATCCAGCCCCGACGCGAGGCGTCCTCGGCCAGCTCAATCGTCTTTTCGAAGGGGCAGTCGAGCATGCGGGTGAAATCGCTCTTGAGTAGCGACTCGCCACGAAGACCACTGACATAACCCAGAAGCAGCGCAAACGACACCGATCCTGGAGTCGCCACAGCGCAAGTCCGCACCTTGCGGACACGGCCGACCAGGTGACCTGCCTGGGTCCAGGATGAATTGATGTTCTGTGCAGTGGACTTGAGCGTCGCCTTACTGAAGCGTCCC
>Ga0182743_1002184_pt1 | contig 17627 bp, 17 predicted proteins | sample eDN3rd30CKraftOP_FD_128522 | JGI IMG/M metagenome (GOLD analysis project Ga0182743, IMG submission 128522) | Enriched Organic Plus compost microbial communities from Emeryville, California, USA - eDNA 3rd pass 30_C Kraft OP (version 2) (version 2) ... | reverse complement strand
GTCGTCGACGAGCTGCCGCGTACGGCGTCGGGCAAGGTCCGCAAGCCTGACCTGCGGGCGCGGTTCGCGAAGTGAGCCTCAGCCGGCGACGGCGCGGCTGCGGGTGAGTTCGCGGGCGGCGCCGCGCAAGCGCTCCACGATCGTGTCCAGCGCGGCGGCGTCAGGCAGCACGGGAAGCGCGCTCGCGTACAGCGCCAGCACGACGTCGCCGTCGTCCTCCAGCACGGGAACCTGCACTCCGCTCACGCGTCGCCACAGAAGCGCCGGGTCCTCATCCAGGTGGCTCCCCAGCGCGAGAATCTCCTCCCAGGTCTGGGCGAGCGCGGCCCGGGTGGCGCTGCCGGCGAAGAGCGAGTCGAAGGGTGATCCCGCCGTCCGCCGCGCGACCACCCCGTAGCCTCGCGTGCGCACACCGTCGAGCTGTTTCTGGATCTGGACGCGGTCCACCCGGCCTAGCAGGTGCCGGCATGCCTCTGTCCACGCGTGCTGCTGCTCGGCGGAGGCCCATGCCGCGAAGACCGGGGCGATCGGCGCGGCGAAGGGGAACGAGCGGCCGACCTTCGTCTGGTCGGCAGGCTCGCCCGCGGGAGCGAAGATGCCCACCGTGACGACCGAGTCCCCGATCTGCGTGTTCACCGTCAATGGCATGCCCAGCTCGTCCGCGACGCTCTGGAGCTCACCGCTCGCCTGCGCGACGAGGCCGAGTCGCTCCATGAACGCCCGCATGTCATAGGGGCGACTCGGTGCGGCGAACGAGCCGTAGCCTGCGCGACGGAAGAGAAGCGGAAGGTCGGAGCCGGCCGAGCCGACGTCGAAGTCGGTCACCTTGGCCACGACGAGCGAATGATCACCGAGCGGCTCGATGCGTTCGATGACGACGTCGAACCACGCCACTGCGTCGGCGAGGTGCGGATGACCTGACGATCCGGGAACCAGGGATACGCGCTCGAACCTCCCGGGCACCTTCGCGACGACCTCGCGGCTCAGCTGCTCGTGGGAGGTGCCGAGGACGCTGATCGCGAACCCTCCCGCTTCCACGAGCCTCGGGAACGTCGTGGAGGCGTTGTCCACGAACACCCCGACCAGCGGCGGATCCTGACTCACCGCGGTGAACGTTCCCACGACCATCCCGTGGACGTCTGCGTCCTCCTGCACGGCGAGGAGTGAGACCCCGGTCGGGTACTCGCCCAGAACCGCCCGCCACCAGGCCGCTCGCTCGTCGCGCGAGGCCGTTCCCGCGCCGTCGTCTCGCTGCGTCTCGGTCACGTCGGCCTCCTTCTCCGTCATCCCTGTGCGGCGTCGCCCACGGGAGGTTCGACGCCGAACACGCTGAGCTGCGTGGCGAGGAGGTCGAAGAAGCCGATGAGTGAGAGCAGTTCGAACAGCTTCCTCTCACCGAGCGCGGCCACGGCATCCGTGTACTCGTCGTCGGTCAGCTCACGGTTTCGCACGAGCGCCAACGCGGTGCGGAACACCGCCTGCTCCTCCGCCGAGGCCGTCGCCGGCAGCGTGTGCGAGACGGCGTCCTCGACCTCGTCGGCGCTGAGCCCGTCGCGCAGCGCGATGAGGCGATGGGCGTGCAGTTCGAAGGCAGACTGTCGGTGGGCGGCGTGGATGAGGATCGCGAGCTCACGGCAACGCGGCGTGAGCAGTGTGTCGTTGCGGAACGCGCGGTAGGTCTGCCGGAAGGCGCGCCCCAGCTGCGGGCTGAGGAGCCAGGTGCCCGGAGGGCCGTTCAAGCCGCCGCCGGGCGGATTCGGCACCGCGTGCTTGAATGTGTCGGCGGTGACCTCGGCGTAATACTCCGCCTGCTCCGGCGTCATGCGGTCCGGGGTGATTCTCGTCATCCGGTTGCTCATGCTGTCAGTCCTCCATCCACAGGCAGCGTCACGCCGGAGACGTGCGCCGCACGGTCGCTGAGAAGCCAGGCCGCGGTTTCCGCGACGTCCTCCGGCTGCGCCGCTCGACGCAACGGCGTGGCGGAGATCCTGGCCCGCACCGGGTCCGGAATATCGCCGTCCGGGGTGAGGATCATCTCGGTGAGCACCGGCCCCGGCGCGATGGCGTTGACGCGGATCCCGTCCGGACCCGCGTCGTGTGCAGCGGTGCGCGTGAGCCCCAGGACGGCGTGCTTCGTCGCCTGGTAGGCACCGAAGCCGGGGCTGCCGCGATAGCCGCCGATGCTGCTCACGTTCACGATCGCGCCGGATCCGGCGGCACGCATCACCCGCAATTCCTCCCGCAGGCACAGCCAGACGCCCTTCACGTTGACGCCCATGATCCGATCGAAGTCGTCCTCCGTGACGTCCTCAAGACGACCCTTCTGCCCCATCGCGGCATTGTTGAATGCCCCGTCCAGTCGGCCGAAGCGGGCGACGGTCTCATCCACAGCCTGGGCGACATCGCCGCCCACGGAGACGTCGCCCACCAGCGCGATCGCCCGATGACCCGCCCCGTTGATCTCCTCGGCCACGTCCTGCACGCGATCGGCGGAGCGGGCGAGGAGGGCGACGGCGGCGCCTTCGGAGGCGAACAGCCGGGCGGCGCTCGCTCCGATCCCCGTGCTCGCGCCCACGACGAGGATCACCTTTCCCCTCAGCAGGCCGTCTTGTCTGGTTGTGACGTTCATGATGCCTCTCTGTCATCGATGGGGTGGATCCCCCGTCCCGCCGCGACCGCGGCCGCGGCGGCGCTTCCCAGCATGCTCGCGTCGTTGCTCATAAGGGCGAATGCGAAGCCCTGCTCCACTGCGCGTCGGACGGCTTCCGCGGTCGCCCCTCCGGAGCAGCCCACGGGCTTTCCCGCACGATGGCCTCCGGTCACGGCTGCGGCGATGAGGGAGCGGATGTCGGAGTCGTCCTCCGTCCGCCCCTCTGACGCCGCGAGGTCGACGGCGCCGACCAGCAGCGCATCGACGCCCGGGACGGCGGCGATGGCCTCGGCGTCCCGCGCTGCCGCGGCGCTCTCGATCTGCGCGATCACGAACACCTCTTCCTGCCCGAAGCGCAGGTACTCGTCGCGCGGCACGGCTCCCCAGCCGCCGGCGCGCCCCGTCGGCCCGACACCCCGCGCCCCCACAGGTGGGAAGCGGACGGTGTGCACAGCCGCCTCGGCGTCCGCGACCGAGTCGACATGGGGGAACATGATGCCCTCGGCTCCGGCATCCAGCAGTCGGGCCGCCAGACCGCCGTCGATCTGAGGCACACGCACGATCGGAGCCACGCCGGAGAGCCGCGCGACGCCGATCTGGCGGTAGGCCGACTCCGTGCTCATGGCCGAGTGCTCGAGATCGATGACGACGAAGTCGAACCCGGCGAGTGCGACGAGCTCCACGCTCTCCATCGACGGCAGCTTGATCCATGTGCCGAGGGTCATGGACCGAGCCGACAGCTGCGCCCGGAGGAGACCGCTGCGCCTGCCCTCAGGCATCGGGATACTCGTGGGCGTTCAGAACCCACCCAGACGCGCCGAAGTCCTCTCGCGGTGGCGCGAAGATGTCGAGCAGCTGCTGCAGCTCGCCGATCCCCCGCGTCGTGTGGACGGTCGGCGGAGGGATGATGCAGACGGACGGAGCGGCGGTCTTGAGCACCTCGTCAGGGCGCCACTGCGTCGAATCCGGGCCCCAGGGATAGCGGATGTGATGCACGAAACGGCCCTTGACCGCGAACGAGAGCTGCTCGAAGTCGTCGTGGAAATGCGGCGACAGCTTCTGCGGATTGCGCGGCCCCACCTCTTCCGGGACGAAGTTGACCATGAGGCTCGAGGTGCGGAAGATGCGGCCGAAACGGTCCGCCGACAGCGGGTGATCGGACAGGAGATGCACGCGAAGTCGGGACCCGCCGACCGGTCCAGGGGCATCCCCGAGCGGCGTCACACGCACGTCGGGCTCTTCGTAGGCTCCCGCGTTGACCGCTCGGGCGAGAAGCTCGGATGCGTGGGCGGAGAACAGCCGGATGAGCACGCCGTCCGCGAGCGCCTTCACGACGCTCTCCCCGGGAGGGATGATGACCATCGCCTCGTCATTCACCTGGATCTCGTCGGCACCTGCGGTGACGCGAACCGGCGCGCTCTCGGAGTACATCAGGAGGGCGTACTCGTCCAAGCCGTCTCGGACCGGGAAGAGATCGCCGGCACGGGCCTCGGTGTAGGCGAGCACCGCGTTCGTCGCGCGGACGAACCACGTGCGGCTCCCTCCCGCAGACACTTCCCCGGGCTCCCCTGCCGGGAACTCGATCAGCTGGGCGGGGCGGATGGGCGTAGAGGGGTCGACCGTGGTCGTGGGAGTCGCGGTCCGCAGCGCAGACCGGATGTCATCCTTGGCGTACATCGACATGATCGTTTCCTTCCTCGCGCGAGACGGCGACGCGCCCCTTCAGGTGCAGCATCCGGCGGGCGTCCTCAGGGGAGGCGATCTCCTTGCCCAGACCGCGCAGGATGGCGCGGATCGCCTCGACCTGCTGCGCGTTGCTCACCGCCAGCTCACCCCGGCGGATCCAGAGGTTGTCCTCCAGTCCCACACGCACATGTCCCCCGGAGAGAGCGCTGTGGGTCGCGAACGGCATCTGCGCTCGCCCCGCGGCGAAGGCCGAGAACGCGTAGTCGTCACCGAAGAGCTTGTCGGCGATCGAGATCATGTGGGTGAGATTCTCGTGGTCCGCTCCGATGCCTCCGAGGATGCCGAATACGCCCTGGATGAAGAACGGGGGCTCCACGAGTCCGCGCTCGGCGAAGTAGGCGAGCGTGTGGAGGTGCCCGATGTCGTAGCATTCGAACTCGAAGCGCGTCCCCGCCCCTCGACCGAGGTCACGCAGGATCCGCTCGATCTGCTCGTACGTGTTGACGAACGGCTGGGAGTAGCTCCGCAGCAGGTACGGGCGCTCCCAGTCGTGCTTCCAGTCGGACACCTTGTCGGCGATGCCCGAGTAGACGAAATTCATGCTGCCCATGTTGAGCGAGGCGAGTTCGGGCTCGAATCGCAGCGCCGCAGCGAGCCGCTCATCCATCGTCATGGCGGGCGAGCCGCCGGTGCTGATGTTCACGATCGCGTCCGACTCGGCGATGATCGGCGGGATGATCTCGTCGAAGACTGCGGGCTCGAACGCCGGCCGCCCGTCTGGATGCCGTGCATGCAGGTGGATGATCGCGGAGCCCGCCGCGGTCGCATCCAGCGCAGCACGCACCACCTGCTCAGCGGTCAGCGGCAGGTAATCGCTCTGCGAGGGCACATGGATGCTGCCGGTGACGGCCGTGCTGATGATCACCTTCTCGGCGCGGCGCATGACGTCTAGTCGTCCAGTCCGAGGAGCTCAGTGGGGGTGTCGACGAACATCCGCCGGACGTCCTTCTCGGGCACACCCCTGTCCAACAGCTGCGTGGCGACATAGATGAAGCCGTCGACGGGGTGGGTCCGCCCGACCTGACCGAGATCGGAGGCGATGCTCGTGCGGTCGACGCCGACCGCGTCGATCCATTCGAGGAGTGTGTCGATTTCGAAGAAGGGCCGTTCGTCCGGGATGTACATCCCGACCTCGTGCTCCATGAAGACGCCGAGTTCGGCGAGCGCGACCCCCTGCTCGATGGTGATGTCGCTGATGAAGTTGGGGTGGCTCGCGACCATGCGCTCGACACCTCGCTCCGCACCGACCGTGAACAGCTCCAGCGCATCGTCCGGGTGGAGGTGACCGGCGTTCAGGATGGTGCGGGACTCGGCGACGATGTCCGCGATCTCGATGACTTCCTCGCGCAGCCGCCCCTCATCGTCGTGGATCAGCACCGGCACGGTCGTCAGTTCGACGGCGCTCTTGGGGAAGCCCTGCTCTTCGGCATGCGCATGGAACTCGATGTGGCGTCGCGAGGAGAACGTGGGGAACCACACGATCTTTCCACCCATCCGCACGCACATCTCCACGGCGTAGGGATTGAGTCCACCGACTTGGTTGTTCAGCACGATCCCGCCGAAAGCCTGGGTCGAGATGCCCTCGAAGGACCGATGGGCGGCGCGGATGTCCATCACGGTGCTGTGATGATGCGACTTCGCCACGAAGGCGCGCATTCCGATGCGCTCGCCTTCCAGGGCCGCTCCCACGTGATCGAAGGCACGCGGGAACGGCGCGGGGCCGGAGTGGCAGTGCAGATCGACGAGTCCATCCAGGACCTTGGCTACGGCGGGACTTGCGTCCATCTCCATCGGGGTACTTCCTCACAAGCTTTCAGGGTGGTGTCGGGTGCGGCACGCCATGCCTCATGTCGCGGATGGCGTGCCGCACTGGACCGGGATCAGCCGTTCTTGGGCGTCATAGTGAGCCATGGGACGCGGCTGCTGATCGGCTGTGCGTCATCCTGGCCGTTCCATCCGGAGGTGTTGACGCTGGGGAACTGGCCGTTGAACCACACGAGCGGAGCATAGAAGAGCAGTTCCGCGGCGCGGTCCTGCAGGTCGGTCAGCGCCACCGCGCGTACGTCCTGGTCCGCCGAGTCCAGCGCCGCGGCGGCATCCTCCTCGATCTGCGCATCGCAGATCTGCGAAGGATTGCGTCCCGCGATCTTGTCCGGGTTGCACACATACCAGCGTGTGATGCCGATGCTGGGATCGGCGCCCACGGTGGCGGGCAGAAGCGCGAGATCGAACTCACTGGCGGTGTAGACCTTCTCCGTGAACACCGCGGCCGACGAGCCGACGAGGTTGAGGGCGATGCCGACCTCCGCGAGCATCGACTTGGCCATTTCGGCCATCGCCGCCGTGTCCGTGCGCTCCGTGGTGTAACGGATGTCGAGGCTGAAGCGAGTGCCGTCAGATCCGCGCGCGAGTCCGGCGTCGTCGAGCGCGCGATTGATCGCCTCGACGTCGTGCGGGAACTGCCGGGAGAAGTCGACGTTGGGACTCACCGACCAGCCCATCGCCTCCGGGAAGAAACCGTTCGCCGGCTCGCCCTGCCCCTGCAGCGCCGTCTTCACCAGTGCCTCGCGGTCGAAGGCGGCGAATACCGCTTGCCGGACGGTCGGATCCGTGAGGTGCTCCGCCTTGCCGTTGAACATCAGCGCGACGTTCTGGGGGAGGCCGAACTCGGTCAGTTGCTCGGTGTTCGGGTCCTCGCCGATGCGATTGAGCGCGGAGATGTCCACGACCGCCTGGTCGACCTCACCGGCGAAGAGCGCCTCGGTGCGGCTGGTGGCGTCGCCCATGATCGGGAAGACCGCACGCTCCACCTTCACTTCGCCGCCCCAATAGTCAGGATTCTTGATGAGGATGATCGACTCACCCGAGGAGTACGAATCGAACTTCATCGGGCCGGTGCCGATGGGAGCCATGTTCGCCGGATTGGTGACGTAGTCCGTTCCGTCGTAGATGTGGCGCGGGATCATGAACTGCGACGTCAGGACCTCGAGCAGCGGACCGTACTGCCGCTTGAGGTGGATCACCACGGAGTGCTCGTCCACGATCTCCACCGACTCGAGGCGCTCGCCGATCGCCGCTCCGAACGAGTTCAGCGGGACAATCTCCTCGATGTTGAACTTGACATCCTCGGCGGTGAACGGTTCGCCGTCATGCCAGGTGACACCCTCCCGCAGCTCCAACGCCAGACTGAGGCCGTCGTCGCTCAGCTGCCAGCTCGTCGCGAGAGCGGGGGACATCTCGTACTTCGTCGAGAGGAAGATGAGCGGCTCGAGCATCTGCGCGCTGAACATCGAGGTCATGGGCGCCCCCACGAACTGAGCGTTCAGCCCGCGCGGATCGTCATCGATCGCGTAGACGTATGGGGGCGGCGGCGCCGCCTCACCGCCCGAGCCCGATGCCGAACAGGCGGAGATGGACAGGGCGCCTACCACCACGGCGGACAGGATCCCCACCCGCGCTGACTTGAGCTTCACGATTGCCTCCTTTGGCACGTTCTCGCCGAATATCGGACTCCTCGTCCGACGGGGTCGCCCTCAGGCGTACCGACGCCGGACGCGAAGGATGTCGTCTTCCGAGAGCGTGAGTCCCGACCGTTCCCGGAAGGTGTCGCCCACGTACTCCTGCCGGAAGTAGCCGCGCTCCTGCAGTTCGGGGATGAGGAGCTCGAACATGTTCTGCATTCCCTCGGGGATGCTCGCGGGGTTGAAGTTGAACCCATCGCACGCGCGCGCGTCGAACCAGTCGATCATGGAGTCGGCGACGCGCTCCGGTGTGCCCACGATGAACTGGTGGCCCAGGGTCCGCGACGTGTGGACGATCAGCTCGCGAAGCGTCATCTCCTTCGCCAGTTCGCGGAAGAGGTACCACCGCTTGACGTGGTGCGGACCATCGACGAAGCGCTCCTGCGGGATCTTCTCCGAGAGCTCGATGTCGTCGACGTTGAAGTCCAGCATCCGGTTCACGGTCGCCCGCCCAGAGCTCTCGACGATGCAATCGGCGAGCGCCTGCGCGAGCTCCTCGGCCTCGTTCTGCGTTCTCCCGACAATCGGCATGATCCCCGGCAGGATCTTCACCCGCTCGGGATCACGCCCCTTGCCGCGCACCTTGTCCTTGTACATGGAGTAGAAGTCGATCGCGCCCGCACGTTCAGGCTGCACGGCGTAGATGATGTCGGCGTAGGTGGAGCCCAGCTCGATCCCATCCGCGGACTGCCCCGCCTGGACGAGCACAGGCCATTCCTGCGGCGAGCGCCGGATTGTGGACGGGCCCTTCACCCCGAAGAACTCGCCCCGGTGGTCCAGGTCGCGAATGCGGTCGACGTCAACCCATCGACCAGTGGCCCGGTCGGCAATGACCGCGTCGTGATCCCAGCTGTCCCACAGCTTCTGAACCACGTCGACGAACTCCGCGGCGCGCCGGTAGCGCAGCTCCGGCAGCGGCATCTCCTCTCGGCCGACGTTTTCGTTCCCCCGAGTGGACGTCACGATGTTCCATCCGATGCGCCCACCCGTGAGCGCATCCAGACTCGCGAACTGGCGGGCCGTCGTGTAGGGCTCGTTCCACGACGTGGACTGGGTGCCGATCATTCCGATCTTGTCGGTGTGGCCGCTGAGCACCCCCATCACGGCGATGGGCTCATAGACCGATGTCCCGCGGTATCCGCCGTCCCGCAGCCCGTTCGCTCCATAGCTGTCGGCAAAGAACACGGCGTCCAGACGTGCGGCTTCGGCGGCTTGCGCCATGTCGCGGATCAAGGAGAGCTCGCCGATCTCCTCCGCGCGACTGCCCGGACGCCGCCAGGCGTCGTTGTGAAAGCCGAAACCGACCATGAACATGGTCAGAACCATCTGGCGCTGGGGTCGAGGCGTCATCGCTCTCCTGCTCCGCATCGAGTCGAATGTTCACATAAAGGACTTGATGTTCACGATACGACAATTGGCAGGGCGCGTCTAGCCCCCTCCTTCGACAATCACGAGAGCGTCGGTACGTATCGACCGCATCACTGCAGGCCGATTCACCGCAGGATCAGGGCAAAGTCGAAAGCGCTGACAGTGCGCGAGCGCGCCGAGAGTTTCGAGACCCCGCCGGCGCGACCTCGGGATCCGCGCACCGGCTGTTCGATATGCGGACCACGTACGCGACCGGGTTTCAGACCCCCGCGCGTGCGGCGCCCATCGCCATGCTCAACGCCTCCGCCGCGCTGCGGAGTCGGGCGGCGGCGCTGGAACGCAGATCGAGCGGGAGCATGTCGTTCGTCCCGAGGATCGCAAGGCTCGCGCACACGGTGTACTCGTCGAACACCGGCGCCGCCATCGCGTGGATGCCCAGCCCGTCCACCCCGACCGCGAGACCTCCGGATGCCGAGAGCTCGCGGATCTCGCGCGCCGTCCGCACACGCAGATCGTCCGGCAACACCGCCAAGAGGCGCTCCGCGCGGTCCTGGTCCGCTTGATGGGCGAGGAACACCTTCGCCTGCGCCGAGGCCAGTGACAGCTGAGTGCCGACGCGGACCGTGACCACGACAGAGCGGGTGGTCTCCTCCTCGACCCGCGAGACCACCGGGCCCATCGACCCCCACAGGCTGAGCACGCTGGTCAGCCCCGTATCAGCACTCAGTTCGCGCATGTACGTGGGGGCGAGGTCGACGACCTGTCGGCGACCGATCGCGAATGCGCCCAACTGCACCAGCAGTGCACCCGGCATGAAGGTGCCCGGCTCGGTGCCACGTTCGAGAAGGCCGGCGGCCACGAGCGACGTGCAGTACCGATACGTCGTCGTGCGGTTCAGATGAAGGACTTCGGCGGCCTCGGCGGCCGTGACGCGCGGCCGTTCCGGTCCGAAGAGCCGGAGAATCTGCGCCACGCGGTCCACAGCCTGGATCTCCGCGCCGTTGGCGCGCACCGAATCGACGACGTCGACCATGCTCGATTCCTTCCCGCTCCCCGGACGCCTCCCCGGCATCGCGCGTCGAGCCCTTCGCTCTTGTGGACCTTGAGGTCACCATATGAACGTACCCGATCCTTCACAGATCGCGCAGAGGCGCGTTATCCAGCGATGATGGCACCGACACCCGATCGCGGCCCGGCCGATTGCGCTCACATCGTGAAATCCCTATCGGTATAGTGAACACCATCGAGGCGCTCGGCGCGGAAGGGACGGACAATGGACGACACGCTGATGAGGCAGCTGCAGGACCTCTCTGATCGAGAAGCTATCCGCGACTGCCTCAATCGCTACGCGCGCGGACTCGACCGCCGCGACCTCGACTTGCTGAGGTCAGCGTTCCATCCCGACGCGACCGATCACCACGGTGGACATGTCGTATATCACCCCGCCGCCGACGCACTGATCGCGGACTGGCAGCATCGTGACGCGGACCGCGCCTTCAGCCAGCACCTCATCATCAACACATCGATCGATCTCGACGGAGACACCGCGCACGCCGAGACCTACTTCCAGCTCCTCGTCGGTCTGGAACCTGACGCGCGTCCGCAGAGCCCTCGCCTCTCCGCGAGCGGCGGGCGATACATCGACCGCTTCGAGCGGCGCGGCGGAGAGTGGCGCATCGCGCATCGGGTCGTCGTCGTCGAGTACTCGATGGCGCTCGACGCGATCGACCGCCCGCACCATCTCCTTTTCGCACGCCGGGATGCCACCGACCCCTCCTACGCGCGCCCCCTCGATGGGCCGTCGTCCGCGGTCTCGAGGGGCGGAGAAGGGGATCTCGATCAGTCCTGAGGCGGATCGATCTCGAACACGGTCAGCTGCGTCGCCACCATGTCGTAATACCCGATGAGGGAGACGAGTTCGAACAACGCCCGTGCGCCGAGGACTGCCTCCGCGGAATCGAACTCCGCCGCGCTGAGCGCCTTGCGATCGAGAAGGGCGAGAGTGGTGTCGAAGACGACGCGCTCCGCGTCGTCTTCGAAGGCGGGCGGGCGTCGGGAGGCGAGTCCGTCGATCTCCGCCTCGGTGAGCCCCGCGGCACGCCCCGCCTTGCGGTGCGCATAGATCTCGAACGCACAGCTCCGCCCGAAGGCGTGGAGCAGGAGCGCGATCTCGATCGAACGCGGTGGAAGGGACAGCTGGAAGCGCATCGCCGCCCCGGCCTGCTCGAACACGCGCGCGAGAGGCGGGCTGAGCAGCCACGCGGAGGGCGGTCCGATCAGCCCGCCCTCGGGGTGCACGAGCGAAAACGCACTGCGCGCACCCGCCCGCTCGCCACCGGAGAACTTCTCGTAGATCTCGTGCTGCTCCGCGGTCATATCGTCCGGCATCAGCCGAGGAAGTCTCACTGTCACACCTGTCCTGTCACTCGGCCTCGCTCTGCTCACGCCTCGAGGACGGGAGCAGCCGCGAGGAGCTTCTTCGTATAGGGATGATCGGGCGCACTGAAGATGCGTGTCTTCTCGCCGTGCTCGACGATCTCGCCGGATTTCATGACATAGACGTAGTCCGCCACCTTGCTGACGACCGGGAGGTCATGGGTGATGAAGACGTATCCCACTCCCAGTCGCCGCTGGAGGTCGACCATCACCTTCAGGACGCTCGCCTTGACCGATGCGTCGAGCGCAGAGACCGCCTCATCGGCCACGATGATGCGCGGACTCAGCGCGATCGCGCGCGCGATGAGAACGCGCTGGCGCTGGCCACCGCTCAACTCATGGGGAAAGCGGTCGACGAAGGCCTCGGCCGGGACCATGCCCACCAGGCTCAGCGCCTCCGCGGTCTTCCGCCGGACGTCCGCCGGTGTCCGCGCCATGCCGTGCAGGCGGATGACCTCGCCGATCGCACGCCCGACGCGCTTGCGAGGATTGAGAGAGCCGGCCGGATCCTGGAGGACCGCTTGGACGCTGCGGCGGTAGGCGATCGTGGCGGCACGTCCCCGGCCGTTGACAGATTTCCCATCCAGTTCGATCGACCCGCCCGACGGGGGGATGAGGTCGAGGAGGAGTCGGGCGAGAGTGCTCTTTCCGCTCCCGCTCTCGCCGACGATCGCGACGAACCTGCCCGCCTCAGCGACGAGATCCGCGTTCTTCACTGCGTGCACCTCGCCCCCGCCTCGTCGGGAGCGGAAGACCTTCGACACCTGCTTGGCTTCAAGACGCATGGGTCAGCTCCTCGTCCAGGGAACGGCGCAGCGAGGGCGGGATGGAGTAGAGGGGCACGCCATCGTCGGTCAGACTGCGCACGCTCGTCAGCAGCGCCTGCGTGTAGGGATGTCGAGGAGCGCGCAGGACATCGGCGGTCGTACCGCTCTCTACGACGCGGCCACGGTACATGACGTATACGCGATCGGTCATCTGGGCGACGACGGCCAGATCATGGGAGATGAGGATGAGCGAGGTTCCCAGCGTGCGCACCGCGTCGTCGAGGGTCTGCAGGACACGTTGCTGCACCGTCGCGTCGAGAGCGGTCGTGGGCTCGTCCGCGATGATCAGCTCGGGAAGCTTCGCGATCGCAATCGCGATGAGCACGCGCTGGCGCATCCCCCCGCTCAGCTCATGGGGGAACCTCCGGGCGAGAGCCGCGGCGTCCTCGAGCCCCGCCTGAGCGAGGAACCGCTGGACCTCAGCCTGACGATCCCCTCCGCGCGATCGGGGAATGGACTCGGCCACCTGACGACCGATCTTCATGGTCGGGTTGAGGAAGGTGAGCGGATCCTGGAAGATCATCCCCACCGTCTTCCCGCGCACCTTCTCCTGCGCTGCGCGCCCTGCCCCCACCATCTCGATGCCGGCGACGCGTACCGATCCGTTGACGCGAACACGCGGCGACGTCGGCAAGAGCCCGGCGATCGCCCGCCCGGTGACCGACTTGCCCGATCCCGACTCGCCGACGATGCCGACCCGCTCGCCGTCGGCCACGTGGAGGGAGACCGAGGAGACCGCCTCGATCTCGGTGCGCGCGCCTGTCGGCAGGAAGACCTGCAGATCGCGGACATCCAGGATCGCCCTACCCTCGGTCACATCGTCCATCTCTCCCTCTCTCACTTGACGCGCCCCACGGTCGGGTTGAGCGCGTCATTCAGCGAATCACCGAGGATGTTGACCGCAAGCACGGTGAGGAAGATGAGCGCGCCGGGGAAGACCGCGAGCCACCACCCGGTCTGCATGAAGCCCTGCGCCGTGTTCAGCAGCGCTCCCCAGCTGGGGTTGTTCGCATCCCCGATGCCCAGGTAGGCCAGGCCGGACTCGATGAGGATGGCCCGCCCGACCGTCATGCTCGTCGCGACCAGCACGGGAGGCAGCGCATTCGGGATGACATCCGACCAGATGATCCGGAGCCCGCGGAAGCCGGCAGCCTTCGCGGACTCGACATAGCCGAGCTGGGCGATCCGCATCGCCTCGGCTCGCGCGATTCGGGCCACGGCGGGCCACATCGTCAGCGCGAGGATCGCGACGATGATCCAGACGTTGGAGCCGAGCAGCGCCGCCGCCACGAGCGCGAGAACGAGCCCCGGCAGCACCTGGAAGAACTCCGCGACCTTGACGAGACCGGCATCCAGGAATCCGCCGTAGTACCCGGCGAGCCCGCCGATCACCAGGCCGATCGTCATGCAGAGGAACGCCACACTGAAGCCGACGAAGAGGGAGATGCGCCCCCCGTTGACGACGCGTGCGAGGTAGTCGCGACCGAGCGCATCGGTGCCCATCAGAAATTCGAGATCGGGCGCGTGCAGGATCGGGTGGCTGGTGGTGACGGGGTTCCCCACGAGATACGGCCCGATGAACGACACGGTCACGATCGCCGCGAGCACGATGAGGAACACGATCGTGGCGGGCTTGCCGAGGAAGGCGCGCGTGGTGGACGCGCGAGAGCGCCGCTGGCCGGGATTGCTGATCGGCGTGGTGAGCGCCAGTTCCGGCGGCTCCTCCGACGTCGGGACCACGATGGCGTCCCTGGCGGTCATGCTTTGGCCTCCTTGGGGACAGCCGCGACGGTGGGCTTGCGGGTGAAACGCACCCGGAGTCGCGGGTCGACCAGTCCGTACACGATGTCGGTGAGGATGTTCACGACGATGATCGTGACGGTCAGGACGATCACCACGCCGAGCACGACCATGTTGTTCTGCGCATGGATGGCATCGACGAACAGGAGCCCCATGCCCGGCCAGCCGAAGACGCTCTCCACCAGAGCCGAGCCGGCGAACAGGAACCCGAGGCTGTAGCCGGCGACGGTGACCATGGGAAGCAGAGCGTTGGGAAGCGCGTGGCGCCAGAGCACGTACTGGCTCGAGAGCCCCTTCGATCGGGCGGTGTCGATGAAGTCCTGTCCCAGCGATTCGATCATGGACGACCGCATGATGCGGGCCTTGTAGGCGAGCTCGCTCGTGGCCATCGTGATCACCGGCAGAACGGCGTACTGCCAGGCGATGCCCGGTTCCCCGTACGGGCTCTTCCCCTGGGACGGAAACCATCCCAGAGTGAGCGAGAACAGCATGATGAGCAGCATCCCGAGCCAGAAGTTCGGAATGCTGAACAGCCCCACCGTGATTCCGGAGATCCCGCCGTCCAGCCACTTGCGCCGCGTCTTGGCGGCGACTGCTCCGAGGATGATTCCGCCGACCGTGGACACCAGGAACGCCGGCAGCGCGATGGCAACGGTGTTACCCGCGCGGCTCAGGATCAGATCGAGGACGGGCTCGTTGTTCGTTCCGAACGAGTATCCGAGATTCCCCGTCAGAACGTTCCCGATGTAGATGAAGTAGCGCTGCCAGGCGGGCAGGTCCAGTCCGTATGCCGCGGTGATCTGCGCGCGGAACTCCGGCGAGATCGGCGCGTCTCCAACGAGCGTCTGCACCGGGTCGCCCGGGGCGAGTTCGAGCAGGAAGAACAGCACGGTGAGCACCGCGATGAAGAGGATGAATGAGGAGAGGAGCAGCTTGAGCACATAGACGACGAATGCTCTCATGTCGTGGTCACCATCCTCCGTTCGCACGGCTCGCCGTCGACCGGCTGTGGGTGATCGACTCGCCGTCCTGCGCGAGATCGAGTCCGTCGACGGAAGGCCCCGTCGGCGGCATCTGATAGCCGTGGTACGTCATGCTCGCGGACGGGTTCACCGCGCTGGGGACACAGTCCGGCCAGTAATGATCCGGGATTCGACCGCTGACCGGGTTCCGGTAGTGGAACCACATCGGCACGATCTCCGGCCACTCGATCGTCCTTCCCGGTCCACCCCGAAAGCCCTCGGCGCGGACACCGAGCGCGGAGAGCGGGATGTCGGGCGGGCACACCGTCAGCAGACGGCTCGGCGGAGGCGTCTCGCCCTCCGGTCGACGCCGGGCGGCGGACCATCCGCCCTGCCAGGTGGGCGACGTGAAGTAGTACTCATCAATGGTGACACTCCACAGGCGCCAGACTCCGTCTTCGAGGACCGCCTGATCGTTCGGATAGCTCCCGCTGTGGATCCCCGTCCAGTCCGGCAGCACCGTCGCGGCTGTGCGGGTCTGGAACAGCCGGGTGCGGATGTTCGCTGAGCGACCGTCGTGGGAGACCGTGATCACATGCTGGGGGCGCCAGTGGGTCACGAGCCTCTCGCGCCGCGCATCGGGCGCCTTCGGCTGACCGTGCGACGAACCGGCCGCCTCAAGGATGCGATCGCGCCCGAGGTAGTAACCGGCGAAGGGGCTCTGCTTGTGCCCGTCGACGGCGAAGAGGGCGGCCATCTCAGGCCACTGGAAGTCGTCGAGGTAATAACCGTATGCGGCGGAGACGTTCTCGGCGCCGTCATAGGCGCGGGAGCGCGCGAGGCGTCGGACGAGGTCATCGAGGGGGATCGCGTCGGCCGTCGACTCCGCCGGCGCGGGCACAGCTGCCGGTAAGCGCGGGGACAGACACGGCACCCAACCCCGCTCGTCGGGGCGCGAGTCCAGCCGACCGCCCCATCCGTCGCGATGATCCGCATGGAGCATGCGTGTGACGTCGACACCGGACACTCGCCAGATCCCCTGGCGGCGCACGAAATCGTTCGTGAAGACGGAGAACTCCCAGGCCGCCATTCCCGTGCGCGCATCGCCGAGGAGTCCGAGTTCGATGCCCTGAGCACGCGCGGTGTCGGCGCCGGGGGCGACATCCACGACGACGTCGAACAGCACCCGATCGTGGAGGACGCCTTCCGTGAGCCCTTCCGGCCCGAGCGACTCGAGTGCAGCACGGGCAGTGGGATGGTCGGTGCGGTCGAAGCGAATCCGCGCCGACTCCTCGAGGAGATCCTCCACGTCGGTCCACATGCGACGATCGGTGTAGTAGCCGAGCGCATGCTGAAGATTCCGCACATCATCCTCGGCGTTGAGCCGCTCGATGCGCGCTGCGAGTTCGTCATGATCGGCGCCTGGCGCTGTGATCACCGGTGCCATCGGAACAGGCGCCCCTGCGTCGTCAGGCGTGAAGTGGCGGGGCACCAGCGGCACGCCGACGCTGTCGACATTGGTCCAGCCCGTCGCGTGGTCTCCGCGATAGAACGGTACGAAGCGCAGACGCGAAATCAGCCATCCGCCGTCGCCCAACCGGTATTCATTCTCGAAGATGCCTGCTTCGGCGATCGCTCGACCTGCACCGTCTCCGAGGAAGCGCTTGCCATGCCAACGGCCCTTCGCGGTCCTCCCGTCGCCCGCCAGAGTCACCAGCGGCTGATCGATCAGCTCGACGTGGAGCCCGCTCCACGTCTCATCGTCCTCGTGCAGCCAGGCGCGGATCCCGCTGCGGCCCTCATAGCGCGTCTCCCCCCACTCGAAGACGGCGTCGGGGGTGAACAGCTCTGTCGCTGCGTCGACCTGTCCCACGGTGAGCAACTGCGCATAGTGGCGCTGGAGATCCTTGACGTCGCGGATCGATTCGAGCTGGATCACGCTCTCCGCGAGAGAGATCACCGGTGATGGCGGGGCCGCGCTGATGGGGATCGCCTCCTGACCTTCCATTTCGATCTTCGTGACCGCCATTCGCAACCGCGCGATGCTCTGCTTCGTCGCAGGAGAGAAGGCCGTTCTCATCGTGAACATGAAGTTCACTTCTCGTACATTAGCTTCTCGAGCGTGCGGGTGCAACCATCTCGTCCCTGCTTTGAGGAGGGAGGCTGAGTGGGACTGCGGGGCGTTCGGCGAGGTTCAGCCGGCGACGGCGCGGCTGCGGGTGAGGTCCTCGAACTCCGCGCGCGCCGGCTGGGCGAGCTCGGCCCGCAGTCGCTGGTAGAGCGCCACGGACTCGGGCGCCGGCCAGTCCTCGCCCAT
>Ga0182743_1002179_pt1 | contig 17673 bp, 14 predicted proteins | sample eDN3rd30CKraftOP_FD_128522 | JGI IMG/M metagenome (GOLD analysis project Ga0182743, IMG submission 128522) | Enriched Organic Plus compost microbial communities from Emeryville, California, USA - eDNA 3rd pass 30_C Kraft OP (version 2) (version 2) ... | reverse complement strand
GCCATCAGCGGAACGATGGACAGCATCTTGGCCGAGGTGCCCAGCTCCATGATCGGGAACAGGTCGGTCAGGTAGTCGCGCAGGACGTTGCCGGTCACCGAGATGGTGTCCTGGCCGCGGATCATGCGCTCCATGCTGGTGCGGATGGCTTCGTTGTAGCCCTTGATGCTGATGTCCAGGCCGGTCAGGTCGTGGTCCTTCAGGTACAGCTCGACCTTCTTGCGCAGCTCGTTGTCGTGGGCGCGCTCCGGGTCCAGCCAGAAGATGGCCGGGGTGTTGGACTGGCGGGCGCGGGTGACGGCCAGCTTGACCCAGTCGCGGATCGGGGCGTCCTTGGTCTGGCAGGCGCGCCAGATGTCGCCGGCTTCGACTTCGTGCTGCATCAGCACCTTGCCGTCTTCGTCGACCACGCGCATGGTGCCGTCGGCTTCCATCTCGAAGGTCTTGTCGTGGGAGCCGTATTCCTCGGCCTTCTGCGCCATCAGGCCGACGTTCGGCACGCTGCCCATGGTGGTCGGGTCGAAGGCGCCGTTGGTTTTGCAGAAGTTGATCATCTCCTGGTAGATGCGGGCGTAGGTGCTCTCCGGCATCACCGCCTTGGTGTCCTTCTGCTTGCCGTCCTTGCCCCACATCTGGCCCGAGTTGCGGATCATCGCCGGCATCGAGGCGTCGACGATCACGTCGCTGGGGATGTGCAGGTTGGTGATGCCCTTGACCGAGTCGACCATCGCCATTTCCGGACGGTGGCTGTACACCTCGTGGATGTCGTGGAGGATCTCTTCCTGCTGCGAGGCCGGCAGCGACTTGATCTTGTCGTAGACGCTGGAGATGCCGTTGTTCGGGTTCACGCCCAGCTCGTCGAACAGTTGGCCCCACTTGTCGAACACGTCCTTGTAGTAGACGGTGACGGCGTGGCCGAAGACGATCGGGTGGGAGATCTTCATCATGGTCGCCTTGACGTGCAGGGACCACATGACGCCGGTCTCCTTGCAGTCCTGCAGGGTCTTCTCGAAGAAGGCGCGCAGCTTGTTGCAGCTCATGAACATGCTGTCGAGGACTTCGCCTTCCTGCATCTTCAGGGTTTTCTTCAGCTCGACCTTGCCGTCCTTGCCGACGAACTCGATGCGAACTTCACCGGCCTTGGGAATGGTGACCGACTGCTCGCTGGAGAAGAAGTCGCCGCCACGCATGTAGTCGGCGTGGGAGCGCGAGGCCATGCTCCACTTGCCCATGCTGTGCGGGTGCTTGCGGGCATAGGCCTTGACCGCGGCGGGGGCGCGGCGGTCGGAGTTGCCTTCGCGCAGGACCGGGTTCACGGCGCTGCCCAGGACCTTGGCGTAGCGGGCGCGGGTGTCTTTCTCTTCGTCGGTCTGCGGGTCTTCCGGGAAGTCCGGGACGGCGTAGCCCAGGGCCTGCAACTCGGCGATGGCGCCCTTGAGCTGGGGCACCGACGCGCTGATGTTCGGCAGCTTGATGATGTTGGCGTCGGGGGCGGTGGCCAGCTTGGCCAGGTAGGCCAGGTCGTCTTCGATGGCCTTGTCGCCGAGCTTGTCGGTGAAGGCGGCGAGGATGCGTCCTGCAAGAGAGATGTCGCGGGTTTCGACGTCAATATCGGCGGAGGCGGCGAACGCCTTGACGATCGGGAGGAGCGAGTAGGTGGCGAGGGCGGGTGCTTCGTCGGTGAAGGTGTAGGTGATCTTCGAGCGGTTGGACATCTACTATGACTCTCTTCTTTGCTGGGCGCGCACAGAGTCTCGATACGCCTTGGTGGGCGCTTTCGTCCGACACGGCAAGGTGCCGGCATTCGAGAATTGCCGCGGGGATATAGGGGCGCCAGTAGAGCGTTGTACGACCGCGTCAGGGTGGCGACGTGGCCGTTGCGAGGGGAGGGGGTCTGGTCCCAGACGGCTCGGACCTCGATGACTGTGAAGTCACGGCGCGCAGTATACCACTCTCGCGGCGGGGTGACGCACCCGCGGCTTTTAGACTAAGGCATAAGATTGTGGTTAGGGGCCGGCAACTGGGCTACCCTCAGGAACCCGGGCCTGTTCCCGTCACGCCGCGACGAAGCGGGGCTGGTCCCTGAGGTTCAACCACAGCACGGAGTTCAGCATGGGATACCAGAAGATCCAGGTGCCGGCCGCAGGTGAGCGCATCACCGTCAATGCCGACAATTCCCTGAAGGTACCGAACAACCCGATCATTCCCTACATCGAAGGCGACGGCATCGGCGTGGACATCAGTCCGGTCATGATCGACGTCGTCGATGCGGCAGTGGAAAAGGCCTACAGCGGACAGCGCAAGATCGCCTGGATGGAGGTCTATGCCGGCGAGAAGGCCACCCAGGTCTACGACCAGGACACCTGGCTGCCCGAAGAGACCCTGGAAGCCGTGCGCGACTACGTGGTGTCCATCAAGGGCCCGCTGACCACCCCCGTCGGCGGCGGCATCCGCTCCCTCAACGTGGCCCTGCGCCAGCAGCTCGACCTCTACGTCTGCCTGCGCCCGGTGCGCTGGTTCGAGGGCGTGCCCAGCCCGGTGAAGAAGCCCGGCGACGTGGACATGGTGATCTTCCGCGAGAACTCCGAGGACATCTACGCCGGCGTCGAGTGGAAGGCCGGTTCGCCCGAGGCCGAGAAGGTCATCAAGTTCCTCACCGAGGAGATGGGCGTCAAGAAGATCCGCTTCACCGAGAACTGCGGCATCGGCATCAAGCCGGTCTCCCGCGACGGCACCAGGCGCCTGGTGCGCAAGGCCCTGCAGTACGCCGTGGACAACGACCGCAGCTCGGTCACCCTGGTGCACAAGGGCAACATCATGAAATTCACCGAGGGCGCCTTCAAGGACTGGGGCTACGAGCTGGCCCGCGAGGAGTTCGGCGCCGAACTGCTGGACGGCGGCCCCTGGATGCAGTTCAAGAACCCGGTGACCGGCAAGAACATCGTGGTCAAGGACGTGATCGCCGACGCCATGCTGCAGCAGATCCTGCTGCGCCCGGCCGAGTACGACGTGATCGCCACCCTGAACCTGAACGGCGACTACCTCTCCGATGCCCTGGCGGCGGAAGTGGGCGGTATCGGCATCGCGCCGGGGGCCAACCTGTCGGATTCGGTGGCCATGTTCGAGGCGACCCACGGCACCGCGCCCAAGTACGCCGGGCAGGACAAGGTCAACCCCGGCTCGCTGATCCTCTCCGCCGAGATGATGCTGCGCCACATGGGCTGGACCGAGGCGGCCGACCTGATCATCAAGGGGATGAACGGCGCCATCGCGGCCAAGACCGTGACCTACGACTTCGAGCGGCTGATGGACGGCGCCAAGCTGGTGTCCTGCTCGGAGTTCGGCGAGGCCATGATCGCCAGGATGTAACGGGCGTGAGACAACGAAAAAAGGCCGGTTCTCACCGGCCTTTCTTCATCGCTTCGCCGGAAATGGCGGGGCAGGGGGAATCAGGCTTCTGCGGTGACGCTCTGCACCTCGCTGCTGGGGCTGGCCTGGGCGGTGCTGGCCGGCGCGCCGGCGCCGATCGGCTGGATGTTCACCGCATGCAGACCCTTCGGACCTTGCAGGATCTCGAAGCTGACCGGCTGGCCGGCCTTGAGCGTCTTGTAGCCATCCATCTGGATTGCCGAGTAATGAGCGAACAGGTCCTCATCTCGGCCGTCGGCCAGGATGAATCCATAGCCCTTGGCGTTGTTGAACCACTTGACCTTACCGCTGAGCATGCTGATATCCCTCTGCAAAGGACTCCATCGCTGGAGTATCATCCACTACGATTCCGCTCCAGCCCCAGAGGTTCCAGGGCCGCAGAACGCCTGATACCCGCTGTGGGGTATCCTTTGTTTGTAACACCGTTTCGGGGTTAGTCAAGGCGCTCTCGTCCGTGCCTGAGATTCCGGTCAAACTCCACTCAGGCCTTTAATTCCCACGTTGCGAACCCATTTATTCCAGCATGCATGCAAGTAGCCAGATTCGACTAACATTCAATCAGGACCGTCCCGATCCCCTCGAGGAAGAGGGGGCCGGGCTTGCGGTCGAGGAATCCAAGCCGGCCCTGAAACCTCCGCCGATGTACAGGGTCATCATGTTCAACGATGACTACACGCCGATGGATTTCGTGGTAGAGGTACTGGAGCTGTACTTCAACATGAACCGGGAGCAGGCGACCAAGGTCATGTTGACGGTACATACTCAAGGTAAGGCGGTCTGCGGCACGTTCACCCGTGACATCGCCGAGACCAAGGCCATGCAGGTCAATCAATATGCGAGGGAGAGCCAGCATCCACTGTTGTGTGAGATTGAGAAAGAAAGCTGATGCGGATGTTTGGAGCGAGGTGAAGCCATGTTGAATCGAGAGCTCGAAGTCACCCTCAATCTCGCCTTCAAGGAAGCGCGGGCAAAACGGCATGAGTTCATGACCGTCGAGCACCTGCTGCTGGCGCTCCTGGACAACGAGGCGGCGGCCACGGTGCTGCGCGCCTGCGGGGCGAACCTGGACAAGCTGCGTCGTGATCTGCAGGAATTCATCGATTCCACCACGCCGCTGATCCCGCAGCACGACGAGGACCGCGAGACCCAGCCGACCCTGGGCTTCCAGCGCGTGCTGCAGCGCGCCGTGTTCCACGTGCAGAGCTCGGGCAAGCGCGAAGTGACCGGCGCCAACGTGCTGGTGGCGATCTTCAGCGAGCAGGAGAGCCAGGCGGTGTTCCTGCTCAAGCAGCAGAGCGTGGCCCGTATAGATGTGGTGAACTACATCGCCCACGGCATCTCCAAGGTGCCGGGCCATGCCGAGCACCCGGAAAGCGACCAGGAAATGCAGGACGAGGAGGGCGGCGAGTCCTCCACCTCCAGCCACCCGCTGGACGCCTACGCCAGCAACCTCAACGACCTGGCGCGCCAGGGCCGCATCGACCCGCTGGTCGGCCGCGAGGCCGAGGTGGAGCGCGTGGCGCAGATCCTCGCCCGGCGGCGCAAGAACAACCCGCTGCTGGTGGGCGAGGCCGGCGTCGGCAAGACCGCCATCGCCGAAGGCCTGGCCAAGCGCATCGTCGACGGCCAGGTGCCGGACCTGCTGGCCGACAGCGTGGTCTACTCCCTGGACCTGGGCGCGCTGCTGGCCGGCACCAAGTACCGCGGCGACTTCGAGAAGCGCTTCAAGGCGCTGCTCAACGAGCTGCGCAAGCGCCCGCACGCGGTGCTGTTCATCGACGAAATCCACACCATCATCGGCGCCGGCGCGGCGTCCGGCGGGGTGATGGACGCGTCCAACCTGCTCAAGCCGCTGCTGTCCTCCGGGGAAATCCGCTGCATCGGCTCGACCACCTTCCAGGAATTCCGCGGCATCTTCGAGAAGGACCGGGCCCTGGCGCGGCGCTTCCAGAAGGTGGACGTCACCGAGCCGTCGGTGGAAGACACCGTGGGCATCCTCAAGGGGCTGAAGCCGCGCTTCGAGCAGCACCATCACATCGAGTATAGCGACGAGGCCCTGCGCGCCGCCGCCGAACTGGCCGCGCGCTACATCAACGACCGGCACATGCCGGACAAGGCCATCGACGTCATCGACGAAGCCGGCGCCTACCAGCGCCTGCAGCCGGAAGAGAAGCGCGTGAAGCGCATCGAGGTGGCCCAGGTCGAGGACATAGTGGCGAAGATCGCGCGGATTCCGCCGAAGCACGTCACCAGCTCGGACAAGGAGCTGCTGCGCAACCTCGAGCGCGACCTCAAGCTGACGGTGTTCGGCCAGGATGCGGCCATCGAGTCGCTGTCCACCGCCATCAAGCTGTCCCGCGCGGGCCTGAAGTCGCCGGACAAGCCGGTCGGCTCCTTCCTCTTCGCCGGCCCCACCGGGGTGGGCAAGACCGAGGTCGCCCGCCAGTTGGCCAAGGCGATGGGCGTGGAGCTGGTGCGCTTCGACATGTCCGAGTACATGGAGCGGCATACCGTGTCGAGGCTGATCGGCGCCCCTCCGGGCTACGTCGGCTTCGACCAGGGCGGCCTGCTCACCGAGGCCATCACCAAGACGCCGCACTGCGTGCTGCTGCTGGACGAGATCGAGAAAGCCCACCCGGAGGTCTTCAACCTGCTGCTGCAGGTGATGGACCACGGCACCCTGACCGACAACAACGGGCGCAAGGCGGACTTCCGCAACGTCATCGTCATCATGACCACCAACGCCGGCGCGGAAACCGCGGCGCGGGCCTCCATCGGCTTCAGCCAGCAGGACCACGCCAGCGATGCCATGGAAGTGATCAAGAAGAGCTTCACGCCGGAGTTCCGCAACCGCCTGGACACCATCATCCAGTTCGGCCGGCTCAGCCACGAGACGATCAAGAGCGTGGTCGACAAGTTCCTCACCGAGCTGCAGGCGCAGCTGGAGGACAAGCGCGTCCAACTGGAGGTCAGCGACGTGGCGCGCAACTGGCTGGCGGAGAAGGGCTACGACCCGCAGATGGGCGCGCGCCCGATGGCACGGCTGATCCAGGACAAGATCAAGCGGCCTCTGGCCGAGCAGATCCTGTTCGGCGAACTGGCCGAGCACGGCGGCGTGGCGCACATCGACCTGAAGGACGGCGAGCTGGTCTTCGAGTACGAGGTGGTCACCGCGGAGCCGGCCTGACGGTCGGCCTCGCGGCCCAAATGCAAACGCCCGGCAATTCCGGGCGTTTTGCTATTCGTCCGGGCCGAGGCCCGGATTCACCTTGCGCTCAACGGGCGCGGTAGGTGATGCGACCCTTGCTCAGGTCGTAGGGCGTCAGTTCGACGCGAACCTTGTCGCCGGTGAGGATGCGGATGTAATTCTTGCGCATCTTACCGGAGATGTGCGCGGTAACGACGTGCCCGTTCTCCAACTCCACGCGGAACATGGTGTTGGGCAGGGTGTCGACGACAGTGCCTTCCATTTCGAAGCTGTCTTCTTTCGACATGCAGTAGAGCCCTCGGTGTCTATGAATGGCCTGGGTGGCCTGAAAAAAGGCGAGTATTGTGCCTGAAATCCGCGTCATACGCCAGAAGTGGCGTACCGGCTTCAGCTGAGGGCTACCCAGCGCTGGTTGACGAAGAGTTCGATCGGCCGGTACTGGGTCTTGTAGTTCATCTTCCGGCAGTTCTTGATCCAGTAGCCCAGGTACACCGCGTACAGGCCCAGGCGTTCGGTCTCGGCGATCTGCCAGAGGATGGCGTAGCGCCCCAGGCTGCGGCGTTCCTCGTCGGGGTCGTAGAAGGTGTAGACCGCCGACAGGCCGTTGGGCAGCACGTCGGTGACCGCCACGGCGAGCAGGCGGCCCTGCAGGCGGAACTCGTAGAAGCAGCTGAACGGCAGGTCGCGCACCAGGAAGGTGCTGAACTGGTCGCGGCTGGGCGGGTACATGTCGCCGTCGGCGTGGCGCTGCTCGATGTAGCGCATGTACAGCGCGTAGTACTCCTCGGTGAAGGCCGGGCGGCGCTTGAGCACCTTGAGATCGGCGTTGCGCTTGATGATGCGCTTCTGCTGGCGGTTGGGCTGGAAGCCCGCGGCGGGGATGCGCGCCGGGATGCAGGCGGTGCAGTGCTGGCAGTGCGGGCGATAGAGATGCTCGCCGCTGCGACGGAAACCGACTTCCGACAGCGAGGCGTACAGCTGCGCGTCCATGGGCTGGCTGGGATCGAGGAACAGGGTGGTGGCCTGCTCCTCGGGCAGATAGCTGCATGGATGCGGCTGCGTCGCGTAGAACTTCAGTCGGGCCAGTTCGGTCATGGTCAACCCCCGCGATAACCCTCTGGCAAGTTTATGCCAGTCCGCGCGAGTCCGCTTGCGAACGCCAGTCGCAGAGCGGCGTTTCGTCGAGATGACGGCGCAGGTGGCTGGCGAAATCGGCACGGCTGATGGCGCGGGCGCCGAAGCTGTGCAGGTGCTGGGTGGGCATCTGGCAGTCGATCAATACGAACCCGGCGGCGCGCAGATGTTGCACCAGGATGACGAATGCCACCTTGGAGGCGTTGTCGGCGCGGCTGAACATGGACTCGCCGAAGAACAGCCGGCCCATGGCCAGGCCGTAGAGGCCGCCGACCAGTTCGTCGCCGTCCCAGCTTTCCACCGAGTGGGCGATGCCCATGCGGTGCAGCTGGCGGTAGGCGTCCTGCATCGGCTGGGTGATCCAGGTGCCGTCGGCGTAGTCGCGTGGCGCGGCGCAGGCGGCGATGACCCGGTCGAAGGCGGTATCGAAGGTCACCCGGTAGCGGCCCTGGCGCAGGCACTTGGCCAGGCTGCGGGAAACGTGCAGTTCGTCGGGGAAGAGCACGGTGCGCGGGTCCGGCGACCACCAGAGGATCGGCTGGTCGTCCTGGTACCAGGGGAAGCAGCCGTGGCGGTAGGCGGCCACCAGGCGGCGCGGGTCGAGGTCGCCGCCGGCCGCGAGCAGGCCGTTGGGCTCGTGCAGGGCCTGTTCGAGGGGCGGGAAGTCGAAATTGCTGCGGGAAAGCCAACTGAGCATGGCGGGGTAGGGGAGGGCGGGGCCCTCCCCGGGCCTGTCAGTGGCTGTCGTCGAGGTATTTCTCTGCGTCCAGCGCGGCCATGCAGCCGGCGCCGGCCGAGGTGATGGCCTGGCGGTAGACGTGGTCGGCCACGTCGCCGGCGGCGAACACGCCGGGGATGCTGGTGGCGGTGGCGTTGCCTTCGCCGCCGCCCTTGACCACCAGGTAGCCGTCACGCATTTCCAACTGGCCGGTGAACAGGTCGGTGTTGGGCTTGTGGCCGATGGCGATGAACACGCCGGCCAGGTCCAACTGGCGGGTCTCGCCGCTGTTCACGTCCTTCAGGCGCACGCCGATCACGCCCATGTCGTCGCCCAGGACCTCGTCCAGGGTGGTGTTCCAGTGCAGGCGCACGTTGCCGTTTTTGGCCTTCTCGAACAGCTTGTCCTGGAGGATCTTCTCCGAGCGCAGCTTGTCGCGGCGGTGGATCAGGTGCACTTCCTTGGCGATGTTGGCCAGGTACAGCGCTTCCTCGACCGCGGTGTTGCCGCCGCCGACCACGCAGACCACCTGGTTGCGGTAGAAGAAGCCGTCGCAGGTGGCGCAGGCGGAGACGCCCTTGCCCATGAAGGCCTCTTCCGAGCTCATGCCCAGGTACTGCGCGGAGGCACCGGTGGCGATGATCAGCGCGTCGCAGCTGTAGGTGCCGCTGTCGCCCTTGAGGATGAACGGCTTGCCCTGCAACTCGGCGGTGTGGATGTGGTCGTAGACGATCTCGGTATCGAAACGCTTGGCGTGCTGCTCCATGCGCTCCATCAGGGCCGGACCGGTCAGGCCTTCGACGTCGCCCGGCCAGTTGTCGACCTCGGTGGTGGTGGTGAGCTGGCCGCCGGGCTGGATGCCGGTGATGACAACAGGCTTGAGGTTGGCCCGCGCGGCGTACACGGCAGCGGTGTAACCCGCCGGGCCGGAGCCCAGGACGATCAGGCGCGAATGCTTGACTTCACTCATAAAAAGACTCCATAAGCCTTTGTCACGTAAGAGAATGCATGCTCCAATTGAGCAGCCGTGAAACCTTGGTGGGCTATGCTACACCGAACCTGGAAAAGGCGGCAAAAGGCGCCGCGGCGGGCCCTGTGGCATCGAGCGGCCAAAGCCGTACAATAGGCCCGTTTTGTCGCCAGATGACTCTCGGACGCGCCCAGTGCGCAGGAATAGACGCGTTTTGAAGGACTCGACCACCGCTAGCCACGCCGCAGCCTGGCGTCAGCAATTGCACATTCGCCTGAAGGAAGGGGCCCTGATCGCGCTCGGCGCGCTCTGCCTTTACCTATGGATGGCGCTGCTCACCTACGATTCGTCCGATCCGGGCTGGAGCCATTCCAGCCACGTCGAGCAGGTGCAGAATGCCGCTGGTCGCCTGGGGGCCCTGAGCGCCGACATCCTCTTCGTCGCGCTGGGGTACTTCGCCTACCTGTTCCCGCTGCTGCTGGGGGTCAAGACCTGGCAGATCTTCCGCAAGCGCCACATGGCCTGGGAGTTCAGCGGCTGGCTGTTCTCCTGGCGGCTGATCGGCCTGGTGTTCCTGATCCTCTCCGGCTCGGCGCTGGCCTACATCCATTTCCACATCGGCGGCGGCCACCTGCCGGCCTCCGCCGGCGGCGCCGTGGGCGAAAGCCTCGGCCAACTGGCGCTGAACGCCCTCAACGTGCAGGGCAGCACCCTGCTGTTCATCGCCCTGTTCCTGTTCGGCCTGACGGTGTTCGCCGACCTGTCCTGGTTCCAGGTGATGGACGTCACCGGGAAGATCACCCTCGACCTCTTCGAACTGATCCAGAACGCCTTCAACCGCTGGTTGAGCGCGCGCAGCGAGCGCAAGCAACTGGTCGCCCAGCTGCGCGAGGTGGACGAGCGCGTCGCCGAGGTGGCCGCGCCCGTGGTGCCGGACCGCCGCGAGCAGGCCAAGGTCAAGGAGCGCCTGATCGAGCGCGAGGAAGCCCTGGTCAAGAGCGTGCAGGAGCGCGAGAAGCGCACGGCGCCGAAGATCGACGCGCCGCCGCCGCCCAAGCCGGTCGAGCCCAGCAAGCGCGTGCTCAAGGAAAAACAGGCGCCGCTGTTCGTCGACACCGCTGTCGAGGGCACCCTGCCGCCGCTGTCGATCCTTGACCCGGCCGGCGAGAAGAAGCGCAGCTACTCCCCGGAATCCCTGGAGGCCATGTCGCGCCTGCTGGAGATCAAGCTCAAGGAGTTCGGCGTCGAGGTGGTGGTCGAGTCGGTCCATCCGGGCCCGGTGATCACCCGCTTCGAGATCCAGCCGGCGGCCGGCGTCAAGGTCAGCCGCATCTCCAACCTGGCCAAGGACCTGGCGCGCTCGCTGGCGGTGATCAGCGTGCGGGTGGTCGAGGTGATCCCCGGCAAGACCACCGTGGGCATCGAGATCCCCAACGAAGACCGGCAGATGGTGCGCTTCTCCGAAGTGCTGATGTCGCCGGAATACGACGAGCACAAGTCCACCGTGCCGCTGGCCCTGGGCCATGACATCGGCGGCAACCCGGTCATCACCGACCTGGCGCGCATGCCGCACCTGCTGGTGGCCGGTACCACCGGCTCGGGTAAGTCGGTGGGGGTGAACGCCATGCTCCTGTCGATCCTGTTCAAGTCCACGCCCCAGGACGCGCGGCTGATCATGATCGACCCGAAGATGCTCGAACTGTCGATCTACGAAGGCATCCCGCACCTGCTCTGCCCGGTGGTCACCGACATGAAGGAGGCGGCCAACGCCCTGCGCTGGAGCGTCGCCGAGATGGAGCGGCGCTACAAGCTGATGGCCGCCATGGGCGTGCGCAACCTGGCCGGCTTCAACCGCAAGGTGAAGGATGCCGAGGAAGCCGGCACGCCGCTGACCGACCCGCTGTACCGCCGCGAGAGCATGGAAGACGAGGCGCCGCTGCTGCAGACGCTGCCGACCATCGTCGTGGTGGTCGACGAATTCGCCGACATGATGATGATCGTCGGCAAGAAGGTCGAAGAGTTGATCGCCCGTATCGCGCAGAAGGCGCGGGCTGCGGGCATCCACCTGATCCTCGCCACCCAGCGCCCGTCGGTGGACGTGATCACCGGCCTGATCAAGGCCAACATCCCCACGCGTATCGCCTTCCAGGTGTCGAGCAAGATCGACTCGCGGACCATCCTCGACCAGGGCGGCGCCGAACAGCTGCTCGGCCACGGCGACATGCTCTACCTGCCGCCGGGCACCGGCCTGCCGATCCGCGTGCATGGCGCCTTCGTCTCCGACGAGGAAGTGCACCGCGTGGTCGAGGCCTGGAAGCTGCGCGGCGCGCCCGACTACATCGAGGACATCCTCGCCGGCGCCGATGAAGGCGGTGGCGGCGGCTTCGACGGTGGCGGCGGTGGTGGTGGCGAAGGCGGCGAGGGCAGCGAGGACGACCCGCTGTACGACGAGGCCGTGCGCTTCGTCACCGAGAGCCGCCGCGCCTCCATCTCCGCGGTGCAGCGCAAGCTGAAGATCGGCTACAACCGCGCCGCGCGCATGATCGAGGCGATGGAAATGGCCGGTGTGGTCACCCCGATGAATACCAACGGCTCGCGCGAAGTGGTCGCGCCGGCTCCCATCCGCGACTGATCGAGGATTTCCATGCGACTGATCCGCATGCTCGTGCTTGCTGCGCTGGCCGTCGCCGGCGTCCAGGCCCACGCCGACGACGCCGCCACCCAGCGCCTGAGCGCCATGTTGAGCAAGGCCCAGACCCTGAGCGCGCGCTTCTCCCAGCTGACCCTGGACGGCAGCGGCACCCGCCTGCAGGAGACCGCCGGCAACCTGGCGCTCAAGCGCCCGGGGCTGTTCCGCTGGCACACCGACGCGCCCCAGGAGCAACTGCTGATCTCCAACGGCGAGAAGATCTGGCTGTACGACCCGGACCTGCAGCAGGTGACCATCCAGAAGCTCGACCAGCGCCTGACCCAGACCCCGGCGCTGCTGCTCTCCGGCGACATCTCGAAGATCCACGAGAGCTTCGACATCACCAGCAAGGACGGCGGCAACGTGGTCGATTTCATCCTCAAGCCGAAGGACAAGGACACCCTGTTCGACAACCTGCGGATTTCCTTCCGCAACGGGGTGGTCAACGACATGCAACTGATCGACAGCGTCGGCCAGCGCACCAACATCCTGTTCTTCGACGTGAAGATGAACCAGCCGGTGGACGCCAAGCAGTTCGTGTTCGAAGCGCCCAAGGGCGTCGACGTCATCCAGGAGTGAAGGGCCGCCGCCTGGCGCGGCGCCCATGAGGTAGCAGCGTGGACCTGTTCCGTTCCGAACCCGTAGCCCAGCCCCTGGCCGCGCGCCTGCGCGCCACCAGCCTGGACGAATACGTCGGCCAGGAGCACCTGCTCGCCCGCGGCAAGCCGCTGCGCGAGGCCCTGGAGCAGGGCGCGCTGCACTCGATGATCTTCTGGGGCCCGCCGGGCGTGGGCAAGACCACCCTGGCCAAGCTGCTGGCGCAGGTCTCCGACGCCCACTTCGAGACCATCTCCGCGGTGCTCTCGGGGGTGAAGGAAATCCGCCAGTCGGTGGAGATGGCCAAGCAGCAGGCCGCGCAGTACGGCCGCCGCACCATCCTCTTCGTCGACGAGGTGCACCGCTTCAACAAGAGCCAGCAGGACGCCTTCCTGCCCTACGTCGAAGACGGCACCCTGATCTTCATCGGCGCCACCACCGAGAACCCTTCCTTCGAGCTGAACAACGCGCTGCTCTCGCGGGCCCGCGTCTACGTGCTGAAAAGCCTGGACGAAGCCGCCCTGCGCAAGCTGGTGCAGCGCGCCCTGAGCGAGGACAAGGGCCTGGGCAGGCGCCACCTGAGCCTGCCGGAGGAGAGCTTCGCCATTCTCATGGCCGCCGCCGACGGCGACGGCCGGCGCCTGCTCAACCTGCTGGAGAACGCCTCCGACCTGGCCGAGGACGGCGGCGAGATCAGCGCCGAACTGCTGCAGAACCTGCTGGGCGACAGCCGCCGGCGCTTCGACAAGGGCGGCGAGGCCTTCTACGACCAGATCAGCGCGCTGCACAAGTCGGTGCGCGGCTCCAGCCCCGATGGCGCGCTCTACTGGTACGCACGCATGCTCGACGGCGGCTGCGACCCGCTCTACATCGCCCGCCGCGTGGTGCGCATGGCCAGCGAGGACATCGGCAACGCCGACCCCCGCGCGCTGACCCTGTGCCTGCACGCCTGGGACGTGCAGGAGCGCCTGGGCAGCCCCGAAGGCGAGCTGGCCATCGCCCAGGCCATCGTCTACCTGGCCTGCGCGCCGAAGAGCAACGCCGTCTACAACGCCTACAACATGGCGCGCCGCGACGTGGCCGAGAACGGCTCGCTGGAAGTGCCGCTGCACCTGCGCAACGCGCCGACCAAACTGATGAAGAACCTCGGCTACGGCGAGGAGTATCGTTATGCCCATGACGAGCCCGACGCCTATGCCGCCGGGGAAGACTACTTCCCCGAACAGCTCGAACCGCGCCAGTATTACCAGCCCGTGCCCCGCGGCCTGGAACTGAAGATCGGCGAGAAGCTCAAGCACCTGGCGGCCCTGGACCGGGCCAGCCCGAGAAAACGCAGAAAATCCTGAGCGGCGCCCGCACGCCGCCGACACTAGACACGAGAACAGACCATGCTCGATTCCAAACTGGTACGCACCCAGCCGCAGGAAGTGGCCGACCGCCTCGCCGCCCGTGGCTTCACCCTGGACGTGGCGCGCATCGAAGCGCTGGAGAACCAGCGCAAGGCCGTGCAGACCCGCACCGAAACCTTGCAGGCCGAGCGCAACGCGCGCTCCAAGGCAATCGGCCAGGCCATGAAGCGTGGCGAGGACGTCGAGCCGCTCAAGGCCGAGGTCAACCGCATGGCCGACGAGCTGGAAGCCGGCAAGCGCGAGCTGGATGGCATCCAGGCCGAGCTGGACGCCCTGCTGCTGACCATCCCCAACCTGCCCCATGAGTCGGTGCCGGTTGGCGCGGACGAGGAAGACAACCTGGAAGTGCGCCGCTGGGGCACCCCGCGCAGCTTCGACTTCCCCATCCAGGACCACGTCGCCCTCGGCGAGCAGCACGGCTGGCTGGACTTCGAGACCGCCGCGCGGCTGTCCGGCGCCCGCTTCGCCCTGATGCGCGGCCCGATCGCCCGACTGCACCGCGCCCTGGCGCAGTTCATGATCGACCTGCACACCCGCGAGCACGGCTACGAGGAAGCCTACACCCCGTACCTGGTGCAGGCGCCGGCGCTGCAGGGCACCGGCCAGCTGCCGAAGTTCGAGGAAGACCTGTTCAAGATCGGCCGCGACGGCGAAGCCGACCTGTACCTGATCCCCACCGCCGAAGTCTCGCTGACCAACATCGTTGCCGGGCAGATCCTCGACGCCAAGGAGCTGCCGCTGAAGTTCGTCGCCCACACCCCGTGCTTCCGCAGCGAAGCCGGCGCCTCGGGCCGCGACACCCGCGGGATGATCCGCCAGCACCAGTTCGACAAGGTCGAGATGGTGCAGATCGTCGAGCCGACGAAGTCCTGGGAAGCCCTGGAAAGCCTGGTCGGCAATGCCGAGAAGGTGCTGCAGGCCCTGGAGCTGCCGTACCGCGTGCTGGCCCTGTGCACCGGCGACATGGGCTTCAGCGCGGCCAAGACCTACGACCTGGAAGTCTGGGTGCCGAGCCAGGACAAGTACCGCGAGATTTCCTCCTGCTCCAACTGCGGCGACTTCCAGGCCCGCCGCATGCAGGCGCGCTTCCGCAACCCGGAGACCGGCAAGCCTGAGCTGCTGCACACCCTCAACGGCTCCGGCCTGGCGGTGGGCCGCACCCTGGTCGCCGTGCTGGAGAACTACCAGCAGGCCGACGGCAGCATCCGCGTGCCCGAGGTGCTCAAGCCCTACATGGGCGGCATCGAGGTGATCGGCTGAGATGGATGCGCTGCCGCTGTTCCACGTCCTGCGCGGGCGTCGCGCACTCCTGGTCGGCGGCGGTGAAGTCGCCCTGCGCAAGGCGCGCCTGCTCGACAGTGCCGGCGCGGTGCTGCGGGTGGTCGCGCCGCAGGTCCACAGCGAACTGCGCGAACTGGTGGAGCAGGGCGGTGGCGAACTGCTGGAACGCCGCTACGCCGAGGCCGATCTCGGCGACTGCGTGCTGGCCATCGCCGCCACCGACGACGAGCCGCTGAACGCCCAGGTGTCCCGCGATGCCCACGCCCGCGGCGTGCCGGTCAACGTGGTGGACGCGCCGGCGCTGTGCAGCGTGATCTTCCCCGCCATCGTCGACCGCTCGCCGCTGCTGCTGGCGGTCTCCAGCGGCGGCGACGCGCCGGTGCTGGCGCGCCTGCTGCGGGCCAGGCTGGAAACCTGGATTCCCGCCACCTACGGCCAACTGGCCGGGCTGGCCAGCCGCTTCCGCGAAGCGGTCAAGCAGCGCCTGCCGGACCTGCAGCAGCGCCGCCAGTTCTGGGAAGAAGTCTTCCAGGGCCCGGTGGCCGAACGCATGCTCGCTGGGCAGCCGGCGGAAGCCGAGCGCCTGTTGGCCGACAAGCTGGAAAACGGCCAGGCCGAGGCCCGCGGCGAAGTCTACCTGGTCGGCGCCGGCCCGGGCGACCCGGACCTGCTGACCTTCCGCGCCCTGCGCCTGATGCAGCAGGCCGACGTGGTGCTCTACGACCGCCTGGTGGCCCCGGCCATCCTCGAACTGTGCCGCCGCGACGCCGACCGCCTGTACGTCGGCAAGCGCCGCGCCGACCATGCCGTGCCCCAGGACGAGATCAACCGCAAACTGGTCGAACTGGCCAAGCAGGGCAAGCGCGTGCTGCGCCTGAAGGGCGGCGATCCGTTCATTTTCGGCCGTGGCGGCGAGGAGATCGACGAATTGGCGGCCAACGGCATTCCCTTCCAGGTGGTGCCGGGCATCACCGCGGCCAGCGGCTGCGCGGCCTACGCCGGCATTCCGCTGACCCACCGTGACTATGCGCAGTCGGTGCGCTTCGTCACCGGCCACCTGAAGGACGGCAGCACCGACCTGCCATGGAACGACCTGGTGGCGCCAGGCCAGACCCTGGTGTTCTACATGGGTCTGGTGGGCCTGCCGGTGATCTGCGAGGAACTGGTGCGCCACGGCCGCGCCGCCGATACGCCCGCAGCGCTGATCCAGCAGGGCACCACCGAACACCAGCGCGTGTTCACCGGCACCCTGGCCAACCTGCCGCAACTGGTCGCCGAGCACGAAGTGCATGCGCCGACGCTGGTGATCGTCGGCGAAGTGGTCACCCTGCGCGACAAGCTCGCCTGGTTCGAAGGTCAGCAATGAAGGCTTGGCATGCGGCGATGGCCTGGGGCGCGGTCTGCGTCCTGGCTGCCGCCGCCTTGCCGGCCGGCGCCGCCAGCTTTGACTGCAAGAAGGCTCGTCACGCCGACGAAAAAGCCATATGCGCCGATCGCCAGCTGTCCGAACTGGACGTGCAGATGGCCACCACCTACCGCCTGCTCAGCGGCCTGTTCGCCATGGGCATGCGCGGCAACATGGGCGACGCCCAACTCGCCTGGCTGGACCAGCGCCGCGCCTGCGGCCGCGACAAGGCCTGCCTGAAGCAGCGCTACCAGGAACGCCTGGACGCCCTGCAGAAGATCTACGACGGCATCGACAAGCCGCTCTGAGCCTCGCTCCATTCACCCGCGAATCGCGGGCAGGGCCCGCTCCTACGGGGGCGAATGCGCTGCTGTCCTTGGCTTCGAGGCTCGGGCCAACGGTGTATAACCGCGAACGGTTATACGCCCTACGTTTCCGTGCTCGCGGGAAGGGCGGGGATAGATAGGACTTTCAGGATTACTCCGAACTCACTGTCCACTCAGGACAGCCCCCTCTCCCTTCAGGGAGAGGGTTGGGGAGAGGGTGCTCTAAACCCAGCACCTACTCCCCCGGCAAACCCCTTCGCGAGCAAGGACTAGGCGTCCCCCTCGCTCCTACGAATAGCCCGGGTCTCAGCCCTTGCGCGCAATCCCCTTGCCCGGCAGATGCTCGCGCCCGTGCGGCCCGCTGAAATTCTGCTGTGGCCCCAGCGGCACTATGCCGGTCGGGTTGATGGTGCGGTGGCTGCCGTAATAGTGGTTCTTGATGTGCTGGAAGTTCACCGTGCCGGCCACCCCCGGCAACTGGTACAGCTCGCGCAGCCAGCCGGACAG
>Ga0182743_1002177_pt1 | contig 17678 bp, 21 predicted proteins | sample eDN3rd30CKraftOP_FD_128522 | JGI IMG/M metagenome (GOLD analysis project Ga0182743, IMG submission 128522) | Enriched Organic Plus compost microbial communities from Emeryville, California, USA - eDNA 3rd pass 30_C Kraft OP (version 2) (version 2) ... | reverse complement strand
TCGGCCGCCACCTTGGCGACGGACAGCTTGTTGTCCTTCGCGTAGTCCTGGTCGAGCAGTGCGACCTGCTTGAAGAACGCGTTGACACGGCCTTCGACGATCTTCGGCAGGGCTGCCTCGGGCTTGCCCTCGTTGCGGGAGATCTCGGTGACGATCTCGCGCTCCTTCTCGACCTCGGCCTCGGGCACGTCCTCGCGCGAGAGGTAGGTCGGGTTGGCGAAGGAGATGTGCTGCGCGATCGAGCGGGCGGTCTCGGCGTCGTCACCGGAGTAGGCGACGACCACGCCGACCTGCGGGGGCAGGTCCTTGCTGGTCTTGTGCAGGTACACCTGGTAGTGGTCACCGGTCAGCGTGCGCACGCGGCGCAGCTCGACCTTCTCACCGATGATGGCGGCCTCGTCGGCGATGAGCTCGGCGACGGTCTTGCCGTCGACCGGGGCGGCCAGCGCAGCCTCGGCGGAGTCCGCGGCGACCGCGGCGGCGGCGGCGAGGACCTTGTCGGCGAGGGCGATGAAGCGCTCGTTCTTGGCGACGAAGTCGGTCTCGGTGTTGAGCTCGATCATCGTGACCTTGCCGTCCTGCTCGACGGCGGCGACGAGACCCTCGCTCGCGGAGCGGTCGGCACGCTTGGCGTTGCCCTTGGCGCCCTTCAGGCGGAGGATCTCGACGGCCTTCTCGAGGTCGCCGTCGGCCTCCTCGAGGGCCTTCTTGGTGTCGACCATGCCCGTGCCGAGCTGCTCGCGCAGGGCCTTGATGTCAGCGATGGTGAAGTTTGCCATGACTGGCGACTCCTTCTGTATGGAGAGACTGGGTGGCGGTCGGCGCGGCGCGCGGTCACGGTGCCGCGCCGACCGGGAAGCGTCCTGGGACGCGGAGGCTTACTCGGCGGCGGTCTCGCCCGCGACCTCGGCGGCAGCGGCGGCACCGGCCTCGTCGGCGGCGGAGTCGGCCGCGACCTCGGCGACCTCGGCGGCACCGGTCACGACCGGGGCGCCCTGCTCGAGCAGCTCGCGCTCCCACTCGGCCAGCGGCTCGGCGTCACCCTGCTCCGGGTTGTGCTTGAGCTGCAGGCCCTCGGCAGCGGCGTCCGCGATGATGCGGGTGAGCAGCGAGACGGAGCGGATCGCGTCGTCGTTGCCGGGGATCGGGTACTGGAACTCGTCCGGGTCGGCGTTCGTGTCGAGGATGCCGATGACCGGGATGCCGAGCTTGGTGGCCTCGTTCACGGCGAGGTGCTCACGCTTGGCGTCGACGACCCAGATGGCCGAAGGGGTCTTGGTGAGGTTGCGGATACCGCCGAGCGACTTGTGCAGCTTGTCGAGCTCGCGCTTCTTGAGCAGGAGCTCCTTCTTGGTGAAGCCGCTCGCGGCGGGGTTCTCGAAGTCGAGTTCCTCGAGCTCCTTCATGCGGGCCAGACGCTTGCTGACGGTGCTGAAGTTGGTGAGGAGGCCACCGAGCCAGCGCTGGTTCACGTAGGGCTGGCCGACGCGGGTCGCCTGCTCGGCGATGACCTCCTGGGCCTGCTTCTTGGTGCCGACGAAGAGGACGGTGCCGCCGTGGGCGACGGTCTCCTTGACGAACTCGTACGCCTTGTCGATGTAGGCGAGCGACTGCTGCAGGTCGATGATGTGGATGCCCGAGCGCTCGGTGAGGATGAAGCGCTTCACCTTCGGGTTCCAGCGACGGGTCTGGTGTCCGAAGTGGACGCCGCTGTCGAGCAGCTGGCGGATGGTGACGACGGCCATGGTCGTTCTCCTGATCGTTGTTCCGGGTTCTCACCGCACCGCCGGACGGCGGACGGTCCTGGTGCCCGACACGCACCCGCTCCGTCTGGACGGAGACCACCGGGTGGGCGCCGCGCGGCGGAATCGCCACGCTCTGGACACGCGAAGTCACCCCGCGCATGCGGAGTGCCGGTTCAGTCTAGCAGGCGAACGGCCCTTCCTCCCCAGCGCGGCCGGGTGCGACACGGTCCACCGACCCGCGTGGGCGGCGGCGCGCACCGCGGTCGTGAGCGGAGACTTCCGGCATGCGCCGACTCCCCCGCATCCTGCCCCTCGCCGCCCTGCTCGCCGCGCTCCTGACGAGCTCCGTGACCGCGGACCCTGCACCCGCCACGGGTGCGACGCCGGGATGGTCCTGGCCGCGCGTGGCGCCGCGCGTCGTCGCGCCGTACCTGCAGCCGCCGCACCGATACGGTCCTGGGCACCGCGGCCTCGACGTCGCGGGCGAAGGGGATGCGGTGACGGCACCGGCGGACGGGGTCGTCGCCTTCGCCGGCACCGTCGTGGACCGCGGTGTACTGACGCTCGATCACGGGGACGGCTGGGTGAGTTCCTTCGAACCCGTCGTGAGCGACCTGCACCCGGGCGAGCCGGTGCGGCGGGGGCAGGTGGTTGCGACGGTGCAGACGGGCGGGCACGCACCACCCGGGACGCTGCACCTGGGAGCGCGGCTGCACGGCGAGTACGTGAACCCGCTCCTGCTGCTCGGCGGGGTGCCGCGGGCGGTGCTGCTGCCGTGTTGCTGATCAGCCGACGCTGTTGCGCGAACCCTGCTCGTCGACCTCGGACGCGGGGCCGGCGACGGTGTTCCCATTGCCCTGGATCAGGAGGCGACCGACACCGCCGGGAGCGATGACACGGTTGCCGTCGCCGCGGACGGTCACGTCGTCGGCGGAGCCGATGCGCAGGTCGCAGTCGTTGCCGGCGATCTCGAGGGAGCCGAGCGCGGACGCCGTGCCGACGATCTGCTGCCCGGCGAGGCGGAGGACGCCAACCGTGGCGCCGGTGAGGTCGAAGGTGAGCCCGCCGCCTTCGACCTCGACCTGGGGGCAGTCGCCCACGAGCGTCGACGGCGCTCCGGCGGTGATCGTCACCGTCCGGCCGCCGCACTCGAGGACCTCACCCGATTGCGGTGCGGTCGTGTTCCCGGGCGACGGCGCCTCGGTGGGCGGCAAACGCACCACGGAGGGGCTGGGGGCGGGGTGGGTGGGCGTCGCCGGAGCGGTCGCGGATCCGTCGCTCGGCAGGCGCGTGACGCGCGGTTCGGCGACCATGACGCACCCGGTGAGCGTCATGACGCCGGTGAGCAGGAGCGCTGCTGCGCCCCGTCGGATCAGGCTCATGCGCCCCACGCTAGCTCACGCCCGGGGGTGGGCCTGGCGGTAGACGGCGGCGAGCCGCTCGCTGCTGACATGCGTGTAGATCTGGGTCGTGCCCAGGCTCGCGTGGCCGAGCATCTCCTGCACGGCGCGGAGGTCGGCGCCGCCGTCGAGCAGGTGCGTGGCGGCGGAGTGCCGGAGGGTGTGCGGTCCGGCCGCCGAGCCGACGGCGGGACCGAGGGTGCGGGCGACGAGGTCGTACACCGCGCGCGGCCCGAGTCGTCCGCCCCGGACGCCGAGAAAGACCGCGTCGCCGACGTCCGTCGCGGCACGGGATGCGAGGAGTGGGCGTCCGCGGTCGAGATAGGCGTCGATGGCGCGTGCGGCGGCCCCGCCGAAGGGGACGACGCGTTCCTTGTCGCCCTTGCCGACGACGCGGACGGTGCGACGGTCGAGATCCAGATCGCCCGTGCGCAGCCCGCACAGCTCGGAGACGCGGACCGCGGCGCCGTAGAGCAGTTCGAGGACGGCGGCGTCGCGGAGGGCGACGGGGTCGTCGCCGGCAGCGCGCTCGGCTGCGCTGCGGAGGACGTCCTCGACGGCGTCGCCGGTCGCGACGGCGGGGAGGGTGCGGCCGCGCTTGGGGGTGACCAGGCGCAATGCGGGGTCGACGGGGATCAGCCCGGCCTCGTGTGCCCAGGCGAAGAAGTTGCGGGCGGCGGCTGCGCGGCGGGCGAGGGTCGCGCGGCTGTCGCCGCGGTTGGTGGCCTGCCAGAGCCATTCGCGGAGCTCCTCGAGGTCGACGCGGTCGAGGTCGGTGTCCTCGCCCACGGTGCGCTGCAGGTCGATGAGGTCGGACCGGTAGGCGCGGACGGTCGCGGGCGAGAGCCGGCGCACGCGTTCGAGGTGGTCGCACCACCTCGCCGCCGCTTCCTGGAACCGCATGACACCAGCATGCCGTCGGCGACGGGCACGTGTGCGGCGCCACCCCGTGACGACCCCGTCACCGCGGGGCCGTCGCGCGGAGCGTGCACCCGGACGCGGCGTGGCCCGGTCAGCGCGGGGCTGCGAGCCGCCACCCGGCGGGGCCGTGCTCGACCGCGCCGTCCAGGAGCAGCATCCCCAGCACCGCCTCGACCTCGGCCGGGGCGAGCCCGCTCGCTGCGGCGACAGCTCCGGTCTCGCGGTACACGCGGCGGCTGAGCGCATCGCGCACCCGGACCCGGTCGTCGGTGAACCCGCCGAGGGGAAGCGGCGCCGGCTCACCGTGCCCGATGAGTTCGAGCGCATCGGCGGCACTCGTGACGCACCTCGCGTCGTACTCGCGCAGGAGCCGGTGCGTCCCGACGGACGCTGCGCTCGTGACCGGCCCCGGCACGGCACCGAGCGGGCGACCGAGCGCGGCGGCGTGCCCCGCGGTGTTCAGAGAGCCACTGCGCGCGCCCGCCTCGACGACGACCGTCGCGCCGGTCACGGCCGCGATGAGCCGGTTGCGCGCCAGGAACCGCCACTTCGTCGGCGCGGCGCCGCACGGCACCTCCCCGACGACGGCGCCCGTGGTCACGATCCGCTCGAGCATCGTGCCGTTCCCTGCGGGATAGAGCCGGTCGCAGCCGCCGGCGAGGAACGCGACCGTCACCCCGCCCACGGCGAGCACGGCACGGTGGGCGGCGCCGTCGATCCCGTACGCGGCGCCGGAGACCACCGGCGTGCCGGCCTGCGCGATCCCCGCGGCGAGCTCACCCGCGACGTGCTCGCCGTAGGAGGTCGCCGCCCGCGCCCCGACGAGCGCGATCCCGACCGGGTGCAGCGCGGCCGGGTCGCCGCGCACCCACAGGCACGCGGGGGCGTGGGGGCCGAGATCGTCGAGCGCCGCCGGCCAGGCCTCCTCCCCGGGCACGAGCACCCGAGCACCGCACGCCGCGGCCCGCCGCAACGGTTCGGCGAGCAGCTCCGCGGCGGCGCGGGGGCGCCATCGATCCCGCGCGGCGGCCAGCGCCCGTGGGTCGAGTCCGGTCTCGGTCGCAGCCGCCGACACCTCGTCGCCCGCGACCAGCCGGTCGTACGCGGACGCATCGCCGTACACGGCCCGGACGGCACCGGCGATCCCGTCGCCGGGTTCCGCGATGACGCTCCAGGCGACGGCTGCCGCACGCCGCAGTGTGTGCTCGTCGCCCACGGGGCCGAGGATGCGGCGCACGCCGTCGCCCGCGTGCGCCAGGACCTCCCGGAACGTCGCCACCCGTGTCATGCCTCGATCCCCTTCTTCAGGAACAACGCGCGTCCGACGTCGGTCGGCTCGAGCAGGTCCCGGCCGGCGAGGTCGGCGAGTGTCCACGCGACGCGCAGGACCCGGTCGTAGCCGCGGAGGGTGATCGCCCCGCGTTCCAGCGCGTCGTCGAGCGGCCGTCGGATGGCCGCGGGAGGTGCGTACGGCCCCTCACGCAGCCACACCCCGGAGACCTCGGCATTGCGGCGCCACGGGGTGTCCCGCAGCCGCGCCGAGGCCCGTGTGCGCGCCGCTTCGACCTGCGCGCGCGCCTGCGCCGTCGACACCCGTTCCCCGGCGTCCCCGCCCGTGCAGGCGACCCGGCGCAGTTGCAGCTCGATGTCGACGCGGTCGCGGAGCGGGCCGGACAGCCGCCCGAGGTACCGGCGGATGGCCATGGGCGGGCATTCGCATCGTGCGCCGCGCACCCCCGCGTTCCCACAGGGACAGGGATTCGTGGCCATGACCAGTTGGAACCTCGCCGGGAATCGCGCCGAGATGCCGGCACGATGCACGACGATGCTCCCCTGCTCCAGCGGCTGCCGCAGCGCGTCGAGCACGCTGGCGGGGAACTCGCCCGCCTCATCGAGGAACAGCACGCCCTCGCTCGCCCGCGACACCGCCCCGGGCCGGACGACGCGGGAACCGCCCCCGACGAGCGCGACCATGCTCGCGCTGTGGTGCGGCGCCTCGATCGGCGGGATGCGACTGAGCTCTGCGACGGGCAACCCCGACACCGAGCGCACCGCGGCGACCGTGAGCGCCGCGTCGTCGTCGAGCCGCGGCAGGATGCCGGGCAGCCGGTGCGCGAGCATCGTCTTCCCCGCACCGGGCGGCCCGCTCATGAGGAGATGATGCCCGCCGGCCGCGACCGCGATGAGGGCTTCCACGGCCTCGCGCTGTCCGGACACGTCGGCGAGGTCGGGAACCGGCGCGGGTTCCTCCGTCACCGCGTCCTGCAGCACCGCGGACTGCTCCGGCACGATCACCTGCGCACCATGGCCGCGGGCCACTTCGGCGAGGTTCACCGCACCCACGACCTCGATGCCCGGCACCAGCGCCGCCTCGGCGGCGTTCGCCGCCGGGACCACGATCCGTTGGCGCCCCGCACGTGCGGCGGCGAACGCCGCCGGCAGCACGCCGGTCACCGGGCGCAGTCGGCCGTCCAGGCCGAGCTCGCCGAGGTGCACGGTCTCGGCGAGCGACTCGGGGCGCAGTCCGCACTCCGCGGCGATCGCCGCGACGGCAACCGCGAGGTCGAATCCGGACCCCTGCTTGGGCAGGCTCGCCGGGGACAGGTTCACGGTGAGCCGCCGGCGCGGCAGTGCGAGCCCGCTGTTCGCGCAGGCGTTGTGAACCCGCTGCACGGCTTCGGACAATGCCCGGTCGCCGAGCCCGATGATCCGGAATTCCGGTGTCTGCGCGGACACGTCGGCCTCGACTTCGACGAGGGCCGCGTCCACGCCGACGAGCGCGACCGCCCACGTGCGCGCGACACTCATCGGAGGTCCCGCAGGTGCTCGATCGCGAACGGACCGCGGCCGAGCACGGCCACCGCATCCACGCGGACCCGCCTGCCCCGGGCCTCGTCGGGGTGGGCCGTGCACCACGCGCGCGCCAGCCGCCACAGCCGCCCGAGCTTACGGGCGTCGACCGCCTCGAACGGGTGGCCGAACAGGTCGCTCGCACGCGTCTTCACCTCGACCACGACGAGCTCACGCCCGTCGTCGGCCACGATGTCGACCTCACCCTCGCGGCACCGCCAGTTGCGGTCGAGGAGCTGCCAGCCGCGCTCCTGGAGGTAGGTGCCGGCCGCCTGCTCCCCGGCCCGGCCGAGTTCGTCCTTCGCTGCCATGTCGCCAGCCTCCCGCGGCACGCACGGGCGCAGGCGACCGCGTCCCGCATCCGTGGACCGGGAGGGCGGTCGTCAGTGCTGGGGAGGAGCGGACGCGGGCTCAGCTGTCGAGCGACAGCTCCTCGGGCAACTGGAAGTCGCGGCGGGTGAGCTCCTCGACGTTCACGTCCTTGAACGTGAGCACGCGGACCGACTTCACGAACCGGTCGGCGCGGTAGATGTCCCACACCCACACGTCGTTCATCGAGATCTCGAAGTAGAAGTCGTGCTCGGTGTCCCGGCGCACGACGTTCACCTCGTTGGCGAGGTAGAACCGGCGCTCGGTCTCGATCACGTACTGGAACTGCGAGACGACATCCCGGTACTCCCGGTACAGGGCGAGCTCGAGCTCACGGTCGTAGTCTTCGAAGACGTCGTCATCCATGGTGAGTCCAGCCTAGAACAGCGTGGGCTGCTCGGCGATCGCCCAGCTCGCTCGATGGTGGCGGCTGAGTCCGTGCTCCCGGATCGCCGCGCGGTGCTCCGGACTCGCGTAGCCCTTGTTCCGCCCCCACAGGTAGACCGGGCTCTCCTCGTGGAGCTCGAGCATGTGGGTGTCGCGGGCCACCTTCGCCAGCACGGATGCGGCCGCCGCGCTGGCGCAGTCGCGGTCGGCCTTCACGACCGACTGCACCCGGCAGCCGACCGGGCCGGCGAGGGTGATGTAGTCGTGGTTGCCGTCGAGCAGCACGATCCCTTCGTCGAACACGACGCCCTGTGCCGCGAGGCCTTCGAGGGCACGGTGGGCGGCGAGGCCGAGTGCGCGGATGATGCCGACCTCGTCGATCTCCGACGAGGTCGCCCATCCGACGGCGGACGCGTCCACCCAGGCGGCTGCGCGCTCGGCCACGGCGGCACGTCGCGCCTCCGGGATGAGTTTGGAATCGCGCAGGCCCTCCGGCACGCGCCGGCGCGCGTGCCGCGTCGAGACGGCCGTGGCCCCGACCGCGACGGGGCCAGCGAGAGCGCCGCGGCCGACCTCGTCGCAGGCGATGACGATCGGGTGCTCCCGCAGCAGCTGCCGCTCGCGGCGCAGGGTCGGTTCGATCACGGTCATCCGTCGCCCCCCGGCTCGGGGACCCCCGCGAACACGGCGTGGTGCGCGTCGACGAACGCGAGCCGGTCGAGCGGCCAGGTGATCGCGAACGCGCGGCCGACGACGTTGTCCAGCGGCACGAAGCCCTTACCCGGCTGGTCCTGGTTGTACCGGGAGTCCTTGGACCGGTAGCGGTTGTCGCCCATGAGCCAGAGCGACCCGTCGGGCACCGTCACATCGAACTCGACGGCGGATGCGGCCGCGCCGGGCTCGGGCAGGAGGAGGTACGAGGACTCGTCGATCGCGGTGCCGTTCACCGTGACCTGCCCGAGTTCGTTGCAGCACGCAACCCGGTCCCCCGGCAGACCGATGATCCGTTTGACGAGATGATCCTCGCTGTCCGAGGCGGAGAGACCGACGAGCGAGAGCAGCCAGTCGGCGCCGGCCGCGATCGGATTGGAGGGCTCGGCGGCCTGCACCTGCGGGCCCAGCCACCCGCCCGGGTCGCGGAACACCACGACGTCCCCGCGCTCGTATCCCCCGAACCGAGGCGTGAGCTCGTCCACGAGGATGTGGTCGAGTTCCATGAGCGTGTTCTCCATGGACGCCGACGGGATGTAGAACGAGCGCACCAGGAACGTCTTCACCACGAAGGACACCACGAGTGCGACGAGCACGATCACGAGCACGTCCCGCAGGAACGTCAACGCGCCGCGTCCGCGCCGGTCCTCCGTCTCCTCGGCGGGGGCGGGCGTCGCATCCATGCTCATCAGTCGGTGTCCTTCATGCGACGGTGCGGCGCCGCGTCCTCTAGCGTCGCACACCCCGCGCGTGCGGCAGCGCAGCCGGGGCCGGACGCACGGGACCCCGCGACCGAACGGTCACGGGGTCCCGGTGGCTGGACGCGATCAGTTCTCGCGCTTCTCCTTGATCTTGGCCTTCTTGCCGCGGAGCTCGCGCAGGTAGTAGAGCTTGGCGCGACGCACGTCACCGCGGGTGACGACCTCGAGCTTCTCGATGACGGGCGAGTGCACCGGGAAGGTGCGCTCCACGCCGACCTGGAAGCTGATCTTGCGGACGGTGAAGGTCTCGCGGACACCGGCGCCCTGGCGACCGATGACGACGCCCTGGAAGACCTGGACGCGCGAGCGGTTGCCCTCGGTGATGTTCACGTGCACCTTGACGGTGTCACCGGGGCCGAATGCCGGAATGTCGGAGCGGAGCGAAGCCGCGTCGAGGGCGTCGAGGATCTGCATTGGTCTGTCTCTCTGCAACCGCCACAGGTCGGCGGCGGAACGATGGTTTTCACGGATGCGTGTGCCCGGCGCCGATCACGAGGGTGACCGACGCGTTCCCCTGTGGCAGAACGTGGCCAGGGCACAAACATCCATTCTGCCATGGCCGGAGACACCCGCCAAACCGGGTCACTCCTCGGTGCGGGGCCGCTCGGTGAGGACGATGACGTCGGGGTCGACGCGGTCGGCGCCCTGCCGCGGCTGCTGCGGCGGGATGTAGGCGGCGCCGGTCGCGGTGTAGCGCACGAGGCCGGTCGGGCGCGCCTCACGCCACAACTGCGTGACCGTCGACCAGAACGCACCGATCCCGACGAGCACGGTGACCACGAACAGCAGCCCCCACCAGTCCCGGCCGTAGAACCCGAGCGCGATCGTGAGCAGGTGCCACACGCCGAAGACGGCGACGTCGAGCCAGCTCACGGCGCGCTCGGCGCGGACCGTCGGCCTGGCGCGCACGAGGAACGCGAGCACGAGGTTGCCGACGAACACGGAGGGGATGGCGATGAACAGCACCCACAGGAACGCCCATGCGCCCGCGTTGAACACGCCCCAGCCGACGAACAGCCACAGCGGCAGCACGAACGCGGCGGGGATCAGCCAGGCGAAGAACGCGCGCCGGATCCACATGGCACAGATGCTACGCGGCGGCGGGTCCGCGCGGGCCTCCGGCGGCGGTTCTCTCCGCATCCGCACAGCATCGCCGCCACACCCGGGGGAGAATGGGTCCGAAGGACAAGGAGCACTCCCACCATGATCGAACTGCGCACCCCGGCCGAGATCGAACAGATGCGACCGGCCGGACGGTTCGTCGCCGAGACCCTCGCGACCCTGCGGGAGGAGACGAAGGTCGGCACCAACCTGCTGGCGATCGACCGTCGGGCGCACGAGCTGATCCGCAAGGCCGGCGCCGAGTCCTGCTACATCGACTACCACCCCTCGTTCGGCGCGAGTCCGTTCGGCAAGGTCATCTGCACCTCCGTGAACGACGCGGTGCTGCACGGTCTCCCCCACGACTACACCCTCCGCGACGGCGACCTCGTCTCGCTCGACTTCGCGGTCTCCGTCGACGGCTGGGTCGCCGACTCCGCCGTCTCCTTCGTCGTCGGCACACCCCGCGACGAGGATCTGCGCCTCATCGAGACCACCGAGCGGGCGTTGGATGCGGCGATCGCCGCGGCGACGGTGGGCAACCGGATCGGTGACATCTCGGCTGCGATCGCGGCGGTCGCACACGGTGAGGGCTACTCGATCAACACGGATTTCGGCGGCCACGGCGTCGGCCGCATCATGCACGGCGACCCGCACGTGCCGAACGACGGGAAGGCCGGCCGCGGGTACCCGCTGCGCCCGGGGCTCGTGGTCGCGCTGGAGCCGTGGTTCCTGGCCACCACCGACGAGCTCGTGACCGACCCGGACGGGTGGACGCTCCGTAGCGCCGACGGTTCGCGCGGCGCGCACGCCGAGCACACGGTCGCGATCACCGAGGACGGCCCGATCGTCCTCACCGACCGCTCGTTCCTCGGCGTCGACTGACCCCTCCGGCGTTCGCAATTCAGGCAGAACGCGTCCCGGCGGTCGGTTTCCGGCGCGCTGCGGCGGTTCTGCCTGAATTGTGCGCGCCGGAGCACGACCGAACGCCGTAGATCGGGTCAGTCGCGGAGGTCGTCGGGGAGCAGGTCGGGGCGACGCTCGCGGGTGCGGACGATCTGCTGCTCGCGGCGCCACTGCGCCACCTTGCCGTGGTGCCCGCTGAGGAGCACTTCGGGCACGTCGCGGCCGCGCCAGGATGCGGGTTTCGTGTACGAGGGGTACTCGAGCAGACCGTCCTCGTGCGACTCCTCGACCAGGGACTCCGGGTTGCCGACGACGCCGGGGATGAGGCGGCCGACCGCCTCGATCATCGCCATGGCCGCGACCTCGCCGCCGTTGAGCACGTAGTCGCCGAGGCTGACGAGGCGGACCTCGCCGAGGGTCGCGGCGTAGTCGAAGACACGCTCATCGATGCCCTCGTAACGTCCGCACCCGAACACGAGGTGGTCGCGCTCGGACCATTCGCGGGCCGTGGCCTGGGTGAACCGCTCCCCCGCGGGCGACGGGAAGACGATGGTCGGGCGGGTGCCCGCATCCGCGATGATCGCGTCGAGCGCCTCACCCCAGGGCTCCGGCTTCATGACCATGCCGGCGCCGCCGCCGTACGGCGTGTCGTCCACGGTGCGGTGGCGGTCGTGGGTCCAGTCACGCAGGTCGTGCACGCGTACATCGAGCAGACCCTTGTCCCGGGCCTTGCCGAGCAGCGACACCTCGAGGACGTCGAAGAAGCCGGGGAAGATCGAGACGACGTCGATGCGCACCTGTTCAGTCCTCGATGTCGGTGGCCGCGTCGTGGGCGGGTTCGCCGTCAGCGGGCTCCGCGTCGTCGTCGCCGAGGTCCTCGAACAGGCCGGCAGGCGGGGTGACGACCAGGCGGCCCGCGGCCACGTCGACCTCGGGAACGATCGCCTTCACGAAGGGGACGAGGACCTCACGGTCGCCGTGCTTGACGATGAGCAGGTCCTGCGCGGGCAGGTGGTCGACACGGATCACCCGGCCGACGGCCTCGCCGTCACGGACGACCTCGAGGCCGACGAGCTGGTGGTCGTACCAGGCGTCGTCCTCGGCGGGGGCGTCGGTGTCCTCGTCGATCCAGAGGATCGCACGGACGATGCTCTCCGCAGCGTTGCGGTCATCGATGCCTTCGAAGAAGACGACGGGGTGCGAGTTCATCCAGCGGAACTCGCGGACGGTGACGGTCTTGCCGAACCACGGAGAGGAGTCCGGGACCTGCAGGGTGAAGACCGCGCCGGGCACGAACCGGCCGTCGGGGTCATCGGTGTAGAGCTCGAGCTTCAACGCGCCCTTGAGGCCGTGCGCCTTGACGAGGCGGCCGACGCGGAGCTGGGTCTTGCCTTCGGGCCGGGGCGCGCGAGCGCCACCGTTCGCCCGGGGGGACGACGAGGAGGAGGCCATCAGTCGTCGGCGACGTCGATGCGGACGCGCGCGGGCGCGGCCAGCGCACTCATGACGGTACGGAGGGCCTTGGCGGTGCGACCGCCGCGCCCGATCACGCGTCCCCGGTCGTCGGGGTGCACGTGCACCTCGAGGACGTCCCCGCGGGGCGAGGTGTGGGAGGCGATACGGACGTCGTCAGGGCGATCGACGATCCCCTTGACGACGTGTTCGAGCGCGGCGGTCAGCACGGAATCAGGCCTCGGCGTTCTCGTCGGCGGCGGGCTCCGACGCCGCTTCGGCGACGGGCTCGGCCTTCTTCTCGGCCTTGGGCTTGATGACCGACTTCTTGGCGGCGTCGATCTCGAAGGCGGGCTTCGGCTCGGCGACCTTGACGGTGGACTTGGCGTTCTTGTCGCCCTTGAACTTGCCCCAGTCGCCGGTCAGCTTGAGGAGCGCGAGCACCTGCTCGGTCGGCTGGGCGCCGACGGAGAGCCAGTACTGCGCGCGGTCCGAGTCGACCTCGATGAGCGAGGGCTCCTCGGTGGGGTGGTACTTGCCGATCTCCTCGATCACGCGACCGTCGCGCTTGGTGCGCGAGTCGGCGACGACGATGCGGTAGTAGGGCGCACGGATCTTGCCGAGACGCTTGAGACGGATCTTGACTGCCACGATTCTCCTGAACGTGTGAAGGTGGGCGAACTGAACGCCTGGAGCGTGGGGTGCACACCCGGCGGAAGCTCTGTTGGTCGGACGCCGTCGGATAGAGGGTCGGACGGGCGGTCCAACGGTCTATTTTGCCAGATGAACCGGGATGCCGCGAACAGGCCGGGCACCCGTGTCAGACTTGCCCCGTGACGGTGCCCTTCGCGACCTCCCCCCGCTCGACCGTCGGCATCGAGTGGGAGCTCATGCTGGCCGACGGCGGCACCGGCGACCTGGTGCCGCGCGGTCCCGAGGTCATCGGCGAGCTGGCGGACCGGACGGCCCTGGAACGGTTCACGGTGACCGGCGAGCTGCTCACGAACACCGTGGAGGTCACCAGCGGCGTCGGCGACACGGTGGAGGCCGCCGTCGACGACATCGAGGACGCGATCGCAGCGCTGCGCTCGGTGACGGACCCGGCCGGCGTCGAGCTCCTGTCGGCCGGCAGCCACCCGTTCGCGCAGTGGTTCGACCAGGAGGTCACCGACAAGACGCGGTACCACACGCTCATCGAGCGCACCCAGTGGTGGGGCCGCAACATGATGATCTGGGGCATCCACGTGCACGTCGGCGTGAACGACGTGAACAAGGTCATGCCGATCATCGGCGCGCTGTCGACCTATCTCCCCCACCTGCAGGCACTGTCGGCGTCGAGCCCGTTCTGGGCGGGCGAGCGCACCGGGTACGCCTCGAACCGCGCCCTCGTGTTCCAGCAGCTGCCGACCGCGGGGCTGCCGTGGATGCTGCCGGACTGGGCCGCATACGAGTCCTACCTCGACGACATGGTCCGCACCGGCGTCATGGCGGATGCGACCGAGGTGCGATGGGACGTGCGGCCGGCGCCGCGCTGGGGCACGGTGGAGATCCGGGCCTGTGACGGGATGTCCACGCTTCCCGAGCTCGCCGCGGTCGCCGCGCTCACCCAGGTGCTCGTCGAGGACTTCTCGCGCCGCCTGGACGCGGGCGAGGACCTCGAAGTGCTGCAGCCCTGGTACCACCGCGAGAACAAGTGGCGTGCGGCCCGGTACGGGTTGGATGCGGAGGTCATCGTCGATCGTGACGGTCGGCAGGAGCCGGTCGCCGAGCACCTGCGGGAGACCATGGCGCGCCTCGCCGACGTCGCGGACGAGTTGAAGTGCGCGCGGGAGTTCGCCGGCGTGGACGCGATCCTCACCCAGGGGGCCAGCTACGAGCGGCAGCTCGCCGTCGCGGACGCGAGCCACGGCGACCTGCGCGAGGTCGTCCAGCACCTCATCCGCGAATTCCGTTCGGGCCCGACGCGGCGCGACCGGCTCGCCGCGCGCTGACGCGGCGGCGCTCAGCCCTTGCCGAGGAGCTTCTGCAGCTCGGCGAGGTCGGCCGCGCTCGGCGTCTTGCCACCGCCCAGGCCGAAGCCCGAACCGGTGGGCGTCTCGTTCGTCGCGGCGGCGAGTCCGGCGTTCTCCGCCGCCCGCTTCGCCGGGTTCCCGGAGCGGGAGCCCTTCTTCGCCTTCTGCTGCTTGCCCCGCTTGCTGGAGGCGCCGGGGCGTCCCATCGAGCCCATGCCCGGGATGTTGGGCACGCCACCGCGAGCGACGGTCTTCATCATCTTCGCGGCCTGCTCGAAGCGCTGCACGAGCTGGTTGACGTCGGTGACGGTCATGCCCGAGCCCTTGGCGATGCGCAGGCGACGCGAGCCGTTGAGGATCTTGGGGTTGCGCCGCTCGGCCGGGGTCATCGAACGGATGATCGCCTCGGTGCGGTCGATCTCGCGTTCGTCGAAGTTGTCGAGCTGCTGCTTCATGGAGCCCATGCCCGGGAGCATCCCGAGCATCTTCTTCATCGAGCCCATCTTCTTCATCTGCTGCAGCTGCTCGAGGAAGTCCTCCAGCGTGAACTGCTCGGTGGCGAGCTTCTCCGCCACCTTCATCGCCTCGGCCTCGTCGAAGGCCTGCTGGGCCTGCTCGATGAGGGTGAGGATGTCGCCGAGGTCGAGGATGCGGCTGGCCATGCGGTCCGGGTGGAACGGCTCGAGGTCCTCGAGTCCCTCGCCGGTGGACGCGAAGATGATCGGGCGGCCGGTCACCGAGGCGACCGAGAGCGCGGCGCCGCCTCGGGCGTCACCGTCGAGCTTGGAGAGCACGACGCCGGTGAAATCGACGCCGTCCTGGAACGCCCTGGCGGTGTTGACCGCATCCTGACCAATCATCGCGTCGATGACGAACAGGACCTCGTCGGGGTTCGTGGCCTTGCGGATGTCGGCGGCCTGCTGCATGAGCTCGGCGTCGACGCCGAGGCGGCCGGCGGTGTCGATGATGACGGTGTCGTACTGCTTCTGCTTGGCGAACTCGACGCCGTCGCGGGACACCTTGACCGGGTCACCGACGCCGTTGCCGGGCTCGGGTGCGTAGATGGCGGCCCCGGCGCGCTCGGCGACGACCTGGAGCTGGTTCACGGCGTTCGGACGCTGCAGGTCGGCGGCGACGAGGAGCGGGGTGTGGCCGTCCTTCTCGAGCATCTTCGCGAGCTTGCCCGCGAAGGTCGTCTTCCCCGAGCCCTGCAGGCCGGCGAGCATGATGACCGTCGGTGGCGTCTTGGCGAACTCGAGTCGGCGCTGTTGCCCGCCGAGGATCGCGATGAGCTCCTCGTTGACGATCTGCACCACCTGCTGCGCGGGGTTCAGGGCGCGGTTGACCTCGTCGCCGAGCGCACGCTCACGCACCTTGGTGGTGAAGTCCTTCACGACCGGGAGCGCCACGTCGGCGTCGAGCAGCGCACGCCGGATCTCGCGGACGGTCCCGTCGACGTCCGCGGGGCTGAGCTTGCCCTTGGTGCGGAGGTTGCGGAAGGTCTCGGTGAGCCGGTCGGAGAGAGTGCCGAAAGTCGCCATGATGTGACGAGTCTACGCGGGCGACGCCCCCGCGCGCGGCCCGCTCAGCCGGTGACCCGGGCGGCCTCCGTCAGCGCGTCGGCCAGCAGCCCCGCCAGCGGCGGCCCGGACCAGGTGCGGTCGGCCCACGCCCAGAGCGCGGCCATGACCGCGGCGGCATACGCGCCGGCACGGACCTCGGCTGCGAGCGGCGCCACGCCGTCTCGCCGCAGCCGCGCGGCGACCTCGCGCTGCAGCCGTCGCTGGCGCATCGCCCGGTCCCGTTCGAGCTCCGCGCCGATCCCCATCGCATCGACGTTGGTGATGGCGAGGGCAAGGGCGTCCGGCTCGATCCCCTCGGCGAAGCCGCGCAGCGCCTCGACTGCGGGCGCGCCGTCCGCGAGGGCCCGGGCCACCGCATCCGCCCGCTCGTCGAACCCGCCCCAGAGCACGTCGCCCTTGGCGCCGAAGTAGTTGAAGAAGCTCGAGCGGGCGACGCCGGCACGCCGGGTGATGTCCGAGATCGACGTGGCGTCGTACCCCTGTTCGAGGAAGAGCTCGCACGCGGCCTCCGCGATCGTCGCACGGGAGGAGACGCGGGGACGGCCGATCGGACGGGACACGTGGCCAGCCTAGAACCGGCGCGCGGCCGAGGTATTGTTGGACTCGATCCGGAAACCATCGACGGAGGTCGCCCCGTGCTCGAGATCGTGACCGCAGGGCTCGCGCCCGACTACGTGCCGTATCAGGAGGGCTGGGAACTGCAGCGCCGCGTCCACGCGGATGTGCTCGCCGGGACGCGCCCGGACACGCTGCTCCTGCTCGAGCACGAGGCCGTGTACACGGCGGGGACCCGCACCGAGCCCGCGGACCGTCCGGTGGACGGCACACCGGTGATCGACGTCGACCGCGGCGGACGCATCACCTGGCACGGCCCGGGACAGCTCGTCGGCTATCCCATCGTGCGACTCGGCGGCCCGGTCGACGTGGTCGCGCACGTCCGGCGGCTCGAGCGCATCCTCATCGAGGTCATCGCCGGCTTCGGCGTCGACGGGTATCAGGTGCCCGGCCGCAGCGGTGTGTGGGTGCAGGGGGCGACGCGCGAGGAGAAGATCGCCGCGATCGGCGTACGGGTGGAGCGCAGCGTCACGATGCACGGGTTCGCCCTCAACTGCGACAACACCCTCGCCGGGTTCGACGCGATCGTCCCCTGCGGCATCCGTGACGCGGGCGTGACCACGCTCACCGCGGCGACCGGACAGCACCGCTCCCCCGTGGATGTCGCACCCGCGGTCACCGCGGCGTTCGCTGCGTCGTTCGGGCAGGTCGCGGCATGAGCGCGGCGACGGAGCCGGGCGGGCGACGGATGCTGCGCCTGGAAGTCCGCAACGCGCAGACCCCGATCGAGCGCAAACCCGAATGGATCCGCACGAAGGCGAAGCTCGGGCCGGAGTTCCAGGCGCTGCAGTCGCTCGTGAAGGACGAGGGGCTGCACACGGTCTGCCAGGAGGCCGGCTGCCCGAACATCTTCGAGTGCTGGGAG
>Ga0182743_1002175_pt1 | contig 17690 bp, 15 predicted proteins | sample eDN3rd30CKraftOP_FD_128522 | JGI IMG/M metagenome (GOLD analysis project Ga0182743, IMG submission 128522) | Enriched Organic Plus compost microbial communities from Emeryville, California, USA - eDNA 3rd pass 30_C Kraft OP (version 2) (version 2) ... | reverse complement strand
TTTCCTCAGGCTGGCGTGATGTCCTGTCCGGGTACGGTGCAGATCCTCGAGGCTGCCGCACGCGCAGGCGTCGATGTCGTCGGCGGTATCGACCCCACGACGCTGGACGGCGATGCGGATGGTCAGTTGGATGCGGTGTTCGGTATTGCCGAGAAACATGGCGTGAAAATCGACATCCACCTGCACGAGCCAGGACTGCAGGGCGTCGAGCAACTGCACCGCATTGCCGCTCGTACGCGTGCGGCAGGGCTCGGAGGCCGTGTCGCGGTCAGCCACGCCTATAGTCTGGGTGATGTGACGCCAGAGGTATTGGATCGCATTGCAGCGGCATTGGCCGATGCGGGTGTCGCCATCATGACGAACGCGCCGGGCAATCGAGCGTTTCCGCCGGTGCTGCGTTTGCGCGAGGCTGGGGTGAATGTGTTTTCCGGCAATGACAACATTCAGGACGCCTGGTGGCCGTACGGCACGGGCGACATGTTGCAGCGGGCCATGCTGGTGGGGTATCGCTCGGGGTTCTATACCGACGAGTCGTTGCACACGGCACTGCACCTGGTGTCGTCGGCCGGGGCGGCAGTGCTGGGCCTGAGCGGCTATGGATTGGCAGTCGGAAACGAGGCAACGTTCGTGGCGGTAAAGGCGCCCAATGCGGCGGCTGCTGTGGCCAGTGCTCCCGCCGAGCGGCGCGCGATACGCAAGGGCCGTATTCAGGATTTCGCTTCGGAACGATCCAGCAACTGAACCAGCACATTGGCGAGCTCGCGGATCGCCTGATTCGCAGAGGGACGATAAAAAATGCCCATTTCGTACGCATCAATCTCGGGCAAGCCGCTGCGCCGGGTCAGTATCTGGTGATTCTTTGACGCTGCGCGGCGCGGCAACAGGCTGATGCCCATGCCGTTGGCGACCGCCTCCTGAATGCCCGCCAGGCTCGAACTCGTAAAGCTGATGCGCCACCGTCGCCCGATCGTTTCCAGCGCCTGGATCATCTCGTCGCGATACAGCCCGCGCTGCGGAAACGTGACCAGCGGAATGGGGTCCTGTTTCAGGCAAGGATGCCGCGCACTGTCGATCCACACCAGCTTTTCCGGACGGCACGTGACGGCCGCACGGCTATGCCGGCGTTGTTTGACCAGCACGAGGTCCAATTCGCCTTGCTCGTAGCCGTGATACAAATCGCGGCTCAGGCCGCTGGTGACTTCCAGTTTGACGTGTGGGTGGTGCTGGCTAAAGCTGGAAAAGGCCTTGGTAATGGGGCCGGTGGCGAAATCTTCGGGCAGGCCGAGCCGTACCGTGATGGCCACCATTGCCCCGGACAGCGCCTCGGCCAGCTGCTCATTCGCAGCCAACATCTGCCGAGCGTATCGCAACAGCACATGCCCGGCCTCGGTCGGGCGCACGTCGCGATTGCCGCGATCCAGCAGGGTATGGCCGGCCAGGTCCTCCAGGCGGCGTATTTTTTGGCTGACCGTGGATTGCGTGGAATGCAGCCGTGTCGCCGCCGTCGTGAAACTGCCGCACTCGACGACGGCCACCATGGCTTTCAGCAAATCCAGTTCGAAAAGTACGTTATTCGATTTCAGACTGGGAGGCATTCGAATATTTAATTTTTTAATGTGATGGTTGGCTTTTATCATGGGCATGGAAAGCCTGACAACTATGGGTATGGCACCCTGAAAACCTGGTTGCCGCCGGCTTTCCAGGTCGATGGAGATAAACAATGCTGTTCAAACGTTTTGTAATTTGCGTCGCTTGCTTTATGGCAACGTGGATGAGTGCGGGCAGTTTCGCTGAGGAGAGCCCCTTGAATCGTCAATTACTGCACACGGCTGCGTCTGGCAATGCGTCGGATATCCAGGCCTTGCTCGCACGGGGCGCGGTTCTGGAGGCACGGGATGAACGGGGGCGCACTGCTTTGCTCATTGCCACGCACCAGAACAACATCGCGGGGGCCCGGGCATTGATCGATGCCGGCGCCGACGTTAACGCCAAGGACGCGATTCAGGATAGTGCCTATCTGTATGCAGGCGCCCGCGGCCTGAATGAGATCCTGGAGATGACTTTGACACACGGCGCAGACCTGAAAAGCACGAACCGGTACGGCGGGACGGCGCTGATTCCGGCCGCGGAGCGCGGACATGTCGAGACAGTGCGTCGATTGATCAAAGCCGGGGTGGACGTGGATCACGTCAATCGCCTGGGCTGGACCGCATTGCTCGAAGCCATCATCCTGGGTGATGGCGGGTCCAGGCATGTACAGATCGTGCAGGCGCTGGTGCAGGCGGGTGCGGATGTGAATCTGCCCGATGGCCGCGGCGTGACGCCGTTGGCTCATGCGCGCCAGCACGGGTACGAGGAGATCGCGCGGATACTGGCAGACGCAGGCGCGAAGCCCTAGCGTTTCTCATTGCGGCCCGCAGGCCGGTCAGTGTAATGGTCGGGCGCTGAGGGAGGCACGTCCAGACGCGGCCAGCGGGACTGCCCAGCTATAATCCGATTCACGAAATTTTTTCGTGAATTCGGCCGAATTTATATCGTTTTGAGGATTGGAAGCCTAGGGTTTGTAATGCGGGCTGGTTTTCTTCCAGTTTTTTACGCATTCATTGCCAAAGCCCATGAGTCTTATCGGATATCGCGTTCTTCCCCGGCCTGAATCGGCTGTTTCCTCTAACGTCTTGGCCGGTTTTGCGACGGTTGGTTCGGCGCAGATCAGCGATTGCATGAATCGCTTGTACGGCGTGGCCGGGCTGCGTCCCTTGCACGCGCAAGCGCGCCGTATCGTGGGCCGTGCGTTGACGGTCAAGGCTCGCCCTGGCGACAACCTGATGGTCCACAAGGCGATTTCGCTCGCCGAGGCTGGCGAAGTGATTGTGGTCGACGGCGGCGGCGATACCAACAACGCGCTGGTAGGCGAATTGATGATGATGGACGCTCGCACGCGTGGCGTGGTGGGGTTCGTGATTGACGGGGCGGTGCGGGATGCCGACGTGTTCGCTCAAGAGGATTTCGGCTGCTTCGCGCGCGGCGTGACGCACCGTGGTCCCTACAAAGAAGGCCCCGGCGAGATCAACGTGCCCGTGTCGGTCGGCGGCCAGGTCGTATTCCCCGGCGATGTGGTGGTGGGCGATGCCGATGGCGTGGTCGTGATTCCGGCCGAACACGCCGAGGCCGTCCTGGCCCTGGCGTTGAAAAAAGAGGCCGACGAGGCCGCCATCAAGGAAAAACTGAACGCCGGCACCTACACCAAGCCGTGGGTCGATCGCATCATCGCGCAGAAATCGGGGGAGGCGTAATGAGCATCATCGCCGACAAGATCAAGCGCATCAAACTCTCGCCGAGCGTGGCGGCCCGCGCCATCATTGCCGAGCTGCGCGAACAAGGCCGCCGCGTCATTGACCTGACCGTGGGCGAGCCGGATTTCATGACGCCCGAGCATATTCGCCAGGCGGCGACGGCCGCGATGAATCGCGGTGAAACCAAATACCCGCCAGCCCAAGGCACGGTCGCGCTGCGCAAGGCCGCCAGCGTACGTCTGCAGGAAGAAACGGGCGTCGAATACCCCGCCTCGCGCATCATCGTCAGCACGGGCGCCAAGCAAGTGATTTTCAATGGCTTAGCGGCTACTTTGAACGATGGTGACGAGGTCATCATCCCCGCGCCGTTCTGGGTGTCATATCCGGATATGGTACTGGTCAACGGCGGTGTGCCGGTCGCCGTGCCGACGACGCCGGAAACCGATTACAAACTGACGCCCGACGCCCTGGAGCGAGCCATCACGCCACGTACCAAATGGCTGATGATGAATGCGCCGAGCAATCCGACCGGCGCCGTGTATCGCGCTGATGAGCTGCGTGCGCTGGCTGACGTGCTGGTGCGTCATCCGCACGTGTGGCTGATGACGGACGACATCTATGCCCGCCTGAATTTCTCCGGCGAGGCCACCGTGCATCCGCTGCAAGTCGCGCCGGAGCTCACCGATCGCACTCTGGTCGTCAATGGCGTGTCCAAGGCCTACGCGATGACCGGCTGGCGTATCGGTTATGGTGCGGGTCCCGATGAGTTGATCAAGGCGATGGCGATTTTGCAGTCGCAAAGCACCTCGGGCGCGTCGTCAGTCAGCCAGGCTGCTGCACTGGAGGCGTTGGCTGGTCCGCAGGATTGCGTCGCCGAGTTCGCAAAGGTGTTTCGCGAGCGTCGCGATACGGCCATGGCGGCGCTGCGCGGGACACCGGGTTTGCAGATCGTCGAGCCTCAAGGGGCGTTCTACGTCTTTCCGGATTGCCAGGGACTGTTGGGCAAACGCACCCCGTCTGGCGAGGTGATCAACACGGATACCGATCTGACGCACTATTTGCTGCGCGAGGCCGGTGTGGCGGTGATCGATGGCAATGCCTACGGCGCACCGGGCACATTCCGTCTGTCTTTTGCAGCGTCGCTGGACGATATCCGCGAGGGCTGCTCGGCAATTCGCACCGCCTGCGAAAAGCTTGCTTGAACCGAGAGGATGGCGCTCGAGGCTGCGTGGACGTCGAGGTATGAAACCACGCAGCACTTCGGCATTCATCCATATCGGAATTTTTTACCACGACTAAATGACCAAAAGGGGCAATCGATGATACGTAAAACCATTATGGCCGCATGCCTGGCATGCACTACCCTGGCCGGCATCTCGGCACAGGCTGATCAGCTCGATGATATCAAGGCCAAGGGCGAGCTTTTGTGCGGTACGTTGGGCACGTCACAGCCGTTCAGTTTCCAGGACGTCTCGACGCGTCAACTGGTCGGCTACGACGTGGACGTCTGCAAGCTCGTTGCCGACAAGCTGGGCGTGAAGGTGCAATACAAGCTGTTGTCGGTTGCCGCGCGCGTGCCTGAGCTGAGCGAAGGCCGTGTCGATATTCTGGCGGCCAACCTGGGTTATTCACCCGAGCGCGCCGAACAGATCGCGTTCAGCAACGCCTATTACGTCAGCCCGCAAAAATTGCTGGTCCGCGCCGACTCGGACTACGACACGATCGAATCCGTCAACGGCCGCCGCATCGCCGCTACCAAGGGTTCCAGCTCGGAACGCGAGATTAAGCGCATCATGGAGAAATCCAAAGTCCTGGGCTTTAGCGATAGCTCGGCCGCGTACCTGGCTTTGCAGCAAAAGAAAGTCGATGCGCAGTTTGCGTCGGAATTGGTGTTGGCCCGCCTGGTCCTGCAAAGCCCGCCGACCTCGCCCGTGCGGGTGATCGAAAAGCCTGTGTTCAGCGAGTCGTGGGGCCTCGGCATCAAAAAATCCGAGACGCGTTTGCTGGAGGCAGTGAATCAGGCACTGAACGAGGCCGAGGCCTCGGGCGAAGCCGCCAAGCTGTTCGATAAATGGTTCGGGCCGGAAACGCCGTACAAGCTCAAACGCGATTTCAAGGTCGGCCCGATCGCCGGCTGATCTGCTGTTTTGCAATGAGCGGGCCGCACATCATGTGCGGCCCGCGCCTGCGTCCGTGCGAGTGCTGTGTGATCCATTCATGGATTGCTTGGTACTCCATTGAGAGAGTGTTTTATGGATTTTCTCGAACCGATTTATCTACATCAATTGCTCGATGGCATGCTGACCACCGTGCAGTTGTTCCTGGTCGCCTGGGTGATGGCGTTTACGATCGCCGTGCTGCTGGTGGTGATCCGGACGACCGATTGGGCACCATGCCGCTGGTTCGTCGATGCCTATGTCGAATATCACCGCAACGTACCGCTGCTGGTGCAGGTGCTGTTCTGGTATTTCGGTATGCCGGAATTATTGCCCGAGGGCGTTCGCGATTGGCTGTATGAGCATAATGCCGAGCTGTCGCTGGCGGCCATTGCCTTGGCGCTGGGATCGGCAGCCTACATCGCCGAAGACATCCGCAGCGGTTTGCGTTCTATTCCGGGGACGCAGTTCGAGTCGGCACGGGCGTTGGGCTGCAGCTATCTGCAATGCATGCGATTCGTGATCGTGCCGCAAGCCCTGCGCGCAGCGATTCCGCCGTTGATCGGGCGTGCGCTGCTGCTGTTCAAGAACACCAGTGTGGCGATGGCGATCGGCGTGGTCGAACTGACCTATCAGGCTCGTGAAATCGAGAACGAAACCTATCGCACGTTTACGACCTTCGGGATTGCGACGGCGATGTATCTGCTGGGCTCGTTCTGCATCATGTTCATTGGTTCACATATTTACGCCCGCTACGTGCCGGGCCGCAGGAGCCGGCATGCTTGAGGTGATAGCACAATACTGGCCGATGTTTCTCGTCGGGCAATATCCGAACGGACCGCTGGGTGGGTTGGCCCTGACGTTGATTCTCGCAGTGTGCGGTTTGGCGGCTTCGTTGCCGTTGGCGCTGCTGATCGCGTTGGCGCGTGTCAGCCCGTTTGCCTGGCTGCGCCGCATCAGCGCCGTGCTGGTCAACGTGGTGCGCGGCATGCCGCTGCTGATGCTGATTTTCTGGGCCTATTTTGTCATTCCGAAATTGACTGGCGAAGTCGTCAGCGGTTTCTGGACGCTGCTGTGTGCGCTGGTGCTATACGAGAGCGCATATCTCTCCGAGGTCGTGCGTTCGGGAATCGAGGCGATCCCGCGTGGGCAGACCGAAGCATCCCGTTCCCTGGGCGTAGGCTACTGGACCACGATGCGCAAGGTCGTCTTGCCTCAGGCACTGGTGAACGTCCTGCCCAGCATGACGAGCCAATTTGTCTCGACCATCAAGGAGACTTCGCTCGGTTATGTGATCAGCGTGAATGAGTTGACCTTTGCGGCCAATCAGGTGAACAACCTGGTCCTGACCAAGCCGCTGCAGGTGTTCGGCATTCTGGCGATCATGTACTTCCTGGTGTGTTTCAGCCTGAGCCGCGGTGTGAATTGGTTCGACCGGCGAGTGCGTCGCGCACGCGCGATGGCCTAACGTATTGAAGGCGTTTTCATGATTAAGCTCGAAAAAGTGAACAAGTGGTACGGCGCACACCATGTGCTGAAAGACGTCGACCTGGAGGTGGCGCGCGGCGAGGTTGTGGTCGTATGCGGGCCGTCCGGCTCTGGCAAGTCGACGCTGATCCGTACAGTCAATCGATTGGAGCCCATCGAAAAGGGCACCATCCGCGTCGATGGCCAGGATGTGTATGCCAAGGGGCTCAACCTCAATCAGTTGCGTCAAAAGATCGGTTTCGTGTTCCAACAGTTCAATCTGTTTCCGCACATGAGCGTGCTGGATAACGTGGTGTTTGCACCCGTGAATATCCAGAAACGCCCGCGCAAGCAAGCGGCCGAACTGGCGCACGCGTTGTTGGAACGTGTCGGTCTGGCGCACAAGATCGACGCCTATCCAGGCGCGCTCTCTGGCGGGCAGCAGCAGCGTGTGGCGATTGCCCGCGCACTGGCGCTGCAACCGCCGGTGATGCTGTTCGACGAACCCACCAGCGCGCTGGATCCGGAAATGGTCGGAGAAGTCCTGCAAGTGATGAAATCGCTGGCCAAAGACGGCATGACCATGGTGTGCGTGACGCACGAAATGGGCTTTGCCCGTGATGTCTGCGATCGCGTGATTTTCATGGATGCCGGAGAGATCCTGGAAAGCGGAACGCCGGAGCAGTTCTTCAGCGCGCCGAAACATCCGCGCGCGCAGCGCTTTCTCAGCGATATTCTGCACCCGCGCGGATGAGCACGCCGCCCGAGGTGGGTGGTAAGGTGTCGGTTTCCCGATATCTGGCCCCCACTGCAATGTATACCCTGAAGCAACTCGAGGCGTTCTATTGGAGCGCGCAGCTTGGCAGCTTCAGCGCGTCATCCAAAAAGCTGCATACCACCCAATCGGCTGTGGCCAAGCGGGTGGGGGAACTCGAGTCGTTCACGGGCGCGCCTCTGTTTGAGCGGCGTGCGAAGCGCTTGTCGCTCACGCAGCATGGCCGCCGGCTGTTCGATCTGGCCAGCGAGATGCTGGAGCTGAACAGCCGCATTGTGCAAAGTATGGCGGATACCGCCAGCGTCGAGGGCGTCGTGCGGCTGGGTGTCACCGAGTTGGTCGGCATGACGTGGCTGGCCCGGCTGATCAGCCAGATCACGCAGCACTATCCGCGTGTACAGCTCATGCCCGAGATCGATGGCGGGATCACCCTGTATGAACGCCTGGAGCGGGACCAGTTGGACCTGGCCATCATGCCGGGCCCATTCTGGAGCTATCAGTACGATTGCGTTCACCTGGGTGCGGTGACGAATGTCTGGATGGCCAGCCCACAGTTGGACATTGCGGCGGCCACGCCGCTGACGCCGCATGATCTGGCGCCCTATCCGGTGATTTCCCAACCGACGAACTCTGCTTTGTCGCATTTGTACGATGCGTGGTTCGCGGAACAGGGCTTGTCGGTGAAGCGCGTGTTGACGTGCAACAGCCTGGGCATGATGGCGCAGCTGACGATGCTCGGTCTGGGGATCAGTTATCTGCCGGGCGCGTATTTTGCGCCCTTGGTTGAGCGCGGCATGTTGCGGCAACTCGATGTGCAGCCGGATCTACCGACCATCAATTACTACGCGGTGTACAAGAAAAGCCTGGTCAATCCTGTCGTGGCAACGGTGATCGATATCGCTCGGCAGGAGTGCGCCTTCGAGGTCGCAGGCGCGTTTTTGCCGCATGTGCCGCAGCGCGAGGGCTGAGGGGCCCTCGCTGCCGTTGTGCCCTTGTGTGCGCCCCTCCTGGCATACGTCCTGTTCTGAGGGTGGATTTCGTTCTAGCCTCAGCATATGCGGGTGCACCAGGATCGGAGGCTGTCCTGGCCATTCCCGTTTCTAGGGCAGATTCTCTCTGAAAATTACGTCCGTACGCGTGGCCTCTACACCCGACAATACACTGCGGTGATCGCGCAGGTTCGTGAAAATCCGGATGCTGTTCAGGATCGTGGTCAACGGACTCTGATTGATCACCGCATCCATACTGCCGTCTATCAATAGCGCTCGCGTTTCCGGGGTCAGGCCATGGCCGATGAATACGATTTCGTGCTGGCGGCCGGCTTCTTTCAGAGCCTGGCCTATGCCCTCGGCCCCGCTGCCGATGTTGTAGATCGCCGCCAGATCAGGGTGTTCTTTCAAGAGTGCCTGCGTCTGCCGGTAGTTCAGCTGCGCATCGTCATAGCCCTCGCGCAACCCCACGACGCGCATCTCGGGATATTGCTCGGCGAACAAATGCAGGAACCCGGCCTCGCGTTCCTCGTGGGCGCGATAGTTCAGCGATCCGGCGATCAACGCTACTTTGGCGCGGCGTTGAGGGCCGCCGGCCGCGCCCTGTGCCGGACTCAGAAAGCGCCCGATCAAATGGGCGGCCGTGCGCCCCGCAGCGCGATTGTCCAGCCCCACGTAGGCACTGCGTTTGGAATGTGACAGATCGGAAACCAGCGTGACGCAGGGAATGCCACGGTCGCTTAACTCCGCGACGGCCTCGCGGACCTTTGGGTGCTCGAGCGCCATAAACGCGACGCCGTCGCTTTGCTTGCCACGGCGCAGCAACAAACGGGTCAGCGCATCGGGATCGAAGCTCTCGACGGGCGCTACGCGGCAATTGACGTTGAAAGGCGCCCAGTGTTCATGCGAATGCTTGACCCATTCCCCCAGCATCCACAAAAACCGGCTGCTGCGGCTGGGCAGCACAAAGAGCAAGCGCATGGGCGGTGGCGCCATGGCGGCATAGAGCTCTGCCTGAGGCAGGTATTTAAGCTCTGCGGCGGCCTTCAGAACACGTTGCAGGGTCGCCTGGCGTACGCCAGGTCGATGATGCAGGGCGCGATCGACCGTGGCGGGGGATACGCCCGCCAGTCGCGCAATATCAATCACGGTGGGTAAAGCCTGCGGCACCGGGTTTCTCCGTTTCTGCCTGGACACAGGGGGTATACCTTACACGCATTCTTGATGAGTACCTCAAAACTCATCAAAAAATGTGCTTGGGATTTTGCAGGGGGGCTTCTATTCTTACGACCCTATCGATAGCGGCGCCGCAGAGCGCGCACTCGTAGATAACGAACATAAATGGCGCCGGCCCCGCCGCGGGACAGCCGGTCTGGAGATTTCCAACATCGTCGGTAACGCCGGCAAGCTTGTACACAGGAGACAGTGTCATGACGAATAACAGGTCTTTCACGCGCCGCAGCGCGTTGCGTACCCTGGCGGGCTTGCCGCTGGCGGCCATGGTCAGCATGCCGCGCCTGGCCAGCAGCGCACAGGCAGAATACGTATTCAAGTACGGTAACAACTTGCCGGTCAGTCATCCGCTGAACATCCGCTCTCAGGAAGCCGCCGCCCGCATCGCCAAGGAAAGCAACGGCCGTCTGGAAGTGCGCGTGTTCCCCAACAACCAGTTGGGCGGCGACACCGATATGCTGGCGCAGGTGCGCAGCGGCGGTATCGAGATGTTCAACGCGGGCACGATGGTCATTGCTACCCTGACGCCGATCAGCGCCATCACGGCCATGGGGTTTGCCTTTGCCAATGATCAGGATGTCTGGAAGACCGTTGACGGTCAACTCGGCAATCACGTGCGCGCTGCCTTTGCCAAGGTCGGCCTGCATACGCTGGACAAGATGTGGGACAACGGGTTCCGCCAGATGACCAGCAGCGCTGGCCCCATCAAGACGGCCGCCGATCTGGATGGCATCAAGATCCGCGTGCCGGTGAGTCCGATGGCGATTTCGATGTTCAAGGCGTTGCAAGCCGCTCCCACCAGCCTGCAGTTCAGCGAAGTCTATTCCGCCTTGCAGACCAAGGTCGTGGATGCACAGGAAAACCCGCTGGTGATTCTGCAGACGGCAAAACTGTACGAAGTGCAGAAGTATTGCTCGCTGACCAACCATAGCTGGGATGGTTACCATCTGGTGATCAACGGCCGTGCCTGGCGTGGTCTGCCCGACGATCTGAAGGCGATTTACACCAACGCATTCAACGACGCGGGCTTGCAGCAGCGCGCCGACCTGGCGCAATTGAACCAGACCTTGCAAGCCGACCTGGCTGCAAAAGGCATGGTGTTCAACACTACTGAGGCCGACAGTTTCCGTGAGCAATTGCGTAAAGCCGGCTTCTACGCCGAGTGGAAGAAGAAGTTCGGTGATGAGGCATGGGCGTTGTTGGAAGCCTCCGTCGGCAAGGTGTCCTGATGCAAGCGGGCCACGATACTAAGGCCGTATGGGGCGTAAATCCCCCAGCGGCAACACCGCTCGCGGCCGCCGGAGTGGCCGCCGCGCCAGCCTCTGTGCAGCGAGGCAATGGTCTATTGGCCTGGTTGGATAGCGCTTTGGGCGTCGTATCCGAATGGCCGGCGGCCTTGCTGGTTGTGCTCGAGGTCGTCGTGTTGCTGTCGGGCGTCGTGGCCCGTTATGTGTTGCACGAGCCTATCGTCTGGACCGATGAGCTCGCATCGATCATGTTCCTGTGGTTGTCGATGCTGGGCGCCGTGATTGCGCTGCGCCGTGGCGCGCACATGCGCATGACGGCGCTGGTCAGCAAATGCAGCCCTGGAAAGCGCGCGTTTCTGGAAGTATTCGCGCTGGCTGCCTCGTTGGTTTTTCTCGTCTTGCTGATGCCGCATGCGTGGGAATACGCCGTCGAAGAAATGATCATCGTCACGCCGGCGATGGAGATCAGCAACGCGTGGCGCGCCAGTGCGCTGCCTACCGGCACGTTGCTGATGCTGCTCGTTTGCATCGTACGTTTATTGCGCACGGAGCACACCAAGCAAGTCGTTCCTGCTGTCGTGGCGGCCGTGGCGATCGCGACGGTGTTCTGGCTGGCAGGGCCATGGTTGATGACCTTGGGCAAGTTGAATCTGCTGATCTTCTTTGCCGGTGTGGTAGGTTTTTGCGTCTTTGCCGGTGTGCCGATCGCGTTCTCTTTTGCGCTGGCGACATTCGGGTTTCTCGCCTTGACGACACGCACTCCCATGGTGGTGATGGTGGGCCGTCTGGACGAGGGTATGTCTCATCTTATCCTGCTGGCAGTGCCGCTCTTTGTACTGCTCGGCATGCTGATCGAAATGACCGGCATGGCGCGTGCAATGGTGCAGTTCCTGTCGAGCCTGCTCGGCCATGTGCGGGGCGGATTGAACTATGTGCTGATTGGCGGCATGTATCTGGTGTCGGGAATCTCGGGCTCCAAAACCGCCGATATGGCTGCTATTGCGCCGGTATTGTTGCCCGAAATGAAAAAACGCGGCGCCAAGCCGGGGGATCTGATTGCGCTGTTGTCGACCACGGGTGCACAGACGGAAACCATTCCTCCGTCGATTGTGTTGATCACGATTGGCTCTGTCACTGGCGTATCGATCGCGGCTTTGTTTACGGGCGGGTTGCTGCCTGGACTGGTGCTGGGTCTGGCGCTGTGCGTGATTGTGTGGTGGCGCTATCGCCATGAGGACTTGAGCGCCGTGCCGCGCGCATCTCGCAAGCTGATTGGCAAGACATTCGTCGTCGCACTGCCTGCGTTGGCACTGCCATTTGTTATTCGTGCCGCCGTGGTCGAAGGCGTCGCGACGGCGACCGAGGTATCGACGATCGGCATCGCATACGCGGTGGTCGCCGGCTTGCTGCTGTATCGCCAGTTTGATTTCAAGCGCTTGCCGGGCATCTTGATCGAAACGGCAACGTTGTCGGGCGCGATTCTGTTCATCATCGGCTGCGCCACGGCGATGGCCTGGGCGTTGACGCAATCGGGTTTTGCCCATGATCTGGCGTTGGCGATGGGCAATCTGCCGGGCGGAAAATTCACTTTCATGGCGGTGTCGCTGGTGGCGTTCATCGTCCTGGGCAGCGTTCTGGAGGGCATTCCGGCCATCGTGCTGTTCGGGCCGTTGATGTTCCCGATCGCACGCGAATTGGGCATCCACGAGGTCCAGTATGCCATGGTGGTCATCCTGGCCATGGGCGTGGGCCTGTTCGCTCCGCCGTTCGGCGTGGGCTATTACGGGGCCTGCGCGGTGGGCAAAGTCGATCCCAACGAAGGGATCGGCCCGATCTGGGGCTATATGGCGGCGCTGCTGGTGGGCCTGGTGCTCGTGGCCGCAATCCCCTGGATCTCTATCGGTTTCCTGTAAATCCGATCATTTCTTTCTTTCGCAATTTCGCACGGGAGCATTGTCATGAGCCGATTCCTCGGCCAGATCCGCCAGTTGGGCTATGTGGTGCCTGACATTGAGGCCGCTATGGAGTACTGGAGCAAGACGCTGGGCGTCGGCCCCTGGTATTACAACCCGCGCGTGCCCATCGTGAATTACCACTACGATGGCAAGCCGTACGAGCCGCATAACTCGGTGGCCCTGGCGAACTCGGGTTTTGTGCAGGTAGAGTTGATCCAGACGCGTAACGACGTGCCGTCGATGTATCGTGATTTTCTGCAAGCCGGCCGCACCGGTCTGCAGCACGTCGCATACTGGACGGAAGACTACGACGCCGATCTGGAACGCCTGCTGCGCCAGGGCTTCAAGCCCAAGATGAGCGGCGAGGTCGGTGAGCGCGGCCGCTTTATTTATTTCGACACCGAATACCATCCTGGCACGGTGATCGAGCTGTCTGAAGTCGCCGGCCCCAAAGGCCGCATGTTCCAACAGATCCGTGAGGCTGCGGATGGCTGGGATGGTAGCGATCCCGTGCGTCCGTTTCCCAATCTGGGGGCCCAATGAGCGGTGACCGCATCCTGGCCAGCTACGTCATCGAGACACCGCTGGATCCCGCGGCGGTTGCCGAGGTGATGGCGGGCGAACAGTCCAGCGGCACGTTTACGCGTGTCGCGGGCGAGACGGACGATCTGCGCGCGCGTGCTCGCGCGACTGTCACGTCGGTGCAGATGTTGGACGAGGTCGATGCGCCCAGTCTGCCCAATGCGTGGCTGGAGCGTCGCCGTCAGCCGGGGCCGTGGCGCCGCGCGCGTATCGATATCGCCTTTCCTCCGGCGAATATCGGCGCCAACCTGCCCACACTGGCCAGTACGGTGGCGGGCAATCTGTATGACTTGGGCGAGGTCACCGGCCTGCGGCTGGAGACACTGCATGTCCCGGCCTCGTATCGAGAGCGGTTCGATTTTCCGCGTGTCGGCATTGCCGGTACGCGCCGTGCAACCGGTGTGTCGCACGGCGCGCTGGTCGGTACGATCATCAAGCCCAACGTGGGGCTGACGGCGCCGCAGATTGCGGAGCTGGTTGCGCAGTTGTGCGCGGCAGGCGTCGATTTCATCAAGGACGATGAAGTTTGCGCGGACCCGGAGCATGCGCCATTGGCACAACGCGTGCCGGCCGTAATGCGGGTCGTGCGCGAGCATGCCGAGCGCACTGGCAAGAAAGTCATGGTGGCGTTCAACATCACCGACGAAACCGATGCGATGCGTCGTCACGCCGATCTGGTCGAGCGCGAGGGTGGCACGTGCGTGATGGCGAGTTTGAATGCCTGCGGGTATTCCGCTATTCAAAGCCTGCGTCGTCATACGCCATTGGCCTTGCATGGCCATCGCAATGGGTTCGGCGCCTTGTCGCGGCATCCGTTGCTGGGCATAGGCTATCAGGCCTATCAGACGCTGTGGCGTTTGGCGGGCGTCGATCATATGCATGTGCACGGCTTGCAGGGAAAGTTCTCGCAGGCGGACGAGGAAGTCATCTCGGGCGCGCGTGACAGCTATACCCCGTTGGCAGAGGGTTTGACGCAGGACGACGTTGTGATGCCGGCCTTTTCTTCCGGGCAATGGGCGGGCACCGTCCCGGCGACCTGGGCCGCGATAGGCCGCGATGATCTGTTGTTCATGGCAGGCGGCGGCATCCTGGCGCATCCCGACGGCCCCGCTGCGGGTGTGACGAGCATTCGTCAGGCCTGGCAGGCCGTGCGTGCGGGCGAGGACCTGGCGGACTATGCGCGCCAGGCTCCCGAACTCGCCAGAGCCCTGGCGTTCTTCGGATCAAAATGAGCGTCATCTCGCCTCGCCTGGCGTATTACGGCGATGATTTCACGGGGGCTACCGACGCGCTGGCGACGGCGACGCGGATGGGGTTACGCAGTCTGTTGTTCTTTGGTGTGCCGACTGCGGCGCAACTGCAACGCGTCGGTCCACTGGATTGCCTAGGCATCGCGGGCGCTACGCGTGCAATGGCGCCGGATGCCATGCGTGCGGAACTGCAGCCGGTCGCCGAGTTTTTCCAAACGCTAAAGCCGCGTGTCGTGCATTACAAAGTGTGCTCGACGTTCGATAGCGCCTCGGCTGTCGGCAACATCGCCGTCGCCATGGAAACATTGGGTCAGGCCGTCGATCAGAGCAAGCCGTTCATCATTGGCGGCCAGCCCAGCCTGGGCCGCTATTGCGTGTTTGGGCAGCTCTACGCGGCAGCGGATGGCGAGGTTTATCGCATTGACCGTCACCCGACGATGAGCCAGCATCCTGTCACGCCCATGCATGAGGCTGATCTGCGGCGTCATTTCGCAACGTTGGGAGCCGGGCGCGTAGAGAGCGTGGACATGCGCACGTATGCGCAAGGCGTCGATGCCATCGCTGCCCGTTTGTTCTCCGCATGGGATAACGGCGCTGATGCGATGCTGTTCGATGTCGCAGAACCTCAACATCTGACGGCCATCGGCACCGTGTTGGCGCAGGCCTCTGCGACTGAGTCCTTGTTGGCGGTTGGCGCCAGCAGTGTGGTCGAAGCCCTCGGGACGCAATGGGGCGGTGCCGGGCATCATACCGCGCACGATTCTTTTGCTGCCGCGCAAGGGCCCGTGCTGTTATTGGCAGGCAGCTTATCGCCCATGACGGCCAGACAAGTCCAGGCTGCCACCTCGTATCGAAAGATCCGTTTGGACCCGCTGCGGCTGGCCAGTGAGGACGCCGTTTATCAATCCGCCATCGTGGCCGAACTCGCCAACCTGCTGCGCGAAGGCCAGCATGTCCTGGCCTGGATGGACAATGCTCGCGGCCAGCGGACCGCCGGCGTACAAAGCCAGGCCCTGGCCACTGCGGGCGGCCGCTTGCTGGATGCGGTGTTGCGCCGTGCGCCTGTAAAGCGTCTGGGCGTAGCAGGTGGCGACAGCTCCAGCCTTGCAATGCAGGCTCTCGATGCATGGGGCCTGTCCCACATCGCCCGTGTCCAGCCAGGCGTGGCGCTATGTCGCTTGCACAGCGACGTGCCTGAATTCGAGGGCATGGAGGTCATGCTCAAAGGCGGGCAAATGGGCACGGAAGATCTGTTCGAACGGTTCCTGGCGGGCGCGTGACCCGTTTGCCGGTCACGTGCCCATGACTCCTATGGCGCGCGCGTTGCGCTATCGCATTTGATGCATGGTGCCTATAGCAGTCCAGCCTTGCGCGCCTGTGCCACGGCCTGAGTGCGATTGGCCGCCTGCAGCTTGATGTTCAAATTACGCAGGTGCGTGCGCACGGTATTTTCCGACACGAACAGCTTGCGCGCGATGGAAATATTGGAGTGGCCTTCGGCCAGCAGTTCCAGCACACGCGTTTCTTTGGTGGTTAGCGGGTCTGCCAGAACGACCGGCGTCGTTGCCGCCTGAGGAGCAAGGCTCAGGCCGGTTCGCTGTTGGTATTTCTGCAGCCACGCTCCTGCTCCTGGCTCCTCCGTCAGCCAGCGCTGGCCTGCCGGTGCAGCGTGAAATCGTGTGAGCAGTTCAGCGACGGCGGCTCTTTCGTCGGCGATGACACGGCACAGATCCTCGTTGACGGCGATTTGCAATACTTGCGTCAGCAAGGTGTAGGCTTTGCTGTCTTGTCCCAGTCTTTCGTATGCGACGGCTGTCAGCAGGCGCATCTTGAACGCCCGGCGATATCTGCGAGCCTCAATCGCAGCGGTGGTGTCGCGTTCCAGCTCGGCGATCGCCCACTGCAGGTCGCTATGATTGCCGGCATAACAGGCCCAGCGCAGTTTTCCCAGTCGGGGATAGAGCAGATCATTGGCGGGCAGGCGTAGGCGTTCTACGCGTTGCCACAGGTCATCATCCTCGGCGCGCAGCAGTTCATCGCGTGCGGCGCTGCTGTGGCCTTGCAGCAGCAGGAACCGCGCCCGTTCAACTCGAGCGCTGGCCGCGATGCGCGGCAGGCGCCTTTGGTGTCCGAGGTATTCCAGTTCGCCCAACAGGTAAAACGTGCGGTCAGTATCGCCATTCAGGAATGCGATGCGCGATAGCATGACATAGCCCAGGATCATGTGATCGGGCAGGGCGACGTCTCGGCCCAAGGGGACATAGACGGCCAGCAAACGTGAGGCTTGCGCGAGGTCTCCTGTTTCGTAGACCCAGGCGGCATACAGCACGCCCGCCCATGCGTTGCCGCCGACCGGGCCTGGCATGTCGCGATGCGTGGCATGCACCGCAGTCAGAAAACGCGCGCCTGCCTGGCGCAGGCGTCCTTCCTGCAGATCGATGATGCCCTCGACGGCTTCGGAATACATGTGATTGAAACGGCTGGCGGCAACGCCCTGGGCACGCCGTGCCGTGTCCAGCCAACGGCGGGCTTCCTGATAGCGTCCGAGTACGGCTGCAACATTGGCCATCGCGTTGAGCAAGGCGGTTTCCGCAAAGGAGAGCTCGTCTTGCAAGGCTGCAATGCTGGGCATGCCGATCTCGTAGGCCTGTTCATGGCAGTCCATCATGGATAGCAGCAGCGGACGCAGCGTGCGCACATGCCGTTGCACCGCGGGATCGTTGTGGTCTGCGAGCTTCAGTTC
>Ga0182743_1002174_pt1 | contig 17696 bp, 11 predicted proteins | sample eDN3rd30CKraftOP_FD_128522 | JGI IMG/M metagenome (GOLD analysis project Ga0182743, IMG submission 128522) | Enriched Organic Plus compost microbial communities from Emeryville, California, USA - eDNA 3rd pass 30_C Kraft OP (version 2) (version 2) ... | reverse complement strand
TGCGGCGGGGATCGTGGCGGACTCCGATCCGGAGAAGGAATGGCAGGAAACGGAAGCGAAGGCGCGCGCGGTGCTGCGGGCGGCGGAGCAGGTGCAGGTGGGGTTGGACGATCCGTTTTGAGGTGAGGGTGGCCGGGGGCTGTCGGCCGCCTGACAGCTTGCCGGATGGCTGGGTTCCGAATGGCCGGTGCAGGTGGCCGGCGCCGTTGGTATCTCAAGCATTACCCCCGGCCTTCTTTGCGAACCGTCAGTGACCGGCCTTGCCCAGTGGGGTTCGCACCTCTCTCATCCCATTGATAAATAATAAGAACATCCAGAGAGACCATCAGACCCTAGCGCTGCATTGATCTTCGATCAGCATGTTCGCGCAATGCGTGAAAATTCTTGAGTCTTGGCAAGGACTTATCATGACGGAGTCGCGCCTTTGCGGGCGCGTGGATTGAAACGGTCGGCACAGGACGGCCGCCGCGCACCCACTGGTGTCGCGCCTTTGCGGGCGCGTGGATTGAAACGCTGGTCATTCGCCATGGCCGACTCCTTGGGTGGTGTCGCGCCTTTGCGGGCGCGTGGATTGAAACAGGCGCGGCCGGATCGTGCCAGTGATGTCCTGCCGTCGCGCCTTTGCGGGCGCGTGGATTGAAACCGCAACAGCACGGACGATGGTGCTGTCGAACTCCCGGGTCGCGCCTTTGCGGGCGCGTGGATTGAAACGTATTTCATGGTGGCTCCTGGCCCCGAACCGGGGGTCGCGCCTTTGCGGGCGCGTGGATTGAAACTGCACCATCCGTTGGCGGCCGGACTCGCCGCCCCGAGTCGCGCCTTTGCGGGCGCGTGGATTGAAACGACGGCATTCAGGATCTGCGCGTCCAGCGCCTCGACGTCGCGCCTTTGCGGGCGCGTGGATTGAAACTCGGTATGCTGGTCAGCGGTCGCCCACAGCCAGTAGTCGCGCCTTTGCGGGCGCGTGGATTGAAACAGCCAGCAGCTCATGGGCACGCCGGCCCTGCCCACGGTCGCGCCTTTGCGGGCGCGTGGATTGAAACAGGCCTCCACGGACTGGCCGGCGGCCTTGGCGATGGTCGCGCCTTTGCGGGCGCGTGGATTGAAACGGCGTGAGCGTGGACGGCCTGGTTGGCGAGGACGGGGTCGCGCCTTTGCGGGCGCGTGGATTGAAACCGTGTTGGCGATTGCGCGGAAGTGAAGCGGCTGTCGTCGCGCCTTTGCGGGCGCGTGGATTGAAACATGCCGTCGACGCGCGCGCCGAAGGTCAACACCTGTCGCGCCTTTGCGGGCGCGTGGATTGAAACTCGCCAATCCACTGGCCGCGCACGGTGCGCCAAGTCGCGCCTTTGCGGGCGCGTGGATTGAAACGCCCGCGCCCTGCTCCAGCGCTACGGTGCGCAGCCGTCGCGCCTTTGCGGGCGCGTGGATTGAAACTTGACCCCAGCGCAAGGGTTTGGCGCGTCGGTCGTCGCGCCTTTGCGGGCGCGTGGATTGAAACTCGAAGCGCTGCCGCAGTGCATCGTAGGTCAGGCGGTCGCGCCTTTGCGGGCGCGTGGATTGAAACACCGGGTCGGCCACGCGCCACGCAGCGGCCAGGGGTCGCGCCTTTGCGGGCGCGTGGATTGAAACACGCCAGTCCGGTAGCCGCGCCCGTAGCCTCTCAAGTCGCGCCTTTGCGGGCGCGTGGATTGAAACTATGTCCTGCTCCGTCAGCACGGGCTTGATGTCGGTCGCGCCTTTGCGGGCGCGTGGATTGAAACGGCAACGTGACGCTGGCTGCGAACACCGCCGATCGTCGCGCCTTTGCGGGCGCGTGGATTGAAACTTGCAGGCGCTTGATTTCCGCGTCGATGGCCGGGATGTCGCGCCTTTGCGGGCGCGTGGATTGAAACTCTGGTTCGGGGGTCCGATCGTACCCGGCTGGGGCGTCGCGCCTTTGCGGGCGCGTGGATTGAAACTTGTGCCATCGTGTTTCCTTGCCGGCCATGCGACGTCGCGCCTTTGCGGGCGCGTGGATTGAAACATCCCCGTGAAAACGATGAACCGCACGCGCCGCGTTCGCGCCTTTGCGGGCGCGTGGATTGAAACCTGCTGATGCGCTAGCGCGGCGTCCTCGTCGTCCCGGTCGCGCCTTTGCGGGCGCGTGGATTGAAACGCCTGATATGCGACATCGGCGGAACGGGAGCGAAGGCGGTCGCGCCTTTGCGGGCGCGTGGATTGAAACGCAACACCCTGGCCATGGTCGAGCGGGGCGACGTCGCGCCTTTGCGGGCGCGTGGATTGAAACGACACCCTGGACAAGCTCAAGGCAGGAAAGATCTGTCGCGCCTTTGCGGGCGCGTGGATTGAAACCCAGGCCCGCGCGCGCGACGCGGCCGGCGTCAAAATGTCGCGCCTTTGCGGGCGCGTGGATTGAAACACCGCCTCGGCCACCTCGGTCGGGCTATCACCGCGTCGCGCCTTTGCGGGCGCGTGGATTGAAACTATCTGGCGCAGCCGGTACGCCTGGCTGGCGATGGTCGCGCCTTTGCGGGCGCGTGGATTGAAACCCGGATTTGGGAGACACACATGCAAGACCAAGACGGTCGCGCCTTTGCGGGCGCGTGGATTGAAACACACAGCCGCTCATGCCCCCCCCTGCGGGGCAGGGCGTCGCGCCTTTGCGGGCGCGTGGATTGAAACTGCCAGTCGCCCAGGTAGAACTGGAAGGACGGGGTCGTCGCGCCTTTGCGGGCGCGTGGATTGAAACATCTCAACGCTGCACACCGGCCCGCAGAACAGCCTGTCGCGCCTTTGCGGGCGCGTGGATTGAAACGGTGTGCGCCCTGCGCTCCCCGAGTCGCACGCGGCGTCGCGCCTTTGCGGGCGCGTGGATTGAAACTCCGCGCCCGCACCCAGGAGCCCAGCACTGGAGGCAGTCGCGCCTTTGCGGGCGCGTGGATTGAAACGTCCCCGCCAACCAGTTCGTGTACGTGATCCCCAACGTCGCGCCTTTGCGGGCGCGTGGATTGAAACGGTGAACTCGGCCACCAAATCCATCAGCGACAGCCGTCGCGCCTTTGCGGGCGCGTGGATTGAAACCTCCCGATCATTGCATGGACTGCCTCCGCCCGCAGCGGTCGCGCCTTTGCGGGCGCGTGGATTGAAACCTGGCGGCCGTGACGCTCATCGTCGGCTGCACCACCGTCGCGCCTTTGCGGGCGCGTGGATTGAAACGGCCGTCACCACGTTGTCTGCCACCGACAGGGTGAGTCGCGCCTTTGCGGGCGCGTGGATTGAAACGGGCCAGAGGTCAGCTCCTGCGCGGCTTGCTGTTGTCGCGCCTTTGCGGGCGCGTGGATTGAAACACCTCGGCCGGGTCCACGTCGTAGCGCCTGGCCGCGTCGCGCCTTTGCGGGCGCGTGGATTGAAACGATGACCGTTCCGAGGTTCGCTCCGCATGGGATGTCGCGCCTTTGCGGGCGCGTGGATTGAAACTACGCCAAACTCAACACATGGCTGACCTTTGGCAAGTCGCGCCTTTGCGGGCGCGTGGATTGAAACTCATGTAGTAAGTGGCGCCGCGGTTGCGCATGCGGGTGTCGCGCCTTTGCGGGCGCGTGGATTGAAACTTGCCGGTGTGCTCTACCTTGTCGGGCAGGTTCCGTCGCGCCTTTGCGGGCGCGTGGATTGAAACTCGATGTAGCGCTTGCGGTAGTTGTCCAGCGCCGGTCGCGCCTTTGCGGGCGCGTGGATTGAAACTCAACGAAATCGAGCGCCTGCACACCCGCCTGGAGTCGCGCCTTTGCGGGCGCGTGGATTGAAACAGCTGCGCGCCATTGCTACGGGCGCATCCATGGGCGTCGCGCCTTTGCGGGCGCGTGGATTGAAACTTCGGCATGGCGGTCGAACGGAGCGCATCCAATGAGTCGCGCCTTTGCGGGCGCGTGGATTGAAACGTGAACCTAGCCTGCTTGATGGCGCGCTGCTGCTGGTCGCGCCTTTGCGGGCGCGTGGATTGAAACCTCGCCCGATCCGCCAGCGCCCCCTCGGCAGTACCGTCGCGCCTTTGCGGGCGCGTGGATTGAAACTCGTCGGTCCATGCGTCGGTGCCGTCCTCAGTCGTCGCGCCTTTGCGGGCGCGTGGATTGAAACATCGCATCGGACGCCGGTGGCGGCGATTTCAAGCGGTCGCGCCTTTGCGGGCGCGTGGATTGAAACTGCCGGCCGCATCCGCCCTCGATCCAGATTTCCGGGTCGCGCCTTTGCGGGCGCGTGGATTGAAACCATGTATGCTCCTAAAAAGGTAAACGGGGCGTGCGTCGCGCCTTTGCGGGCGCGTGGATTGAAACATGCGTGGCCTCGCATTCCGCGTTGGCCGGCGTGGTCGCGCCTTTGCGGGCGCGTGGATTGAAACGGCCTGGTAGGCCTGATCCGACAGGCCGGCGTTGGTCGCGCCTTTGCGGGCGCGTGGATTGAAACTTCCCGCCGCACGCGCTATACCGTCGCGCAGGTCGTCGCGCCTTTGCGGGCGCGTGGATTGAAACATGTGTCCTCCAAGAGAGTGCGGTTGCCGATCTAGTCGCGCCTTTGCGGGCGCGTGGATTGAAACCGATGGGCGCCCCAGGCATCCAGCAGCTCGGTGAAGGTCGCGCCTTTGCGGGCGCGTGGATTGAAACGGAATCATGCAGCCTCCCCCAGCAGATCGCATTGGGGTCGCGCCTTTGCGGGCGCGTGGATTGAAACCAGAATCTGCGCCTGCTCCGTTCGCAGCTGGCTCGTCGCGCCTTTGCGGGCGCGTGGATTGAAACTACCGCCTCATCATCGGACATGATCCGCCCGTCGTGTCGCGCCTTTGCGGGCGCGTGGATTGAAACGCGTACTCGCGCACAGCACGATTGAACCCGGCGTCGTCGCGCCTTTGCGGGCGCGTGGATTGAAACATCGCCCCGCCTTGAGCGTCATGCTCGGCGGGGCGGGCGCGCCTTTGCGGGCGCGTGGATTGAAACGTCCGGCGGTTCCAGCCGATGAAGTCGGGCCACAGTCGCGCCTTTGCGGGCGCGTGGATTGAAACCCTCTCGGCGCGCCACGTCCCAGCCCAGACCAGTGGTCGCGCCTTTGCGGGCGCGTGGATTGAAACGACCGATTGCGCCTGTGGCCCTGGCTGCTGGGCGCGTCGCGCCTTTGCGGGCGCGTGGATTGAAACTCCCTCTCCAGTAGCCAGCCATACCAAATCCACGTCGCGCCTTTGCGGGCGCGTGGATTGAAACGTGAGCCCGCCCTTCACCGACACCAGACCGTTTGGTCGCGCCTTTGCGGGCGCGTGGATTGAAACCACGCCTGCATGGAGCGCGTGGCAGCTTGCGTGTCGTCGCGCCTTTGCGGGCGCGTGGATTGAAACCTCAACAACCCGAGCGACCGCACGGACCACGCCGCGTCGCGCCTTTGCGGGCGCGTGGATTGAAACGCCGATGGCAACCAGAACGACGACGACAAGGACAGTCGCGCCTTTGCGGGCGCGTGGATTGAAACCACACCCCGGCCTCCAACCGGTCCACGACCGTTCGGGTCGCGCCTTTGCGGGCGCGTGGATGGAAACCCGCCGCCGTAGGCGTGACACGCCTGGATCCAGAACTTCGACGATGGCAACCAGTTTCAACCTACGCGTCCGCAAAGACGCGACTCGCCGTGGACAACGACGCGCCGGGCCATCGTCTGGTTTCAATCCGCGCGCCTGAAAGATGCGACCCTGCGCTCATACCACCGCTCCGCCAGAGAACGAGAAGTTTCAATCCACATGCCCACACGAGGCACAACTCTCAAGGTACTGATCGCCTTCCGTCTGAACGACATGTTTCAATCCACGCGCCCGCAAAGGCGCGACCTGGCCGACATCGCCGCATGAGCCTGGGGCAAAAGTTTCAATCCACGCGCCCGATAGGGGCAGCAAACACGAACACTTGAACCACCAACAACTCCATACTCAGATGCCTAGCAGTCCTGCACTCCCAATCAGGAAGTGCTACCACATCATCCTCGCCGTCCTCCAACAAAAATCTGAAAACCATTTGTCACTTACTTAGAGATATAATTCGATCCAAATAAATACACAGAGCCTGCCGCAAGGCAGCATTGCAGCGTACTTCAAGCTTTTCGGGCTACCGCCGCCAGGAGCACATTCATTGGCTCCAGGCAAAGCCCCAACAGCCTCGGGAGACACTGCGCTTGATTTTCTACGCCCATTCCACCGACCGCGCCGACAAGTCGAACTGGCAAGGCCTGCGCGAGCACCTCATGGCCGTGGGCGAACTGGCCGCGGCGAAGGCAGCCTCCTTCGGAGCCGCGTCGCTGGCCATACCCACCGGGCGCAAGCACGACCTGGGCAAGTACACCTCCGAATTCCAGAAACGCCTGACCGGCGAATTTCCCAAGGTGGACCATGCCACGTGGGGTGCGCGCATCGCCCTGGAACGCTACCCTCGCATAGGCCAATTGATGGCCTATGCCATCGCCGGCCATCACGCTGGCTTGGCCAACGGCAAAGGCGGCGAGAAGCGCACCTCGTTGCAGGACCGGCTGGCCAGTAGCTTGCCGGAACTGCTGCCGGACTGGCAACAGGAGGTGGCGCTGCCGACAGTAGCCGAAGTCGGCATGCCTGACGGATTCCAGTTGCGGCCCGAGCGGGCGATGTTCCAGCTGTCCATGCTCGTTCGCATGCTGTTCTCCTGCCTGGTGGACGCGGACTTCATCGACACCGACGAGTTCTACCGAAAGACCGAAGGCAAGCCGTCGCGCCACGAGTCGCGCCCGCCGTCCCTGGAGCAATTGCGGCAGCGGCTCGATGCCCGGTTGGCGACGTTCAAGGCGGACAGCGAGGTCAACCGCCTGCGCGCCAGCATCCTGGCCCACGTGCGTGAGCAGTCGGCCCTGGCGCCCGGGCTGTTCTCCCTCACTGTCCCCACGGGAGGCGGCAAGACCCTGGCATCGCTCGCCTTCGCGCTGGATCACGCGATCGCGCATGGCCTGCGGCGGGTAATCTTCGTCATCCCGTTCACCAGCATCGTCGAACAGAACGCGGCCGTATTCCGCGAGGCTTTCGGGGACCTGGGCGACGAGGCCGTGCTGGAACACCACAGCGGTTTCACGGACGACCCGGCAAAAGCCCCGCAGTCCCGGGAAAAACTGCGCCTGGCCATGGAGAACTGGGACCGGCCCATCGTGGTCACCACCGCCGTCCAGTTCTTCGAAAGCCTGTTCGCAGACCGGCCGGCACGCTGCCGCAAGCTGCACAACATCGCCGGCAGCGTGGTCATCCTGGACGAAGCGCAAACGTTGCCGTTGAAACTGCTGCGCCCTTGCGTGACGGCGATGGACGAATTGGCGCTGAACTATCGGACGAGCATGGTGCTGTGCACCGCCACCCAACCGGCGCTCAATGCCGACGAGGGCTTCGCCGGCGGGCTGCGCAATGTGCGGGAGCTGGCGCCCGATCCTCCCGACCTGTACCGCCGGCTCAGGCGGGTAACGGTCCGGCATGTCGGCCGGCTGGACGATACCGCGCTGGCCGGGCACCTGCGCCAGCGCGAGCAGGTGCTGTGCATCGTCAACAACCGCCGTCATGCCCGGGCGCTGTATGAGGCGATCGCAGACGAACCCGGAGCGCGGCATCTGACCACGCTTATGTGCGCCCGCCACCGTCGCGAGGTATTGGCGGAAGTCCGCAAACTATTGGCCAGCGGCCAGCCCTGCCGGCTGGTTTCCACATCGCTGATCGAAGCCGGGGTCGACGTCGACTTCCCCACGGTAATGCGCACTGAGGCCGGGCTCGACTCCATCGCCCAGGCTGCAGGACGCTGCAACCGCGAAGGCCGCCGCCCATGGACGGACTGCGAAGTACTGATCTTCGCGGTCGCGGGCGAAGACTGGAGCCCACCGCCGGAACTGGCCGAGTTCGCCCAGGCCTTCAGGGAGATACAGCGCCAGCATGACGACGATCTGCTCGCCCTGGACGCCGTGCGGGATTACTTCCAGCTCCTGTATTGGCAAAAGGGCCCGCTGGAGCTGGACGCTCACGCGCTGCTGAGCCTGCTGAAAGACAGCCGGCCCGACAGCCTGCCCTTCGAAACCCTGGCGGCGAAGTTCCGCATCATCGAAACCGCGATGATGCCGGTGATCGTGCCTTACGACGACATGGCGCGCGACGCGCTGCGGGAGCTACGGTTCGCCGAGAACTGCGGGGCCGCGGCGCGGAAACTGCAGCCGTATTTGGTTCAGGTGCCGAGAACCGGATACCAGGCGCTGTACGACGCCGGCGCGATCCAGCCGGTACAGGCGGAACGCTACGGGGAGCAGTTCATGGAGCTGGTTCATACCGATCTGTACGACTCGCGGTTCGGGCTTCATTGGGACGACCCGACGTTCGTCCGGGCCGAACGACTTGTCATCTAAAGTTCTTGTCAGAGTACTCATACGAAGATAGTATGCTCCCACCTAGGCAGGGAGCCCTTTCATGACTGAACCCTCCGATAAAGAGTCGATATCCGACTTCCGTTTCAAACTTCACATGGATATCCGAGGAAAACGACGGTTCCTCTGGCCTTGGTATGTCGCTCTTGCCGTACTTCTAGGTTCACCGTTTTTTGAACGGTTTATCCGAAAGCTACTAGAGAGTGTGGGTTGAAACGTATGAGTACTACTGACGCACGCAGTCCTTGCACCGAGTAAATCGCATAGCTAGCGGGGAGGACCTTTATGACGTACGGCATCAAACTATTCGTCTGGGGAGACCGCGCCTGCTTCACCCGCCCGGAGCTCAAGGGCGAGCGCCTGTCCTACGACGTCATCACGCCGTCTGCCGCGCGCGGCATCCTGGAGGCCATCCACTGGAAGCCCGCCATCCGCTGGCAGGTGGACAGCATCCAGGTGCTCAGGCCCATCGTCTTCGAATCGATCCGCCGCAACGAGGTCGGCCACAAGCTGTCCGCCGCCAGCGTGGGCCAGGCGATGAAGGCAGGCCGCACGGATGAACTGGTCGCGTGCGTGGACGAAGACCGCCAACAGCGCGCCGCTACCATCCTGCGCAATGTCGCATACGTCATCGCAGCGCATTTCGAGTTGACCCCCAAGGCAGGCGCCGACGACAACGTCGGCAAGCACCTGGACATCTTCAACCGCCGCGCACGCAAGGGGCAGTACTTCCATGCACCCTGCCTGGGCACGCGCGAATTCCCCGCGCATTTCCGCCTGCTGGAGCCGGGCGACGACCTGTCTGTTCCGGACGCATCTCTGCGCGGCGAGCGCGACCTGGGCTGGATGCTGCATGACATCGATTTTGCCCGCGGCATGACCCCGCGCTTCTTCCGGGCGCGGATGCAGGACGGCCTGATCGACGTGCCGCCGTACGACGCGCCCGAGGTGAAGGCATGATCCTTGCCGCCCTGAACGACTACTACCACCGCCTGGCACAGGGCGGCATGCAGGACATTTCCCCTCCCGGCTACAGCCAGGAGAAGATCAGCTACGAGATACTTCTTGCGCCGGATGGAAAGCTGGTCGATATCGGAGACATCCGAAACACATCGGGTAAAAAGCCCACGCCGCGAGCAATGAGCGTGCCGCAGCCGGAGAAACGCACGGCGGGCATCAAACCCAATTTCCTCTGGGACAAGACCAGTTACGTGCTGGGCGTCAGCAGCACCAGCAAGCGCGCGGCCGAAGAACATGCCGCTTTCAAGGCGCTGCACCGGGAAATCCTGGCCGGCGAGACCGACACCGGACTGCAGGCCCTGCTGGCCTTCCTCGACGCCTGGACCCCCGACCGTTTCGAATCCGATCCCGCCTTCGCCCCGCATCGCGAAAGCATGCTCGACAGCAACGTCGTCTTCCGACTGGACGGCGAGCTCGCCTGGCTGCACGATCGCCCGGCAGCCAGGGCCGTGCGCACCCGGATGCTCGGCAATGCGGAAGAAGCTGCGGGCCAGGCGATGTGCCTGGTGACGGGCACGGTCCAGCCCATTGCCCGCCTGCATCCCGCCATCAAGGGCGTGAACGGCGCGCAAAGTTCCGGCGCTTCCATCGTCTCCTTCAACCAGGAATCGTTCGCCTCCTACGGCAAGAGCCAGGGCGAGAATGCGCCGGTTTCCGAGGAAGCCGCCTTCGCCTATACCACTGCGCTCAACCACCTGCTGCGCCGCGACGGACACAACCGCCAGCGCTTGCAGATCGGCGACGCCAGCGTCGTCTTCTGGGCCCAGGCCGGCGATGCCCACCAGGCCGAGGCAGCCGAGGATCTCCTGGCCAGCCTGCTCGACCCGCCCAGCGACGACGGGCAGGAGGCGCAAAAGCTGCGCCACGCGCTGGACGCCGTGCGCCAGGGCCTGCCCCTGCAGCAAATCGACCCGGGGCTGGACGAAGGCACGCGCATCTTCATCCTGGGACTGGCGCCCAATGCCGCGCGGCTGTCGGTGCGGTTCTGGCAGGTCGACACCCTGGGCAGGTTCAAGGATCGCCTGCTCGATCACTTCAACGATCTTCGGCTGGAGCCGCCGGCGTGGCGAACGCCGCCGCCGGTCTGGCGACTGCTGCTGGCCACTGCGCCCTCGCGCGATGGCAAGGCCAAGAGCGAGGACGTGCCGCCGCAGCTGGCCGGCGAGCTGACCCGCGCCATCCTGACCGGCGGCCGCTATCCGTACAGCCTGCTCGCCAACGTCATCATGCGGCTGCGCGCCGACGGAGAAGTCACCAACACGCGCGTGGCCTTGTGCAAGGGAGTCCTGGCGCGCAACTGGCGCCTGGGCATCAAGGGAACCAAAGAGGAACCGCCTGTGAGCCTAGACCATTCCAATACCGATCCCGGCTACCTGTTGGGACGGTTGTTCTCCAGCCTGGAAAACCTCCAGCGCGCCGCCCTGGGCAGCGAGATCAACGCCACCATCCGCGACCGCTACTACGGCGCGGCATCGGCCACGCCCGCCAGCATCTTCCCGGTGCTGCTGCGCAACGCCCAGCACCACCTGAGCCGCCTGCGCAAGGACAAGCCCGGCCTGGCGACCATCCTGGAAAAGGAGATCGGCGAGATCGTCGACCTGCTGGACACGACTTTTCCCCGCAGCCTGCACATCGAATCCCAGGGCCATTTCGCCATCGGCTATTACCACCAGACCCGCGCACGCTTCGGCCGCGGCAACGCCCAAGATACACACGACACCGACTCCGAAGGAGAGCCCGCATGACCGTCATCAGCCACCGTTACGAGTTCGTCTACCTGTTCGACGTCACCAACGGCAACCCCAATGGCGATCCCGATGCCGGCAACCTGCCCCGGCTGGACCCGGAGACAAACCGGGGCCTGGTCACCGACGTCGCCCTCAAGCGCAAGATCCGCAACTACGTCGCGCTGGAAAAGGAGAACACGCCGGGCTACGCCATCTACATGCAGGAAAAATCGGTGCTCAACAACCAGCACAAGCAAGCCTGGGAAGCCCTGGGATTGCCACCCGACAAGAAGGACGAATACAAGAAGCTGCCCAAGGACGAAGCCAAGGCGCGCGAGCTGACCGCCTGGATGTGCGGCAATTTCTTCGACGTGCGCACCTTCGGCGCGGTCATGACCACCGAGGTGAACGCGGGGCAGGTGCGCGGGCCGGTGCAGCTGGCCTTCGCGGAATCCATCGATCCCGTGGTGCCCATGGAGGTGGCCATCACTCGCATGGCGGTGACCAACGAGAAGGACCTGGAGAAGGAACGCACCATGGGGCGCAAGCACATCCTGCCCTACGGCCTGTACCGCGCCCACGGCTTCGTATCCGCCAAGCTGGCGGAACGCACCGGCTTTTCCGAGGATGACCTCGCCCTGCTGTGGCGCGCCCTGGGCAATATGTTCGAGCACGATCGTTCCGCGGCCCGTGGCGAAATGGCTGCGCGCAAGCTGATCGTGTTCGAGCACGAGCACCCCATGGGCAATGCCCCGGCACACGTGCTGTTCGACAAAGTCCGGGTCGAACGCACGGATGGACGGGGAGACACCCCTGCGCGCAGCTTTGCCGACTATCAGGTCACGATAGACCGCCAGGCGCTGCCGGCCGGGGTCAGCCTGACGGAAATCGTCTGAGCCCATCCGGGGCGGATCATGGACGACGACGACCTCATCCCCATATCCGCCCTGCAGCACTATCTGTATTGCCCGCGCCAGTGCGCGCTGATCCACGTGGAGCAGCTCTGGTCGGAAAGCCGGCACACTGCCGAAGGCCGCTTGCTGCACGAGCATGCCGACCAGCCGCGCGCGGAGAATCGCAAGGGTGTGCGCACGGCCACCTCCATGCCGCTGCTCAACCTCGACTTGGGCATTACCGGCATTGCCGACGTCGTGGAGTTCCATCGGGACGAGGATGGGGAACATCCTTTTCCCGTCGAATACAAACGCGGCAGGCCGAAGTCGCATCGTGCCGACGAGGTGCAGCTCTGTGCCCAGGCGCTGTGCCTGGAATCGATGCTCGGCTGCGCGATAACGGCGGGAGCCTTGTACTACGGCCAGACCCGGCGCCGCATGGAAGTGCCGTTCGACGACACGCTGCGCGAACTGACGCGGCAGACCATTGCCGGCGCCAGGGAAATGCTTGCATCCATGCGCACGCCTGCGGCGGCATACGAAAAGAAGAAATGCAGCGCCTGTTCGCTGCTGGATCTTTGCCAACCTCGGTGGCTGCCGCGCGGAGCAAGGGTGCACGCGTGGCTGCGCGAGCAACTGGAGGACTGAATGCGGCGGCAGCTCAACACCCTCTACGCCACCACGGAAGGCGGCTGGCTGCACAAGGACGGCGCGAACGTCGTCATGGAGGTGGAGCGCGAAGTCCGCGCCAGGCTGCCGGTGCACATGCTGGAAAGCATCGTCTGCATAGGCCGCATCGCAGTCTCGCCCCAGCTGCTGGGCTTCTGTTCCGAGCAAGGCATCAGCATCTGCTACATGACCGCGCAAGGACGTTTCCTGGCGCGGGTGGAAGGCCCGATCTCCGGCAATGTCCTGCTGCGCCGGGAACAATATCGGCGCAGTGACGATCCTGCCCTCTGCGCTCCCATCGTCCGGCATCTGCTGGCGGGCAAGATCCATAATCAGCGTGCCGTCCTGGCGCGCGGATGGCGGGACCACGGCGACAAGCTGACCGACGCCCCGGCATTTCGCCACGCCTTGCATCGGCTCAAGCGCATCACCGAGCGCCTGCTGCTGGAAGACGGCACGGATCGCCTGCGCGGGCTGGAGGGCGAAGCGGCCCAGGCCTATTTCTCGGTCTTCGATCAATTGATACGCGCCGGGTCCCCGTTGCTGCGCTTCACCGGCCGCAACCGCCGGCCGCCGCGAGACGCCTTCAATGCGCTGCTGTCCTTCCTGTATATCCTGCTGACGCACGATTGCCGCTCGGCGCTGGAAACCGTGGGCCTGGACCCGCAAGTCGGCTTCCTGCACCGGGACCGGCCCGGCCGCCCGAGCATGGCCCTGGACCTGGCAGAAGAATTCCGTCCCCTGCTCGGCGAACGCCTGGCCTTGTCGCTGATCAACCGCAAGCAGCTGACCGAACGCGACTTCCGCCGTTTCGACAATGGCGCGGTCATGCTCAAGGACGATGCCCGCAAGACCGTGCTGGTGGCCTACCAGGAGCGCAAGCGCGAGCCATTGCAACACGCCTTTCTCGGCGAAAAGGTCGATATCGGCCTGCTGCCCTATCTGCAGGCGCAGCTGCTGGCCCGGCACCTGCGCGGCGATCTCGAGGCCTACCCGCCGTTTCTCTGGAAGTAGGGAGCTGCCGCGATGATGATCCTGGTCAGCTATGACGTCAGCACCGTCAGCGCCCATGGCGCGCGGCGGCTGCGGCGCATTGCCAAGCTATGCCAGGACTATGGCCAGCGCGTCCAGTTCTCGGTTTTCGAGATAGAGGTCGATCCGGCATTGTGGGTCAAGGTGAAACGGCGGCTGTGCGACCTGATCGATCCGGAGACCGATAGCCTGCGCTTCTATTATCTTGGCGCGGCATGGCAGAACAAGGTCGAACATGTGGGTGCCAAGGCAGTGCTGGATCTGAACGGGCCGCTTGTTCTCTGATCTTGCTCGCGCGCCTGTGCGAACCTTGAGTGCCAGCCGATTCCCATAGAAGTTCGCGTTCTCTACAAATCATTGATAGAGAAAGAAAAATTTCGCCAAGCGTTGACTGAGTCAGGTGCTGCGACGACTTCCAACGGCCAGTTCGCGGAAGCTCCGGAAAAATTCCAATTGGAGCAAGGGCTTATCATGCCCACGGTCGCGTCTCATGCAGGCGCGTGGATTGAAACGTCCGAGATTGAAAGCTCGCCCAGGTAGGCCGGTGTCGCGTCTCATGCAGGCGCGTGGATTGAAACGCGCGGGCGGCTACCGCCTGCTCCAGCGCGATCGTCGCGTCTCATGCAGGCGCGTGGATTGAAACAACGCCGCCATGATGGGCAGCCAGGACGGCGATAGTCGCGTCTCATGCAGGCGCGTGGATTGAAACCAGCAGGTCGAGCAATACGCGAAGGAGCTCGGGCGTCGCGTCTCATGCAGGCGCGTGGATTGAAACACCGACCATCACGGCCACCGCCGTCATCGATTACGTCGCGTCTCATGCAGGCGCGTGGATTGAAACTCGTAGGCGTGGATGAAGCGGTGCTCGCCTGCAAGTCGCGTCTCATGCAGGCGCGTGGATTGAAACTGTGCCTTCAGCGACAGCTCGCCGCCCAGGCTTTCGTCGCGTCTCATGCAGGCGCGTGGATTGAAACGTCAAGCGCGTGCGGCGGCGCCTGGAAGACGGCGGGTCGCGTCTCATGCAGGCGCGTGGATTGAAACAGGGCAAGCAGGCTACGGGCCGGCACGGCCGGCGGGTCGCGTCTCATGCAGGCGCGTGGATTGAAACATCGAAACCTTCACCGAACTCAAGAAGCAAAAGGTCGCGTCTCATGCAGGCGCGTGGATTGAAACTTACCAGTTCCCCTTCGGGAACTTGACTACGCCATGTCGCGTCTCATGCAGGCGCGTGGATTGAAACGCTACGTGAAGCTCTCTGCCTCGGACAGCTACAACGGTCGCGTCTCATGCAGGCGCGTGGATTGAAACGTGCGCGTGTAGCCCTCGTTGTGCAGGGCCTTGGCGTCGCGTCTCATGCAGGCGCGTGGATTGAAACTGCCCGTCCGCAGCAACACCTCGGCATGGCGCCGGTCGCGTCTCATGCAGGCGCGTGGATTGAAACGCGACGAATGGATCGCCGCCGGCAAGGCCGCGGCGTCGCGTCTCATGCAGGCGCGTGGATTGAAACGGGACGTGGACGATATTGTGCCGAAGGTCGATGGTCGCGTCTCATGCAGGCGCGTGGATTGAAACCAACTCCCAAGGATGGGGTCGGCGTTGCCGGCGCGTCGCGTCTCATGCAGGCGCGTGGATTGAAACGCTCGGCTACTGCTGTGGACCGACCCCAAGGCCCGTCGCGTCTCATGCAGGCGCGTGGATTGAAACTTGTGGGTCGGCTCGGCCACGTAGCCCTCCGGCGGGTCGCGTCTCATGCAGGCGCGTGGATTGAAACTCTGTCTGGATCAGCGGCTGCGTGAAGAAAAGCGGGTCGCGTCTCATGCAGGCGCGTGGATTGAAACCCCGCCCGCGCCACGCCGCTACGGCGGCTTGCTGGTCGCGTCTCATGCAGGCGCGTGGATTGAAACTTGACCCGCGACTTGCGCAGGTCGAACCCAGATTGTCGCGTCTCATGCAGGCGCGTGGATTGAAACGGCTGCAGGGCTTGATAGAAGGCAAGGCCCTCGCGTCGCGTCTCATGCAGGCGCGTGGATTGAAACTCGACCTCGGCCTGAGCGATGACCTGCTCGGGCGGCGTCGCGTCTCATGCAGGCGCGTGGATTGAAACCTCAACCTGCGCCTGGCGAACGCTCGCGCGCCAGTCGTCGCGTCTCATGCAGGCGCGTGGATTGAAACATTGACGAAACAGCCCGTGTCCCCCTCTTGGGTAGGTCGCGTCTCATGCAGGCGCGTGGATTGAAACCGGTGCGATGCTGGATGACGGTATGGGCAATCTGGTCGCGTCTCATGCAGGCGCGTGGATTGAAACATGAGGTTGTGGGCTTCGGCCACGCTCTTGCGCTGGTCGCGTCTCATGCAGGCGCGTGGATTGAAACGACGCCAGCCGCGTGGCCCGCACCGACAACGAAACGTCGCGTCTCATGCAGGCGCGTGGATTGAAACTGTCCGGACGGTGCTGCAAGGTGTCCGGACAAAATGTCGCGTCTCATGCAGGCGCGTGGATTGAAACGGTGGCATCCTGCGATGCCAGCATTGCGGCGGCCCGTCGCGTCTCATGCAGGCGCGTGGATTGAAACACGCTCACAGGGCGTCACAGACGCAGCGCAGGCGTCGCGTCTCATGCAGGCGCGTGGATTGAAACTTGAACCCGCCCTCCTCGACGGACAGTTTGTCGAGTCGCGTCTCATGCAGGCGCGTGGATTGAAACCGGACCCAGTTGTTGATATGGCGCGCCATCTTGTAGTCGCGTCTCATGCAGGCGCGTGGATTGAAACGTCCAGCAGCAGCGTGGGGACGTCGCGCTGGTAGGTCGCGTCTCATGCAGGCGCGTGGATTGAAACATGCATGAACTAGGCATGCGTGACGATGGTAAAGGAGTCGCGTCTCATGCAGGCGCGTGGATTGAAACACCGCTTCCCAGGTTTCCGCCGCCAGCGAGTTCAAGGTCGCGTCTCATGCAGGCGCGTGGATTGAAACATTTTCAGCAGCGGCTGCGCCTGTTCCCCGCCGACGTCGCGTCTCATGCAGGCGCGTGGATTGAAACCGGCGCATCGCGATCGCCGGTCTTGAATAGGTCGTGTCGCGTCTCATGCAGGCGCGTGGATTGAAACCGCATAGGCCGTGGCGTTGTCGGGCGTGTCGAACGTCGCGTCTCATGCAGGCGCGTGGATTGAAACAGCATCAAGAAGGTGCAGATCGGCAACTCGGGCGTCGCGTCTCATGCAGGCGCGTGGATTGAAACACGCGCTAGCGCGCAGGAGCTCCGACCATGCCGTGTCGCGTCTCATGCAGGCGCGTGGATTGAAACCTCCCCTGTGGGGTAGGCGTTCTGGGATGCGATGGTCGCGTCTCATGCAGGCGCGTGGATTGAAACATCAGCTCATGGCAATCGACCGCTGCATGGCAGCGTCGCGCCTTTGCGGGCGCGTGGATTGAAACGGGCAAATGCTGCGCATGATGAGGTATTGCCGCGGTCGCGCCTTTGCGGGCGCGTGGATTGAAACATTACGCACGGGGGAACCTCAAGGCACAGTTGACCGTCGCGTCTCATGCAGGCGCGTGGATTGAAACTCCAGCAGGCGCGTGGGCACCACGCCGGCCTCGGGTCGCGCCTCATGCAGGCGCGTGGATGAGGCTCTTCTTGCATTGCAAGGACGACCTGGAACCACACCTTAAACAGGCATATATGGGCGGCCACATGCTTTGCTGACCCGGCCAACATCGTCGCCCCCTTCACACCGAGCGAAACTCCACGCCCGACCCGCCAGCTCATGGCCCAAAGGCCCGCCGCTCAATCCTCCAACTGACCGGCCGATACCCCCAAGGCCGCAGCGATGCGCTGCCTCGTGGCGAGCCGCGGCCTGGCATCCGGCGCTTCCATGCGGGCATAGGTGGGCTGGCGAACCTCCAG
>Ga0182743_1002173_pt1 | contig 17696 bp, 11 predicted proteins | sample eDN3rd30CKraftOP_FD_128522 | JGI IMG/M metagenome (GOLD analysis project Ga0182743, IMG submission 128522) | Enriched Organic Plus compost microbial communities from Emeryville, California, USA - eDNA 3rd pass 30_C Kraft OP (version 2) (version 2) ... | reverse complement strand
TCGGGGTCCAAATACCCTGAAAGTGGCGATTGTTTGAGCAATTTTTAACCATTTTTGAACAATTGGGTCGTCAGATCGATTTTTGAACACGTGAAATCGAGTATTTCAGACCTTCCTTAAATGGTTTACAGGTACCGATCAGGGCAGTAAAGTCTCTGCCCGCAAAAGGTTCAGATCGCAATCCTTGAGTCACCTGTCGCAAGTGCAGAAACAACGAAAAGAGGCTTTGAATCTAGTCACAATGCATACGTGATGAAAGCTTGATGTCATTCTCTAACGACTTGTATTGTGACTGATCCTGTTTGCAGGATATCGAATGCCTCATAGAGAGTATCGCGTACACAAAAGGTGCGCTCAAAAGAGAATATGATTCAATCACTCAGCAACTTGAATTCCACGGCTTTTGCCGCCACGTTGGCATCTTTGCTTAGTGCGCTTTTTCTTGTGTTTACAAAGCGTTGGCATGCCAAGCTGTCAGCTGACCAATCCTATGGCATCCAGAAAGTCCATCAGGGACAGACGCCAAGGATTGGAGGGGTGTGCCTGATCGTTGGATTCCTGACAGCCTCACTGGTCATTGTCAGCAACTCTTCTGGGCAAAACAATCAGATCCTGTTTTCGGTTCTTCTTGCCTGTCTGCCGGCACTGATATTCGGACTGATCGAAGACATCACGAAAAAAGTCAGCACCCGCGTTCGTCTTCTTGCAACCATGTGCAGTGGTGTCATCGCATGGGCACTGACCGGCTATGCATTATTCCGTGTCGACGTGCCGGTGGTTGACTCAATTCTGGCCTTTACTCCGATTGCTGTGCTGTTTACGGCATTTGCTGTCGGCGGTGTCGCCAATGCCATCAACATGATTGACGGCTTCAATGGTTTGGCCTCCGGAACCATCATCATCTGTATAGGCTCACTCGGAATCATGGCCTGGCAGGTCAACGACTATCCGGTATTCATGCTTTGCATCATCATCGCCGCAGTCACCTTTGGTTTCCTGCTGGTCAACTTTCCATATGGAAAACTGTTTCTGGGCGATGGCGGAGCCTATACGCTAGGCTTCATGCTGGCCTGGGTCGCAGTGATCCTTTCATGCCGCCATCCTGAAGCAATCAGCCCATGGGCTCCCTTGCTGGCTTGCTCCTATCCTATCCTTGAAGCTGTCATGTCCATGGCACGCCGTTTTGCCAGGTGCAAAGCACTTGATCTTCCTGACAGGACACATTTGCATAGCCTCATCTACAGGCGGGTCATTCCAAGGTATTTCAAGTTCAAGTCAAGAACGCTAAGGAATTCGGCCGTCTCTCCTCTGCTCTGGCTATTTGCCATGCTGCCAGCAACGCTGGCCGTCTGGCTCAAAGGCAGCACGATTTACTGCGTTGCTGCCTTTGTCGCCACTGCCTTTATTTATGCCGTGATCTATACACGGATCAGCCACTTTGGCTGGCACTGGCCACGTTTAATGCTCAGAAGAAGGCGTCCAACGTCTCATCACGCTTGATGGATCAGGTCTTTCGGATGTACTGGCTGCCACCATGGGTGTACCGACAGACAGAAATCCGACAAACTGATAGTCCAAAGGATCATAGCCCAGCAACTCTGGCACCTCGTCGGTAAAGGTTCCAAGGCCAGTACTCCAGAAGGTCGCAAAACCCATGGCATGCATGGCATTCTGGAAATTCATGACTGATGCCCCCATCGACAGCGTTTGCTCAATCACCGGCACCTTAGGGTTGTCATGGTGAATTTTGTATGCCAGAGCAACAAGCAACGGTACATCCTTGAGCCACTTTCTCGCCTTTTCTTTTTTCTCGTCTGAAATCGGTTTTCCTGCTTTGTCCAGGATGTCAAAGACGCGTTCAGCAAATTCCTTCACGTGCGGCTGCTCAATCAATGTGTAGCGCCACACACGCAACGCGGCATGATCCGGTGCACACACCGCAGCCTTAAGTGCCAGCTCCACCTGCTCTGCAGTAGGTCCCGGTGCTGTCACCGCCTTGATCGATCTCCTGCTTAACAAAACGTCTGTCAAGCTCAGACTCCCGCTATCTTGATTTGAAAAATTATTCATGTTCTACCGAAACAAAAGACAACACCGTTATTGAAACTATAGAATCGCCGGCAAACCGTACAGCGACATGTTACATAGTAACAAGTTGGAGAACTCAAATAACAATGCCCGTTCCAGACGGAACGGGCATTCAGATTTCGACACATTTACGGCTCAAAGATGGACTGCCTTGATAAGCAATGGACAACCATCTTTAGCGCGTTGCGCCGGAACTATATTCTTATCCAATCACCTGGATATTGGTAGCGCTCGGACCCTTGGCACCTTGACCGATGTCGAAGCTGACACGCTGGTTTTCTTGCAATGTCTTGTAGCCCTCAGCGCGGATTTCTGAATAGTGAGCAAACAGATCCTTGCCACCACCATCAGGCATGATGAACCCGTAGCCTTTTTCCGAATTGAACCATTTAACAACACCAGTAGCCATGGTAAAGACTTCCTTGAATAAAAATTAAAACATCAAACTCAGTTAGTGCAGACCATCAAGGAAGGATAAATACTACGGGTAGCGCAAAATGGCGACACGCAAATATCACGTCGCTTGAAAATCTAGCTTTTTGAGTTTATTCGTGCAACAAGTGATCGTCAAACTTTTTTTACGGAAAACAACAATTGATTTATTAGGTAATTTCACCGAGAGAATTTTTGATAATGACAGTGTATATGCCACCATTATTGAACCTTGCCTTGATCCAATGAAAAACCCGGGATGGCGCTGCCATACCCGGGCTGGTCAAAGTGGTGAATACTATAAAAATTACATGAAGCTTACAAAAACCGCATTAAAAACTTACTTCACATTCATTCAAAAGCCATTATCCACTTGTTTTACTGTCGTCGGAAGAACGGTACTGACCATATTTTCCATAGGTCGTGTACCGGCCGCCGTAGCGTGATGAATAGCCGTAGCCGTAACCATAGCCGTAGCGAATCCTTGAGGGCACAAAGCCGTTGAAGACAATACCGTCAAAGCGGTTACCTGACTTGACAAACATGTCCATGGCATCCTGTACCTCGCTCAGGCTGACCATATCCTGGCGGACAACAAACAGTGACACATCGGCGGCCTTGCCCAGTGCCCTGGCATCATGCACCGGCAGCAATGGTGGAGAGTCGACAATCACCATGTCGTACTTTTCAGCCAGAGATGCAATCAGTTGCTGGATAAGCTCACCGGACAACAGGTCGCCTGGGCTCCTGACTCTCGATCCTGCCGGCATGAAGTCAAGCGTACCCAGTATTTCCTTGATGATGACCTGATCAGCAGAAGACTTGCCTGTCAACACATCGGTCAGTCCTGGATCTTTGTCATTACAGCTCAGGTAGCGGTGCATTGAAGACTTGCGCACGTCCGCATCAATGAGCAGGACTTTCTTGTTGGTCGCAGCAATGACACACGCAAGGTTCGCGGAAATAAAACTCTTGCCCTGCGCAGGCACGGCAGACGTAATCAGCACGACCTTGGAACGCTTCTTCTCGGACAATGCGAACAGAAGCGCAGTACGAAGGCTCCTGAATGCCTCAGCGGCAGCACTGTCAGGATATTCATGCACCAGCATGAAAGAAGACTTGTTCTGCGCCATGACATGTTTAACCTGGTCGCCATCCAGGGGCAGGATGGACAGTGTCGGGATGCCGGTGTCCACCTCCAGTTTCTTCGGATCACGCACCACCCTGGTCATGAAAGCCACCACCTGAGTCAGGAGGAACCCCAGGAACATGCCTGCCATGGTACCAATGGCAAGAACCAGAGCCTTGCGCGGCTTAGTAGGCAGTTCAGGTGCAATCGCCCGGTCGATGATGGCCACGTTGCCCACAGTCCCGGCTTTGGCGATTTCAAGCTGCTGTGTGTTGTTCAGCAGGCTGACATACAACTGGTTGTTCACGTCGACATTTCGGGCCAGCCTGATGTAGTCCTGTTGCACTTCAGGCAAATTCTTGATGCGGTTTGAAATGCTTGCTATATCGCGATCCAGCCCAGCAATCTGCTCATTTAGCGCGCGCATGGTCGGGTGTGCGGCATCGTAGCGCACACTCAGTTCACGACGCTTGATTTCAGCCTGCATTTTCTGCAATTCGATGTCCGTGGACATCTTGAGCAACTCCTGAAGTTCAAAGGTCATGTCCACGGTTCGTGTCTTGGTCCGGAACGCATTGAACTCCTGCTCAGACTTATCAAGCTGTTCACGCAGACGGGGTAGTTCACCTTTGAGAAACTGCAGGGTTTTTTCAGCTTCAGCTGAACGACGCTCAAGATTCTGCTTCAGGTATGCCTCAGCAATGGTATTGAGCATGAGTGCTGCATACTCGGGATCCTTGCTCTGGTAGGTCAGCTTGATCATGTTGGACTGTCTGCCAGACTCGGCTACAGTCAGGTTATCTGTCACCCGTCTGATTTCAGATGGCAGTGAATAGACCACGATCCCGAATACGGTTCCTGGTCGCGCCACAAAAGGGCCAAGCTCCATCTGGAATTGGCCATCCAAGGCTTTGACCTGTTGTCCACTGCCCTGGCCTTGAGCCAATTCTTCACCGGTTTCCTCTACACTCAGGGTCCATTTACGGTCTTCATCAATCTCAAGAAGCAACAGCTTTCCGTACAGTTCCCTGGGCACCTGTATCTTATCAATCTCAAGTTTTTCACCACCCCAGGCAAAGGACAATGCCTCCATCGGTGGAATCACCAGACCCTGCTCGTCCTTGTCGAGGATACGTGAAAGCCATTCACCGATGATCGGAACCCGATTCTCGACCGTCACGTTGACATTGGCACGCAATGTTTCAATGGCCTGGCCGATGACTGACCTGGAGCGGATGATCTCGATTTCACCAATGATTGGAGATGCTGGGGCAAACAAGGGATTGACGACCTGATCCAGCGCCCCTACCAGCGAAGTTCCTTTCTTTTCTTCAACCTGGATCAGTGCATCTGCGGTATAGATCGGTGTGGCAATAATCGCATAAGCCAAAGACAAGGCAGCTGCAATCACCGTAACAACGATGAAGTACCACTTGTAATAGAGAAAGTTGTCCAGCAGGTCAACCAGGGAGATGGTGTCATCGTCCTGCACCAAAGCGCCCGTATTGCCCCCTTGGTGACCAGGGGGCTGACTGTTGGAACTGTAGCTGTTATGAGATTGCATTGTGCTCATGGCAAAAGGTAACTCGTCGTCAAACCATCAGAACGGGCTGATGTTGTTGGTCGTATTGGCAGCATTCAGGATCGGGAAGAACTGACCTATGAAACGGCCAATAACGGTCGGACCTGTCGGGTTGACAAATATCACGTCCCTGGGCTCGATCGGGAACTGGTCCGCAAGCACAAGCATTTGAGGATTGCGAGAGCTCAGCTTATAAACAACCGGTTTCCTTGCTGCTTCGGTTGGATCCTTGGCATCCGGATCCGCCCTGAGCACATAGATTTCAGTGGCAGCGGCGCTATATGGGCTCAGGCCACCAGCATCTGCCAGGACTTCGGTCAGAGACATGCGTCCCCGGCGCATGACGTAGGATCGAGCCCAGTTGCTTCCAGCAGTGTTTCCGACCTCACCGAGCATGAACACCTTGCGCTGTGCCCTGTCCGGTATCGCCAGAACGTCTCCTGACTGCATCAGCACATTCGGAGTCATGTCCCCATCGTAGTAAAGCCTGTCAAGATTCAGCCTGACTGAAGCATCGCCACGGGTGAGCTTGACGTCGTAGAGGTCTGCATTGTTGGTTGCCCCACCTGCTTTTGCGATGGCATCAGTCACGCGCATTGGCTGGTCAGTGATGTCAAGGGCTCCCGGTGACTTCACCTCTCCTGCCAGGAACACACGCTGGCTCCTGAAGCCAGCAACCTCAACCTCGACCTGAGGGTCGGGAATGTATTTGCTCAGAGCCTTGGACAGCTTGTCACGAAATTCTGAAATTGTGAGACCTGCAGCACGGATGTTACCAACCATCGGGAAGTAGAGATTGCCCTTGGCATCAATCGTGCGCCCGGCAGGTGTGGCTGATATCGCATTGCTCTGAACGTTGGTGGTCACTGGCGTCAGATCCGGATGACCCCAGACAAATATCCTCAAACTATCCGCTGGCCCGAGCCTGTACGGATAGCTTGGAACCTTGGGCTGTGGCAAATGCCCAGTGATTGGCACAGACATGGCATCCGCACGCTCGACCAGTTGCTTGACCAGCAGAGGCGTGACCTCAAGCAGCCTGTAATCCATTTCTGCAGGCTGTTCTTCGCTTTGGATCACCTCAGGCTGCTTGTCATAGTTGGCAAACATGCCAGGAACAACTGTGCAACCTGCAAGCACCGACAATGACAACGCCATCGCAAGTGCGCCAGCCAATCTTTCTGGAAATGGCCTGATGAGCGATTTTTCGTCCACAGACTTATCACTGGAATTTCTATCAAAACCACTCATCATGCAATGATACCCATATCAATCATTTTCTCTGCCCACTGCCGCGTCAAATCCTGAATCCTGTCAACGGAAGACTCATACGTTTTCCTTGATCTGCCAATCGGATCTTCAACTTCAGACTGATTGTCCCAATGCCCCAGCAATTTGACCCTTCCCATCGACGCAGGATTCAGTGCTTGCACATGCAGCAAATGATCGCGTTCCATGCAAAGTATCAACTGATATCTTGTCGTGAATGATGGCAGCAGAAGTCTGGAACGGTGCTGCAAAATCCCATCAATGCCCCTGTCAATCAACACCTCTGTCATCATTGGGTCTGCTGGATTGCCATCCACGGCACGTACACCTGCCGACTCAACCAAAACATCATGATTCTTAAGGTGTTCTTGTAAAAAAAACTGCGCTGCAGGACTTCGACAGACATTCGCCGTACATACCATCAGCACTTTAAAGGAGGGGGTCAAATTCACTGGATCATCCGCAACTAACTGACAATGGATACCTGACAAAAAGCAAAACTTTATCACACGCCCATTACCCAAGGCACGCAGGATTTTACTTGTATAGCGGGCTTTTCAACAGTCATTGAAATTTTCAAAAAAACCAGCCACTTCCTTTCAATAGCAAGGATTACTTTATTGTTTTGCCTGCATGTAATTCATGGCACTAAAACCTGTTTCAATCGGATCGATTCCTTATGATGCTGCCCCCAATCAAAGATATTGACAATCCGGTGAAACTACCTTCCTTGTGTCGGAACTCATGTCATCTTGAGAATCATTTGTTTGATTATCAACGATTTTCCTCAGAATCACTAAAACCGAGCCAATTTAGCAAAGCATTTCAAAACGAAACTCACAGCCATCGATTTAAAGCAATTAAAAGCAATGGCATTACCAATCTGCCAAAACCCTGAAAACACTTTATTCACCAATTTGGAGCACGGTCCGACAATGAAAATCATTATCGATTAAAAACGTTCAAGAGATTCGCACATTGGGAGGTCGGATGCATCTTTCTTCGCTGCACCCTGCAGAATCCCAGCATCGCCTTTGCTGACAAATGGCTCCTCTACTGCACAAGAGACCGTACTCCCACTACTGACGTTTCTTTTGTGCCAATGTGTCGAAACCCTGCGATGTGACTCGGGATCAATGGGTTTGGTCTCATTCGCTAAAATGATCAGGCACGCCATACTTGTATGTCGTTCAGACAAAGCAGTCTTTGGCAACAGGCACCATAATCGTGATACCGTGGGAACAGATGAGCCGCGCCAGGCTGAACATTAACTTCGCGCATTCCCCTTGCTGATCCCGCAAGGTCAGGAGGGACAAGCGCATGAAACAGCAGGCTTCATTTCCTGAATTTGTTTAATAATATTCTGTGTCTATGCAAGAAGGCTACCGTTTACGCTGCTATCCCGACATTGCGCAAGAACTCATCTTGCCTCGCAGAATGGACTGCCAGCAGTTTATCTATAACAGCATGGTGCAGAAAGATCGGTATTTCAACGCCTTCGGACGCAAATCGCTACAGCAGGCAGGTCAGTTCGCCCTACCAGACCAGAACAGCATAGCGCACACTTCAGTGAATCAAGAAATCTCCAACTGTCACCAGTCGACAAGGTGGCCGGAGAAGTCATGTGAATCGCATATTCGATAGACCAATGCTAACCGTGGAAATACCAGGAATGTCCCCAAGCCATCATTTCGTCATCAGAGGTGGATGTTGAAGCCCGGAAAACTCAACTTTCTGGCCGAGCCTGTTCTGACTTTGCCACGTTCAGTCAAACGTGCTGTGGCTGTTCTGGTCGACACCTGCCTTTGCGTGCTGACCGTCTGGCTTGCTTTCTTCCTGAGACTGGATGAATGGGTTCCCCTGATCGGACATGAATTCTGGAGAGCAGAGACCGCAGCCTTGATCTCCATCGCTTTGGCATTACCGATTTTTATCAAGAACGGCCTCTATCGCGTGATCTTCCGCTACTCGGAAATGATGGCAGTGCGCTCAATCGTCGTCGCGATGAGCCTGTATGCACTGTTTTATTTCAGCATCATCTCGATTGTCGGATTCACCGGGATACCTCGCACAGTCGGAATCATCCAGCCCATATTGCTTTTCTTGGCCATCTGCGCTTCACGCCTTTTTGCTTCATTTTGGCTTGGCGGAGCTTACAAGAACATCATCAAGAAAGTCAGCAGACCCAAGGTCCTCATTTATGGCGCTGGAAATGCTGGACGCCAATTGGCCATGGCCATGCACAACTCGCCCGACATGCAAGTTGTGGGATTCCTTGACGACGATCCAAAACTGCACAAACAAGTCCTTAACGGTCTTACCATCTACAACCCTCGCCAACTCCCCTCGCTTGTGCAACGATTGTCAGTTCAGAAAGTCCTTCTGGCCATTCCATCTGTTGACCGGCACCGCCGTAACGAAATCTTGTCCATGATTCGCGAGGCCAAAGTTGCTGTCCACACCTTGCCGAGTGTCAGCGACCTGGCCCAGGGAAAGGTTTCAATTGCTGACATCACTGATCTGGATATCGACGACCTGCTTGGCCGGGACACAGTAGAACCCGATCCTGTTCTTCTGGCACAGAACATCACTGGCAAAACTGTGCTTGTGACTGGTGCCGGCGGCTCAATTGGAAGCGAAATCTGCAGGCAGGTGATTCGTTTGAAGCCTCATCGCCTGTTGCTGGTGGACTCCAGCGAATACGCCCTATATGCCATCCATTCAGAACTTGAACACGCCTGGCAGACTGCATTGGCTAAACCTCAGCAGCAGGACGGCATGACAGAAGAAGCCCAACCCAGTCCGATCATCCCGTTGTTAGGTTCGGTACAGGACGAAGAACGGATGCGCGAGTTGATGGAAACATGGCGCCCTCCCACGATCTACCATGCTGCCGCCTACAAGCACGTTCCTCTGGTTGAACATAACCCTGCCGAAGGCATCAAGAACAATGTTTTCGGGACACTGACACTGGCCAAGCTTGCTGTTGAATTCAAAGTCAGCGACTTTGTCCTCATCAGTACAGACAAAGCTGTACGGCCAACCAACATCATGGGTGCCAGCAAGCGCCTGGCCGAAATGGTGCTGCAAGCTCTGAGCAACCATCATGGCAGTGCATCAGGAACAAAGTTCACGATGGTCAGGTTTGGAAATGTACTTGGATCCTCTGGCTCGGTTGTTCCAAAGTTCAGGCAACAAATCCGCGATGGCGGACCCGTTACGGTCACCCACCCTGAAGTGACACGTTACTTCATGACCATCCCTGAAGCGGCGCAACTGGTCATCCAGGCAGGCGCCATGTCCAAGGGAGGTGATGTGTTTGTTCTGGACATGGGCTCGCCCGTCAAGATCATTGACCTTGCTCGTCGGCTGATTGAACTCTCAGGGTACAGCGTGCGTGATGAAAACCATCCGGAAGGCGATATCGAAATCGCCATCACTGGCCTGCGACCGGGTGAAAAGCTGTATGAGGAACTTCTGATCGGCAACAATCCGCAGCCTACTTCACACACCCGGATCATGCGCGCACAGGAAGACTTCATCGCGTGGCCATCACTGCAAGAAAAACTGGCTGAAATGAATGCCGCCGTCAAAAGCAACGATGTCGATGCCATCCGTCGGATACTGCAGACACTTGTTTCCGGCTATATCCCGAGCGCCAGCATCGTTGACTGGATCCACCTAGAATCTGCCAGCGAGCAAGAAGTGCAGTAAGAGCTTTGGCAGCTGTGCTGATATATGGCAAACCGCCCCACTTCAGATGTACACAGCGGCCAGGCTACTGAAAGCCAGAAGCAGGGCTAGTGGTATCAACCAGGGATTGCGTCTGTTCAACAACAATTGCAGTGATTAAAAAAACACTGGCACCCATTTGGGTGCCAGTGTTTTTTAACGGCCATGATGAAATCAGGCGTGCTGCTGACCCGTTTCATGGCCAGTATCCTCGTCGTCGTCCTCATCATCGGACTTGCGCTCACCAAGCCACTTCATGATCTTCACATAGAAGATCGGAACAATCGCAACTGCCAGAGTTGTCGATGCAATCATGCCGCTGAACACCGTGATACCAATGGAAATACGGGAAGCGGCACCTGCACCCGTGGCAAGCATCAACGGCACCACACCAAGGATGAAAGCGATCGACGTCATGACGATTGGACGGAAACGAACCTCCGAGGCATGCAGTGCCGACTCCTCCAACGACATCCCTGCCCTTCTCGCCTCAAGCGCCACCTCAACAATCAGGATGGCATTCTTGGCAGAAAGCGCAATCATCAGCACCATGCCGATTTGGACATAGATATTGTTGTCCAATCCGGTCAGCAACAGCGCCAGCACGATTCCTGAAAGTGCGAGCGGCACAGCACTCAATACCGACAATGGCGCAGCCCACGACTCATACTGCCCAGCCAGCACCAAGTAGACCAGGATGATTGACAAGGCAAAAACCAGGATCTGGGTGTTGCCCACGAGCTTTTCCTGGTAGGACATGCCAGTCCATTGATAGCTGATTCCTTCAGGCAAGGTCTGTGCAGCCAGTTCGGAAAGTGCATCGAGCACTTGCCCTGAGCTATATCCTGCTGCTGCAGCCCCAGTCACCGCGGCTGTCGGATAAATGTTGTACTGCGACACGATCGAAGGACCGAACGTTTCTTTTACCTCGATGAATGACCCAAGAGGCACCATGTCGCCACTGCGGCTCTTCACATACAGCCTTTCAATACCGCTCAGGTCGCTCCTGGCCTTGCCTTCAGCCTGAACATAAACCCGATAGGTCTGGCCAAACTTGAAGAACTGGTTGACATACGATGAGCCCAGATATGACCGCAGCACATCGTAGGCATCCCCGATGTTCACACCCAGCGTTTCCGCGCGACTGGTGTTGAAGTTCAATTCGATCTGTGGAACATTGTTGTCAAACGTCGTGAAGGCCAGCATGATCTCCGGCAGCTTGTTCGCCTCCCTGAGAAAGTTGGTTGTGGCTGCCTCCAATTTCTCGAAACTGTTGCTGCCATCGGTCAAAAGCAACTGCAAGCTAAAGCCTCCCGAGTTACCCAGACCAGGAATGGCGGGCGGCAGCACCACCCGGGTGCTCGCGCTCTGGATCTGCGACAAACTCTTGTTCAGGTTCATGTAGATTGAACGCAGATCCTCACCTTTAACTTTGCCCCGCTCCTCCCACGGTTTGAGGATGATATAGATGGCACCGGAACTTGATTGAGGAGAGTTGTTGTCCAGTGCACTGATGCCACCAATAAGGACCGTATCCTGCACGCCAGGAACCTTCATGATGGCTTCACGCACCTCATTCATCACAGCCTGGGTGCGCTCCAGTGACGCTGCCTGTGGCAGTTGTACCGTTGTCAACAGGTAGCCCTGATCCTCGTTCGGGATGAACCCTGTCGGGATCCGTGTCATACCAAAGACCGAGGCTGCGATGATGACCACACCCACCAGAGCAGTCAACGTGCTATGCCTCATGAGTCGAGCCATCAACCGGGCATACCAGTTGCTCATCGCCTCAAACCCTTTGTTGAAGGACCTGTAGAACCATCCTTTTGGCTTTTCTGCCTCCCCTTTCTTCAAGGGCTTGATGAACTCACCCGCCTGCGCTGGGCTCAAGCTGATGGCGCAGATACCTGACAACAGTGCCGTGATCGCAATCACCAAGGCAAACTGGCGATACATCTGCCCGGTAATCCCGGAAATGAAAGATGCTGGCAAAAATACTGCCATCAGCACCAGCGTGATACCGATGATCGGTCCCATCAACTCGCGCATGGCCTCAATGGCTGCCTTCTTGGGTTTCATCCCCGCTTCCACTTTCTTGGCCACGCCTTCGACAACCACAATGGAGTCGTCCACCACAATACCGATGACCACCACAATCGCAAAAAGCGTGAGCAAGTTAATCGAGAAGCCAAGCGCTGCCATACCGGCAAAGGCGCCAATGATCGTGACAGGAATGGTCACCGCGGGCACGAGAGTGATGCGCCAGTTCTGCAGGAACAGCATGATCACCAGCAGCACCAGCAGACCCGCCTCGTAGAGTGTCTTGTAGACCTCGTCGATCGAGGTTTTAACGAACATGGTCGTGTCAAATGGAATACTCCACTCGATGTCTTCAGGAAAGGTTTTTGCAATTTTTTCCATTTCCTCCCGGACAGCCTGGGAGACCGCAAGGGCATTGGCATCGGGCTGCTGGAAAATGGCCACGCCCCCAGCAGGCCTGTCGTTGACCATGAAGAACTGGTTGTAGTTCTGGCTGCCCATTTCGATCCTGGCAACGTCCTTCAGGCGCGTGATTTCGCCTGTGCTGTCGGCTTTAAGGACAATGTTGCCGAATTCCTCAGGGGTATCCATGGCGCTGTTGACATTGAGCGTGAGCTGAAAAGCCTGGCCTTCAGGAACAGGAGGAGCCCCGATCTGTCCCGCACTCAAAAGCACGTTCTGCTTGTTGATGGCAGCCATCACATCGGTCGGCACCAGATTGCGCTCTTTCATCAAGGCCGGATCGAGCCAGACCCGCATGCTGTAATTGCCCACGCCAAAGACGTTGGCTGCAGCCACGCCAGGAATCCTTGCCAAACGCTGTTGTAGCTGAAGGTTGGCAAAGTTGCTCAGGAATAATGCGTCACGGGTGTTGTCCTTGGATGTCACTGTCACGAACATCAGGATGGCCGTGGATTGCGTCTTGGTCGTGACGCCGAGTTGCTGAACCGCATCCGGCAGGGTTGGCAATGCAATGGCAACGCGGTTCTGGACGTTGACCTGGGCCATGTCAGGATCTGTGCCTACCTCGAAGGTCACAGTCAAGGTATAGGTACCTGCATCGGTGGAATAAGACTGCATGTAGAGCATGCCATCGACACCGTTGACCTGTGTCTCAATATTGCTGCCCACAAGTTGCTGGATCAGCTTGGCACTTGCACCAGGCCAACTGGTCGTGACCTGGATGGTGGGCGGCGTCATCTGCGGGTACTGTGCCACAGGAAGACCAAAAATCGAGACCGCACCGATCAGGACAATGATGATCCCGATCACATTGCTCAGGATCGGGCGTTCGATGAACAGTTTGGAAAGCATGGTTCAGTTCCCATCATCAGGGCCGGCAAGCGGCCCGTGTTAACCCTGACCCGGCAGTTTTGCGGGTTCGATTCTGCCTTGCTGGGGCTCAACCGTCTGGCCATCACTCAAAGTGACAAACCCATTGACGATGACCTTGTCGCTATCGCCCAAGCCGTCAAGAACCTCCACCAATGAGCCGTAGCGCTGACCAAGCTTGATATTGCGTCGCTGGACCTTATTCTCAGACCCGAGCAAAAAAACATACGGACCCTGCTGATCCCTCTGGACCACCTCATAAGGCACCAGCAAGGATTCCCTGGCCGGCCCGTAGTTGATCAGCACCTTGGCATAAAGACCGGGCAGCAAATGCCTGCTTTCGTTATCGAACCTGGCCCTGAGCTGCAAAGTACCGGTCTTGACATCAATATTGCTGGCAACGTAGTCAAGCACTCCCTTGTGCGGGAATCCATCCTCGCCCTGAAGCTGAGCATAGACTGGCAGCTTGCCAATCATGTCGCTGACTCTCTGAGCGCTGTCCTTGTTGGCGCGCAGGTAGTTCAGTACCTCCATCTCGTTCATGGAGAAGTACAGGTAGATGGGCTGCAACTGGCGGATTTCGGCAAGCTCAATTCCCTGAGGGTTGCTGCCCAGGTAGTTGCCCACATCGATCAGGTGGCGGCTGACCCGACCGTCAAATGGTGCACGGATCTCGGTATAGCCGAGATTGATCTTGGCCAGTTCGAGCTGCGCCTGGGCCTGTTGCAGCTTGGATCGCGCCTGGTCGACCGCAGCCTGGGACGTTGCTTTTTGCCCAAGCAGCGTCATCTGTCGGTTGTATTCGATCTGCGCTTCATCGAACACGGCCTGGTGCAGGGCAACCTGCTCCTTGTACTGGTCTTGCTCGATCACAAACAGCAGATCCCCTTTCTTGACATCAGAACCATCCTTATACAGGATGTTGGTCAGATACCCGGGAACACGCGCGACCAACTTGACCGCATTCATGGCCTGTGCAGTCGCATCAAAAGTCGCGTAGTCCTGCACCGTCTGTCGCACCGGGGTGGCCCATGTCGCCTTCGCTGGCGGCACTTCCATCTTGGCCGACTTTTCGCAGCCTACCAGCGCCAGCGTTGCCAAAGCCAGACTCAATGCCTTGAACCAACGCGAGCCAGTGCTTTGACTGTGCCATGTCAGACCTGCCAACTTGCCAATACTCGCCATCATTGTGTCACTCCCAGGACCTGGACAAGGCGTGGCGTCTCAGGTTGCTTTAACGCCTGCCCCCAATCGGTTCGCTCTTCCATTTCTGCAATCAGCTCATTGGGCAGTTTCGGGACTTTCATGGAACCATCCCATCCACCACCAAGTGCCTTGAAGGCCTGGACATAGCCAAGCAAGGTATCTGTCCTTGACTGCGTGTAATCGCTTTGCACACTCAGCAAAGCCTGCTGAGCCACGATCACATTGCTGTAGTCTGACTGTCCCGACTCATAAAGATCGACGGCCAGCTTGGCTGCCTGCCTGGCTGAAGACAAGGCCTTGCGCAGACTCTCGGTGCGGCTGCGCGAAGTGGCAATGGTCGAGAGCGCATCTTCGACCTCAGCCTGAGCCTGGAGCACTGTGTTCTGGTAGTTCAGTACTGCCTGCTGGAATGCTGCATCCTGAACCCGTACCTGATCGACAATGGCTCCGCGGTAAAAGATTGGCAAGGTAAAGCCAGCACCACCGCTTGTATTGCTGCCTTCAAACTTGAACGTATTGCCTCCCTCGTAGCTGACCGAAGCGTTCAGGTAACTGAACATGCCATCAAGAGAAAACGATGGGTAGAGCTGTGCTTTCTTGACACCAATGAGCGCTGATTGAGATGCTGCCTGGTATTCAGCAGCAAGCACATCAGGCCGTCGCCGCAGCAAATCCTTGGGGATACCAACCTGCAGTGTCTTGGGTTCCTTCATGAACTGCTTGTTTGCAGCGGCATTGCCAAATTGCTGTTCATAGAAACCGGGCGGCTGACCCAGCAGGATGCTGAGCGCATTCTGCAGCTTTTGCTGCTGTCCCACCAGCTTGGGCAGTTCGGCCATGGTCTGCTGGTAGCGGGTTTGCGCCTGGCTTAACGCCAGAAGCGAAGTCGAACCGGCCTGGTACCTGGCCTGGGCGATACGCAGACTCTCACCCTGCAAGGCAAGGTTCTGCTTGGCAACGTCGATCAGGGCCTCAATATTGCGCAGGTTGATGTAGGTGCTGGCCACGTTGGCTGCCAAGGAAACATCTGCCGCATAGTAGGATGCTACGGCCGCGTTGTAACTTGCCAGACTGCTTTCTATACCGCGGCGGATCTTACCCCAGAAATCCAGCTCCCAGGTCACGGGAACCCCGATCTGGCGCAATGTCGCACTGTCTGATGAAGTCGCCTGACCTGCTGCGGTAACACTCGGTAACAGACCAGCATCACTGATGCCAAGCTGGGATCTTGCCTGATAGATCCTCAATGCCGCTGTCTGCAAATCCAGGTTCTGCTGTGCTGCCATTTGCAGCAGTTTCGTCAGCGCTGGATCATCAAATGCCTGCCACCAGGTTACCGGGTTGATCTGTTCTTGACGAACCAGGCTCACAGCTTCGGCAAACTGTGTCTTGTTCCGTTCCTGCCAACCGTCTTCGAGCTTTGTCGATGGCGTTACAAAGTCCGGACCAACCATCATGCAGCCACCCAACCAAGTGCACAATACAGTTGCACCCAAGTAACGCCAAGTTGGCATCCGGTCGATGGGCTGCTTCATGGATCCTCCTGTATGCTTGCCGGCACTCGACCAAGCGGGTTAAAGTCTTTCTGAGATCTAGGAATGTGTCATCCGTTGCAGACAGATAATATCGGATAAAACCTCTACTGCGCGATACATGTTGCACAGCAAAAGCTCCTGAAACCACGCCAATCAGGTGCGCTTAGTCGCTCACCCTTCGACAATGCTGCCATGCCGCTTCGACCAGGTTGTCAGTCGCCTCTGGTGTACGGAAAGCGGAGTGCGCAGACAGCGTGACATTGTCAAGGCGGGTCAGTGGATGCCCCGCTGGTAGCGGCTCCACGGTGAACACATCCAGTCCTGCATGCGCAATCTTGCCACTTTCAAGCGCTTGCACCATGGCTTCTTCGTCAATCAAAGCTCCTCGAGCCGTGTTGATAAGTATCACACCATCACGCATTTGCTGAATGCGATTTCTGTCAATGATGCCTCGTGTCTCATCGTTGAGCAGCAGATGCAGCGAAACCACATGGCTTTGCTCCAGCACCTCGTCCAATGAAAGGAATTCCACACCTGGATGACTCTTTGGTGTCCGGTTCCAGGCGATGACCCGCATCCCGGCACCCAGACCGAGCCTGGCCATTTCAGCCCCGATTCCACCAAAGCCGACAATACCCAAGGTCTTGCCAAGCAACTGAATCCCATCAGTGCGCAGCCAATGTCCATCACGAATGCCACGGTCCATACGTGCAAAACCCTTGGCCGCAGACCACATGAGACCAAATGCGCACTCAGCCACAGACGTATCCCCATAGCCTTTGATGATGTGGACCTGGATGCCGATCTGCGCCAGTTCCTCCGGATCCATGTAGGAGCGCGCCCCTGTCCCCATGAAAACTACATGCCTCAGGTTCGGACATTGGCTGGCAATGTCCGTTGGCAACGACGTGTGGTCGATCCAGACGATATCGGCATCATCGACAACAGAAGGAATATCTTCGGGCCTGATATCGGGATCCTGGTTCACCCTGATAGGGACGTCATGCTCCTTCCTCAAGCGCATGGTTGCTTCTGCCAAGGCAGCACTGGCATCGATAAATACAGCCTTCATCATGGCTATCCATCCTCCTCGTTGGGCGCATCATCAACGATTCCGTGCAGAACCGTCAAGCCCAGGAAAACATTGATTTCCTACAATGCAACATCAAGAAGTCCCGTTGAAATCATCGCAGGCGGATTTTTCGCTGATGCCACGCTCCACAGGCATACAGGGCTTTAACAGCTTGAACAGTATCTGCGCAAAACTATGCTAAACTATCCATTATGGAGAGATTGGTTAGCATCGGGGTCGCGGCGTCAGCGCTGGGCGTGTCGATCACAACCCTGCGCC
>Ga0182743_1002172_pt1 | contig 17706 bp, 12 predicted proteins | sample eDN3rd30CKraftOP_FD_128522 | JGI IMG/M metagenome (GOLD analysis project Ga0182743, IMG submission 128522) | Enriched Organic Plus compost microbial communities from Emeryville, California, USA - eDNA 3rd pass 30_C Kraft OP (version 2) (version 2) ... | reverse complement strand
CCAACGCCGGCCCCAGGGACCAGAAACGCGCCGGCGCCGTCAGCCATTGCGCAAACTCGCCGCTGCGAAATCCACCGTTGGCACTTAACGTCAGATCGGGAAACCACGCCGACTGCGCCACGCCGATCTGGGCATTCGCTGCCGCCGTCAAACGTTCAGCCGACGCGACGTCCGGGCGACGCTCCAGCAATTGCGATGGCAATCCGACGGGAATCTGCGGAATCACCTGCGCGAAAGGTTGCTCCGGCAGCGTAAAGCGCGAGGGCGCCAAGCCGATCAGCACGGCGATCGCATGCTCATACTGACCACGCTGCCATTCCAGATCCACCAACTGGGCGCGCGTGCCCTCCAATTGGGCCAACGCCACGGTCACATCCGATTTACCGACCACGCCGGCGTCATAGAGGTTTTGCGTCAATTTCAACGAGCGCTCATAGGCGGCTACCGTCGACTCCAGCAATCGCTTTTGCTCATCCAGCACGCGCAATTGAAAATAGTTTTGCGCGAGTGACGACTGCGTACTCAACCGGGTATTCGCCAAATCCGCAAAACTCGCTTGGGCCTCAGCACGGCTGGCCTCGACCTGGCGACGCACTCGTCCCCAAATGTCTACCTCCCAACTGACCGATGCACTCAGGTCGTAGTCATTGCCAGTGCTGCTGGTGGAGCCGCTGCCCGATCCCGATCGTGTCGCGCCGGCACTCGTCCCAACAGTAGGGAAAAAACTGGCGCGCGCGCCTCGTACCAGAGCCTGTGCCTGCCTGTAGTTGGCCTCGGCTTGCACAATGGTTTGATTCGACGCGTTCAACTGGTCCATCAGACCATTCAGGGTGGTGTCGCCATATATCTGCCACCATGCGCCACGCTCAACCGTATCCCTTGGTTTCGCAGGAGTCCAGCCGTCAGTCTGGACGGCGTCATTGGGGGATTGAGCCTGAGCGTCATTGCCCTGCATCCCAGAGCTGGATGGTACAGACGCCTGACCCTGAGCTTGCCTATACCCTTCGCCCACATCGATCTCGGGACGCTGATAATCCGGCCCCACCGCGCACGCGGCCAACAGGGCGCAACACGTCATGGCCGCCGTCAAACGCGGCATGCGTACATCGGCCATTCGGCCAAGCCGAAGCGATAAAGAAGAAAACGATGCGCGACTCATTGGCGTTCTACATCAGGTTGCGGGCCTATCGTGCGACGTGCAGTACGGCGGCGAGCCCATAAACGGAAGCGGTCCAGATAAAGATAGACCACAGGCGTGGTGTATAGCGTCAAAATCTGGCTGAGGATCAGACCGCCTACGATCGTCACCCCCAGAGGCTGGCGCATCTCTACTCCTGCCCCGGTGGCCAGCAACAACGGCAGCGCCCCGAAAATTGCCGCCATCGTGGTCATCATAATGGGTCGGAACCGCGTCAGGCAGGCCTCGAAAATCGCATCGCGCGGCGACAGATTCAACCGGCGCTCCGCATCCAGGGCGAAATCCACCATCATGATGGCGTTCTTTTTGACAATGCCGATCAGCAAAAACACCCCTATCAAGGCGATGACGGTGAACTCGCTGCCCACCAGCATCAGCGCCAACAGCGCACCGATACCGGCAGACGGAAGCGTCGACAGAATGGTCAAGGGATGCACAAAGCTCTCGTACAAAATCCCGAGCACGATATACATCGTGACCAGCGCAGCCAGAATCAGCCACGGCTGCTGGCTCTGCAAGGCCTGCTGCGCGGCCGCCGTGCCGAGAAAACCTGCCTGGATCTGATCCGAAGGCAGCCCAATGCGTGCGACTGCAGCATCGATCGCGCGTATCGCCTGGTCTTGGGACACGCCAGGAGCGAGATTGAAAGAGATCTCGTCAGCAGCAAACAAGCCATTATGCTGCACACTCAACGGCGCATTGCCCATTTCAAATCGCGCAAAAGCCGCCAACGGCACACGAGACCCGTCGCTCGTAATGACATGCACCTGCTTGAGCGATTCGGCATCCTGGGCAAAGCGCTGATCCACCCCCAGCACAACGCGATACTGGTTCAACGGCCCATACATTACCGAAACTTGGCGTTGGCTGAACGAGTTGTTCAGCACCGCCGAAATATCGGACATGCTGATGCCCAGCCGCGTTGCCGCCTCGCGGTCAATGATCAAATTGACCTGACGGCCTTTGTCTTCAACGCTGGAATCCACATCCGTCAGCTCCGGCAACGCGGCCATGGCCTGCCTGACCTTGGGTGTCCACGTGCGCAGCAGCGACAGCTCTCCGGCCAACAGCGTGTAGTCGTACGAACCGCTACCCTGCCCGCCGCCCACAAAGATATCCTGCTGCGGAATCAAGAAGACGCGTGCGCCGGCAGTACTCTGCAATTGCCCTCTCAGGCGGTTCACCACATCGACCGCACTGGCTCGCCGTTCGTCCTGCGGCTTGAGCTGGATCATCATAAAGCTGCTGTTACTGCCGCCACGGCCGCCCGCATGAACCGTAATACTCGCCACCGCTGGGTCGGCCATGATGACTTTGCGGAAGTACTCGAGCTTGGGGACCATGGCTTGAAACGACGTGCCCTGATCCACGCGAAAAATCCCTATCAATTGCCCGGTATCCTGCTGCGGAAAAAATCCCTTTGGCACAGCAGCATACAGGTACACGTTCAGACCGATAGTCACCGCCAGCAGCACCAGCATCAAACGCCCATGCGTCAACGCCCACGACAACGAACGACGATAGCCGCGCAGCAAGGCCTCAAAGAATGACTCGAGCATCCGTGACATTCGGCCAGGGGCCCGCTGTTCCAGGGTCTGCTGACGCAACAGCCGGGCGCACATCATGGGGGTCAATGTCAACGACACGACCATCGACACCATGACAGAAGCCGACAAAGTCACGGCGAACTCGCGAAACAACCTGCCGACCACGCCGCCCATCAACAGGATCGGGATGAACACAGCCACCAGCGACAGGCTCATCGACAACACCGTGAAGCCGACCTCACGCGATCCCCGCAAGGCTGCCCGCAATGGCGACGCCCCACGCTCGATATGCCGCATGATGTTTTCAAGCACCACGATGGCATCGTCCACCACAAAGCCGGTGGCCACGATCAACGCCATCAGCGAAATCGTATTCAACGTAAAGCCGCACCAATACATGATGCAGAAGGTGCCAATCAACGAGACTGGCACTGCCACGCTGGGGATCAGGGCAGCACGCCAATGCCGCAAGAACAGCAGCACCACCAGCATCACCAGACCGACCGCGACCACCAGCGTAAGTTCAGCCTCGTGCAATGAGGCGCGGATACTCGGTGTGCGATCTTGTGCAACGGTCAGATCGACATCACCCGGCAACAGCGCCGAGAGCTGCGGTAATTGCGCACGCACAGCCTCTACCGTCTCGATGATGTTGGCGTCGGCCTGGCGCCGCATGATGATCAGAATGGCATTACGATCGTTGTAATAGCCCGTCTGAAACAGGTCTTCGACCGAGTCCTCGACGGTCGCCACGTCCGATAGTCGGATAGCGGATCCGTCGCGCCACGCCACAATCAAGGGCCGATACTGTTCGGCTCGATCGAGTTGATCGCTGGCCATGATTTGCCAGTGATACTCGTCGCTTTCGATCATGCCTTTGGGTTTGTTGGCGTTGGCTTCGCTCAAGGCCGTGCGCACCTCGTCCAGCGACACGCCACGACTGGATAATGCACCGGGAATCAAATTGACGCGCACTGCGGGCAAGGAACTGCCGCCTACCGTAACCTCACCGATACCATTTACCTGAGCAAGTTTTTGCGCCACGATCGTCGAGGCCAGGTCATACAGTTTGCCCTGGCTCAATGTGCCCGACGTCATGGCCAGCACCATGATGGGCGCCGACGAGGGATTGACCTTGTGATAGGTGGGGTTGCTGCGCATCCCCGTGGGCAGAAGCGATCGCGCCGCATTGATGGCCGCCTGTACATCACGGGCGGCACCGTTGATATCACGGCTCAGGTCGAATTGCAGCGTGATGCGCGTGGACCCCTGCGAATTACGCGAAGTCATTTCGGTAATGCCGGCAATGCTGCCGAGAGAACGCTCCAATGGTGTCGCCACACTGGAGGCCATCGTCTCCGGACTCGCGCCGGGCAAGCTGGCCGACACGGAAATGATCGGCAAGTCGACTTGAGGCAGCGGCGCGACAGGCAGCAAGCGAAACGCCAGCACGCCTGCCAACACCATCCCCAGGCACAACAGTACGGTGGCAACCGGACGAACGATGAACGGCGCCGACAGGATCATGGCTGCTCCGCCGCGACACGCGCACGGCCTCGGCCTCGTCGCGCCAGACGGTCAAACATCAAATAAATCACCGGCGTCGTGTAGAGCGTCAGGATTTGGCTCAACAAGAGTCCACCGACCATGACCAGGCCCAGAGGCTGGCGTAACTCGGCCCCCGTACCGGTAGATAGCATCAGCGGCAATGCGCCAAACAATGCCGCCAGCGTCGTCATCAGGATCGGACGGAAACGCAGCAAGGCCGCCTCGTGTATGGCGGCTCTAGGCGCGAGCCCGCGCTTGCGCTCGGCCTCCAGCGCAAAGTCGATCATCATGATCGCGTTTTTCTTGACGATGCCGATCAACAGAATAATGCCGATGATCCCGATCATATCGAGCTGCGTACCGCTGATCATCAAGGCCAGCAAAGCCCCCACCGCCGCCGAAGGCAAGGTCGACAGAATCGTGATCGGGTGGATATAGCTCTCGTACAGCACCCCCAGCACGATATACATCGTGACAATCGCAGCCAGGATCAACCATAGCGTGCTCGACAACGAATTCTGGAATGCCAGCGCGGCCCCTTGAAAACGCGTCTCGATGCCTGCCGGCATGCCGATTTCCGCCTCTGCTGCCGTAATCGCCTCGACCGCACCCGATAGCGATGCGCCCGGCGCCAGATTGAACGACAGCGTCGTCATCGGGAATTGATCCAGCCGGCTGATCGCCAGCATGGTGTGCCCCTCTGAAATGTGCGCCACCGTTGACAGAGGAACTTGGGTGCCCGACTCGGATGTCAGGTACACCTGGTTCAATGATTCAGGCGATTTGCTGAATTGCGGCAAGACCTCCAGCACCACGCGATACTGATTGGACTGCGTAAAGATAGTCGAAATCAGCCGCTGGCCAAAGGCGTTGTACAGCGCCTCGTCGATTGCTGAGGTCGTAATGCCCAGACGTGCCGCCGCATCGCGGTCTATATCGACCCAGGTCTGCAAACCGTCGTTTTGCAGATCGTGGGTCACGTCCGTCACTTCCGGCAGCGCAGACAAACGTTCGACCAATTTGGGGGCCCACTCGGCCAACACGTCAATGTCCGGATTGGACAGCGTCATCTGATATTGCGTGCGGCTGACGCGATCCTCGATAGTCAGATCCTGCACCGGCTGCATATATACCGTCAGCGGCGGCTGCGTCGCCGTGGCGGCCTGGATTGTTGGCGCAGCCTCTGAAGCATCGGAGCCGGACGCGGTCGTTCCCGGCGATCCAAAATGGTCTTCCAAGGCGTCCTGCAATCGCTGGCTGATAGTCGCCAGATCGGCATCGCGGTCTTTGTTTGGTTTCAGCGCGATTTGTATGCGGCCGCTGTTCAGCGTAGCGTTAGTGCCGTCTACGCCGATGAACGACGACACGGACTCGACGTCCGGATCCTGCAGGATGATTTGTGCGGCCTCTTGCTGGCGTTTGGACATCGCCGTAAACGATATCGAGGCTGGCGCCTGAGTGATCGCCTGAATCATGCCGCTGTCTTGCTGCGGAAAGAAACCCTTGGGGATCGCGATATACAGCAGCACGGTGAGCGCGAATGTCACCAACGCCACCAGCAGTGTCAGCGGTTGATGGCGCAGCACCCACTGCAACGTACGGTCATAGCCGGCGATGCATCTATCGATAAACGCGCCCGTTGTCCGATGAAAACGTCCGTAGCGATGCTCCGATTCCGGACGCAACAGCCGTGCACACATCATCGGCGTCAACGTCAGCGACACCACCAGTGAAATCAGGATCGCCACCGCCAAGGTAATGGCGAATTCTCGAAACAACCTGCCCACGACCTCGGTCATGAACAACAGGGGAATCAGTACGGCGATCAACGAAAAGGTCAACGACACCAGGGTAAAGCCGATCTGCGCGGCGCCTTTTAACGCGGCTTGCATCGGCGTTTCGCCTTCCTCCAGGTGTCGGGCGATGTTTTCGATCATGACGATGGCGTCGTCCACCACGAACCCGGTGGCAATCGTCAACGCCATCAGCGTCAGGTTGTTGATACTGAAACCCGCCAGGTACATGATGCCAAAGGTGCCCACCAACGACAGCGGCACCACCACGCTCGGGATCACCGTGGCAGTCAAGCTCCGTAAAAAGACAAAGGTCACCATCACGACCAGAGCCACGGCCAGCAACAATTCGAACTGCACGTCCGCCACGGACTCACGGATCGTCTGGGTTCGATCGGAAACCACAGAGAGGTCCAGCGTAGCAGGCATGGATGCCTGCAACTGCGGCATCATGGCGCGAATCTGGTCCACCACGTCAATGACATTGGCGCCGGGTTGCCGCTGCACATTCAACAGAATCGCCGGCTGGCCACCCGCCCAAGCCGCCTGGCGAACGTCCTCGGCACCTAACACGGCGGTCGCGATATCGGACAGGCGCACCGGCGCATTATTGCGATAGGCAATGATCAGATCGTTGTATTCAGTGGGAGACTTCAACTGGTCATTGGCATCGATCGTCGTCGAACGCTCAGGCCCGTCCAGATTGCCCTTAGGCTGATTGACGTTGGCGCCCACCACTGCCGTGCGCAAATCCCCCAATGACATGCCGGTCGAGGCCAACGCAACGGGATTGACCTGAATGCGCACGGCAGGCCGCTGGCCGCCGGCCACGCTGACCAGCCCCACCCCCGGCACCTGCGAGAGCTTTTGCGCCATCCGCGTATCGACCAGATCGCGCACCTGCGGCAGCGGCATGGTCGGAGAGCTGATGGCCAAGGTCATGACCGGCGCGTCAGCCGGATTGACCTTGTTATAGATGGGCGGCACAGGCAGATCGCTGGGCAGCAGATTTGACGCGGCATTGATGGCCGCCTGCACTTCCTGCTCGGCCACATCCAGAGCCAGGTCCAGGCTGAATTGCAGCGTAATCACCGATGCACCGCCCGAACTGGTCGACGACATCTGATTCAGACCCGGCATCTGGCCAAATTGGCGCTCCAGAGGCGAGGTCACCAACGAGGTCATCACGTCCGGACTCGCCCCCGGATACAGGGTCACCACCTGAATCGTGGGATAGTCGACCTCTGGCAGCGCCGACACCGGCAGCAAGCGGTAGGAAATAAAGCCGGCGATCAGAATTGCCACCATCGACAAGGTGGTGGCGACCGGCCTCAGAATAAACAGGCGAGAGAGACTCACGGCGTCTTCGTTGCAGATTGACCTTGAGCGGGACGCCCTGACGGCCCTGTGCCCATGGCCTCGCCAGGGGTCGCGGGAATGGTCGCGTTGCCCGTCACGATGCTTACCTTCGCTCCTGTGCGCAATCGATCCGTGCCCTCAATGACGACGCGATCCCCAGGCACCAGGCCTTGATTGACCGCCACACGGTCACCGTTGATGGGCCCCAACTGTACTTGCCGGACCTCGACGGTATTGTCATCACGCATCAGGAATACAAAAGGCCCTGCCGACCCCTGCTGCACAGCCGCGGTGGGGATCACTGTCGCATCGTCGCGCGTTTGTACCAACAACCGCACATTGACGAACTGATTGGGAAATAACAGATCGTCTTTGTTGTCAAAACGCGCCTTGAGCTTGACGGTACCCGTGGTGATGTCAATCTGGTTGTCTACGGTTTCCAGTTGCCCTGTGGCAATCACGTTTTCATCGGCACGATCGTAGGCTTGTACCTGCAAAGTGTGGCCCTGCCGAACCTGAGCCAACACCTCTGGCAATTGCGTTTCAGGCAAAGAAAACACGACCGCGATGGGCTCAGTTTGCGTGATCACGACCAGCCCGTCGGTGTCGCCGGTCGAGACCAGATTGCCCGGATCGACTTTTCGCAGGCCTAAACGGCCATTGATCGGTGCGGTGATGCGGGTATAGCTCAACTGCAGTTGAGCATCGTCGACAGCAGCCTGATCGACCTTCTGCGTACCCTCGTATTGACGGACCAATGCCGCCTGCGTATCGAGCTGCTGACGCGCGATGGAGTCTTGCTTGAACAGCGTCTGATAACGCTGCAAGTCGCGCCGTGCATTCGCTAATAACGCCTGGTTCTGTTGTTGTTGGCCTTGGGCCTGCGCCAGTGCCACCTCGTAGGGGCGTGGATCGATCTGCGCCAGCAGATCCCCCGCCTTGACGCGTTGGCCCTCATTGAAATTTACCCGGATCAATTCTCCGTCGACGCGGCTGCGTACAGTCACCGTGTTGTACGCGGTCACGGTGCCAAGTGCGCGCAGTACGATATCGATGGTCTGCGTCGACGCTGCCGCGACACGCACCGGCGTGTCCGGCATCGCGCCCGCTCCCATGCCGCGCATCCCGCCGCCCGCGCCACGTCCACCGCCATTGGCCCGTTGCGCAGCCTGCGTGGACGCCTTCTGCTCGGCAGGCTTGTTAAAAACCCACCATGCGACTATAGCGGCGACTGCCAGCAGGATGATGACAACCCACAGGGTCTTGCGGCGAGGCGTGGCAGATCGGCTTTCAGGCATAGGAGGTCAAGCACAGACGAACGTCGGGAGCCGATATTGTCCCCTAAGTCCGTGGAATTACCATGTCCTCAAAACCGAACTGAAATACGCCGCAACAGATATCAGGCCTATATGGAAAGCTAGGCGCTGCAAAGCGACATCTGAAACTCGATATCTTTTGCCACTTGCTGGGGTTTGGCATCGCCGTCCTGGGACGAGAAGCGGATCCAGATCATGTACTTGTTAGCACTGATTTCCGGAAAAACACCGCGAGCAGGGTCCACCCAGACGCGTAACAGTTGGAATAGTTTTCCCGCCAGCATTTGCTGATAGCCGCCCTGCTCAGCCACGATATCGGTGCGGCGACCCGACTCTCGCAACAAACGCAGCGCCATGGCGACCGCATCGTATAAAGGCCGCAGCGGGGCGATCCAGGCCTGCAAATCGGCGGCACGGTCGGCCTCGGATTTGTGTTGCCACGCATGATAGGACGGCATATCGACCTGGGTGGCGCCGCCAGGGACGGCCAGGCGACCGCGCAGGCTGATCAACCATTCGTTTTCGCGCAAGGGCTGGCCGGCACGGCCTTGGCCCGCCAGCGCACTGACGGTACGCTCCATGTCGCCCAGCATGGCCTCCAGGGCATCCTGCGCGACGCCTGGGTGATCGCGCAACGCGACCAGCGCCATGCGTTGGCGCTCGAGGTCCTGGAGCACGGAGGTCTTGACGTCGGCCCGTTCGGTGGCATCCAGGATGTCGAACAAGGTCGAGACAGCAATCTGGTGGTGATGAGGGTCGCCTTCGCCGGCGAAAAAGAAAAGCCTATCGAATAGATATTCCAGCCGAAGGTAGGCTCGGATGCGTTCGTTAAATGGATATTCGAAAAGAATCACGCTTGCTACAGGCCTGTCGGTGATCGGCCCATGGGCCGGATTATTCAGGGAAGCCGTCCACACCACTACGGTGCGGCCGGCGCGATGCCGCCGCCATGTGGCACCAGCGGTCGTGCAGAGCCTTTGCCCGCGCGCGCAACTGCTCGGCAGTGGTCGCATCATCGTTCACGATGACATCATCCGCTGCCGCCAGCCGGGTAGCCCGCGCGGCCTGTGCCGCCATGATACGCCGGATAGCTTCTGGCGTCAGCCCGCTGCGTGCCTGCACCCGGGCGACCTGGGTTTCCGGATCGCAATCGACGACGCAGATGCGGTCAACCCGGTCACGCCAACGCCCCGACTCCACCAATAATGGCACGACGTACACGAGGTACACGCCCTGGGCTTGCGCCGCGGCACGCTCGGTATGCAGTCCAATGAGCGGATGCAATATGCCTTCCAGGCGCGCACGAGCCTGCGGTTCACGAAATACCAGGTCCCGCATCCAGCCGCGATTCAACGACCCATCAGCGTTCGCTGCCTCGACCCCGAACGCCGCGATGATGCCGGGCATCGCCTCTCCACCCGGCGCGGTCAGGGCATGGGCGATGGCATCGGTATCGACCAACGCTGCGCCCCATTCGGCCAACATATCCGCCACTCGCGTCTTGCCGGAGCCAATCCCGCCGGTCAAGCCGATTTTGTACATACTAAGTCATCCAGAGAGTATTGCTCACTACCAGGCCCCGATAGGCGACAGGCCGGCATGCTCGAGAACAGCATACGCTGCAGATATGTCCGGCAGCAACGCCCACGCCCTCAGCGCGAGATGACGTGGCACGCCCTGCTCAGAACCACGCAGAACGCCCTGCCACCGCAAACAACGCCACAACCCCTGCCAGCGCCAGGTAGGGACCGAAAGGCAATGCCTGGCCTCGCTGCGCGTGGCCCGTGAGGCGCAGACAGCCGGCGGCTAGCACCCCGGTCAGCGACGCTACCAACAATAACGAGGGAAGCGCCGCCAAGCCGAACCATGCCCCCAATGCCGCCAGCAGCTTGAAGTCGCCATAGCCCATGCCTTCGCGACCCGTCAGCAGACGAAACATATGAAACAGCAGCCACAAGAAGACATAGCCCACAGCCGCCCCCAACACCGCCAGTGGCAGAGGCGCCAACGCGCCATTGAGATTGATCAACAACCCGGCCCATACCAGAGGCAAGGTGATCGCGTCGGGCAGCAGGCTGGTCTGCAAATCGATCCACGAGAGCACCACCAGCGCCGCACACAGCGCCATGGCACACAGGGCAATCGGCGTGGGCCCGAAACGCCATGCACACAAACCGAACAGCAACGCGGTCAGGATCTCGGTTAACGGATAGCGCCAGCCGATTTTGCGACGGCAGGATTGGCAGCGGCCCTGCGCGAGGGCCCAACCCAGAAGCGGCAAGCGGCGCCAACCGCGTACTGGCGCCGCGCAGAACGGGCAGTGCCAGCCTGGCCGCCACAAGTCATAGGGAGAACGCCCAGGCACCACATCGGAGACATCAGAGAGACTGTCCTGCTGCCCTTGTTGGGACTCCTGGACCTGCTGCAGCCAGTCGCGTTCCATCATCCGCGGCAAGCGATGGCCGACGACAGTCAGCCAACTGCCAACCAACAGGCCCAACACGGCAGCCAGCGCGACAGCCCAGGCAGGATCGATAGCAAAGGTGTGCCACATAGCAATCAGAACACGGCCGCGAGGGCTCACCAGGAAAGGCGCCATTATTCCGGCATGCGGGAAATTGTTCAAACGGGGCGTGACCATTCAGCCACGCGCCATCGATCATCCAGCCGTATCGGAGGCGCACATAAATGCGTAGAATTCGGGACATACTCACTATTCATGCTGCATCTGCCATGTCCGATTCCGCGCCTGTTCCGTTTCGCCGAAATTCCCTGATTCTGATCGCGACCGTCCTGGCGGGGGCCACGATGGCTGCTGGCTGCGCGCAGCAACGCTCAGAGGGATACTACAACCCGCCCCGAGAGAGCACTGTCACAGATGCACAATACCAAGGGCAGGGGGCCGGCTACCTCCCTCTGGTTCAAGCCCCCTCGCAATTGCAGATCGAGCTGAAAGCCCCGCCCCCGGGGCAGCCTCGCAAGCCCGCTCCGACCGCGGAGCAAGCGGCTCAACAAGCCGCCGTCGTCGACGCTCAGGCAGAAGCCGCCGCCACCGCCGCGGGCAGCACCTCGGCAGCAGCGCATGCGCTCGTGCCTCAGGCTCAGACCTATATGGGCACGCTGCCGTGCATGTCCCCATCGGCGCAATGCGCCGCCCAACGCGTCACGCTGACCTTGGCCCCCAATGGCCGTTGGCGCAGCCGTTCGGCCTATCTGGATAACGCGGGCAACCAAGCCGCTCCCTCGACCGAACAAGGCTGCTGGGATGTGACCTCCGAGCGGCCTCCTAGAGTGTTCCTGGCTGATGCTTCCGGTAATCAACGCGTGGAATTCGTCGTCGCGGCCAATAACGTGCTGCGTGTCAGATCGGTATTGGGCGTCACCCCCAACCTGAACTACAGCTTGACGCGCCAGCCCGACCTGGACCCCATCGACGAATTGTCGCAACAGGCCGCGCCCAAGTGTCCCTGATATTCCGTCATCAGGACCTGACGGCAGGGATATCCCTAGACCTGCTGTCTCATAGCAACACCCGATAGCGCAACGGCGGGCAACCAGCTACACTCGCCGCGCACCCTCTCCCTGTGTCGCTGGCATAGTGTGACAGGAGGGCGCGGCATGCGATGCCTGCCCCTTCGGCATCGAGTTATCGGCTGCCGACTCCTTCATGCATTCCATCTTCGTCAGCGCTGCTCGCGTCATGCGCCTCGTGGTGCCATGGCTGGCCGGGTTTGCGGTCTTTTCCCAGGCGTATGCCGCCCCCGAACTCATCTCGCCCGCCCCGCCCTCGTTGAGCGAATGTCACGGCGTTAAAGACCTGACATTTGTCGCTCATCTGGACGACGACTTGCTATTCATGAACCCGGATATTGCGTCGAACATTCAGGCGGGAGCCTGTGTGCAGGTGGTATATCTGACCGCAAGCGATGCCGGGGAAGGCGAAGGCTATATGCTGGGCCGCGAGCGCGGCGTGCGCGCCGCCTATGCCTACATGGCCAAGCAGCCTGACCTATGGAAAGAAGACACGGTGCAAGTCGGCACCTACCATATTGCGCGCTTTACCCTGCAAGGCAACCCGCATGTGCAGCTGTGGCACATGCGCCTGAAAGACCCCTGGCTGGGCAACGGCTGGGGCAGCCTGACGCCGTTAAGCCGTATGGAGTCCGTCGCCAACATGACTGCGGACACGCTGGGCCCCTATCACGACGTCTATACGCGCGATGAACTGGTGCGCACGTTGGCCAATATCATCACCGGATACAACCCGACCACGGTGCGCCATCTGGACGACACCATTGCCGTGCCCTATACCCAACTGTGCTGGCGTTGTGCGGGCCATGGGCATCCCGATCATATTGCCAGCGCCAGGCTAGTCCGCGAGGCGATTGCCCAAGCCCCCGGCAACTATGCGGAAACGGGCTATATCGACTATCCCAGCCAGGAACACGAGGCCAATCTGGCCGACGCCGAAGCCACCATCAAGTCCGAGATCTTCCGACGTTATGCCTGGGACGACTACCATTACTGCTCGGGACAGCAGGGATGCCAGGAGCCGGCCGGCCCCGCGGCGGCGTGGGTGAAACGCTCGTACTATGTGTCGCGCCACGACGTGGCGCCCGACCTGTTTTCAGACTCCCAAGGGGGCCTGATGTTATTTGCGGCAGGCGAAAACAACGACGCCGTCAATATGTGGGACGGGCGCAACCATCGATGGAATACCCTGGGCGGACGCACTGCCGGGCCGCTCGTGTCCTTCGCTTATCCCGATGCAACGGCAGGCCTCTTTGCTCGCGATACCTTGGGCGGGCTATGGGTCAACAAACAAAACCGCGACGGATCCTGGAAAGGCTGGCAGGCCATGGCGGGCCTGCGAGTGACTCGCTCTCCCGCAGTGGCGCCCAATGGCGATGCGGCCGCCATCGCCATGGGCAACGACGGCCTGTATTACTGGACGGCCCTCAAAGGTCTGGATAGTGGATGGTCAGCGTGGCAGGCCCTGCCTGCTTTGCCTCACGCGCGCGGCAACGCCGCCATTGCCAAAACGCCCGACAACCATTTCGTTGCCTTCGCGGCCGATCGAGCGGGCCATGTGTACATGAGCGCCCAACGCCACGAGCCAGCCATGAGCTGGAGCCCGTGGCAACGCGTGCCCTCGCCTGTCAGCGACGGCGGATTGGCCGCAATACGCAATAGCCAAGGGCAGATAGAGTTGTACTTGCGCGACCGGGATAATCGTCACCTGGTACGCATCATTCAGCCCACTCCGCAGGCTGCCGATGCGGCGGATGCTGCAGAGGTACGCCGGGCAGCCATCACCGATCTGGGCGTGAGCTACGTGGGCAAGCCCGCTATTGGTCTGGACCACGACGGTGAAGTCCTCGTCGCCGTGCTGGAACGCCAGGATGGACCGCTGTGGCTGATTGACGATGGACAGGCCATTCAACTGGAAGCCAAAGCCGCCTCGCTGCCGGCCATGCGCTCGCTACACGGAACTCTGTATGTCGTGGCCCGCAGCGCCGGGCGCGTACAGTCGTACCAGGTGATGGCACGCAACCGTGAGGGCGTTTGGGCAACAGCGACGGCCATTGGCGCCCTGCCCGAGGCTGGCGGCGGACCATTTATCGGTATGGCGGCAAACGAATCCGGCATGCTGGCAACGTCTGCGGTGAGTACCGTCGCCGCGCCGGCCGCCACGGTACAGTGATCCACGAGCGGTCGGGCGATCAACTCGCTGCCGCTCCGGGTTTGCAATCGCCGGGCACCGCGCAATCAGCACGGCAAAGCCTGCAGTCATCTGCGGCAGCCGCCATGACGGCATAGGCTGCATGCCAACTCCACCGTATTGCGCACGCCTAGTTTGCGGAAAATGCGTGCCCGGTGCGCCTCTGCCGTACGCAATGAAATACCCAATTCAATCGCGACGACCTTGTTAGGCCGCCCCGTCGCCAGATATGACGCGACCTCGCATTCGCGAGGAGTCAATAAACGAGCCGCAGTAATGGGCAGCGCAACGGAATTCGACATCGGTAGCTCTCTTGTGCATCGCAATATTGCAAGAGAGTCTGCCAGGGCATGCGCAGTCCCAACAACTGTCAGTCCTGACAGGCGGGACAAAATGCTCACACTGTCTGAGCGTACCCAAGCGGCGCGCCAGGTCCTCAGGATGAACGACAAACCGAGAGCGGCCGGGGCAAACCATGCGCGACGGCGGCCGCCTCGGACTTACAGTTCCAGATTGTCGATCAAACGCGTCGCGCCCAATTTGGCAGCAGCCAACGCTACCAGAGGTTCGCCTGCCGCAATCTCGGCAAGCTCGGGACGTTGCAGATCGCGCTGGCGGCGTACGGCCAGGTAATCCACCTGCCAGCCGCGCCCGGCCAGGGCTTGCATCGCCTCATGTTCGACCACGGACAAATCATGCTCACCGGCGGCGACTCGTTGTTTGATGCTTTGCAGAGCAGCGTACAGTGCAGGCGCCTCGGCACGATCCTCGGCCGACAAGTAGCGGTTGCGCGAGGACAAGGCCAGACCGTCCTGAGCACGAACCGTCTCATGCGCCACGATGTCCACAGGCAACTGGAATTGCCGGCACATCTGACGCACGATCATCAATTGTTGGTAGTCTTTTTTGCCAAATACGGCCACGCGCGGCTGCACGCAGGACAGCAGCTTCAGAACGACTGTGCTGACACCGCCAAAAAAGCCGGGGCGGAATTCTCCCTCGAGAATATCGCCCAGATCGTCAGGCGGCTGCACGCGATAGCTTTGCGGCTCGGGGTACATCTCGCGCTCGTCGGGCGCGAACAGCACATAGACGTCACGCTCGCGTTCGAGTTTCTCGATGTCATCGCGCAGCGTGCGAGGATATCGATCAAAGTCCTCGTTAGGGCCGAACTGCAGACGATTCACGAAGATACTGGCCACCACTGGATCGCCGTGCTGGCGCGCCAATTTCATCAGAGCCAGGTGACCCTCGTGCAAGTTGCCCATGGTGGGCACAAACGACACGCGGTTCTGCCCGCGCAAATGGTCACGCAATTCCTGAATCGTGTGAACGACTTTCAAAAGATTCTCCGAAAACGAGAGCCCGCCGCGCGCTCACGCGGCGGCGGCAACGCTGGTATAGGCCAGGCGCACGTATATGGGCGCATAGGGCTCGGCCTGAGTGATATCCAGAAGCGATTCGCGCGCCAGTTCCAGCATGGCGATAAAGTGCACCACCACCACGGCGACGGGCGCTCCTTCGAGGATGCGCTCCATGAACAGCTCGCCGAATTCCATGAACCGCACGTCGTTCAGACGGCGCAGAATGTGCGTCATATGATCGCGCACAGAGAGCTGTTCGCGAGTGATGTGATGGTGTTGATTGAGCTTGGCGCGCTTGAGAATATCGGCCCATGCCGCCCGCAGATCGTCGAGATTGACCTCGGGCTGCATGCGTTCGAAACTGATGTCCGCCACGGCCTGAGCGCTTTTGAAATCCCGGCCCAATTGAGGCATGGCATCGAGCTTCTGGGCGGCCAGTTTCATCTGCTCGTATTCGAGCAGGCGGCGTACCAGTTCGGCTCGCGGATCCTCGGGTTCTTCGCCGGTGTCGGTCTTTTTGACCGGCAGCAGCATGCGCGACTTGATCTCGATCAGCATGGCCGCCATCAGCAGATATTCGGCCGCCAACTCCAGGTTGTGCACGCGGATCTGGTCGACATAGGACAGATACTGACGCGTGACATCCGCCATCGGGATGTCGAGCACGTTGAAGTTCTGCTTGCGGATCAGATACAGCAGCAGGTCCAGCGGACCCTCGAAAGTCTCGAGGAAGACTTCCAGCGCATCCGGGGGAATGTACAGATCGGTGGGCAGCTGAAACAGCGGCTCGCCGTACAGACGCGCGAACGCGACGGTATCGACGACATCAGGCGTGCTGTCTACCGGGGGTTCCACCAGAGCGGCCATTGCATCGCCGGAAACCGGCGGTTTGGAGGGCATTCGAGCGCGTTACGAGCGTCGCCGACTGAGATCAGTCGGCTTGGTACACGTAAGGCTTTTGCGGCACGCGAGCGGCGCGAAAGCCTTCGAGAAGCTCGGGATCCTGCGGCTTGTCCCAGAGACGGGCACGCCCTTCGAGCTGGCGCTGCTCGACATCGGGGTGCGATGCCTTGTAGTCCTTGAGGAAGAGAGTGATTTCGGATTCGTAGTTCTTGGCCATGACACTAGCGTCAACAGGTTACGGATAACCCAAGTTTACTTCAGCCCGGCCAAAACTCGGCGTTACAATCGACAGGCCCCCGAACCTCTTGCCGACATGCCCTCCGAATCCGCCAGTACTGCCTCGCCACCCGATTCTGCCCAGGACACCACTCGCGCAGCCCGAATGATCCCCTTTATCGTGGGATGCGCGCTGTTCATGCAGATGCTCGACTCCACCGTGGTGGCGACCGCGCTGCCGGCGATGGCTCAGGCGCTGGGATCGACGCCAGTACGGCTCAACGTGGCGATCACCTCCTATCTGCTGGCGGTGGCGGTCTTTGTCCCTGTCAGCGGCTGGGCCGCCGACCGTTATGGCGCCCGGCGCGTGTTCATGGCGGCCATCGCCCTGTTCACCCTCAGTTCGGTAGCCTGCGCACTCTCGCAAAACCTCATTCACCTGGTGCTGGCCCGAATCGCCCAGGGGATTGCCGGGGCGATGATGGTGCCGGTCGGCCGTATCATTTTGCTGCGCGTGGTGCCCAAGCAAGACCTGCTCAAAGCCATGTCGTTCCTGTCCATCCCCGCCTTGCTCGGGCCTGTCATCGGGCCGCCGCTGGGGGGGTTTATGGTCACCTACATGTCGTGGCACTGGATTTTCCTGATCAATATCCCTATCGGCGCGATCGGGATCATGTTGGTTCGGCGTTATGTCCCCGAAATTCGCGAGGCCTCGGTGCCGGGGCTGGATTGGCCGGGCT
>Ga0182743_1002170_pt1 | contig 17724 bp, 15 predicted proteins | sample eDN3rd30CKraftOP_FD_128522 | JGI IMG/M metagenome (GOLD analysis project Ga0182743, IMG submission 128522) | Enriched Organic Plus compost microbial communities from Emeryville, California, USA - eDNA 3rd pass 30_C Kraft OP (version 2) (version 2) ... | reverse complement strand
GCGGCCACATCGGTCGCCACGCAGACCCGCGCCCGCCGGTCGCGCAGCGCCTGCAAGGCGTGGTTGCGTTCCGATTGCGAATGTTCGCCCGACAGCGCGACGACCGAGAACCCGCGCTCCTGCAAAGTGGCGTGGAGATGGCGGACATTGTCGCGCGTGGCGCAGAACAGCATCGCCGTTTCCGCCTCGTGATAACGCAGCAGGTTGACCACCGCATTTTCGATGTCCGAGGGGGAGACGGTGATCGCCTGATAGGCGATATCGCCATGCCCGCGTTCTTCGCCGATGGTCGAAATGCGCAGGGCATCGCGCTGATAACGCCGCGCCAGCGCCTCGATCGGGCGCGGCATGGTGGCGGAAAACAGCAACGTGCGCCGTTCCGCCGGGGCCGCGTCGAGAATTTCCTCCAGATCTTCGCGGAAGCCCATGTCGAGCATTTCGTCCGCTTCGTCGAGCACCGCCACGGCCAGTGCCGAGAGATCGAGCGCGCCGCGTTCCAGATGATCGCGCAGGCGACCCGGCGTGCCGACCACGATGGTGGCCCCATGGTTCAGCGCCCGCCGTTCCTTTGACGGGTCCATTCCGCCCACGCAGGTGGCGATCCGCGCCCCGGCCTTGGCATAGAGCCAGGTCAGTTCGCGGCTCACCTGCAAGGCCAGTTCGCGCGTCGGCGCGATCACCAGCGCGAGCGGCGCCGCCGCATAGGGCAGCCGCCCTTCATCGCGCAGCAGATCGCTCGCCATCGCCAGGCCGAAAGCGACCGTCTTGCCCGAACCGGTCTGCGCCGAAACGATCAGATCGCGCCCGGCGGCCTCCGCTTCCAGCACGGCGGCCTGGACGGGGGTTGGCGCGGCATAACCGCGTTCGGCGAGCGCATCACCCAGCAGGGAAGGAATAAGGGGAAAGGACATCGAACTCACAATCGCTTGGTTCGGCATGGGAAATACCGGACAGGGGAGAGAAAAATCAGAGGGCTTGCGCGGCCGCCCAGCCGCTGGCCCAAGCCCATTGGAAATTGTATCCGCCGAGCCAACCGGTCACATCGACCGCTTCACCGATAACATAAAGACCGGGCACGCGCTTGGCCTCCATCGTTTTGGAGGACAATTCCGCCGTGCTGACGCCGCCGATGGTCACTTCCGCCTTGGCGAAGCCTTCGCTGCCATTGGGAACGAAGCGCCAGTCGGCCAGGCGATTTTCGGCATCGCGCAGCGCCGCATCGCTGAGCCCGGCCAGCATACCGCCAAGCGCCAGCCGCTCCGCCAAAACAGCGGCCAACCGATCCGGCAGCGCATCCTTGAGCAGCCCCAGCAACGTCGCCCGGGGCTTGTCCTGCTTGGCCCCCAGCAGCCAGCCGGCGCCCCGCCCGGGCAGGAAATCGATCCCGATCGGATCGCCGTTGCGCCAGTAGGAGGAGACTTGCAGAATCGCCGGGCCGGACAGGCCCCGATGCGTAAACAGCGCCGCCTCACGGAACGCGCCCTTGCCCGCGCGGGCGATCACATCGGTGGCGACGCCGGAAAGATCGCGGAACAGCGCCTCCTCCCCGCTCAGCGTCAGCGGCACCAGCGCGGGGCGCGGTTCCAACACTTTCAGCCCGAATTGCCGGGCAAGATCGTAGGCAAACCCACTCGCCCCCATTTTCGGGATCGACGGGCCGCCGGTTGCGATCACCAGTGCGGGTGCACGGAACCGGCCCTGATCGGTGGTGACGGTGAACAACCCATCGGCATGCGCCACATCGGTGATGATATGACCGCAATGGACAGTGCCGCCGCCTTTCTCCACTTCATCGCCCAGCATGGCGACGATCTGCCGCGCGGAGCCATCGCAGAACAGCTGGCCCAGCGTCTTTTCGTGCCAGGCGATGCCGTAAGCCTCGACCAGCGCAAGGAAATCGGCCGGCGTATAGCGGCTGAGCGCGGACTTGGCGAAATGCGGATTGGCGGAGAGATACCGATCCGGCGCCGTGTGAAGATTGGTGAAATTGCACCGCCCACCGCCGGAAATGAGGATTTTCCTGCCCGGCTCGTCCGCCGCTTCGATCACCGCGACACGGCGCCCGCGCTGGCCCGCCTGGGCCGCGCACATCAGTCCCGCCGCGCCAGCGCCGAGAATTATCGCATCGGGATTTTCGCTCATGTCCTGCGCGCGCGCCTATCCGCGAAAGCGCGGCAATAGGCAATCGGCAAGTGCGATTGCTGCTCACAAAGTGAGAGAAATCTCAGGCGGCGGCGAAGTGTTCGACGATCCGCTGTTCGATGGGATGGACGAAACGGATGCGATAGCAATCGCCGCAGCGCTCATCCGCCCGGGCATCGATCGGGCCGATGGCGCCAATGAATATGCGCAATTCGCTGCCAGCGGGCAAATCCGGACTTTCTCCCGCGACGAGGCAATCCGCACAGGTCAGATTGACCACGCGCACATCGTGATACGAGCAGCCCGCATCGACATAAGTGCCCGGCACATTCATTCCTAACTCACTTCCATTCCTTGCGCGAAAATGCGCAGCCCATTTCTAGCCGGACAACCTTGCTCAAGGCTGCCCGGTGCCCGGCACGCGGGCGCCTTAGGGTCAGGATGTGACGATGGTGCGACAAACGGACGGGGCGAGGCCTTCATGGCCCCGCCCCGCGTCAAACCGCTCTGAAAAGGCGGTCGGTGAACTGGCAGACGGTGGCCGCCGATGCGGCCACCGATGGCGCATCAGACGCCGAAACCGCCCGCGACCGAAATGGTCTGGCCGGTGACATAGTTCGCCTTGTTCGAAGCGAAGAACACGGCCGCCTGGCCGATATCTTCCGCGAGGCCCCAGCGCTTGATCGGCAGCATGGCCTTGACCGCGGTTTCCCACGCTTCATCGAAGTAGCCTTCTTCCTGGCCGACTTTGAACTGGCCCGCGTCGATCACGCCGACGAGAATCGAATTGGCGCGGATTTCGTTCACGCCTTCTTCCTTGGCGATACCCTTGATCAGGGCTTCGTTGCAGGCCTTGGGCGCGACCGACAGGCCATCGAGGTGCGGCCACCAGTCATGCCCGGCCGAACCGAGATGAACGAACGAACCGCCGCCCTTGGCGCGGAAATGCGGGATCGCGGTGTGCACGGCGTTGTAGAAACCGAACGCTTCGATTTCCATCGACTGGCGGAACTGCTCTTCCGTCCAGTCGGCCAGCGGCACCTGCGCCACGATCGGCCCCGCACCCCATACGATCGAGTGAATCCGGCCATGTTCGGCGATCGCGGCATCGATCCCGGCGACCACTTCGGCGCGGTTGCGCACATCCATCTGATGGATCGACGCTTTCACGCCCAGCGCACGGATCGCCTCGGCGGTGGCTTCGGCGACTTCCTTCTTGCTGCGATAGCAGATCGCGACATTCGTTCCGGCCTTGGCGAACTCCATCGCCACGCCTTTCCCGATGCCGCCGCTGCCGCCGAAAACCATCACGGCGCCTTCAGGGAAATCTTTGCTCATTCACATCCTCCAAAAAATTGTCGGTACAAAATCATTCGGCCGCCAGCGGAGCCCGCATGCTGATCCCTTGCGTATCGTGCGCCCCGTCTGCGCGTGCCTGGAACTCACTCGCCCGCGCACGTGGGTTGTAGAACTGGCGATACCATGCACGGCAACGATGGAAAGGGCCATCCCCCGGCATACGCATAATCTGCACGGCGGGCGCTTTCGACTGCCAGATAGCGAAATCCTGGGAGAATGCCGCAAGCCCGACGTCATGATATTGCTGGTTTATGGCGATATCTTCCGCGCTGGGCGGCGTGGCCTGGGCCCTCGTCAACAATCCATGCCACACTTGAGTCACCCCGTCCTCCTTGGGCGTGTGGAAGACAAGCTGCACCGCATCGGTATCACCGGCATAGCGGGCCACCAGCAAGCCGGGCCCCTGATAGAACGCGTCCACGTCCATCACGCCTTCGTCGGTGGCAACCATGGTTTCGTGCCCACCGCCCGAATATTGCCGTCCGATCACCCCGTCGAACACGGATTCGAAATAGGCGATCCGCTGGCCATGGATCGGCCCGAAATGCCGCGCATCGACCAGATTGTCGGTGATTTCCTGCGGATGGACCGCCAGCGTGCCGAGATCGTCCCAATCACAGCGCATCCACGCAGGATCATCCCATTCGCCGATCTCGGGCAGATCGAAATCGGGCGCCTGCTCTTCCGGGTCATGCCAGGCGAAGATACAGCCGAACCGTTCCTGTGTGGGATAGGCGCGGATCCTGGCCGCGGGTGGGATCGTACCATCGAAATAGGGAACATGGTTGCATCGGCCATCCGGGCCGAAACGCCACCAGTGATAGGGGCATCGGATCGATTCTCCTTCGATCCGGCGCGCACACTCCGTGGAAGTCTGCTCCGCCGCGAGATGCGCTTTCATGTGCGGACAATAAGCATCGAGCAGGTGGGGTGCGCCGCTTTCCCCGCGATAGAGCGCCAGATCGCGACCGAACATGCGCAACGCCATCGGCACATTGCCCAGATCGGCGGAGCGCGCAATCATGAACCACCCGCGCGGAAAGGTGAATTCGCCAAGGCCGTATTCGGCTGTTCCTGCCATCGTTTCCACTCCCGACTTGCGGGCCCTGCTGCCCGTCTGGCTTGCCTTCTTGTTCGCCGCAGTGGGGTGGATCAATCGCCCTTCTGGATTGACGATCGTTTTATGATACAAATCTATCGCATATAGATAGATTTGGAAATTTGACGATGAGCGAGCGCCCCGGTGTGGCCGCGATCCTTGCGGAACTGCGTGGAGAACTGAAGCGGCAGGGGGTCAGGATCGGCACATTGGCCCGGCAACTGGAGGTGGCCGAGCCGACGGTCTGGCGCTGGTTGCGCGGCGAAGGGCTCAGCCTTGCGCGGCTCGATCAGATATGCGCGCTGGCCGGGCTGGAAATGCGCGATCTGGTTGGCCGCTCACGCGGGCCGGAACAGGCCATGTTCACGCTGGCGCAGGAACGCGTGCTCGCCGCCGACCGCGTGCTGGCACTGGCCTTCTTCGCGATCCTCCATGGCGCGCAGCGGCAGGACCTGGAACAGCAATTCGGCCTGAGCGGCGAACCGCTCGACACTTGCCTCGCCCGCCTGCACCGGATGGATCTCGTCGATATCGCACCGCATGGGCGGCTGCGCGCCCGCACCCGCAAGGCGGTGCGCTGGCGGCGCGGCGGCCCCTTGTCCGTGGCGTTCGAGAAGACCGTCAAACGCTTCTTCATCTCGATGGATTTCGGCGCGCCGGAATCGCGCTACGTTTCCGACATGGTGCGGCTGAGCGATGCCGGGCGGGCGCGGGTGCAGGCCCTGTTCGAAGCACTGCGCGACGATATCCAGCTGATCTGCGAACAGGATCAGGCCGCCCATATGGAAGCCTATGACTGGAGCGCGATCCTGATGCTGGTGCGCCCGCTCGATCTGGAGGCGATCACCCGCGAATGGCGCGCGCCGCAAGAGCCGGAAACGAGACAGGCCGGCGATAGGCCGGCCTGATCGTTGTCCTTGCGGGCCCGGCTACTGCCGGGCTGCGTTCAAAGGCTGTAGAAATCCGGGAAGCGCGCCAGCAGTTCACCGATTTCGTTGTCCGAAATATTGAATTCGAACCCTTCTTCGTCACCCCGGCGGCGATAGCCGTAAACGTTGGTCCACTTCCAGCCGGGCGTGCCGTTGCTCGGGAACACTTCCCAGGTGATATGGCACAGCGCCGCACCGTCCGACACCGGCACAACCTTGTAATTGGTGATGCGGATATCCGAACCGACCCCGGCTTTTTCGAACCGTTCGACCTGATCGGCGCAGGCGGCATCTGCTTCCGCACGGTCGGTAAAGCTGTGGACCTGTCCCATTGTAAACGAATAGTACGGAAACACGTAGTGCGAAGCCAAAGCGCGGCCATCCTTGGCCGCCATCGCTTCGTCATAGCTCCGGCACAGTGCATCCGGGCCTTTGATCATCCCCCATCTCCTCTTTCTTATCGGTGTGATTCTGTGATCGATGTGAGGGATGGCTTACAAATCGGACGACGGCAAGGCCCGGAATAAACCTCACGCCATGCGCGGCCTGCGATCCCGCCACGGAGCCGCCTTTTCGAGCTGCCCGGCGAGGCGGAAAAGCGTCGCTTCCGCGCCATAGCGGGCAGAGAACATCACCCCGATCGGCAAGCCCGATTGCGACACGCCGAGCGGTACGGACATGCTCGGCTGGCCGGTCTGGTTCTGCAACCCGCTGAACGGCACGAAAGCGCTGATCGCCTTGATGTACGCTTCGATATCCGGGTTGGACAGGTTGATCACGCCAAGCGGCAGCGGCGGGCTGGCCACGGTGGGCGACAGCAGGATATCGTAATCGTTCATGAATTCCGAAACCGCGGTGGCGGCCACCATCAGATCGTTTGTCCCCTGCACATAGTCGGCGCCAGCGGTTTTCTGCCCCATCTGGTAATACATCAGCGTGGCCGCTTCGAGCACCTCGGGGCCGGGCTTGATCCCCAGCGCCGCGCACCGCGCGTTCACCGTGGCCACGATGGAAGAACCGATAATTGCAAAGGACGCCTTGCCGATCGCGTCCATGTCCAGCTTGGGCGCTGCTTCCTCGACCGTATGGCCAAGCTTTTCGCACAGCGCCGCCGCATTGCGGACGGCCGCCACCACATCGGGATCGACAGGCGTGCCGAGCGCCGGCGTGACGTTCAAAGCGATCCGCAGACGGCCCGGATCACGCCCCACTTCCTCCAGAAACGGGCGTTCCGGCGTCGGCGCGGTATAGCGCGCGCCCGGCTCCAGGCCATGCGTGGCGTCGAGCAGCGCGGCACTGTCGCGCACGCTGCGGGTGACAGCATGATGCGCCGACATCCCGCCCCAGCCTTCGGTGTAGGGCGGGCCCATGGGCACCCGGCCCCGGCTGGGCTTGAGCCCGAACAGGCCGCAGCACGACGCCGGAATGCGGATGGAGCCGCCGCCATCGGTGGCATGCGCCGCAGGCAGCACGCCCGAGGCGACCGCCACCGCCGCGCCGCCGCTCGATCCACCGGCGATCCGTTCCGGATTCCACGGATTGCGCGTTGCCCCCATCAACAGGCTTTCCGTAGTCGCGGTAAGGCCGAATTCGGGCGATGTCGTCTTGCCGAAAATCACCAGGCCCGCCCGTTCGTACCGCTTGACCAGTTCCGAAGTGACAGTCGCCCGGTTGCCTTTGAACAAACGGCTGCCCTGTTCGGTCAGTTCCCCGGCAATATGGGTGTTGAGATCCTTGATCAGCCAGGGAACGCCCTGGAACGGCCCTTCAGGCACGCCCTTGGCCACCGTGGCGCGGGCGCGTTCATAGAGCTTGTGCGCCAAGAAATTCAGTTTCGGGTTGTGCTTTTCCGCCCGCGCGATGGCCGCTTCGAGCAGTTCCGAGGCGGACACCTGCCTGGTCTTCACCAGTTCGGCCAGCCCCATCGCGTCATGATCGTCGAGCACATGGCCCGATGCGCGCGATGCCGCACCGGCCGGAACCGATACCGCCGCCGTGGCCGCAATCGCCGCCGCCCCGGCAAGCATTTCCCGACGTGTAGTGTCCATGACGCATTCCTTCCCGTTTTATCGCGCCATCCCTGCCCGCAACGGGCACCGGATAGCGCCAGTTTTACCCTTCGAACCAGGCGCTCAATTCGATACCGGATGTCCGATGACGCTCATAGACGGCTGTCAGCCCGATGACCGGCGCACTGCGGACAATATGCACCATCGCGCTACCGATCAGTCCCGCATGGCCATTCCGCCGTTGACACTGATCACCTGCCCGGTGATCCATTCCGCATCGTCCGACATCAGGAATGCGGCCATTGCGGCCAGATCTTCCGGCTTGCCCAGGCGGGGCAGTGCCGCGCGCCTGAGGCCCGCTTCGCGATATTCGTCGGTCAGATGCTCCAGCGCTGCTTCGGTCAGCACCAGGCCGGGGCAGACGACATTGGCACGGATGCCTTCCTTGCCATAACGCGCCGCGACATGGCGCATCATCGCATGGATGCCGTTCTTGGCCGTGGGATAGGCGACCTGCCATGGTGCGCCGCCATAGGCCGCACCCGAACTGGTGTAGAGCATCGCGCCGCCACCCTGTTCGAGCATCGCGGGCAAGGCCTGTTGCGTACAGATGAGATAGGAACGCAGATTGAGCGCGATCGAACGGTCGAACGTTTCGAGGCTAATCGTCAGCGCATCGACATCGCCCTGCGTGGCCCCGGCAGCGTTGGCGTGGAAATAGTTCAATGCGCCATAGGTGCCGATGCAGGTCTGGACGAGCGCGGCAACCGAGTCCGGCTCGCAGATATCGAGCCCCATACCGATCGCCTTGCCGCCCGCTTCGACAATGCGCGCGGCGGTGGCCTGTGCCCATTCTTCTTCGAGATCGCCGATCACGACAGCAGCGCCTTCTTCGGCCAGCCGAAGCGCCGTGGCCGCGCCGATCCCGCGCCCGCCACCGGCAATCACTCCGGCCTTGCCTGCCAATCCCCGCATGACCATTCTCCCCGGTGCAACCGCTGCGCGCGGCCACCTCGCTTTTCTGAACTCAAGTTCATAATTGGACCTGAGTTCACGTCAAGCGGAGAAATGCAGGAAATCGTAGGCGTTCAGCCTTGGGGGGAACGCCTGAGCATCACGCAAATCCACTTCGCCGCTTCGGTCAACCGTTCTTCCAGCGGATAGCCGGGGGTGAGCCGCCAATTGTGAACCATGCCAATGAACACCCCGGTCATGATTTCGGCGATGGCGCGCGGATCGGGGGCATCAGGCGCGAACTGGGTATCCCCGCCTTCCAGCAGGCTTTCGAAGCCGGCCGTCAGCCGCTCCATCCGTTCGAGCACCCCGGCCTCATTCCAGCCGAGTTCGGAATAGCCGACCAGCGGGCGCAACTTTTCCGCCCCGGCGTCCATGACCTGCCCCGTCTTGACGAAAGCCAGCATCACGCGTTCCCCCACATCGGTGGTCGCGTTGCGGCACTCCTCGATCCGGGCGAAGAAATGCTCGTGCATTTCCATCACCAGATGATCGAGAATTTCCCCTTTGCCCGTGAAGTAATTGAACAGAGTGGTGCGCGAAACCTGCGCTTCCCTGGCAATATCGTCCATGGTTGTCCCCTGCACACCGTCGCGGGCGAACCCGGCGCGTGCCGCGTCGAGGATGGCGTTGCGCCTACGTTCCTTGTTGAGCTCGCGGCGGGAGACAGGTTTGTTCATGGGCAATCCGTGCCGGAATAATACCATTTTCGGCACGTGGCTTGCCCCCGTGCCACAAGAACGGCTCTTGCGCCGCTGCTCATGGCACAACATTGGCTGCGCCAGAAGCCCCAGCGCCACAATTTTCCCTCTCTCCGGAAAGCAACAATACCCGCTGCGGGGCGCTTATTCCCTCACGGCACGAGCACCGCGCGCCCGACCACTCGCCCGCTCGCGAGATCGTCCAGCGCCTGATTGGCCTGATCCAGCGGGCGCGCGTCAATCGGCAGCGGGGTTTGTGGCAGCGTGCTGACGAGATCGACCAGTTCGTGCAGTTCCTGCAGATTGCCGACATAGCTACCCTGCACTGTCAGCGCTTTCATCGGAAACAGCGGCAACGACCATGGCGAGGCTCCGCCGAAGAGGCCAACAATGACCATTTTTCCGCCTTTGGCCAGAAGATCGAAGCCTAGCGCCGCCGTGGCGGGATTGCCGACGAAATCGATCCCGGCCAGAAGCGGAGTGCCCAGCGCCTGATTGATCTGCGTCGCCGCATCGGGCGCGGCCCCGTCGATCACGGCCAGCGCCCCCGCCTGCAAGGCGGCGTCCCGCTTGGCCGGGTCGAGATCGACCACCACGGCCCCCTTGCCCCCCATGGCCTTGAGCAGCGCGAGACACATCAGGCCCAGCCCGCCCGCGCCGATCAGCAGGATCGGTTGACGCCGGGCGACATCCATCACTTTGCGCAGCGCGCTGTAAGTGGTGAGGCCCGAACAGGCGAGCGGCGCGGCCGCGGTCGGTTCGATGCCCTTGAGATCGAGCAGGTAACGCGGATGCGGGGCGAGAATGTGATCGGCATAGCCGCCATCGCGGTGAACCCCGAGATTGGCCGGGGCGCCGAGACACAGGTTTTCCGAACCTGCCGTGCAATTGGCGCAAGAGCCGCAACCGATCCACGGATAGATCAGCCGTATATCGCCCACCGCCACGCCGGTTGCATCGGGGCCGATGGCCACCACTTCGCCCACCGTTTCATGACCCAGCGTGCGCGGCAAGCGCACGCCGCGATCGGTCAGCGAAAGCACTTTCCCGCCGCCCAGATCATATCCGCCTTCGCACAGATGAAGATCGCTGTGGCACACGCCGGCCGCCCGCGTGCGCAGAAGGACTTCCGTTCCGCTGGGCTGCGGATTTGCCCTTTCGTTCGGTTCAAGCGCCGCGCCGAACGCAACGAGCTGATAACTCTTCATGATTTCCCTCTCCCGGAAGCCGCGCCGCGCAGCAGCGCCCGCCCGGACCTTGCAGGGCCCGGGCGGTGTGCCTGCGATAATGCTTATTCGGCGGCGATGCTCTGCGCCTGTTCCACCGGAAAGCGCGGATCTTCGCTGTACGGCGTGCTGTCTTCCCAATAGCCCGGCGGCGGCGCGTCGGTGATCCCGTATTCCTCGCGGATTTCCTCCACCGAAATGTCGATCAGTTCACGCCAGGGCAGCATCATCAGGGGGAATTTCCAGTTGCGCCCCTGCGCATAGCCGCGCTCTTCCGCTTCGATCTGGATCGGCACCGCCTTGGGATAATAGAGGTTGCTCTTCATCAGGCTCTTGGCCTTCAGATAGTTCGAGACGCGGTTCATGTAAGCCGCCAGTTCCGGGCAGAAATACTTGTAAGCCGCGCGGATATTGGCCGCGATCAGCGCCAGTTCGCCGCCGTTGTTGGGGCCGAATCCCGTGACCATATGCTCAAGATCGTGCGTGAGCGCACGTTCCTTGAGGTAATAGGTGTAGTCGCTGTCGACTTTCATCCCCTGGAAGAACACGTCCATGTTGAAACCGCTGTTGGCGATGAAATCATGGATCATGTGGCCCAGCGTGCCGGGCTTGCAATGGGCGACGTCTTCAGCCTTGAAGTCCGAGAGGAGCTTGCGGTCGAGCCAGTTGCGGAATTCGGGCAGGCGCTGCTTTTCCGTTTCGAACAGGCGGAAGATTTCCGGCATGTCTTCCAGATCGTGCAGAATCTGCGCCACTTCGGGAATGTAGGCGGTGTTGGGCATGTCTGGCCCGTTCCGGCGAAGCATTTCCTGCGCCATCAGTTCGCGCAGCACCGGGTGGTTCAGATATCGCGAGGAACTGATCAGAACCGAACTCTGCGTTTCATACCGGCGCACCGCGCCGTTGAAATACTCGTAATCCGCCTTGGTGACTTCAACCATTGCATCTCTCCTCGTTCTCTTATGGCGCGCATTCTGCGCCGTGCCCGGCAAATAGCAAGATGCAGCCGCGCCGTTTCGATCGGCGCGGCTGCGATTTCCGCCAGGTCCTGTTATTCCGCGGCCTGAGCCAGTTCGACACCAGCCGAAGGGCTGAGGAACGCGCCGGGCAGGGCCCCGGTGAAGCGCCCGTCCATGAAGGTCGGCATACCGTTCACCAGCGTCAGACGCATCGGGGCCGCATCGCGGGTATAACGCCAGCTGATACCGTAATTGCCGGTCGGCACATCGAAGCGCTTGTATTCCTCGCGGCGTTCGATCTCGTCGGGATGGAACACGGTGATATCCGCCCGCATGCCTGCACGAATGGCCCCGCGATCATCCAGCCCGAAGTGCCCGGCAAGCTTGCCGGTCAACGCATGGATCGCCTCTTCCATCGTCACCATGCCTTCGCGGACATATTTGGTGAAGATCAGGATGTTTTCGCCGCCGCCGCAGAACATCTGCAAGTGCGCCCCGGCATCTGAAATATTGCCCACCGTCATCGGATCGCGGATCAGCCTGGCGGTTAATTCTTCATCCTTGGGGAACGGCGCCATGTGCACGGTGGAACCGAGGCCGTTGGACAGAATCCACTCCGCCATGGCATCCGATGCGTGGACGCCCAGTGCATCGGCGTGGTCCCTGAGGGTGAGATTGATCGGGCCGAAGCCGTTTTCCGAATTGCGCAGATGCAGCGATTGCGGATTGGCCATCGGCGAATGCTTCCATGCCTGATTGTCCCAGCTATCGCGGGCCCGGGCGCGCCATTCCGGATCGCGCAGCAGGCGTTCCTTTTCTTCCGCCGTTTCGGCCAGCACGACTTCGTGCCAGACATAATCGTTGGACTGGGCGAAAATCAGCGACCGTTCGATCGACAAGGTGTTGGTCGGCGAAACATGGCTGAATCCGGCCCAGAAATCATAGCCTTCCGCCTGAAGCCGCGCCATCTGCGGTTCCATGATTTCGCGGATATCCTTCTGGAAATCGAGCGCGGGAATGGCGCCTGCGATCTGCACACGCACTTTCTTGCCCTTGAGCAAGCGCGCCAGCCGGTCGAGCGAGGCCGGGCCCGTCTTGCGCATGAACGTGTCGACGATCACTTGATACGTGCGGCCGGGATAGCGTTCCATCACTTCGAACAGAGCGGCGAATTCGGCATCATCAGCCAGCAGTGTCGGGATCGGGCGGTTCTGCCCGTCATGATCGTGCAGATTGTCCGACATACCCAGCGCCCCGGCGGCCAGCGCATCGTCGAGCAGTTCGGCCATCTTCGCCACTTCCTCCGGCGTCGCCGCCCGGGTCCATGCGTCCATGCCCATCGCGGCCAGGCGAATGGCGATATGGCCGACAAAAGCGCCATAGTTCGCCGGCACGCGGACATGCCTGGTCATCGATTGCTTGTATTCCGACCACTTGCGCCAGTCCCACGGCAAATTCTGCACGAAGGGCGCTTCCGGGATATCCTCGAAGAAGGAGAATATCTTGACCATTTCCAGCCGCACGGCCTCCTCGTCGGAAACGGGCGCGGCGGAAAAGCCGCAATTGCCGAGGATGACGGTGGTCGTGCCATAGCCGGGCAGCGGATCGAGATCGGGCTGCCACCACATCGTGCCATCGTAATGGGTATGGCTTTCGATGAAACCCGGCGCGACGATGCAATCGCGTGCATCGATAATGCGTTCGCCCCGCGCTTCGAGATCGGGGCCGACTTCGACGATGCGATCATCCGCAACGCGCACATCGGCCGGGAATCCCTTTGCCCCCGTGCCGTCGATAACCGTGCCGTTCCTGATCAGGATACCTGCCATCTGTCCTTCTCCTGCTGCTGGCGACGCGTGATCCGCGTCTGATCTGTGCCGCGCTTTTACAGGTCCGCGAGGCTGCGTGACAAACGATCGAAGCAGGCATAGATCATGTGAAGAGCCAATTTGGCTTGTGACACGAACCGTTGATGAATCGATGGAGGCACAGGCATGCCCGCACGATCCGATCGCCAGTTTCCGCAATGGATGGCCACTTTGCGCAGGCTGCTGCGCGCCAACGGATTCACCATCCGGATGATCGCCGAACGCCTGGAAGTCAGTGATGCCACCGTGAAGCGCTGGTTCCAGGGGCGAGGCCTCGCCACCGATCGGCTGGAGGACCTGTGCGCATTGGCCGGAATCCGCCTGAACGAACTGGCCGAACTGGCAGGCGGCCCGCCGCGTGAACTGGCCCGCGAACTGACACTGGCGCAGGAACAGGCGCTGACGGAAAGCACGCTGCTGTCGTTCCTGTTCTTCATGGCGATGAGCGGCTGGCCGCCACGCGACCTGCATGACGATTTCGGCGTACCGATGGACCGGATCGAGGAACAGTTGGACCGGCTGGAGCGGCTGGCGCTGATCGACCGCCTGCCCGGCGGGCGTGTGCGCAGCCGTGTCGACCGGCGCGTGGCCTGGCGGCGCGGCCCGATGCGCCAGCATTTCGAACAGCACATGAAGCGTCAGTTCATGGAAATCGATTTCGGCGATCCCGATACGATCTACACCGCCGAGGCCGCCAAGCTGTCCGCCTCAGGCATCGCCCGGCTGGAAGAACTGCTGCAACGCTTTCGGCTGGACGTGCAGGAACTGGCGGATGACGACCGCCGCCATGCCCTTCTGTCCCGCCAATGGATGACGACGCTCGTCGCCGTGCGCCCGCTCGACACCAGGCGCTTTCGCGAACTCGCCGAAGCGTCGCAACGCGGCGTCCCGCCGGAGGACGCCGCGTAACGCAGGCCATAGCGCCCGGATCAGCTCAGCATTTTCGTCCGCAGCGCTTCGAGATCGACATCGCTCAGCCCCAGCTTCTGCTTGAGGTAGCTCTCCGTCCCGCCATAGCGGCTGTCGATATAGGTGAAGAACTGCGCCAGATGCGATTGGCCGCTGGGGGTGTAAAGCGGCTCTGCCTTGGCGCCGCCCGGTTTTGCCTGGCTCGCCGCATAGTATTTGACCATCGGATTGCCGGGATAATCTGCGGGATCGACCGGCGGCATTTCGACCGAAGGACGGCGGAACCCGGTGGAAAGATGATAGTCCTTCAGAATCGTTTCGCGATCGACCCCCAACACTTCGTAAATCAGCGCCGTGGCGATGCCGGTGCGGTCCTGCCCGGCTGAACAGTGATAGACCACGGCCCCGTCGTCGGCGAGCAGGCGGTTGAAGATCGCCCGCAGCTGCGGCACCAGCAGTTCCTCGATGCCCTGATAGGTGTTTTCGCCGCTACCTGCCTCCATCTTGGCGAACAGAGGCTTCATCGAATAGTCGTTCGAAAGGAACAGCGCCCCGGTGCGATCATCCAGCAGATCGGGTGCGACCTCCCGTTCTTCGAGCGAGCGCAGATCGACCACCGCCCCCAGGCGAAGCTGTTCCAGCAAGGCATAATCCGCATCCGTCAACAGCGGCATCGCCCCCGAACGGAACGCTTTGCCCCAGCGGACAGTTCGCCCATCCTTGGTGGTATAGCCGCCCAGATCGCGGAAATTGCTGCCCTTCTCCAACGGCAGGAGACGTTCGGCCACCACCTGCGGCGCCTCGTTGCCACGCCGCACGATCACATAGCTGCGTTCGCTGGCCGGAAGTTTCACGGCCACGCGCTGCGCCTTGCTGTCGCGCACGATCAGGGTATCGCCATCGTCCAGCACGGTATCGCGGCTCAACCAGAAGCTGGCCGGTGCAGTGTCATCGCGCACCACGGTCGCGGATTGCGCATCCTTGCGTTCGATGCGCAACGGTTCCCCCGCGATGGCCGTTGTGGCCAGCGCCCCTGACAGAAGCAGCGTTGCAGTCATGATGGTGATACGTTTCATGGCTTTCCTCAATTATGTTGTGATTGACGCGGGAATGGCCGCAGTGTGTGGAACTTCCCCGCGATAGGCAACCTTTACGGCTGCCCTGCATGCTTGCAGTTGGCGGGAAGGCCGGTTTCGTCTAGCGCGCGGCACTTCCTTTCGACCGACAGATCGACAAAGCCATGCCGCGATTCGCCTTCTTCCGCCAACTGGGTCTTCCGGGGCATCTTAACGTCGTCCGCGCCAGCCTCGGCGCGATGACCGGCATTCTTCTCACGGCCTGGATCAGCCACCAGTGGCTGGGCGATAACCACGGCCTGCCCACACTGGTCGGCCCGATGGGCGCATCGGCGGTGCTGCTGTTCGCGGTGCCCGCCAGCCCCCTGGCCCAACCATGGTCGATCATCGGCGGCAATGTCCTCTCTACTCTGGTCGGGGTGGCCTGTGCGGCCTATCTGCCCGGCGGCCTGTTCGCTGGTGCGGCGGCTGTGGCGCTGGCCATCGTAACGATGCGCATGTGCCGCTGCCTCCACCCGCCCGGCGGGGCCATGGCGCTGACCACGGCGCTCGGCGGCCCGGCTATCGCGAAAGCCGGCTTCGCGTTCGCTTTCTTCCCAGTGGGGCTCAACGCGGTGCTTCTGCTATTGGTCGGCATTCTGTTCAACAATGCCACCCGCCACCGCTACCCGCACCGCGCCGCTCCGGCGCAGCCCAACGCGCACGGCACGCGCGATCCCCTGCCGCAAGACCGGGTGGGTTTCACCACCGCCGATATCGATGCGGTGCTGGCCCGCTATGACGAACTGCTCGACGTCAGCCGCGACGATCTCGACACGCTGTTCCGGCAAGTGGAAGCACGCGCCCACCGCCGCCTGCACCGCGCGTTAAGCTGCGCCGATATCATGTCGCGCGATGTGATCGTGGCCCATCCCGACGAAGGCGTGGGCCAGGCGCGCGATCGCCTGCTCGGCCGCAATCTTTCTGCCATGCCGGTGGTCGACGGCAAAGGGCATCCGGTGGGCATCGTCGGCCATGCGCAGCTTCTGGCGGGCAACGGCAGGCTGGTTCAGGACGTGCTCGATCCCGCGCCTTACCGCGCTGCGCCGGACCTGCCGATCGACGAACTGCTGCCCGCGCTGTCCACCGGGCTGCATCACGATGCGCTCATCGTCGATCCCGATGGCAAGCTGGCCGGAATGATTACTCAGACCGATCTTCTTGCCGCGCTGTGGCGCAGCCATGTGGCCGAACAGGTCGCCAGCGCGGGCCCGCAGCAGAGCACTCCGGTCTGAACGCCCGCGCTATTGCGCAAAGCGCGCGATCACATCCAGAAAGGCCTGCCCGTACACCTCCCGCTTGCGGACGCCGATCCCGGCGATATGCCCCAGATCGAGATCGTTGCGCGGGCGGCGCAAGGCCATTTCGCGCAAAGTGCTGTCATGGAAGATGACATAGGGCGGTACGCCCGCTTCCTTCGCCAGATCGCGGCGCAATTCGCGCAGCGCATCGAACAGCGGATCGCCCACCGGATTGGCCACATCGCCGCGCTTGCCCCGCCGCATGCGCGCAGGCGGCAGGACCAGCGCCACCGCTTCCTCGCCGCGCAGGAACGGGCGTGCCGATGGGCCCAGCGTCAGGCCGCCGTGCTCATTCGTTTCCAGCGCATCGCGAACCATCAGCGCACGCGCCACGGGTTTGACCAGCGGCGCCTCATCCTGGCTGACGATACCGAACACCGAAAGCGCATCGTGCCCGCGCGCCGCGATCCGATCGTTGCTCTTGCCCGTCAGCACCGCTTCGATATGGCCCAATCCATAGGATTGCCCGGTGCGGTACACGGCGGATAGCAGCTTCTGCGCCGTCTGCGTCGCATCGACGCTGACCGGGGGCGACAGGCAATTGTCGCAATTGCCACAGCTTGCCGGCGGGTCCTCGCCGAAATGGCGCAGCAGGACCGCGCGCCTGCACCCCGCCGTTTCCACCAGCGCACCCAGTGCCCCGATACGGGCCCTCTCTCCCTGCTGGCGGGCGGGGTCGACTTCACCGATCCGCTGGCGCGCACGAACGAAATCCTCCGCACCCCATAACAGCGTGGCCACAGCCGGATCACCATCGCGCCCGGCTCGGCCGCTTTCCTGATAATAGCTCTCGATCGATTTCGGCAGCCCGGCGTGAATCACGAAGCGGACATCGGGCTTGTCGATCCCCATGCCGAAAGCGACGGTCGCAACCATCACCATATCTTCGCTGGCGAGGAAAGCCGCCTGATTGCCCGCGCGCACCTGCGGATCGAGCCCGGCATGATAGGGCAACACCGGCCGCCCCTTGCCAGCCAGAGACTGCGCCAGCCGCTCTGCCATCGCGCGAGTCTGGACATAGACGATACCCGGCCCCGGATTGGCCGCCAGCACATCGGCAATCTGCCGCTGCATCCCGTCGCGCGGCTTGATC
>Ga0182743_1002164_pt1 | contig 17735 bp, 22 predicted proteins | sample eDN3rd30CKraftOP_FD_128522 | JGI IMG/M metagenome (GOLD analysis project Ga0182743, IMG submission 128522) | Enriched Organic Plus compost microbial communities from Emeryville, California, USA - eDNA 3rd pass 30_C Kraft OP (version 2) (version 2) ... | reverse complement strand
CCAGGGCCACGCCGAAGATCACGCGCACGGCCACGACCATGACCACAAGCCGGGCTTTTTCGCTCGCTGGTTCATGTCCACCAACCACAAGGACATCGGCACGCTGTACCTGATCTTCGCGATATTCGCGGGGGTCGTCGGCGGGGCGATTTCGGGCATCATGCGGGCCGAACTGGCCGAACCCGGCATCCAGTACCTTCAGTGGTGGACCGGTTTCCTCGGCGGCAACGCCAACAGCTTCGATGAAGCGCTCCACCTCTGGAACGTGCTGATCACCGCGCACGGCCTGATCATGGTGTTCTTCCTTGTTATGCCGGCGGTTATCGGCGGCTTCGGCAACTGGTTCGTGCCGCTGATGATCGGCGCGCCGGACATGGCCTTCCCGCGCATGAACAACGTGTCGTTCTGGCTGACGGTGATGGGTTTCTGCTCGCTCATGATCTCGCCGTTCGTGCCGGGCGGCACGGGCAACGGCGCGGGCGTGGGCTGGACGGTCTATGCCCCGCTTTCGACCTACGGTTCGCAAGGGCCGGCGGTCGACTTCGCGATCTTCGGCCTGCACCTTGCCGGTGCGGCCTCGATCATGGGCGCGATCAATTTCATCACCACGATCTTCAACATGCGTGCGCCGGGCATGACCCTGCACAAGATGCCGCTGTTCGTGTGGTCGGTGCTGGTCACCGCGTTCCTGCTGCTGCTGGCGCTGCCGGTTCTGGCCGCCGCCATCACCATGCTGCTGACCGACCGCAATTTCGGCACCACGTTCTTCGATCCGCAGGGCGGCGGCGATCCGGTGCTCTATCAGCACCTGTTCTGGTTCTTCGGCCACCCCGAAGTGTACATCATGATCCTGCCGGCCTTCGGCATCATCAGCCAGATCGTCGCCACTTTCTCGCGCAAGCCGGTGTTCGGCTATCTCGGCATGGCCTATGCCATGGTGGCGATCGGCGTGGTGGGCTTCATCGTGTGGGCGCACCACATGTACACCACCGGCCTCAGCGTAAACACGAAGATGTACTTCACCGCCGCGACCATGGTCATCGCCGTGCCGACGGGTGTGAAGATCTTCAGCTGGATCGCCACGATGTGGGGCGGTTCGCTGCAGTTCCGGAGCCCGATGGTCTGGGCGCTGGGCTTCATCTTCCTGTTCACCGTGGGCGGCGTGACGGGCGTGGTGCTCGCCAATGGCGGCGTGGACGATAACCTGCATGACACCTACTACGTGGTGGCGCACTTCCACTACGTGCTCTCGCTAGGGGCGGTGACGGGGCTGTTCGCCGGGTTCTATTACTGGTTCCCGAAAATGAGCGGCCGGATGTATTCCGAACTGCTGTCGCACATCCATTTCTGGGTGTTCTTCGTCGGCGTGAACCTGATTTTCTTCCCGATGCACTTCCTCGGGTTGCAGGGCATGCCGCGCCGCTATCCGGACTATGCGGAAGCCTATGCCCACTGGAACGGCGTGGCGACGTTCGGTTACGAAGTGATGGCCGTTTCGATCCTGATCTTCTTCATCAACATCATCTATGCGTTCGTTGCCGGGCGTAAGGCGGAAGACAACTACTGGGGCGAAGGCGCGACCACGCTCGAATGGACGCTGTCGAGCCCGCCGCCGTTCCACCAGTTCGAAACCCTGCCTGTCATCGAAGACAGCAAGGCGCATTGATCGGGCGGCCCCGGCAAAAAGGGGCCGCATGGATAAAGGGTTGGGGGCGCGCCGGGTGCGGTGCGCCCCTGCCTTTAGGATTTGAGATGATGAGTACGAGCCACAGCGCGGTGCAGCTTCCGGCCGATTGGCGGGATTTCTATGCGCTGACCAAGCCGAGAGTGATGAGCCTGGTGGTCTTCACCGGCCTGTGCGGCCTGCTCGCCGCGCCCGGAACGATCCATCCCGTGATCGGCTTCACCGCAATCCTGTGCATCGCGCTCGGGGCCGGGGGCGCGGCGGCGCTCAACCAGTGGTGGGAAGCCGATATCGACGCGGGCATGCGGCGCACCGCCGGGCGGCCTCTGCCCGCCGGACGGATGGCGCGGACCAGCGCCCGCGATTTCGGCGTCGGCCTGTCGGCGGCCTCGGTGCTGCTGATGGGGGTGGCGGTCAACTGGCTGGCGGCGATCATCCTCGCGCTGTCGGTCGTCTATTACGCTGTGGTCTATACGATCTGGCTCAAGCCGCGCACGCCGCAGAATATCGTGATCGGCGGCGGGGCGGGGGCCTTTCCGCCCCTGATCGGGTGGGTTGCGGTGACAGGCGACATCACTTTGATGCCGGTGCTGCTGTTCGCGATCATCTTCTTCTGGACGCCGCCGCATTTCTGGGCGCTGGCCCTGTTCGTGCGCAGCGATTACGCCAAAGTCGGCATTCCGATGATGCCGGTGGTCGCGGGTGAGGCGTCCACGCGCAAGCAGATCCTCGGCTATTGCGTGATCTTGCTGCCGCTGTCGCTGGCGCCGTGGTTTGTCGGCGGGGCGGGGGCGGTCTATGCCGTCAGCGCGCTGATTCTCTCGGGCCTGTTTCTCGCGCTGTCGGTGCCGGTCGCCCTGCGCCGGTCGACAGGGCCGGACGATGCGATGCGCCCGGAAAAGCGTTTGTTCGGCTACAGCGTGCTGTATCTTTTCGTGATCTTCGCGGCATTGGTTGCAGATCGCTGGATTTCCGTGCAGGGATTGGCATGATGACAGGACAGTTCGAACCTGACGAAGAATACAAGCGGCGGATGCGGGCGCGGAACATCGTGGTCGGCCTGCTGCTCGGGGGATTTGCGGTGTTGCTGTTTGCGATCACCATTGTGCGGATGAAGGAATCGCTATGAGCGTGGCGGCACTGGGCCAAAGGAATCGCCGGATCGGGCTGATTTCGCTGGGTGTGGCGGGCGCCATGCTGGGGCTCGGTTTCGCCTCGGTTCCGCTTTATCGCCTGTTCTGCCAGGTGACCGGGTTCGCCGGGACCACGCAAAAAGTCACCGCCGCGCAGGCGAGCCAGGTTCGCGCCGCGGGCACGACGATTTCGGTGCGCTTCGATGGGAACGTGCGGCCGGATATGCCGTGGACGTTCCATCCCGAACACACCACCGACACGGTCGAACTGGGCCAGCGCGATCTGGCATTCTTCATCGCGAAGAACAATTCGGACAAGCCGGTCACCGGCACGGCGACGTTCAATGTCGAACCGGAACAGACCGGCCAGTATTTCAACAAGATTCAATGTTTCTGCTTCACGGAGCAAACGCTACAGCCGGGAGAGGAAGTGCGTATGCCGGTGTTGTTCTATATCGATCCGCGGATCGCGCAGGACGAAGACGCCAAGGATGTGCAGCAGATTACCTTGAGTTATACCTTCCACAAGGCAGAGGACAGCCCTTCCTAACCTCTGGACCGGGTGAAAACAGAACGATAAATGGGGCGCTGGGAAATGGGGAAGCCCCGCAATCAGGAAGCACGTTACATGGCTGCTACGAAGAACCATGATTATCATATCCTGCCGCCCGATATCTGGCCGCTGGCCGGATCGCTTTCGGCGCTTCTCTTCACCACGGGCATGGTGCTGTTCATGCACGAGCTGCCGTTCGGCAAGCCGGTGGTGATGCTGGGCGTCCTCGCTCTCGCGGTGACGTTTTTCAGCTGGTTTTCCAAAGTCGTTGCCGAAGCGCAGGCCGGCGATCACACGCCGGTGGTGCAGTTGCACAACCGCTATGGCATGATCCTGTTCATCGCCTCGGAAGTGATGTTCTTCGTCGGCTGGTTCTGGGCGTGGTTCGATTTCGCACTGTTCCCGTCGGAACTGGCCGAGACCGTGGGCGGCGTTTTCCCGCCCAAGGCGATCGAAGCGGTGATGGACCCGTTCGATCTGCCGCTGATCAACACGCTGATCCTGCTCTGTTCGGGCACCACTGTCACCTGGGCGCACCACTGCCTGATCCACGGTGATCGCGAAGGGCTGAAGAAGGGCCTGTGGCTGACGATCCTGCTGGGCATCCTGTTCACCAGCATCCAGATCTACGAATACGCCCATGCGCCGTTCGGCTTCGGTGGCAACACCTACAGCTCGGCGTTCTACATGGCGACCGGGTTCCACGGCTTCCACGTCCTCGTCGGCACGATCTTCCTGATCGTCTGTCTGCGCCGCACCTATCTCGGCCACTTCACGCCGAAGCAGCATTTCGGGTTCGAAGCGGCGGCATGGTACTGGCACTTCGTCGATGTCGTCTGGCTGTTCCTGTTCGTCGTCATCTATGTCTGGGGCGGCTGGGGCGCACCGATCCACTGATCGTGTGATCGCGCTGTCTGATGACTGATCCGCACACGCATGAAGAAGGGCAGCCGTCGCTTGGCAAGGCTGCCCTTTTCGGCCTTTGCCCCCGCTGCGGGGCAAAAACGCTGTTCGCCGGGGCGGTCCGCTTCGCCGGGCGGTGCCAGGTCTGCGGGCTGGACTATTCCAGCTTCAATGTCGGGGATGGTCCGGCGGCCTTCCTGACACTGATCGTGGGGGCCTTGATCACCGGCCTCGCGCTGTGGCTGCAGATTGCCGTCGATCCGCCGTTCTGGGTGCATGTGATCCTGTGGGTGCCGATGACTGTCGCTGCGGTCATTTTCGGACTGCGCCTGGGCAAGGCGGCGCTGCTTTACGCGGAATACAGCCGGGGCGCGCGCGAAGCGGGCGGGGCCGACGTGCGCGAGGAATGATGCGGCGCCTGCCCATCCTGCCCACGCTTCTGGTGCTGATCGCGGTGGCGGTGATGGTAACGGCGGGCGTGTGGCAATGGCAACGCGCCGCGTGGAAGGAAGACCTGCTCGCCCGCTATGATCGGGCGGCTAAGGCGGGGACGGCGGTGGCTTTCCCCTTCATGGAAGATCAGCGCGAAGCGGCGCTCTATCACCGCAGCGCACTGGAATGCCGGCGCGTGCTGGCCCGCAATCCGATAGCCGGGCGCAATGCCGCGCAAGAGGCGGGATGGGCGCAGACGGTGCGCTGCGCGACTCCAGAGGGCGAAGCGGAAGTGGCGCTGGGCTGGTCGCGCGATCCGGCGATTGCGGCATGGGATGGCGGCACGGTGCAGGGCATCGTCGCCCCGGCGGCTCATGACGTGCGGCTTGTCGCGGTGCCCGCGCAGGCGGGCCTGACGCAACTGGCCAAGCCAGATCCGCACGATCTGCCCAACAACCACGTGTCCTATGCGGTGCAGTGGTTCTTCTTCGCGGCGACCGCGCTGATAATCTATGCGCTGGCGTTGCGGCGCAGGCTGCGCGACAGCGATAAGGCCGGATAAGGCGGCCTGATCCCGGCTATTTGTAGAACCCGTCGCGCATGCGGATGCGGTGTTCGACCCACATTTTCATCGCGCAGAGCATCTGGCTCCAGCCCATGCAGTTGCCATAGCTGGCATCGAGCCCGGCCTGATTTTCCTTCCATCCGGCCTCGCCGATCTCGACCAGAGTCACGCCGCCGCCGCAATCGGTGAAGCGCATGGTGACTTCGGTCATCGCGCCGTTGCCTTCGTTGCTTTCCCAGTGGAGCACGATCAGGCTGTTTTCGATCACGTCCACCACTTCCACCGGAAAAGCGCCGGGGAAGTCCGCGAAATCCCAGGTGACGGTCGCGCCCTTTTCGATCCGGCCCTGCGCCCCGCCGGTGGTGAAATATTGCGAGAGCTGATCCGGGTTGACGACCGCTTCGAACACTTCCGCCACGGGGCGGGCGATGCGCCCGAAGACTCTGAATTTCAGTTCCATGCCGCGACTCCTTCGCTCGGCCTTGCTGTCCGGCAAATTATGTTATAAAAATATAACATGTCAACGGATGATGGGATGGACCTCGTTTTCAAGGCGCTGGCGAATGCGACGCGGCGGCGCATCTGCGATGCCTTGCGCGATCGCCCGCTCACCACCGGGCAACTGGCGGATCTGCTCGCCCCGCTCGACCGCTGCACGGTGATGCAGCATCTCAGGGTTCTGGAGCGGGCCGGGCTGGTCGTGGTGGCGCGCAAGGGGCGGGAACGGTTCAACCATCTCGACGCCATGCCGATCCAGGAAATCCACCAGCGCTGGATCGGTCCGCATGCGGCCCATGCCGCGGGCGGATTGCTCGGCCTCAAACGGGCGCTGGAAGCCGAACCGGCACGGAGGGAAGCGGCAGCCGCGCCGCAGGCATAAGATCGCCGCCACTTGCTCTCCAACAGGGCAGCGACTAAGGCCCGCGGCCATGCAGTATGTCTCTACCCGTGGCAGCGCCCCGGCGCTCGATTTCGAAGGCGTCACTCTCGCCGGTCTGGCATCGGATGGCGGGCTCTATATCCCATCCGCATGGCTGCGCTTTTCGGAAGCGGAAATCGCCGCGCTGGCCGGTTTGCCTTATGCGCAGCTTGCCGCTCGGGTGATGCAGCCTTTCGTCGGCGATTGCCTGACCCCGGAAAAGCTGCTCGACCTGTGCGAGCAGGCCTATGGCCGTTTCGCTCACAAAGCGGTGACGCCGCTGGTGCAACTGGACGAGCAGAACTGGCTGCTGGAACTGTTCCACGGGCCGACGCTGGCGTTCAAGGACGTGGCCCTGCAATTGCTCGGCCTGCTGTTCGAGGAATTCCTCTCCCGCACGGATGAGCGGCTGACCATCGTCGGCGCGACCAGCGGGGACACGGGCTCCGCCGCGATCGACGCGGTGGCCGGGCGCGACCGGGTGGACATCTTCATGCTTCACCCCAATGGCCGGGTGAGCGACGTGCAGCGCCGCCAGATGACCACGGTGCTGGCGCCCAACGTCTACAACATCGCCATCGACGGCAGCTTCGACGATGCGCAGGCGATGGTGAAGCGCATGTTCGGCGACACGGCGATGACCGGGCGTTTCCGCATCAGCGCGGTCAATTCGATCAACTGGGCGCGGCTGATGGCGCAGGTGGTCTATTACTTCGCGGTGGGCGTGCAACTGGGCGCGCCGCATCGCAAAGTGGCCTTCAGTGTGCCCACGGGCAATTTCGGCGACGTGTTCGCCGGTTATGTTGCCGCGCAGATGGGCCTGCCGATCGAGCGGCTGATCGTGGCGACCAATGTCAACGATATCCTCCACCGTGCGCTGTCCACCGGCGATTATTCGACCGGCACGGTCACACCCACGGCGGCCCCGTCGATGGATATCCAGGTCAGTTCCAATTTCGAACGCCTGCTGTTCGATGTCGGCGGCCGCGATGGTCTGGCTCTGGCCGAACAGATGCGCGGCTTCGAAGCGGCGAAGGCGATGCAACTGACCAATGCGCAGCGCGAAGGCGCGGCGGCGCTGTTCGCCAGCGCGCGCGCCGATGCCGACGACATGACCAAGGCGATGCGCTGGGCTTACGAGGCATGCGGCGAAGTGATCGATCCGCACACCGCCATCGGCCTGCACGCCGCGCGTGCCGCCGGAATCGATCCGTCGATCCCGCTGGTCACGCTGGCGACCGCGCATCCGGCCAAGTTCCGTGATGCGGTGGAACGCGCCACCGGCACCCGGCCGAGCCTGCCGGGCCGGATCGGCGACCTGTTCGAGCGTGAGGAACGCTACGTGGAACTGGCGGGCGACTACGATGCGATCGCCGCCTATGTCGCAGAGCATGCGACGCCGAACGCCTGACCGGGTGCGATGGCCGATCTCGCAACCTCGCCCCTGATCCTCGCCGGCGAGGGGTGGGGGGATTACGGCCTCGTCGACAGCGGCGATGGCCGCAAGCTGGAACGCTATGGCGCGCGCCGCTTCATCCGGCCCGAGCCGCAGGCGCTGTGGCGCCCGCGCGACGCGGAATGGGCCGCCGATGGCGAATTCGTGCCCGGCGCGGACGAGGATGGCGGCGGGCGCTGGCAGTTTTCCGGCCCTGTCCCGCGCGAAGGCTGGCCGCTGGCCTGGCCCAACGGCCCGGACACGGTGCGGTTCACCGCCCAATGCACCCCGTTCCGCCATCTCGGCTTCTTTCCCGACATGGCCCCGGTGTGGGACTGGATGGGCGAGATGCTGGCCGGGATGGACGATGCGCAGACGCTCAACCTTTTCGGCTATACCGGCGTGGGCACGCTGGCGCTGAGCCGCTTCGGCCAGGTCACGCATGTCGATGCCTCGAAGAAATCGGTTGCCCAGGCGCGGGAGAACGCGGCGCTTTCCGGCATGGCCGACCGCCCGGTTCGCTGGCTGATCGACGATGCGGCCAAATTCGCTGCGCGCGAAGTGCGGCGGGAAAAGCGCTATGACGGGATCATTCTCGATCCGCCCAAGTTCGGACGCGGGCCGAACGGCGAAGTCTGGCGTCTGGAAGACAGCCTGCCCGCGCTGATGGCCGATTGCCGCCGCCTGCTCGATACCCGGAGCCGCTTCCTGTTCCTCACCGTCTATGCGGTGCGGATGTCCAGCCTTGCGCTGGCGGGGTTGTTGGCGGAACTGTTCGCCGATCTGCCCGGTACGATCGAACATGGCGATCTGGCGGTACGGGAGGACGGCGATAAGGGCCGCCTGCTGCCGACCGCGATTTTCGCCCGCTGGAGGAACGACTGATGCGCATGCTGCTGTCTCTTTCCGCTTTGGCATTGCTGGGCCTGGCTGCGATTCCCGCCGGTGCGGAAGACGCCGCGCCGCCATCCCCGCAAGGGCTGTGGGTGGCGGACATTCCGCTCTGCGCGGAGACGGTCGTCAATGCTGCGGATGCGGCGGACTTCAATGGCGCGATGCGCCAGCTTTCGATCGAACTGACGCCGGACGCGGGGGCGCGTTTCGCCCGGCTGACGGCGCAGGCGGTGGGGAAATCCATCACCGTGTGGCTCGACGGGGCGGTGCTGACCGAGCCGGTCGTGCGGGAGCCGATCGCCGGGGGCCGTCTGTCGATCAGCGGGATGGATGATGCCCAGATCGAACGCGCGCGCGCCGCTGTGGCGGCGCCGTGCCCCTTCGGCGCGGGCGATCCCGCGTCCACCGCCGCATAACTCCTGACTGGACCCCCGATGCCCGATAGCCTGATTCTGGAAGTCGCCGATTTCGAACACAACGTGCTGACCGGCATCTATTCGGAAGAGACGGGCAAGCCGCAGCCGCTGCGCTTCACGATCACCGTCCGCTACAAAGTGGCCGATCACTATGCGCCCGACACGCCGTTGGTCGAAAGCAAGAATTACATGGACCTCAAATTCGCGGCTTCCGAAGCGTTGCCGCAAGGGGTGCATTTCAAACTGATCGAAGCCGTGGCCGATCACGTCTGCGACACGCTGTTCCTTCAGGATCGGAAAGTCGAAGCGGTGACGGTGAAAATCGTCAAGCTGGCGATTGCCGAGCATAACGAGAAGATCGGCATCACTCTGCACCGGGAACGGCGCTGATATGGCGCGGGCGGTCTATCGCACGGGCGCTTTGCCGCAGGCCGCGCTGGACGCCTCGACCGCTTTCCACGTTCATCATCTGCCGGAAATCACGCGGCTGATCGCCGGGCAGCCGGATCTGCTGGTGGTGATTTTCCCGCCTGCCCCTTACGACCATCGCGCATGGCGGCGCGCGGCGATTGCCGATCTCGCCCGCACCCATGCCCCGGTGCGGGTGGTCGGGCTGGCTGATGGCGAAGCGGATGCGACGGCGCGCACGCTGGCCTATCTCGATGCCGCACCGGGCGTAACCGGGCAGATGCTGGCAATCGATGAGGTGAATGCGCCGGACCAGGCATGATTCGCTTCTGATCGAAGGAATGCGGAGTATTTCGATAATCCATTGGATTGGCCGCGCCCCGGAAAGACAATTTCGCGCGATTTGATCGCGGTCAAGTTCGCCGCGGCTTCGCGTGGCTATGTCCGGTGTCGCAGCAAAGAGGCTGATCGGCTTTCGATCAGGGGATGGGCTGGAACGCCGTTCCCATTCTCATTCTGCTTCTCCCCAAACTGGCGCGGGTTGCTTCGGCGATCCGCGCCAGTTTGGGGTGGGTGTATAGTTTACCGACATTAAATTGCCCCGCACCAATCCCGCTCAGCCTGAGCTTGTCGAAGGCCACGCGCCGAACGTGTGGCCGGGGCGTTTTCCAAGCAGGAGGCCGCTGTTGCGTGCAGCCTTCGACAAGCTCAGGCTGAGCGGGTTTTGGGGATTTCTACAGGCTCAGACCGAACGGGCTTGGGGGAGTTTCTACTGGCGCAGGCTGCCGGCCAATTGGCGCACCAGCGCGTTTTCCTCGTCGAGCAGAGAGTTCACCTGTGCCTGCGTTTCGGCCACGGCTTCGCGCGCGCCGCCTTCCATCTCCGCCTGCAGCAGCAGCTTGTCGAGGTCGGCCATGGCCTCCATCGTCCGGTTGCGGGTCACTTCGAGCCCGGACAGGCTGGCTTGCGCCGCAATCCAGGGATCGCTGGCCACGGCGCTGCCGCGCGCCGCGTTGACCAGGGCCCGCGTGCGCGGCGCGGCGGAAAGGAACGCCTGATGCGAGCGGGTGGCTTCCCCGCGCAACTGGGCAAGACGCTGGGCCAGTTCGGCGCTCGGCTGCACCGGTTGGGGGGGCGGTGCAGGGGTGACCGGCTGGGCGCTGCCGTGAATCCGCTCGGCTTCCCGAATCGCCAGCGAGGGATAACGGTCCGACGTGCTGGTGCAGGCGCCGAGCGCTAGGATCAGGGCGAGGCCGCATGCGGGGGCGGAAACGGGTTTGCAAACCATGGCCGATGCCATAGCACGCCCCGCGCGCCATGCCAGCCTGGCGCGTGTCCTGGCCCTGCGAGGCCGGGCGTGGCGGGGATATTCCGGCGGGCGGACGGTTTTCCTCCGTTGACATGGCGGAGGGTTTTGCCTAACGGCAGCCATCTTTCCGGCGCCTGCCACTGGGGCGGGGCGTCGGCGCGTCGTTAGGGTCACGAGCCGTTTTGGGGCGGGGCAGGAACGATGTGGCACAGCAAGTTGAATGGATAAGGCACCATGTTCGCAGTAGTGCGCACGGGCGGCAAGCAGTATCGGGTTGCCGCCGGAGACAAGATCGCAGTCGAAAAGCTGGCTGGTGAAGCCGGCGATACGATCACTTTGGGTGATGTCCTCCTCGCCGGTGACGGTGAAGGGCTGAAGGACGCGGCCAAGGTTGCCGTTTCGGCGGAAATCATCGCTCAGGCGAAGAGTGAAAAGGTCGTCGTCTTCAAGAAGCGCCGCCGCCACAACTATCGCCGCAAGAACGGCCATCGCCAGCAGCTCACGCTGCTGCGTATCGTGGCCGTGGGCGATTCGAAGGCCCCTGCGAAGAAGGCTGCGGCCGCCAAGGCCGACTGAAAGCAAGCGACGGAGTAGAGCGAAATGGCACATAAAAAAGCAGGCGGTTCGTCGCGCAACGGCCGCGATTCGGCCGGTCGTCGCCTTGGTGTGAAGAAGTTCGGTGGCCAGGAAGTCATCGGCGGCAACATCATCGTGCGCCAGCGCGGGACCAAGGTGTACCCGGGCGCCAATGTCGGCATGGGCAAGGATCACACACTGTTCGCGCTGGCCGGTGGCCGCGTGCGCTTCCACGATGGCAAGCTCGGCCGCAAATACGTGTCGGTCGACGTGGCGATGGCCGCGGAATAAGCCGGATGGCATTTTACAGGGCCATCCACCGGGATGGCCCCGCCGCGCTTTTCTAGCGCGGCTGCGAGAGGGAGAGGGGCCCCGTCCCGTCTCCCTCTTTGCGTTTATCTCCCTCTCTCCCGGACCCGATGCGGTCCATCGAAATACGGGTGTCACGCGCGGGATTTATGCGATCCTGTGACGGGATACCCTCGAGCGGACTCGAGAGGAGACGATCATGTTCATTCGCAGCCAGAGGCTGTTCCTGCGCCCGGCCTTTCCGGAAGACTGGCAGGCGATCCACACAGGCATCAACGATGAAGGCATCGTGCGCATGCTGGCCAGTGTCCCCTGGCCCTACAGCGAGCAGGATGCGCGCGATTTCGCCGCGCGGGCGCAGAACCCGCTGCTGCCGCAATGCGTCATCACCGTGCCGGACACACCCGGCGCGCCGCTTATCGGCGGGATCGGGCTGCAGCAGTCGGTAAACGGTGTCGAGCTGGGTTATTGGCTGGCGCGCGGCTTCTGGGGCCGTGGCTATGCCACCGAAGCGGGCCGTGCCTTGCTGGCCAGCGCGGCGGCCATCGGCCATCGGCGGATCTATGCGGCGCATGCCCTGGACAACCCGGCGTCGGCGCGGGTGCTGCACAAGCTCGGCTTCAAGGCGACCGGCGAAATCTGCGTTCGCAAGAGCGCGGGCCATGGCGGCGCGGGAGTCGCGACCCGCTGCCATATCCTCGATCTCGGCGATGTGGCCGGCTCCGATCCGGAGCCGCAAATGCCCGCTGCCGCATGAGGGAGTTTTCGGCCGCGCTATAAGGGCGGGCCGAAAACTCCCCCCTCCATACTTGGGGGGTGATCGAGGGGGGAGTCGCGACCCGAAGGACTGGCCTTCGGCGACACGATCCGGGACCTATGCGGGCATGGATTCCGGATCATGGCGAACTGGTCGGCACGAAATGCAAAAACCCAAGCCGCCGCCGTGAAATATTCGGCATGCTTGAGCAGGCTGCATTCGATTTTCAAACCCGAGTATATCTATTGTAGATTACATGGATGTCAATCGTTGCGGACAAACGAACAGTTTTCCTGCCTTATCAACACGTCGCTTGGTTAACGCGTCGTTCGAATGGCACGCAGCGGCCCACGTCAGTGCGAATCGGTGTCATCCCAATGTTCATTCGTCCAGCGCCGCCGCCAGCCAGCGCGGCACGTGCTTGCGGTCGATCGTGTCGACCCGCAGATGATCGACGGCATAGTTCAGTTGGGGATAGGCGATCCGCTGCCGGTCCGGGAGCGACTGATCGAGCGGCACCACCACCAGCCGCCGGTTGACCTTCTGCCGCCAGTTCATCCGCGCGGTGTTTTCCTGCCCGATGAAGCAGCCTTTGGCGAAGCTGACCCCGTGCAGTTCCGCCGCATTGCATTCGAGCCACAGCGTTTCGCCGTCGCCCAGTTCGGCCACCCCTTCGGCCACGCCGAGAGCCAGGCGATGGCGCAGCCATTCGGCATCGGCGGGCTGATCGTCGGGGGTGACAGGAGCCAGCCAACGTTCGCCCAGCGAGGCGAGGCGGGGATCGGTGGCCGCGCCATCGCCGTTATGGCCCCGCCAGTGCACGGCCAGCGTCTCATCACGCGCGATCATGATCTTGCGGCGCAGGCGATAGAGCGAAAGCCGCTTCACCAGCGCATCGGCCCGTTCCGCTTCGCAATCGAGCAGCAGGCTGTCGTTCGCCCCCGGCCAGACGAGGAAATCGAACAGCGCCTTGCCCTGCGGGGTGAGCAATCCGGTCCAGACGGGCAATGTCCCGGTGATATCGTTGGTGACGAGGCCCTGGAGAAAATCGGTCGCGTCTTCCCCCGGGTCTTCGGCGGAAAGACGGATCACGGCGCGGCCGAACAGGCGGGTAGCGGTCATAGGCAGGGCTGGCTTTCTTTCTGAGGGCAGGAAAACGGAGTGAAGGCGGGCATCGGCATCAATCCAGCGCAGTCCAGCGGTCGAAACAGGCCGCCTGGCCATGGATCGCGCCATCGCCATCGAGCAGGTTCCACACCACGGCCTGTTCGATGCGGAAGCGCGCGCCGCGTTGGGAAATGCGCACACCCGCATAATCGGCCATGAAATTGCGCGCGCCGACCGCATCGAGGAAACGGGCGCGCTCGGCCCGTTCCATCGCTTCGGCGGAATAGCGCGAAGGCATGCGGACCACGTCGCGGGCGCAGGTTTCGAACAGCGCGAGCGCCATGCGGTTGGCGTAGAAGAAGATCGGATCGTCCTGCGTGCCGTGCGCCAGAATCACCATCGGCGCGGACCACAGCGGGGCGCCGCCCGCCAGCAGCGGCCGGCCGGTGACGCGATGAAAACTGCTGGCGATCAAAGCGATGCGATCCGCCCCGGCATGGGCTTCGATGCTGGCGCGTTCGCTGTCATCGGTGGGCGTGGGGGCGGGACCGTCCATAAAGGCAAACTGGCCTTCTTCCTGCGAGAATCAATCCCCCTTCGCCCGATCGGCCGCGAAATTCGTCGCCGATGGGCATTGCGGCGTTGCAGTCGGGCCTTCCAGATGCAAAACGAGCAGCCGGAAGAGAGCATTTGAGAACAAAGCGAAAGGCATTTCCATGACTGCGACGCCCAAGACACTGGCCTATGGCGAAGGCCAGATCAGCTATCACGAAATGGGTGAAGGCGAACCTTTGCTCATGCTGCACGGCTCCGGCCCGGGGGTCACGGCATGGATGAATTTCGGCGGCAATCTTCCGGTTTTCGCCGAGCATTACCGCTGCATCGCGCCCGATCTGCCGGGCTATGGCGGCAGCAGCCCGATTGCGGGCGAGCCGGTGGGCGCCGCGGTCGAAGCGGTGCTGCATCTGATGGACCAGCTGGGTATCGAGAGCGCCAGCATCATCGGCAATTCCTATGGCGCCATGGTCGGCGGCCGGTTCGCGGCGGCCTATCCCGACCGGATCAGGAAGCTGGTCACGATCGGCGGGATCGGCGTGCCGCTGTTCACCGGTTTCCCTTATGAAGGCATCGCGCGGCTCAGCGAATTCGTCGAGAATCCGACGCGCGAGATGATCGTCCACTGGCTGCGGTCTATGGTCTACAATCCCGAGATGCTGACCGAGGAACTGATCGAGGCCCGCCTTTCGGTCGCGCTGGAACCGGGCGCGAAGGAAACCAACGCCAAGATGTATTCGCGCCAGATGCTCGACATGATCGCCGCGGGCATGAGCGGGCCGGACGCGGTGCAGGGCTTCGCCTATCTGCCTAAGATCCAGGCGCCGACGCTGATGACTTGGGGCCGGGATGACCGGGTGAACCCGCTCGACATCGCGATGCTGCCGCTGCGGCTTATCCCCAACGTCGAACTGCACGTGTTCTCCAAATGCGGCCACTGGGCGATGATCGAACAGAAGGCCGCGTTCGAACAGGTCGTGCTCGGCTTCCTCAAGCGTTGAATGCGGCCCGGCTGAACAGGCCGGCCGGAAAGCACAATTTCCGCTCGGCCTGAGCTTGTCGAAGGCTGCGCGCAATAGAAGCACCTGGCCATACCCTCGGCGCGCGTCCTTCGACAGGCTCAGGACGAGCGGGGGTGGAGTATTTGCAAAGATACAATCGCCTCTGAGATAGCGGGGCGTGGCTGCGGTGCGGCCGCGCCCCGTCTCGCATGGTTCGCTCTCCTCGGCCTGTCCTACACGGGCGGTCTGTGGCAAAGGGTGGCCATGGACCTGAGTCTGCCGCCTTTTCACCTCTTTTCGCGCTATGCGCGGGCGGGTTGAAGGGCGCCGGTTTCCTGTCCCTTGAACAGTGTCAACTGTGTCAACTTGATGCCACCCAACCGCAAAGGCCACCGCATGAGCACCGCCCCCGATCTCGTCCTCGCCAATGGCACGATCCATACGCCGTCCGGCCCCGTGGTGGGCGATGTGGCGGTGCGCGATGGGCGGATCGCCGGCATCGGCAGCTATGCCGATGGCGGGCGGCGGATCGATTGCACCGGGCTGGATATCCTGCCGGGCGTGATCGACAGCCAGGTGCATTTCCGCGAACCGGGGCTGGAACATAAGGAAGATCTCGAAACCGGCAGCCGCGCCGCCGTGATGGGCGGGGTGACGGCGGTGTTCGAAATGCCCAACACATCGCCCAACACCGACACGGCGGAGCGGGTGGCGGACAAGCTGACGCGGGCGCGGCATCGCATGTGGTGCGATCATGCATTCTATGTCGGCGCCACGGCGGACAATGCGGAGCAGCTGGGCGAACTGGAACGCATTCCCGGCACGGCGGGGGTGAAGATTTTCATGGGCGCTTCCACCGGCAGTCTGCTGGTGGCGGAGGATGAGAATCTGCGCCGCGTGCTGGCCAACGGTGTGCGCCGCGTGGCGATTCATGCGGAAGACGAAGCGCGGATGAACGCGCGCAAGGATTTGCGGGTGGAAGGCGATCCGTCCAGCCATCCCGTGTGGCGCGACGATGAAAGCGCGATGCTGGCGACGCAGCGCATCCTGCGGCTGGCGCGCGAAACGCGCCGCCCGATCCATATCCTGCACGTGACCACGCCCGCCGAACTGGAACTGATCGCGCAGCACCGCGATATCGCGACCTGCGAAGTGACGCCGCAACACCTGACGCTGGCGGCGGAAGACGCCTATCCGCGCCTTGGCAGCTATGCGCAGATGAACCCGCCGATCCGCAGCGCGGCCCACCGTGATGGGCTGTGGCACTGGCTGCGGCAGGGTGTGCCCGATGTTCTCGGCTCCGACCATGCGCCGCACACGCGCGAGGAAAAGGCCAAGCCCTATCCCGCCAGCCCCAGCGGCATGCCCGGCGTGCAGACGCTGCTGCCGCTGATGCTGGACCATGTCGCCAGAGGCCATATGACGCTGGAACGGTTGATCGACATGACCAGCGCGGGCGTGCAGCGCGTTTTCGGCCTGGTCGGCAAAGGCCGCATCGCCGCCGGTTATGACGGCGATTTCACCGTGGTGGACCGCAAGGGACAGTTCACCGTGACGGAGGAATGGGGGGAAAGCCGCTGCGGGTGGTCGCCGTTCACCGGCATGGACCTGCAGGGCCGGGTGATCGGCACCGTGGTGCGCGGCCACGTGGCGATGTGGGAAGGCCAGCTTGGCAATCAGGCGGTGGGCGAACCGCTCCGTTTCGCCGGTTGCCTGTAAGGCGAAACGGTCAAGTCGCTGTCGCGGTCTTCACGTTTCGGCGCTTGCGCAGCAGGTCCCAGGCGAAGATCGCGATGGCGCACCAGATGAACATGAAGCTCCACAACTGGGCGGGCTTCAGCGGTTCGTGGAATACCGTCAGGCCGAGGATGAAAACCACGGTCGGCGCGATGAACTGCACGAAGCCGAGTGTCGAATAATCCATCCGCCGCGCGGCGATGGCGAACATCAGCAGCGGGATCGCGGTGACGAGGCCCGACAGGCCGACCGCGATATCCACCGGCGTATCGTTGCCCAGATGCAGCCCGGCGGCGGAAGAACCGAGATGGACCATGACCATGATCGCGGGCGCGGTCAGCACGATGGCTTCCACTGTCAGGCCCGGCAGTGAGCCGACCGGCAGAGTGCGGCGGACAAGGCCATAAAGCGCGAAACTGATCGCCAGCACCACGCTGATCCACAAGGTGGTGAGCGCGCCCGCCGCGAGAATCGCCACGCCGACGGCCGCCAGGGCAACGGCCAGCCATTGCTGGCGCGAAAGGCTTTCGCCGAGGAACAGCGTGCCGATCAGCACATTGATCAGCGGATTGATGTAGTAACCGAGACTGGCCGCATAGACGTGCCCTTCGAGAATCGCGAAGATGTAAAGCGTCCAGTTGCAGCCGATCAGCAGCGAACTGAGGCACAGCCACGGCAGCACTTTCCGGTTGAACAGCGCGCCCAGCAGATCCGCCCATTGCCGCCGGAAAGTCACGATCAGCAGGCATACCGGCAGCGTGAAAAGAATGCGCCAGCCGATCAGTTCGACCGGCGGAATGCTGCGCACGGACATCAGATAGAGCGGGAACAGCCCCCACGCGATATAGGCCGCCAGCGCATAAGGCAGGCCGCGTCCCGAACGATCCGCATCTGGCAAGGGAGGCACGGCTTCACTCCTGTTGGTCGCGGGGCTCTAGTCCTGCTTGCGCCCCATCGCAATGCCCGGTTGGGCCATACCGCATCACGCGCGCATTTTCGGCCTGGCGAACCATCCCGCAGCGGGACAGGATGAATATTAATT
>Ga0182743_1002162_pt1 | contig 17746 bp, 16 predicted proteins | sample eDN3rd30CKraftOP_FD_128522 | JGI IMG/M metagenome (GOLD analysis project Ga0182743, IMG submission 128522) | Enriched Organic Plus compost microbial communities from Emeryville, California, USA - eDNA 3rd pass 30_C Kraft OP (version 2) (version 2) ... | reverse complement strand
CGAAGCCGGCACCATCACCGACGCCGAGCTCAAGGCGATCGAGGATCGCGAGATCGTCGACCTCATCGAGAAGCAGAAGGCCGCCGGCCTCGAGCTCGTCACCGACGGCGAGTTCCGTCGCTCGTGGTGGCACTTCGACTTCTACGACGGCCTCGACGGCGTCGAGATCGTCGACTCCGACCACGGCATCCAGTTCACGGGCGTGCAGACGCGGCCGAAGGTCATCCGCATCACCGACCGCATCGCGTTCCCCGCCGACCACCCCTTCCTCGAGCACGCGAGGTTCGTCGTCGAGCACGCGGGCGACGCGGTCGCGAAGTTCACGATCCCCTCCCCGACCGTCCTCCACTTCCGCCTCGAGCACGACGCGATCCGGACCGACGCCTACGACGACGCCGACGCGGTCTTCGCCGACCTCGCCGCCGCCTACCGCGACGCCGTCCGCGCATTCCACGACGTCGGCGTCCGCTACCTGCAGTTCGACGACACCGCGTGGGCGTACCTGTGCTCCGAGGAGCAGCTCGTCAAGGCCGCCGAGCGCGGCATCAACACCGACCGCCTCGCCGAGAAGTACCGCGACCTCCTCAATGAGGCGTTGCAGGACCGCCCGAGCGACATGGTCGTCACGACCCACGTGTGCCGCGGGAACTTCCGGTCGACGTGGATCTCCTCGGGCGGCTACGAGCCGGTCGCCGAGCACCTCCTTGCGGGCGTCGGGTACGACGGCTACTTCCTCGAGTACGACACCGAGCGCGCGGGCGGCTTCGAGCCCCTGCGCTTCCTCCCGAAGGGCGAGAAGACGGTCGTCCTCGGCCTCGTCACCTCGAAGAGCGGGACGCTCGAGGACCCGGAGGACGTCAAGCGCCGCATCGAGGAGGCGACCGAGTTCGCGCCGCTCGAGCAGCTCGCGCTCTCGCCACAGTGCGGCTTCGCCTCGACCGAGGAGGGCAACATCCTCACCGAGGAGCAGCAGTGGGCGAAGATCCGGGAGATCGTCGCGATCGCGGACGACGTCTGGGGCGCCTGACGCCGACCGTGCGTCCGCGCGGCGAGAGTGTGTCCCCGCGCCCGCACAGGGGGCGCGGGGACGCACACTACAGCTGCCCCGTCGAGCGCCAGCCGCCGTGGTACTCGAGGCGCGCCGTCACCGCGTACGGGACGGGCGAGACGATCGCGCGCACCTCGATCTGCTCGTGCGGCTCGACCGTCGTCTTCTCCGAGCCGCCGTTCGGCTCGCCCCACACGACGCGCACCTCGGTGCCGATCGGGACGTCGCGGTCGACCGTCGCGAGCGAGAGGCCGCGGCGCTCGTTCGCCGTGACGCCCGTGAAGAGCGAGAGTCCGATGACCTTGCCGTCGGCGTCGATGACCGAGTCGTAGTTCGACGAGCCGTAGTTCGCGTTCGGGAGGTCGAAGAACTGGTACCCGGGCCGGTCGCGGTCGAGGAACGACGCCCAGATCTTCGCGAGATCCTCGTCGTTCCACGCGAGCGTGACCTTCTTGCGCTGCGTCTCCGGGTCGATCCGCTCGAGCGCGTCGCGACCGATGAAGTCGTGGTCGAACTTCACGAACGAGCCGTAGCCGAGCTCCCAGGGCGTCAGGTAGTAGTCCTCGATGTTGTCGGAGACGAACGAGCCGGCGAGCGCGTTGATCGCCTCGTAGGAGTTCGTCGGGAGCCACTCGCGGTAGGCGCGCTCGCCCTCGCTCGAGTAGATCGCGGGCAGCGGCGAGGGGATCCAGCCGGACTCGAGCGTGTTCGAGGAGTAGGCGCGCGAGCCGCACGGCTCGATGCCGAACTCGGCCCCCGCCTCGAGGATCGCGTCGCGGATCTTGCCGTGCTGCTCGTAGGGCCCCCACAGCTCGAGGCCGGGTGCGCCGGCCATGCCGTGCCGGAGCGTCCGCACGCGCTCGCCGGCGATCTCGAGGTAGCCCATGTGGAAGAACTTCACGGGCTCGAGCGTGCCGCCGTTGAGCTTCTCGATGATCGACCACGCGTTCGGGCCCTGGATCTGGAAGCGGTAGTACTCCCGCGTCACGGCCTTGCCGTACGGGCGCGACGGCGAGCGGTCGTCGTACCGCCACTCGACGTCGTAGCCGCCCGTCTCGGCGTGGAACTGGAGCCAGTTCGCGCCGGGCGCCCTGCCGACGTAGACGTAGTCGTGCTCGGCCTCGTGGAAGAGGATGCCGTCGCCGATGACGCCGCCGTTCGAGGCGGTCGGGACGAACTGCTTCGCCGTGTCGACGGGGAAGTTCGCGAACGAGTTGATGCCCGTGTCCGACAGGAGTCGCAGCGCGTCCGGGCCCGAGATGAAGAAGTTGACCATGTGGTGCGTCTGGTCGTAGAGCACCGCGGTCTCGCGCCACGCCTTCTGCTCGCGTCGCCAGTTCGTGAACTCGGCGGGCACGACCGGGTAGATGTAGGTGCCGAGCTTCGAGTTGCGGAGGAGTTCGACGGTGTTCCCCGCCTCGTCGAGCAGCTCTTGCAGGTTGTTCGCCATGTCCCCTTCTTCCTTGAATGGGTCTTTCGATCCGGTCCGAGTGTAGCCTCGACAGATACCTATCGCCATAGGTACCTCTTGGTCGACGAGATTGTCGACAATAATGGGTCGCGGATCAGCAGCGCAGCGGACCGAGAAGGAGCGTCGATGGCCGACAACCCCCGCACCATGCTCGTCGTGAGCGCCCACGCCGGCGATTTCGTGTGGCGCGCGGGCGGCGCGATCGCGAGCCACGTCCTCCGCGGCGGTCGCGCCGTTGTCGTGTGCCTCTCGTACGGCGAGCGCGGCGAGTCGGCGAGCCAGTGGCTCGCCGGCAAGAGCCTCGACGAGATCAAGGCGATCCGCCGCGACGAGGCGACGGCCGCGGCGGACGCGCTCGGCGCGGAGATCCGCTTCCTCGACCTCGGCGACTACCCGCTCCGGGAATCCGACGACGCGATCGCCGCGCTCGTCAGGATCATGCGCGAGACGCAGCCCGACGTCGTCCTCACCCACCCCCTCACGGACCCCTACAACGGCGACCACCCCGCCGCGGCGCGCATGGCGCTCGAAGCGCGCGTCCAGGCCCAGGCGATCGGCGTCCCGACCAACGGCCGCGTCCCGACCAAGGAGGAGATCATCGGCGCGCCGCCCGTGTTCTTCTTCGAGCCGCACCAGCCCGAGATGTCGGGCTTCAAGCCCGAGGTGCTCCTCGACGTCACGACCGGCTGGGAGCGGAAGCGCGCCGCGATGGAGTCGCTTCCCGCCCAGAAGCACATGTGGTCGTACTACACGGACCTCGCCGTGCGGCGCGGCGTGCAGCTCAAGCGCAACGCGGGGCCGAATCTCGGCCTCCCGGTCGACGTCATGGCGGAGGCCTTCATGCGGTACTTCCCGCAAGTCACGGACACGCTCGACTGATGGCCGGCCACCGGATCGTCACGAACGCGCCGCGAGCGGACCGCGGCGTCGTCGACGCGCTCGCGGAGTTCGGCTCGGCGACCGTCCACGAGGCGATGGGCCGGATCGGCTACGCGGGTCCGCGCATTCGCCCCATCCAGCAGGGCGTCTCGATCTCCGGGAGCGCCGTGACGGTCTCCGTCCCGCCCGGCGACAACCTCATGATCCACGCCGCGATCGAGCAGGCCGGCGACGGCGACGTCATCGTCGTCGTCCCGACCTCGGAATGCGCCGACGGCTACATCGGCGAGCTCATGGCGACGCAGATGCAGACGCGCGGCACGCGCGGATACGTGACCTCGGGCGGCGTGCGCGACACGGAGGAGCTGCGCCGTATGGGCTTCCCGGTCTGGTCGAAGTACGTGAGCTCGCAAGGCACCGTCAAGGACACCCCCGGCTCCGTCAACGTCCCGGTCGCCCTCGAGGGCGTCGTCGTCCACCCCGGCGACGTCGTCGTCGCCGACGACGACGGCGTCACGATCGTGCCCCGCGCGATCGCCGCCGCGACGCTCGAGGCGTCCCGAGCTCGCGCCGCGAAGGAGCTCGCCAACCGCGAGCGCTACCGCGACGGCGAGCTGTCGATCGACCGCAACGGCTTGCGACCCGTCCTCGAGGCGCTCGGGGTCGAGGTCGTCGAGCACGACGAGGCGCCATGACCGAGGACGGCGGCGTCCGCTGCATGCTCATGCGCGGCGGCACTTCGAAGGGGGCGTACTTCCTCGCGGACGACCTCCCGAGCGACCCGCGCGAGCGCGACCCGCTCCTCCTGTCGATCATGGGCAGCCCCGACCCTCGGCAGATCGACGGCCTCGGCGGGGCGCACCCGCTCACGAGCAAGGTCGCGATCGTCTCGCGCTCGAGCGATCCCGACATCGATATCGACTACCTCTTCCTCCAGGTCTCGGTCGACGAGCCGGTCGTCTCGAGCACGCAGACGTGCGGCAACCTCCTCGCGGGCGTCGGCCCGTTCGCGCTCGAGCGCGGCCTCATCGAGCCGGGCGACCGGACGACGACGGCGCGCATTCGCCTCCTCAACACGGGCGACATCGCGACCGAGACGTTCCGCTCGAGGAATGGCCGGCCCGTCTACTCGGGGGATGCGGCGATCGACGGCGTGCCCGGCACGGCCGCCCCGATCGAGATCGAGCTCGAGCGCGCGCGACCCCCGCTCCCGACCGGCAACGCGAGCGAGGAGGTCGCCGGGCACCGGGCTACGCTCGTCGACGCGGGCATGCCCGTCGTCCTCCTCGACGCCGCCGAGTTCGGCGTCAGCGGCGAGGAGTCGCCCGCCGAGCTCGAGGCGCGACCCGAGCTGCTCGCCGAGCTCGAGCGCGTGCGACTCGAGGCGGGGCACCGCATGGGTCTCGGCGACGTCGCCGAGCAGAGCGTGCCGAAGATGGCGCTCGTCTCGCCGCCTCGCGCGGGCGGTGCCATCTCGACCCGACTGTTCATTCCGAAGCGCGTCCACCAGTCCATCGGCGTGCTCATGGCCGCGTCGGTCGCCGCCGGGATCCGCACCCCGGGCGCGGTCGGGCACGAGCTCGCCGTCCTCCCCGCGGAGGACGAGCCCGTGCGCATCGAGCACCCGAGCGGCGTGTTCGAATCGACCGGCACGACGATCCGCACGGCGCGGAAGATCTTCGACGGCGTGGTGTACCCGCGCGAAACCGACAACCGAGAGGACCGCCCATGACCCAGCCCACGAAGCGCGACATCGCCCACCTCGGCAACGTCGAGCTCTTCACCAACGAGTTCGACAAGAGCTACTGGTTCTTCAACGACCTCCTCGCCATGCGCGAGGTCGCGCGCGAGGGCGACTCCGTCTTCCTGCGATGCTGGGACGACTACGAGGTGTGGTCCCTCAAGCTCACCCCGCGCGACAGGTCGGGCGTCGGCGAGGTCGGCTACCGCGTCTCGAGTCCCGAGGCGCTCGACCGGCTCGTCGCCTCGATCGAGGCCGCGGGTCGCGGCGCGGGCTGGCGGGACGGCGAGTTCGGCGTCGGCCGGAGCTTCCACTTCACCGACCCCGACGGCCACCCGCAGTACCTGTACTGGGACACCGAGTGGTACCAGGCGACCGACGACAAGCCCGCGCTCAAGAACCAGGCGTCGCGCTTCCCGGGGCACGGCGTCAATGCGCGCCGGCTCGACCACATCAACTACCTCGCCGCGAACGTCGAGGAGAACGCCGAGTTCTGCATGCAGTGCCTCGGGCTCGAGACGACCGAGATGATCCGGCTCGACTCCGGCCGCACGGCCGCGCACTGGTTCCACTTCCAGCAGAAGGGCTACGACCTCGTGTACTCGGGCGACTGGACGGGGAGCAACGGCCGGCTCCACCACATCGCCTTCGCCCCCGACACGCGCGAGGACATCCTCAAGGCCGCGGACATCTTCCTCGAGAACGCCATCCACATCGAGTCGGGTCCGCACAAGCACGCGATCAACCAGACGTTCTTCCTCTACGTGTGGGAACCGGGCGGCAACCGGATCGAGTTCGCGCAGGCCGGCGCGCGGCTCCTCACCCAGCCCGACCACAAGCCGGTCGTCTGGACGGAGGAGGAGCGCAAGAAGGGCCAGGCGTGGGGCATGAAGACGATCGAGACGTTCCACACGCACGGGACGCCCCCGGTCGACTGAACCGGGCTCACATGCGCGCGGGGCCGTACGCGGCCTCGAGCGCGCGCGCGATGCCCTGTGCGGCGTGCTGCAGCTCGTCCACGTACGGGAGCGGCGAAGCCGCGTCGTTCGCGACGATGACGCCGATCGCCGCGTAGACGGAGCGCTGCGGTCCGTAGACCGGGACCGCGATGCCGCGAGACGCCGGGTGCAGATGTCCCGAGGTCACGGCGAAGCCCTCCTGCCGGACGGCCCGGAGGACGCGCCGTAGCTCGGCGCCCGAGCGGATCGAGTGCTCGGTGAACGGGCGGAAGCCGGCCGCGATGACGGCATCGGCGAGCTCCGGCGCGGCGTGCGCGAGGAGCACGAGCCCGCTCGAGGACGCGTAGAGCGGGATGCGCCCGCCGACGACCGTCCAGTTCGCGACGGCGTCGCGCGCGGAGAGCCGCTCGACGAAGAGGACGTCGTGCCCGGCGAGGACGCCGAGCTGCGCGTGCTGGCGCACCCTGGCGTGGAGGTGGTGCAGGAACGGCCGGGCGATCTCCCGCAGTCCGAGGGCTCCCGGCGTGCGGCTCGCGAGCTCGTAGAGCCGGACGCCGAGACGGTAGGTGCGATCCTCGGAGCGCTCGACGAGTCCCTCGCCGACGAGTTCGGCGAGCAGTCGGTGCACGGTGGACGGGGGCAGGCCGGCGCGCGCGGCGACTTCGCCGAGCGTGAGGAAGGGGTGGCGCATGTCGAACGCGCCGAGGACGCGCAGGTGCCGGTGGAGCACCGACTCCCCCGCCGATCCGCGCGCCACGCCGCCACACTAGCGTCGCATTCCGATGAATGGAATCCACGCACCCGGAGCGCGCGCCCCGTCCTAGCGTTGGCGCCATGTCAGCGACGACGAAGTCCCTCCAGCAGGCCCTCGACGAGGTCGGCGACCCGATCCGTCTCCTCCGCGACAACGCGGCCCGCGCGTACACGTTCCCGGTGCAGCCGGAGTTCACGAACTGGCGCAACGAGCAGGCCGCGTGGCGCGACTCGTGCGCGCTGCTCGACCAGTCGCAGCACATGACCGACCTGTTCATCACGGGGCCCGACGCGACCGCGATGCTCCAGCACCTCAGCACGAACACCGCCGCCGGCTACCAGCCGGGCCGCGCCCGCCACTTCGTCGCCACCGCGCCGAGCGGCCACGTGATCGGCGACGGCATCCTCTTCCACCACGGCGAGAACGACTTCGACCTCGTCGGCATGTGGATGCCGACGGACTGGGTGCACTACCACTGCACGACGGGCGAATGGGACGTCGAGGTCGTCCGCGACGACAACGCCTACGCGCGCGGCGGCGCCGCGCCGAAGCTCTTCCGGTACGAGCTCCAGGGTCCGACCGCGCTCGCGATCGTCGAGAAGGTCACCGGGGCGCCCGCGCCCGAGCTGAAGTTCTTCCACATGGGCGAGGTCCGGATCGCCGGCGCGCGCGTCGGCGTGCTCCGGCACGGCATGGCCGGCCAGCCGGGCTTCGAGTTCTGGGGCGAGTGGGCCGACCAGCCGCGCGTCCTCGAGGCGCTCCTCACGGCCGGCGAGGAGTTCGGCATCACGCAAGCGGGGTCCCGGGCGTACTCGAGCGCGAACCTCGCGAACGGGTGGGTGCCCTCGCCGTTCCCGGCGTTCTTCGGCGCCGAGCTCAAGGGCTACCGCGAGTGGCTCCCGCTCAGCCGCGCCGGCTCGACGGGCGGCTCGTTCCTCCCTGAGCGCGTCGAGGACTACTACACGACGCCGTTCGAGCTCGGTCTCGAGCGCTCCGTGAAGTTCGACCACGACTTCATCGGCCGCGAGGCGCTCGAGGCGATGGACCGCGACGCGCAGCGCAAGCGCGTGACCCTCATCTGGAACGAGGACGACGTCGCGGCGATCTTCCGCTCCCAGGTGGACCGGCAGGAGGGGACGCTCCCCGCGAAGTTCATCGAGCTCCCGAAGTCGCGCTACTCGCTCTACCAGACCGACCGCGTGCTCGCGAACGGGGAGGACGTTGGCGTCTCGATGGATGTCGGCTACCTCGCGAACGAGCGCGCCTTCGTCTCGCTCGCGACGGTCGCGCCCGAGTTCGCCGCGACCGGGACCGAGGTCACCGTGATCTGGGGCGAGGACCCGGTGTCCCGCAAGGGCACGGTCGAGCCGCACCGGCAGGTCGAGGTCCGCGCGACGGTCGCGCCCGCGCCGTTCCACGACTACGCTCGCGCCGGCTACCGCGCGTAACGGCTTGATCAAGCTCGCGCGGGGTTGTCGACAATGCGACTAGATTGATCGTGCCGCTCTCGGTCACGGTCGAGAGCCGAGCGAGTGCAACGCAGCATGTTCGGGAAGAGGTGGGGATGGCGGCCCGGCTGACGCTTCGCGATGTCAATCTCCACTTCGGCGGCGTCACGGTGCTCGAGGACGTCGGCTTCGACGTCGAGCCGGGCACGATCCTCGGTCTCGTCGGCCCGAACGGTGCGGGCAAGACGTCGCTCTTCAACTGCATCAGCGGCCACTACCGCCCGAGCTCCGGCTCGGTGCGGATCGACGACGTCGAAGTCCTCGGTCTCCCGCCCGCGAAGCTCGTCCGCCACGGCCTCGCGCGCACATTCCAGCACCCGGCCCTCCGGCTCGACACGACCGTCATCGACAACGTCCTCCTCGGCGCCCACACGCGACTGCCGGGCGGGCCGCTGTCGTGGGCGCTCCACTTGCCGTTCACGACGAAGTCGGAACGCGCGCTCCAGCGGGAGGCGCACGAGCTCCTCGAGCGCGCCGGCCTCGAGTGGGCGGCGAACGAGCGCGCCGACGAGCTCTCGCACGGCCTGCACAAGAGCATCGAGCTGTGCCGGGCGCTCCTGAGCCACCCGAAGCTCCTGCTCCTCGACGAGCCCGCGGCGGGACTCTCGCACGGCGAGGTCGACCACCTCATCGCGACGGTCCGACGGTTGCGCGACGACGACGACATCACGATCGTCATCGTCGAGCACAACATGTCGCTCATCGCGCAGGTCACGGATCGCGTCGTCGTCCTCGACCACGGTCGCAAGCTCATGGAGGGCACGGCGGCGGAGGCGCAGGCCGACCCCCGCGTCATCGAGGCCTACCTCGGGAAGGAGGCCGCGGATGACGCTGCTTGAGCTGCGCGACGTGACCGCCTTCTACGGACCCGTGCAGGTCCTCGACGGCGTCTCGCTCGCCGTGCCCGAGGGCGGCGCGGTCGGCATCCTCGGCGCGAACGGCGCGGGCAAGACGACGACGCTCCGGGCCATCAGCGGCATGGTCCGGGCGGGCGGCTCGATCCGCTTCGACGGGCGGGAGATCCGCGGCTCGCGCCCCGAGCGCGTCGCCGCGCTCGGCATCGCGCACGTCCCGGAGGGCCGCGGCACGCTCGGGAACCTCTCCGTGCGCGACAACCTCCGCGTCGGCGCGTACCTCCGCAAGGACCGGGCCGAGGTCGAGCGCGACATCGACTACCTCCTCGAGCTCTTCCCGAACCTCAAGGCGCGCGTCCGATCGAATGCGTCCGCGCTCTCCGGCGGCGAGCAGCAGATGCTCGCGGTCTCGCGCGCGTTCATGGCGCGGCCCAAGCTCCTCATCCTCGACGAGCCGTCCCTCGGCCTCGCACCGTCGACCGCGCGGTCCGTGTACGCCGCGATCGCGAGGCTCCGGCGCGAATCGGGCATCGCGATGCTCGTCGTCGAGCAGAACGCGAACCTCGCATTCTCCGTCGTCGACTCGGCGACGGTCCTCGAGACGGGGCGGAGCGTGCTGAGCGGCACGAGCGCCGAGCTCAAGGGCAACGACGAGATCCGCAAGGCGTACCTGGGAGGCTGAGCGGGACATGAACGCATTCGGCACCTTCGTGCAACTCATCGTCGACGGCCTCGCGCAGGGCTCGCTCTACGCGGCGCTCGCCCTCGCGCTCGTGCTCGTCAACCAGGCGACGGGGCTCATCAACTTCGCCCAGGGCGGCATGGCCGTGCTCGGCGCGTACATCGGCATGAGCGTCGGAAACCTCGTCATCCCCTCGGTCGGTCCGATCGCGGGCGTCCTCATCGGCATCGTCGTCGCCGTCGTCGTGTCGTTCTTCATCGGCGCGCTCATCGAGCGGTTCATCATGCGGCGCTTCCAGGGCGGCGACGAGGACACCTCGGTCGTCGCGACGATCGGCCTCCTCACGCTCATCACGGGCCTCGTCGGGATCATCTGGGGCTTCAACTTCATCCCGTACCCGTTCTTCTTCGGCTCGGGCGAGAGCTTCACGATCGCCGGCATCGCGATCAGCGTGTGGTCGCTCACGACGTTCCTCACGATCGTCGCGCTCATGATCGTCCTCCAGATCCTCTTCCAGAAGACGAAGCTCGGCCTCGGTCTGCGCGCCGTCGCCGACAACCCGCGGTCGGCCGCGCTCTCCGGCGTGCGCGTCGGCGGGATGCTCATGATCGGGTGGGGCCTCGCCGCCGCGCTCGGCACGATCGCCGGCATCCTGCTCGCCGCCAAGGTCCAGCTCAACCCGAACAACTTCGACGCGATCCTCGTCTACGCGCTCGCGGCCGTCATCATCGGCGGACTCGACTCCCCGATCGGCGCCGTCGTCGCCGCGTGGGGCATCGCGATCATCGAGAACCTCGCCGGCACGTACCTCGAGTTCATCGGCCACGATCTCAAGGTCGCCGTGCCGTTCATCCTGCTCTTCATCCTCCTGATCCTGAGACCGCAAGGACTCTTCGGACGCAAGCGGGTGGTGCGGGTATGAACGCCGTCGTCGAGTTCTTCGGGCGCACGTGGGTGCGCGGGGTCGTCCTCGCGATCGCGCTCGTCGTCCTGCTCGTGCTCCCGCTCGTGTCCGACCCGCACACGAACCAGACGATCTCGCACATCGCGGTCTTCGCCGTCGCGGTGCTCGGGCTCAACATCGTCATGGGCTACACCGGGCAGGTCTCGCTCGGGCACATCTTCTTCGTCGGGCTCGGCGCGTACTGCGCGATCATCCCGATCTACTACTGGTGGGGCGGGAGCCTCGCCGAGGGCGCGATCGTCATCGGCTTCGTCCTGTCCCTCGTGATCCCGGGCGTCGTCGGCCTCGTCGTCGCGCTCGCCGCGGTCCGGCTGCGGGGGCTCGCGCTCGCGATGGTCACGATCGCCCTGCCGATCATCGGCGTCCCGCTCGCGAAGCGGCTCGGCGACCTCACGGGCGGCAACGAGGGCCTCTCGATCCGCCGACTCGCCTACGAGGGCAGCGACGGCGAGACGTATCGCGGGAACCCGTTCGGCGCGCCGAGCTGGAGCGGACTCGACAACGACCAGTGGCAGTACTACCTCGCGGTGCTCCTCGCGCTCCTGTTCTTCGCGCTCGCGTACTTCCTCGTGCGCGGCAAGTTCGGACGCGCGTTCGCGATCGTCAAGGCGAACGAGGCCGTCGCCGGCTCGATGGGCATCGACCCGTACCGCTACAAGGTCCTCGCGTTCACGATCTCCGGCATCTACGGGGGCGCCGCGGGATTCCTCTACGTCGTCGTCCTCCAGTACACGTCGTCGGAGACGCTCTCCTTCGGCCACTCGATCGAGCTCGTCATCGCGACGATCGTCGGCGGCGCCGGGAGCATCGTCGGCTCGATCCTCGGCGGCGCGTTCTACGTCCTCGTGCCCCAGCTGACGAATGCGTGGGGCCTGTCGCAGTACACGCTCGTCGCGCAAGGCGTCATCATCCTCCTCGTGCTCTTCCTGCTCCCAGGCGGCCTCGCGAGTCTTCCCCGTGTCATCCGGCGCCTCACGGGCCGGCGACGCGGCGGGCAACACGTCGGCTCCCGCGAACGCGCGGAGTCGACCTCCGGAAACACCAAGAACTGACCGAACCCCTCGAAGGAGAGGCAACATGATCACGACAGTCACCGGTCGGCGCGTCCTCGCGCTGACCGCCGCAGCCAGCGCCCTCGCGCTCGCGCTCGCCGGCTGCTCGCGCGGCGGCACGCCGAGCGACGGCGGCGAGACCGACGGCCCCGCCGCCGCATCCCCGGGCATCACCGACACGACGCTCCTCTTCGGCATCAACACGCCGCTCACGGGCACGACCGCCGGCCCCGGCAACTGCACCGCCGACGGCGCGATCGCGTACTTCGGCGTGAAGAACGCGGAGGGCGGCATCGAGTTCGGCGACGGCAAGACCCGCACGATCGAGATCAGGACGTACGACGACGAGTACAACCCGGAGAAGTCCGCCTCGAACTTCAACCAGATGGTCGCCGACGGCGTCTTCGCGGCCGGCCTCGGCCTCGGCACCCCGACGAACCGCGCGTGGCGCGACGCCGCCGCCGAGGAGGGCGTCCCGCAGGTCCTCGTCATGACGGGCGACCCGATCTTCTCGACCCGCGAGGACGGCTACATGACGCTCGGCCTCGTGCCGACGTACATGCAGGAGGGCGCCGCGTTCGGCGAGGCGCTCGTCGCCGACGGCCAGCCGCACCAGGTCGCGGTGCTCTACCAGAACGACGACTACGGCAAGGGTTACGTCCAGGGCTTCAAGGACGCGATCGAGGGCGAGTCGAACATCGAGATCGTCAAGGAGCTCAGCTACGAGCCGACGGCCTCGTCGCTCGAGGGCCAGATCACGGAGCTCGCCGCGACCGGCGCCGACGTGCTGTTCCACGCGGTCTCGGTCACGCCGCTCGCGATCGCCGACCTCCAGAAGGTCATCGCGCTCGGCTGGAAGCCGATCGTCTTCCTCCCCTCGAACACCGCCTCCCCCGGCGGCATCCTCACCCCGGCGGGCGTCACGGGCGACACGTTCCCCGGCGTCTACTCGGCGGGCTTCGCCGAGGCGGCCGCCGCGCCGCCGTTCGCGGAGTCGGAGGCCGGCCAGGCGTACTTCGAGGCGATCGCCGAGTACGTCACCGGGCACGAGCAGGACGGCAAGTCCTTCCCGCACTGCGTCTGGTCGTGGATGGGCGCGCAGATCCTCGAAGAGGCCTTCAAGACGATGACCGAGCCGACTCGGGAGTCGTTCTACGAGGCGCTCACGTCGATCACCGGGCTCGAGACCGACTTCGGATTCGGCCCGATCGACACGACCGTCGACGGCTCGCCGGCCGTCCAGACCGTCGTGCTCCAGAAGTTCAACGGCGCCGGGTACACGAACGTCGACGTCGTCGGCTGACGCGACCCGGTACCGGAGGCCCGGTCCCCGCACGGGGGCCGGGCCTTCGGCGTCAGACGGCGGTCCTGCGCAGCGCCTCGACGACGCCGAGGAGGTGCTCGCGCGTCGCCCGCTCGGCGGCGTCCGCATCGCGCGCGAGGATCGCGTCGATGATCGCGATGTGCTCAGGGGCCGAACGCTGCGCACGGCCGGGCTGGAATGCGAGCCGGAACTGGTGCCGAGAGGACTGAGCGAGGAGCCGCTCGAGGAGCTGCGTCGCGGTGTCGTGGCCGCTCAGCTCGCGGATGACGAGATCGAGCTCCTGGTTGAGTCGCGCGTACTCGACGAGGTTGCCGCTCGAGACGGCGCGCTCGAGCTCGACGCGCAGCGAGCGGAGCTCCTCCGCCTCCGCATCGGTGAGCCGCTCGGCCGCCTTCCTCGCGCACAGCGATTCGAGCCCGATGCGGACCTCGACGATCTCGATCGCCTCCTCGACGGAGATCGCGCGGACGCGGGCGCCGCGATTGGGTAGCCGCTCGACGAGCCCCTCGTTCGCGAGGTTGAGGAGGGCGAGCCGCACCGCAGCTCGGCTCGCGTGGTATCGCGCGCCGAGATCGATCTCGATGAGTCGTTGATGCGGAGCGAACTCGCCGTCGAGGATCGCCTCACGAAGTCGTTGCGTCAGATCGGCGCCGGAGAACCCGACGGGAACGGCGGCGTTGCTCACGAGAAGATTGTCGCCGACATCCAGACGAATCGGGTCTAGCATCATCCCACAACCGGCAACACAGAGAGGTGCATGTCGACCATGACCGATACAGTCATCGCCCCGGGCGTCACGACCGGGCTGTTCATCGGCGGCGAGGCGCGGCAGACCGCCGAGACCCTCGCGATCGCCGATCCCGCGAAGCCGGGCGTCGTCGTCGGCCACGCGGCGGCGGCGACGAAGGACGACGTCGCGGACGCGATCGCCGCGGCGAAGCGCGCCTATCCCGCCTGGTCCGCGCTCTCGCCCCAGGAACGCGCCGCCCGGATGGCCGAAGCGATCAAGGGCATCGCCGAGGCGCGCGACGAGGACGCCGCGATCCTCTCGCAGGAGAACGGCAAGATCCGCATGGAGGCGTGGGTCGACTCCCTCGTCTTCGAGATCCGCTGGAACCTCGCGCTCATGCTCGCCGACGAGGTCGACCAGTCGAAGGTCCTCTCCCCCGCACCCGGCATCCCGGTCGAGACGACCGTGCGGTACCAGTCGCTCGGGCCCGTGACGATCATTGTGCCGTTCAACTGGCCGATCGCGATCCTCGGCGCCTCGCTCCCGCACGCGCTGCTCGCCGGCAACACGGCGATCGTCAAGCCGCCGCCCACCGCCCCGCTCGCGACGACCCGGGTCGTCCAGCGCGTCGCCGAGCAGCTCCCGCCCGGCGTGCTCAACGTCATCACGGGTCGCGACGACCAGATGGCCGACCTCATCCAGAGCGAGGACATCGCGAAGGTGTGCTTCACGGGCTCGGTCAACGGCGGCAAGCGCATCCAGGAGATGGCGGCGAAGACGCTCACGCGCGTGACGCTCGAGCTCGGCGGCAACGACGCGGCGATCATCCTCGACGACGCGATCCTCGACGACACGCACCTCGACCGGCTCTACGCGGCGATCTTCGACACGACCGGCCAGATCTGCATGAACGCGAAGCGCATCTACGTGCACCGCTCGCGGATGCAGGAGGTCGTCGACGGCCTCGCCGCGCGGCTCGAGCAGGTCCGGCTCGGCTACGGGCTCGACGAGGGCACGACGATGGGTCCGCTCCACTCGCCCGTGCAGAAGGCGTTCGTCGACGAGATCATCGAGGAGGCGAAGGACTCGGGCGCGACCGTCCTCGAGTTCGGTGAGCTCCCCGGCGGCGACATGGCGGGCGGCAACTTCGTCCGGCCGGCGATCGTCGTCGACCCCGACCCGGGGCTGCGCGTCGTCACGCAGGAGCAGTTCGGCCCGGTCATCCCGATCCTCCCGTTCGACAGCGACGAGGAGGCCCTCGCCGCGGCGAACGACACCTGGTCGGGCCTGTGCGGCTCGGTGTGGACCGCGTCGCCCGAGCGCGCGCGCTCGGTCGGGTCGCGCATTCAGGCCGGTTACGTGTGGGTCAACGACCACGGCGCGACGCGACTCGACCTCCGCGCGCCGTTCGGCGGCATGAAGCAGTCGGGCTACGGGCGCGAGCAGGGCATCGAGGGCGTCCGGGCGTTCCAGGACACGCACTCGATCGCCTTCCTCGACGAGGAGGCGCTCGCCGCGCAGGCGCACTGAGCCGGGCTCGCCATGCGCGAGGCCTGGACGACCGGGGGCGCCCTCCTCGTGGAGGGCGCCCTCATCATGTCCTTGCCGATGCCGGGCAGGGACTATATGGTCGCGGCGATCCTCGTCGTCGCGTGCGTCGTGTTCGCGTTCGGTTGGCGGGGTCGCGGGAGCGTCGCGGGTCGTCGGCTCATCCCGACCGCCGCGCTCGTCCTGCTCGGCGTCGTCGCGCTCGCGTGGACGATCGCGGTCCCGATCGTCGCGGCCGCCGAGCCCGAGATGACGGGGGAGGCGGCGCGCAGGGTGTTCGCGTTCGCGACGACCGGCACAGCGATCGAGTTCGCGCTCGCCCTCCTCGCCTCGATCGGGATCGTCCGCGCGCGTGTCGTGCCTGATCCCTGGAGATGGGTGCCGGTCGGGGTGCTCGCGGCGATGGCGGCGCTCTCGCTCGCCGGCTTCGTGGTCCTCGGGATCGGCGCAACCGCGCCGTCGCCCGTCATCTTCGCGCTGTCGGCGCTCGACCGGATCGTCGCGGTCCTCGCGGTCCTCGCGCTCGGCGTCGCCGCGCTCGTCCTCGCGTCGCGCTTGCCGACCCCCGGCGTCGCCGAGACGCCCGCCCGGGCCATCGAGCGGTCACCGCACCCCCTTGATCGGGAGGACGGCGAGCGCGCCGAGCACGGCGACGACCGCCGAGGCGATGAAGAGCGCTGAGAAGCCCCCGAACGCCGCGACGACGAGCGCGCCGAGCATCGGCGCGATGCCTTGTGGGACGGCCGATGCGATGTTCATGATCCCGAGGTCCTTGCCCCGCGACGCCGCGTCGGGGAGCACCTGCGTCGCGAGCGCCTGGTCGACCGCGAGGAAGCAGCCGTAGCCGATCCCGATGAGCGCGCCGCAGACGAGCGCCATCTCGAACGACGGGAGCGCCGCGAGGAGGACGCCGCCGAGCGCCTGGAGCGCGGCGGAGCCGAGGACGAACGGCTTGCGCACGCCGAACACGTCCGAGAGCCGGCCGCACACGATCGACGCGACGACCGAGGCGGCCGCGTAGACGATCGTGAGCAGGAGGAGGTCCTCCTCGGCCGACTCGCGGAGCAGGCCGAAGAGGAGGAAGTACAGGAGGAGGCTCGTGCCGAGCGCGTTCGCGATGTTGACGAGGACGCGCGACAGGAGCGTCCACGCGAAGTCCGGCGCCCCGCCGACCCAGAACCCCTGGACGAGCGCCTTCAACGTGAACGGCGGTCGCGCCTCGCGCGCGAGCGGGGCGTCGGGGACGAGGAGGAGGAAGGGCGCGACGAGCACGAGGAGGAGCGCCGCGAGCGCCGCGTAGCCGGCGATCGCCCCGACGAAGAGCTCGGTCACGAGGACGACGCCGAGGATGATGCCGATCGCCTGCGGCGCCGACATGAGCCCGGAGACGAGGCCTCGCTGCCCGACCGGCACCTGGTCGGAGATGAGCGCGGTGAGCGCGGCCGTGAGCGAGCAGAAGCCGGCGCTCGCGAGCGCCCACCACAGCGTCACCCCCGCGACCGTGTCCTGGAACGACAGGACGAAAAGGGAACCGGCGAAGAGGAGCGCGCCGATGACGATCCACGGGCGGCGACGTCCGAATCGCCCCGTCGTCCGATCGGAGAGGGCGCCCGCGAGCGGGTAGGCGAGCGCCGAGACGAGCGCCGCGATCCCGGAGATGACGCCGAAGCTCAGCGTCGCCTCCTGCCAGCTGCCGGCGTCGAAGAGCCCCTCGACCTGGACCGGCAGGAGGTACTGGACGGGTGTGAGCTGCGCCATCCACACGCCGAGCCACGCGGTCGAGAACGCCCCGATCCACCAGCCCCCGACCCGCCTCGTCGGCTCGGCGAACACGGTCGTCACGCGATCATCCTGGCAGGGCGCTCGCGCCGCATCGCGCATTCCGGCTGATCCGATCGATAAGCTGACCGCCACCATGGCCGTCATCGACAACGCCGTCTACCGGGAGGGCCGGAGAGTCGGCACGCCCGCCTCGCTCGAGGAGACGCTCGAGATGTCGCGCGCCGAGCGCGGCATGGCGTGGATCGGGCTCTACCGGCCGACGGTCGACGAGATGCGCGCTGTCGCGGACGAGTTCGAGCTCCACCACCTCGCGGTCGAGGACGCCCTCAAGGGGCACCAGCGCGCGAAGCTCGAGCGCTACGGCGACACGCTCTTCGTCGCGCTCAAGCCGGCGCGGTACATCGACGAGGACGAGCGCGTCGAGTTCGGCGAGCTCGACGTGTTCATCGG
>Ga0182743_1002161_pt1 | contig 17748 bp, 10 predicted proteins | sample eDN3rd30CKraftOP_FD_128522 | JGI IMG/M metagenome (GOLD analysis project Ga0182743, IMG submission 128522) | Enriched Organic Plus compost microbial communities from Emeryville, California, USA - eDNA 3rd pass 30_C Kraft OP (version 2) (version 2) ... | reverse complement strand
GCTGATTGATATCCATGACTTCTTCATCCACAGCCAATTCTGGTTCCGCCTCCGTTATGTCTGCCCCAGCGGGCACGGGCTTGGTCGAGCCTGCTTTCAATGCAGCCACGACGGGTCATGCCGAGCAGGCCTCTGCGGGACCTGCTGCATCCCAGGCCTGCGCTGCGCCGGTGGCGCCATCGTCGACTTCGTTCAAGGTCCTGGGGGCGATCAGCGTGGCCCACATGATGAACGACATGATCCAATCGATCCTGTTGGCCATCTATCCCATGTTGAAAGACTCATTCAATCTGAGTTTTTCGGAAATCGGGTTGATCACGCTGACCTATCAGATCGCGGCGTCGTTGCTGCAGCCTGGCATTGGCTTGTACACCGATAAACGGCCGACGACGTATTCTCTGCCGATCGGTATGGGATTTACGCTGGTGGGGTTGCTGCTGTTGGCTTATGCGCCGTCGCTACCCTATCTGTTGGTCGCCGCAGCCTTGGTCGGAACGGGCTCATCGATATTTCATCCGGAATCATCCCGCGTGGCGCGCATGGCGTCGGGTGGGCGGCATGGTCTGGCGCAGTCCTTGTTTCAAGTCGGCGGCAATGTGGGGTCGGCGCTGGGTCCTTTATTGGCCGCGCTGGTCATCATCCCTCACGGCCAGACCAGCGTCGCGTGGTTTTCGCTCGCCGCGTTGTTCGGCATGATCGTGCTGGTGGGAATAGGGCGTTGGTACGGCGCGAACCGGGCGCTGCTCAAGCCCAAAGCAAAGGCGGCCAGTGGCGGCACGACGTTGACGCGTAATCAGGTGCTGGGGGCGTTGGGGGTGCTGGGCCTGCTGATTTTCTCGAAATACTTCTACATGGCCAGCCTGAACAGCTATTTCACGTTCTATTTGATGGACAAGTTCGATATGCCCGTGCGGACTGCGCAGTTGTATTTGTTCTTATTCCTGGCCGCCGTGGCATTCGGTACCGTGGCTGGCGGGCCAGTGGGCGATCGCGTCGGCCGCAAGATTGTGATCTGGGTATCCATCCTGGGCGTGGCGCCATTCACGTTGATGTTGCCGTATGCCAACCTGTTCTGGACGGGCGTGCTCGTCGTGATCATCGGTGTGATCCTGGCCTCCGCGTTCTCCGCCATCGTGGTGTATGCCCAGGAACTGGTCCCGGGCAAGGTGGGAATGATCGCTGGATTGTTTTTCGGATTCGCGTTCGGGATGGGCGGGCTGGGTGCCGCCGCATTAGGCAAATTGGCGGATGCGACCAACATTACCTACGTCTATGAGGTCTGCGCGTATCTGCCGTTGCTGGGGATAGTGGCGTTTTTGCTGCCGGATATCGAGGGTAAAAAGCGGCGCGCTAAATAGCGGCTGGACAAGCTAAAAATATCAGTTATAATTTCGCCTCTTTATCAGCGCCCGTAGCTCAGTTGGATAGAGTACTTGGCTACGAACCAAGGGGTCGTGGGTTCGAATCCTGCCGGGCGCGCCAAATTTAAAAAGGGTCTCCATTGCGGAGACCCTTTTTTCTTGGTTTTAGTCCGTTCGACGCAGCTCTCATGTCAGCTGGGTGGGCACAAAATCCTCATGAGCATAAGGATTTTGTGCGTACATCGGCGTTTTTGGCAGAAATCCTCACGGCCGTCAGGATTTCTCGCTGTCAGAACCGATACGTCGCGCTCGCCGTGACCGTGCGCCGTTGCCCATAGAAGCAATCGCCGCGGCTCAGGCACGTGACCTCGTAGCTTTTGTCAGCGATGTTGTTGACGTTGAGCGCGTAACGCCACGCCCCGCTGTCATACGCGACCATTGCATCGAATAGGGTGACCGAAGGCGTTTCCGGCGCCGCGCCGTCGGTGAACGAGCCTAGATAGCGCACGCCCGCACCGACCGAAAAACCAGGCATGCTGGCCAAGGCAAAACGATATTTACCCCACAACGACGCCATATGTTTCGGCACGGGCTCCAGATCGGAGTCGATGTCGGTGTAGATATAGTTGGCGATGACGTCCAGTTGCTTGGTCACGCGGCCACGCAGTTCCAGTTCGATGCCACGCGTCTTCGTCTTGCCCGCCTGAATCTGGTTGTTCGGGTTCGACGGATCGGGAGCCTGACGGTTTTTCTCGCGCAGGTCGTAGGCTGCCGCGGTGAACTCCAAGCCGGAGTCGGGCGGCATGTATTTCAAGCCGAGTTCCCATTGTTTGCCGCGCATCGGCTTCCACCGATTGCCATAGAAGTCCGTGCCGCCGATAGGGGTGAATGACTCGCTGTAGCTGATGTATGGCGACAGGCCGTTGTCTGCCGCGTAGAGCAAACCGAATCGTTTGGTCGTCGCGTTGTCGACTTCGCGGTCGTTGCCTTCGATATCGGTTTGGGCCCGATCGTGGCGGATCCCGGCGACAAAGATCCAGTTTTGATAACGCATCTGGTCTTGCGCGTAAAAACCGAGTTGCTGTTGTTTTGTCTTGGGCGTATCGCTGAGATCGTATTCCGGGATGCTGCCGTAAATGGGATGGTAGATGTTCAACGGGCTGCCCAGACCCGTGGCTTCTTGTCCCGTTTCGCGATAGCGGCTGTAGTCGGCGCCAAACAACAGGGTATGCTGGGTCGCGCCCCAATCCACTTTGCCTTCTACGTTTTGATCGACCAGCAGCGTACGCATGCGTGGCTTGTGCACGTAATAGTAGCGGTTGAGCGTCATTTGCTCGGGGTCGATGTAGGGGGCTTCTGGATTCGAATACGAATCGGGATACATCGACTTGTAGTCGACTTTGCTGATCGTATTGCGGAAACTCTGCCGCACGGTCCAGCGATCGTTGAACTTGTGTTCAAACAGCCAGCCTACGCTGAACTGCTCGGTGTCATAGGCGTCGAAGCCCGGTTCGCTGGCAAAGCGGCGCGTGGGAATTTGACCGTTGGGGTTATCGCTGACGCTGCCGCTCCAAGGCAGGAACGATTGCGTGGTGCCGGTTTTGTCCTTTTGGAAATAACCTTGCAGGGTCAGCGAGGTGGCGGCGCTGGGTTGCCACGTGAGCGACGGGGCAAGCATCAGCCGATCGTCGCCGACGTGTTGAACCTGCGTGTCGCTGTCCCGAGCGACCGCGACGACGCGATAGAGCCATTCGCCGTCTTCGGTGACTGGGCCGGTCAGGTCAGCCTGGATTTCTTTGCGATTGTGATTACCCACGATGACGCCAATTTCGTGCTGGGCCTCGGCCAAGGGGCGTTTGCTGACCAGGTTCAGCACGCCGCCGGTGCTGCCTTGACCGTACAACATGGATGATGGCCCGCGCAGGACTTCAAGTCGCTCCAGAGCGTAAATATCGGTGCGCGGGTTGTTGTAGCTGAAGAACTGACGCAAGCCATCCAGATACTGCACGGGCTCGACGCCACGTACGCGGACATAGTCGGCGCGATTGTCTACGCCATAGGCGTTGGGGCGCACGCCTGCGGCGTAGTTCAACGCGTCCTGGACATTTTGCGCGCCCTGGTCGACGAATTGTTCGCGAGGGATAACCGTGATGGCTTGCGGCGTTTCCAGCAGAGGCGTGTCCGTTTTTGTGCCTGTGGCGCTGCGCGTCGCTACATAGCCCTCGACGGGGCTAGTGGCAGTTTCTTGGGTGCCGGTGACGCGTACTGTTGGCAGTGTCGCGGCTTCGGTGTCTGTGCCTTGTGCCTGGGCAAAAAACGGAGCCAGGCTGGCGGTCAATAGGGCCAAGGTAAAGGCGGGCGTCTTGCGGACGGGTGTCGCAGGCAAATAGCGGTTCAACAGAATCCCCAAACTAGAAAATGTATCGATAGTGATAATGATTTGTATTAATTTTGTCGAATTATAGTGGGGCTTTGGAAAACTGCAGAGGCTTGTTATGCGAGGTGTTGTATCTGGCTGTTGCTGCAATAAGCCAGATCATCTGGCTGCCTATGGCGGGCCGCCTGAAACGTGCCGCCCAGCGAGGCGATGCGTCGTCATCCTGTGTGCACTTATTCCTGGCGGTCTCCGGTATGCCAAGTGTGTGTTTTTTTAGGAGCCAGAGCCGGGTTTCAGTTCGCGGCGCAAGATTTTGCCGACGGCGCTGCGGGGCAGCTCATCGCGGAATTCGACGTGGCGCGGAACCTTGTAGCCGGTCAGGTGCTGGCGGCAATGGGCGATCAGGGCGGCGGCGTCCAGTGATGGATCACGGCGTATCACGAACAGCTTGACGGTTTCACCCGAGCGCTCGTCGGGCACGCCCACGGCGGCGACCTCGCGTACGCCGGGATGCAGGGCGGCGGCATCTTCGACTTCGTTCGGATAGACGTTAAAGCCTGATACCAGAATCAGGTCTTTTTTACGATCGACCAGATAGACGTAGCCGCATTCGTCGACATAGCCCATGTCGCCGGTGCGCAGAAAACCATCGGGATGAAAAACTAGAGCGGTTTCGGCGGGCTGTTTCCAATAGCCCGACATGACTTGGGGGCCTCGGACGCAGAGTTCGCCGGTTTCGCCTTGCGGCAGCTCGCGGCCGTCATCGTCGCGGATGGATATCTCGGTCGAGGGCACCGGCAGACCAATGGAACCGGTAAAGGTGCTGACATCAAGTGGATTCAAGGTGACAGCAGGAGATGTCTCTGTGAGTCCGTAAGCTTGGCATAGCGAGACGTCGGTTACCTCGCGCCAGCGTTGGGCGACTGCGCGCTGTACGGCCATGCCGCCACCGAGTGTGATGCGCAATCGGGAAAAATCCAGCTTGGCAAAGTCTGGATGATTCAGCAATGCGCAAAACAAGGTGTTGACGCCAGTGAGGGCACTAAAGGGTGTTTTGCGCAGGGCCTTGATAAAGGCCGGCAGATCGCGCGGATCGGGAATCAGCAGGTTGCGCGCGCCCAGCTTGATGAAGGTCAGGCAATTGGCCGTCAGGGCAAACACGTGATAGAGCGGCAAAGCAGTGACGATGCATTCCTCGCCCTCGCGCAGATGGCCGCGTATCCAGGCATGGGCCTGACACAGATTGGCCAGCATGTTGCCGTGGCTGAGCACGGCGGCTTTGGCGACACCGGTGGTCCCGCCGGTGTATTGCAAAAATGCGGGGTCGGCGCGCGTCAGCGTGGGTGGATGCAACGACAGGCTGCGGCCTGCAGCCAGCGCGGTACGCAGGCGCACCGTGCCGGGCAGCGACCATGCCGGCACTTTGCGCTTGATGTGGCGCACGGCCAGATCGACCGCTCGGCCTTTGACCGGGCCCAGCAATTCGCCTATGGATGTGACGACGATATGGCGCAGGGCGCTATGCGGCAGCGCCTTTTGCAGGGTATGGGCGAAGTTCTCCGCGATGACGATGGCTTGTGCGCCGGCATCGCCCAATTGGTGCGCCAACTCGTGGGCGGTATAGAGCGGATTGCAGTTTACGACGACGCACCCTGCACGCAGCGCCCCGAACAGACAGATGGGATATTGCAGCAGATTGGGCAGCATCAGCGCGACACGGTCCCCCTGGCGCAGACCGCGCGATTGTAGCCATGCGGCAAAATCGCGCGACAGACGATCGAATTCGGCGTACGTGATCGTGGTGCCAAGACTTGTGTAGGCAGGGTTGCCGGCAAAACGCCGGCAACTATCGTCGAGTATCGTCAGCAGCGATTCATAGGGCGTAGTGTCGATGTCGGCAGGGACGCCGGGCGGGTAATGATCGAGCCAGATGCGTTCCATATGTTGAGTCGATGCGAGCTACAGTGCCTCGAATATACCGGCAGCACCCATGCCAGTGCCAACACACATCGTGACCATGCCGTATTTGCCGCCGGTACGTCTCAGGCCATGCACGACGGTGGCGGTGCGGATAGCGCCCGTCGCGCCCAAGGGATGCCCCAGTGCAATCGCGCCACCCAACGGATTGACCTTGGCCGGGTCCAGTTGCAAGTCGCGTATGACGGCTAATGATTGTGCGGCAAAGGCTTCGTTGAGTTCTATCCAATCCAGGTCCTGCTGTGCGATGCCGGTCTGGGTGAGGGCCTTGGGGATGGCCATTTTGGGACCAATGCCCATGATTTCAGGGGGAACTCCCGCGACCGAGAAACCCACCACGCGCGCCAGAGGAGTGAGATTGAGTTCACGCAGAATACGCTCGGACACGAGAACGACGGCGGCGGCGCCATCGGACATTTGCGAACTGTTGCCTGCGGTCACGGAGCCGCGTGCGGCAAACACGGGACGCAGTTTGGCGAGCGCCTCGGCGTTGGTGTCCGGGCGTGGGCCTTCGTCGTGTTCGGCCAGTTTTTCCACAGTACGCACGGACCCGGCGTCGCCGGGCAGATGCGTCACTGTCTGATAGGGCGTGATCTCGTTGTTGAAGTGTCCTGCGGCGATGGCCGCGCAGGCTTTTTGATGAGAGGCCAAGGCAAAGGCATCCTGATCCTCGCGTGAGATCTTCCATTGGGCTGCGACTTTCTCGCCGGTCAGGCCCATTCCATAGGCCATGCCCAGGTTTTCGTCGTGCGCAAAAATCTCGGGATTGATGGCGACCTTGTTTCCCATGATTTGAGGCATGGCGCTCATCGATTCCGTGCCGGCGGCAATCATGACGTCGGCCATGCCCAACCGGATTCGCGCGGCAGCATCGGCGACGGCTTGCAGACCAGAGGCACAAAAACGGTTGACGGTGACACCCGGTACATTGTCCGGCAGACCGGCGAGCAGCAGGCTCATGCGGGCGACGTTCATGCCTTGTTCGGCTTCTGGCATGGCGCAGCCCGCGATGACGTCTTCGACGCGGGCGGGATCTAAAGCAGGGACTTGGGCCAGCGCGGCGTGCAGGGCGGCCGCCAACATATCGTCGGGGCGGGTGGTGGCATAAATGCCATTGCGCTTGCCCACGGGCAGGCGGGTGGCGGCGACGATATAGGCGTCTTGAATCTGTTTGCTCATCGGGAATCCTTGTCGGGTGTCAGTTGCGCAGCGGCTTGCCGGTTTCCAGTGTGTGTTGGATACGCGCTTGCGTCTCCTTGGTGCGCAACAAGGCCACGAATTCGCGGCGTTCGACGGCCAGCAGCCAGTCTTCGTTCACGCGTGTGCCGGCTTCGACTTCGCCGCCGCAAAGGGCGACAGCAGCGCTGCGGGCGACCCGATAATCATGGGCGCTGATCATGCCCCCCTCGCGCATGTTGAGCAGCACCATCTCAAAGTTCGCGATACCGGTGCGACCCGCGACGGGGATATTGGTTACGGGCAGTGGCGGAGTATGGCCGGCATCGGCGGCTGCGCGTGCTTGCTTGATCGCTACCCATAGCAATTCGTCGGGATGAAACACGACCTGGTCGTGTGTTTGGGCATAGCCCATGTCGATGGCCTGCAACGCGCTTTTTGAGACCTGTGCGGTGGCAATGTTCTGGAATACCGGCTGCAGATACGGAAACACCTCGGCGGGCGTCGACGTCATCGCGGCCAGTGCGGCGGCGCGTGCGGCGAGGGCTTTGCTGCCGCCTCCTGCCGGCACCAGGCCCACGCCGGCCTCGACCAGACCAATATAGCTTTCCAACGCCAGGACCCGATGGCTGCAATGCATGAGAAACTCGCAGCCGCCGCCCAGCGCCATGCCTTGCACCGCGGCGACGGTCGGCACACGTGCATAACGCAGTGACAGCGACGCGCGTTGGAATTTTTCTACAGTAGCCTCCAGCATGTCGAATTGACCTGCGGCGCAGGCCTGTACGACTTGAGACAGATTCGCGCCAACGGCAAATGGGGCGTCATGCCATACGACCAACGCATCCAATTGCTGTTCGCTGTGTGCTACCGCCTGCAGCACGCCGTCAAGGACCTCGTCGCCGATGGTGTGCATTTTCGAGGTGAACGACAGGATGCCGACGCCCGGATCCAGCTCGGGCAGATGCCATAAACGTACACCTGCGTTTTCCCATAGCGTGGCGCCTCGTGTGACGGGGGCCTCGCCAATCAGGCGCTCGGGGAACAATTGACGGGCGTATACCGGCAGGGTCGAGCGCGGTTGCTGTTTGCCGTCGCGCGCAGAATAGGAACCCCGCGCGTTGTGTACACCGTCGCGGCCGCTTTCTTGCACCCAGGCCGGTAGGGCAGCCGTGCTCATCGCTGCGCCAGCGGCGATATCGGCCGCGATGGCGTTGGCGATGTCGCGCCAACCGGCCGCTTGCCAGGTTTCAAACGGGCCTTGCGCCCAGCCGAATCCCCAGCGCATTGCCAAGTCGATATCGCGTGCGTTGTCGGCGATATGTTCGAGCTGTGTGGCGCTGTAATGAAAAATATCGCGGAATAAGCTCCACAGAAATTGCGCCTGAGGATGTTTGCTCGCGCGCAGTGCCGCAAAACGTTGCGCCGGATCGCGTTGTTTCAGGATCGCATCGACTTCGTCAGCGATGACACCGGCCGAAGGCCGATAGTCGCCCGCGGCGGGATCCAGCACCTGGATCTCTTTGCCGACTTTGCGATACACGCCGATGCCGCTCTTCTGCCCCAACGCGCCTCGTTCGATGAGGGCATTGAGCCATGCAGGCAATTGAAAATGCGGGTGCCAGGGATCCGAGGGCAGCTTGTCGCGCATGGTGGCCACGACGTGGGCGAGCGTGTCCAGGCCCACGACGTCGGCGGTACGATAGGTGGCGCTTTTGGGACGGCCGATCTTGGGGCCGGTCAAGGCATCGACTTCGTCAAAGCCCAGGCCGAGCCGTTCGGTGTGATGCAGTGCGGCCAAAATCGAAAACACGCCGATACGATTGGCGATGAAGTTGGGCGTATCCAATGCGCGGATGACGCCTTTGCCCAATTGGCTGGTCAGCCAGCTTTCCAGATGATCGACGATCTCGCGTTGCGTGTGGCGCGTGGCAATGATCTCGACCAGGCGCATGTAGCGCGGCGGATTAAAAAAATGCACGCCGCAGAAGCGGGCGCGCAGATTTTCGGGCAAGGCGTCGGCCAGTTCGCCGATCGATAATCCGGATGTATTCGAGGCCAGGATCGCATCGGGGGAGACATGCGGGGCGATACGCTCGTACAGCGCCGTTTTCCAGTCCATGCGCTCCGCGATGGCTTCAATGACCAGATCGCAATGGGCCAGTTGATCGAGATGGTCATCGTAGTTCGCGGGGGTAATCAACGCGAGGCGCGAGGGGCTGGCCAACGGTGCGGGCTCGAGCTTTTTCAGACCCGCCAGGGCTTTGCTGGCGATGGCATTGCGATCGCCTTCTTTGGCTGTCAGGTCGAACAGCGTAACGGGAATACCGGCGTTGGCCAGATGGGCGGCAATTTGCGCGCCCATGACCCCCGCTCCCAGTACGGCGGCGTGTTTGACAATGAACTTGCTGCTCAAAGCGGTCTCCTGTTTGGGCAGCGCCAGGCGCTGCCTGATAGCATGATGACGATCAGAACCGGGTGGACACCTGGATCCCCAGGATGTTCCCTTTGCTGCGATAGTCGCCCGCGACGCGGCCCTTGGTCAGAGCGTTACCCGAGGTAGTATCGATGTCGGCGTCGCGCAGGTACAGATAGGTATAGCCCACGTCGATTTGCGTGTCTTTGCTTACCGCATACTGTACTCCGGTTGAGAACCACCAGCGATCCGTGTCGGGCAGCGAAGTGGGGCGATCGCTCGGGTTGTGCACGGGGGACTGATCCCAGGCGACGCCAAAACGCCATTTCCATTTCGGCGCAAACTGATAATTGGCGCCCAGCGCGACGCGCCAGGTGTCGCGGAAGTCCAGCGGCAGTGTGTCGGTCGGCCCGCCGTCGTTTTTGATCTTTAGTTGGGGCAGGCTGCTCCAGCCCGTCCATGAAATATCGGCCAGCAATTCCCATTGTTCGTTCAACTGATGCACGGCGCTCAATATCAACGAGTCGGGCAGCTCGACGCGCGTGCTGGCGTCATAGGACAAGGACCGTCCGGGTGCAAAGCCGTCGATCTTTGTGTCGCCTTTGGCGTTGTGTCGGATCTTAGACCGGTAAGACAACCCGATGCGGGTGTCTTCGGTAGGTTGCAGCATGAAACCGATATTCCAGCCCCAGGCGTCTCCATCCAGATTCAAGTCGGCATCGCCAGGCAGAAAAGGGCCGGCAGCGGTCACGGGGACGACCACTTTCTTTTTGTATTGCGCGTCGATGTGTTGCCAGTTCACGCCAAAGCCCATCGAGAATTGGTCATTCACCTTGTAGGCAATCGACGGGTTGATGTTGATCGTCTTGATGTCGAACTTATTGGAGTGATATTGGCCGACCCAATCGTCGTTGTATTCGGTCATTAATCCAAACGGTGCGCCCACGCCCAGGCCGACAAACCATTTCTCGTTCAGTTGCCAAGAGAAATAGGCGTTGGGAACGATCCCGAGGTCGCCGGCATCGCCTCCATTGCCTCCGGTGGGCGCGCCGCCGCCTAGCGCGGTGGGGTTGCGGCTGTTGCCGTTGTCGCGAAACTTGAAAGACGGTTGTATGGCGTTCACGCCAGCGGAAATATTAAAGCCCGGCAGATAGGTCATCCCGGCAGGGTTGAAATAAATAGTGCTGGCATTTTCGGCGATGGCAGCCGAGCCGGCGTAGGCATTGCCGAGGCCGCTGGCGTTTTGCTCCATCAATTGAAAGCCGGCGGCGTGTACGTTGCCGACATTGCCGATCGCTGTGATGGCAACGGACAAAGCAGTCAAGGCCAACGATTTTTTATGCATGGTGTGTCTCCTCTCGTCAGGCGTAAATACGGGTATTGCATGGGCCTGTGCGTTGGCGCCTTTTTTATGTCGTACTTGTGTTGTGCAGCTTGTTATTCCGGTAGTGCAGCGGCCCGCCTGTGAATGGGGCAAAGCCAGTGCCAAAGATCACGCCTGCATCAGCCAGGTCGGCATCGGCGACGACGCCTTTATCGACCTGCTGTTGCGTGCGTTCGATAAGAGGGGCGATTAATTCTTCTGCCATGCCCGCGGGCGGGGTTCCTGGTTGCTGCTTGCGCGCTTTGCCGTCATGCCAGGCGTAAAAGCCCTGACCGCTTTTACGGCCCAGATCACCGCGGGAGATACGATCAGCGAGGCAGCGTGGAGGCTCGGCCTGTTGCGTGAGCTGCTGGCCAGCCGCCAGCGCAATATCCAGGCCCACCGTATCGGCTAATTCCAGTGGCCCCATGGGCATGCCAAAGTCAGTCATGGCGCGATCGACGGTCTCTGGCGAGATACCATCGTCGACCTGCCGCATGGCGGCCAGCATATAGGGTGCCAGCACGGCATTGACCAGGAATCCAGGCGCATCGCTCACCGGCAGGGGCAGTTTGCCGAGCTGGCCGACAAACGCGCAGGCACGCGCTTGTATTCCTTGTTCATCAGGGCCTGCCTGGACGACCTCGACCAATGGCATTTGCGCGACGGGATTGAAAAAGTGAATGCCGATCAGCCGATGCGGTTGGGTCAATCCGGTACGCAAGGTGGCCAGCGACAGGCTGGACGTGTTTGTGGCCAGAATCGCATCAGGTTTCATGCGGTACTCGACCGCACGGTAGAGCGCCTGTTTGGCCTCGACCTGTTCTGTGATGGCTTCGATCACCAGGTCGGCGCGCGTGACGCCGTCGCCTGCCGGATCTGGGACCAAGCGATCGGCGGCCGCGCGAGCAGCATATGGGTCTTTGAGTTTGCGTGCGTAGAGCGCCGCGGCTCGTCCGATAGCCGGCGCGATGCGTGCAGCGTCCTGGTCTTGCAGCGTGACGGTCATGCCTTTCAGTGCGCACCACGCCGCAATGTCGCCGCCCATTGTGCCGGCGCCGACGACGTGTACGTGTTGCACAGGTGAAATCCCTTCACGTGCTTTGCCGCAGGATTTCAGGCGTTCTTGTAAACGGAAAACCCGCAGCAGATTGCGCGCTGTATCAGAGGTCAAAATGCGATCGATGACCTGTGGCGCTGCGAGGGCGTTGCCGTCGTATTGCGACCAGAGCGTGATGATGGCGGGGGCGGCAGGATAGTGGCCCAGGGGGTCTTTGGCGTCGACCTGTTTCTGCGCGCGTTTTGCCACCAGCGACTTGAACGGCGCATGGTTCATCCACGCGGCGATGCCGCGCGCTCGACGAGCCGGTTTGCCGGACAGCACGTGACGGCGCGCAGCTGTGTCTGATAGTCTCGGGGGCACGCGTGCGTCGACCAGGCCCAACGCGGCGGCCTTGCGCGCATCGGCTGGGCGTCCCGTCAACATCAAGTCCAGCGCGGCGGCGGGGCCGATCAAGGCAGGCAAGCGGCGCATGCCACCCCAGCCGGGAAAGATACCCAGCATGACTTCCGGCAGCGCCAGCGAGGTGCCCGGCACATCTACCGCCAATCGATAGCGGCACGCGAGCGCCAGTTCCAGACCGCCGCCTAGGCAATGTCCCTGGATCAAGGCTAGGGTGGGATAGGGTACGCTGGCCAACCGGTTGAACAATTGCCAGCCGCGTTCCACCAGCGCGTGCGCTTGTTGCGGCGTGTCGAGCCCGGCGAATTCTTCTACGTCGGCGCCGGCGATAAAGCCTGCGGCCTTTCCGGAACGAATGATCAGACCCGCCGGCGGCGCCGACTGCAAGGAGTCCAGGACCTGGGCAAGCTCGGTCATGACCTCGGCCGACAAGGCGTTGACGGCGCTATCGGCGCGGTCAATCGTCAGCCATGCCAAGCCATCGGCTTCGCGCTCCAGGCGCCAGTGCCGCCATTGCGGCGACGAGATCTCTGTCGTGGACGTCATTGCGCAGCCTCCGTTTCGAGCAGCATGGCGCCGCCTTGTCCGCCACCAATGCAAATCGCTGCCATGCCGCGTTGCAGACCGCGTGCTCGCAGAAGTTGCAGCAGATGCAGCACGATACGCGCGCCCGAGGCGCCGACGGGATGGCCGAGCGCAATGGCGCCGCCTTCGACGTTCAAGCGTGCTTGATCCAACGCACCCCACGGTTCAGTGCCGAGTTCCTCACGGCAATAGACGGTATCGTTCCAGGCCGCGAGGCACGCCAGCACCTGCGCGGCAAAGGCCTCGTTGATTTCCCACAGGTCCAGGTCGTTCAGGCCCAAGTGATGTCGCTGCAGGATCGAGGTAGCGGCGTGTACCGGCCCCAGTCCCATCTGCGCGGGATCCAGGCCTGCCCATTGCGAATCGACGATACGTCCCAAGGGCTGCAGGTTCCAGCGTTTGACCGCGTCCTCGGAGGCCAATAGCAGCAATGCCGCGCCATCAGTGACTTGCGAGCTATTGCCGGCGGTGATGTTGCCCCAGGGCTTATCGAATACCGGGCGTAGTTTGCCCAGCTTCTCGACAGTGGAATCGTCGCGCACGCCGTCATCGATGGGATAGAGTGTGCCGCGCGCATCGATCAGCGGCGCGATCTCGCGAGCGGTGGCCTCTCTAGCCGCCAGAGCGCGGGCATGACTGCGTGCCGCGTATTCATCCATCGCCTGGCGGCTGATGCCAAAGCGCGTGGCGAGGTTTTCTGCGGTTTGTCCCATGGATAGCCCCACCACGGGATCGGTGAGTCCCTTGACCAAGCCGATCACGGGGGCGATGCTGCGCCAGGGAAAACGGCGCAGCGCCGCGAAACGATCACCTGCGCCGCGCGCTGCGGCCCAGCGTGCCAGCCAGCGCGTCATCTCGTCGGAGACGAGTAACGGTGCGCGTGACAGGGCATCGACGCCGCCCGCCAAGACCAGCGAGGAACGGCCGGTGTGAATGTTCGCGATGGCGCTGTCGAGCGCCTGCATGCCGGAGGCGCAGTTGCGCATGACGGTCCAGCCTGGCACGCGATGGCCGCAGCCTAACCGCAGCGCAATGACGCGGCCGATGTTGACCTCGTCTGCTGACGGCGCTGCGCAACCCACGATGACCTCGTCCAGGTCGGCGGGTGAGAAGGGTTGCCGCAGCAAGAGCTCACGTCCGGCTTGCACAGCCAGGTCCGCGGCAGAAAAGGGACCCGGCGCATTGCGCGCCTTCAGGAAAGGAGTGCGCGCACCGTCCACGACGTAGATAGGGGCGTGTGGCATAAGGTTTCCTTGGCGTATGTATCCTAAGCGGCCTTGCGTTGAGCGCCAGGCTGGACGGCGCCAGTCATTCCGAAGTCGAACGGAAAATCGTCGACGCGGATGACTTGATCGCGCAGCGTATTGCGGCGCTTGATGCATTCATAATCGCGCTGGTCCAATCCCCCGCGCGCATGCGCGGCGTCGGCCAAGTCGCGGACGTTGGCGCGCGGATCACCTGTCAGCGCGCCGGTTTTTTCATAGGCGCGCAGGCGCGCATCGGCGGCCTCTGCATCCAGCGTGGCGACGAGGGCTTGTTCCAACGCACCGACGGGCTCATGTTCGGTGTCCGGTACATGGCAGTTGGCAGTCAATCGTTCTCGCGTAGCGCCAGGCTCAGTCAACAGGCGAGCAACATGTTGGCTTAACTCGTCGGATGGTGTGTGCTGCATGAGTCCCCAGGGAAACACCAGTCGGCGTAGCATCCAGCCTACCGAACGTTGTGGCAGGTTGTCCAGTACGCCGACGAATGCAGCCTGCAGACGTTGCAGCGCATCCTGCAGCGCCCAGTGAGCCAGCGGCGCATCCGCCGATTGCCGTCCCTCATCCTCGAATCGCTTCAGTACGGCAGAGGCCAGATACATCTGCGACAGGATATCGCCTAACCGCGCCGACAGACGCTCGCGACGTTTGAGGCTGCCGCCCAGCAGTGCCATCGATAAATCGGCGAGCAGCGCAAAGCTGCACGCATAGCGCGTGAGGTGGCGGTAATAGCCATGCATCTCCGGTGCTGCGGAGGCTGGCGCACGTGCCAGGCGTCCTCCGGTCACTGCGTGGCCCACTGTGCGTAAACCGTTACCCATTACAAATCGGACATGACGCCAGAACGCACGGTCAAAGGCTTTCAAGCCCTCCTGGGTATCGCTGTTCCCGGCGGCCTGCATTTCTGCCAGGACATAGGGATGACAACGGATCGCGCCTTGGCCAAAGATAATCAGACTGCGCGTCAGGATGTTTGCGCCTTCGACGGTGATGCCCACAGGGACCTGCTGGTAGGCCCGCCCCAGAAAATTAGATGGCCCAAGGCAGATGCCTTTGCCGCCGATCACGTCCATGCCGTCGTTGACGACTTGGCGCGCGCGTTCAGTGATGTGGTATTTCACGATGGCGGAGACCACCGAGGGTTTTTCGCCTAGATCGATGGCACCGGCAGTCATCACGCGCGCGGCGTCCATTAAATAGGTATGCCCGCCGATCCGCGCCAGGGCTTCTTCTACGCCTTCAAAGCGGCCGACGGGGGTGCGGAACTGGCTGCGTACACGCGCATAGGCGCCCACTGTGCGTGCCGTGAGCTGAGACATTCCGGTATTCGACGCTGGCAACGAGATCGAGCGGCCTGCAGCCAGGCATTCCATCAGCATGCGCCAGCCATGGCCTGCTCTGGCCGGGCCGCCGATGATAAAGTCCAGCGGCATGAATACATCGGTGCCACGCGTCGGGCCGTTCATGAACATGGCGTTTAACGGGAAATGACGCCGCCCTGTTTCTACACCGGGATGATCGTGCGGCACGAGTGCGCAGGTAATGCCGACATCGACAGGGCCGCCCAATAATCCATCCGGGTCATAGAGCCGGAATGCCAGTCCCAGCAATGTGCACACGGGGGCGAGCGTGATATAGCGCTTGTCCCAGGTCACGCGCATGCCCAACACTTCCTCGCCCTGCCACATGCCCTTGCACACAATGCCGGAATCAGGAATAGCGGCCGCGTCGGACCCGGCCCAGGGGCTCGTTAATGCGAATGCAGGAATCTCTTCGCCACGTGCCAAGCGGGGCAGGTAATGATTTTTTTGCGCGTCGGTTCCGTAATGCAGCAGTAATTCAGCCGGTCCCAGCGAGTTAGGCACCATGACCGACACGGCCAGCGCAGACGAGCGCGTCGAGAGCTTGGTGATGACCTGCGAATGCGCGTAGGCGGAGAAACCCAGGCCGCCGTACTCGCGCGGGATGATCATGCCCAGAAAACCATTGCGCTTGAGATAGTCCCAGGTATCGGCAGACAGGTCGTATTGCTTTTGCGTGACTTGCCAGTCATCGACCATGCGGCACGCTTGTTCGGCCTGATTGTCCAGAAATTGTTGTTCGTCTGCAGTCAGCGCCGGCTTGGGCAGATCGAGTAATCGTTGCCAATCGGGCCGTCCGCGAAACAGTTCCCCCTCCCACCAGACGGTGCCGGCCTCCAGCGCGTCGCGCTCGGTGTCGGACATCGGCGGCAGGACTTTGCGATAGGCTTGAAACAAGGGCCGCGACAAGAGCGTGCGCCGGATCGGTGGCACGGCCAGCACGATGACGATCAAGGCTATCAGGATGCCGCCGATCGCAAAGAGTCCATTCATCTTATGTTGTCTCCGTCATGGTTGTTGCCGGTGCCTGCTGCGAGTCTCGAGTGCTGCATGCGGGCGGGTGTTTTATTCGTGTCGTCAGGATGTTGCGGGCGACGCTGGCGCAGGGGGCAAGGGCGCGCGCAAACCGCCCAATAAAAAGCTCATCAATCGTTGCAGCGTGCGCTCGGGATCGTGGGTCGGATCGCTGTCTTCCAGGCTCCAGCCCATGGCAAGTCGCAAGACGTCGGTGCCCACGATGGCGTACGAGGTGGCGCCCAGCATGAATTGAAAGCGCCAGATGATCTCGGTGCGAGGTACATCGGGCAGCGCCTTGAAGAAGGCGTTCTGATAGCGTTCCATGACACTGGCGTATTCCTCGGCCACGATGGCGCGGATAAAACCGGTGGGATCCGTCATGGTGCGCTCGAGCAGCGGCAGAAAATTCTTGCCCACGTGTTCGGGCCGTGATGCCAGGCGCAGCAGGGTGCCAAAGAACGCATCGACGATTTGCGAGGGCTTGAGCGGCCGTCCCTGTGCCTGAGCCTCCAGTTCGTCCAGCAGACGCAGCCGCTCCTGATTGAGCACGGCCAAGCGGCGCTTCAGCACGGCCTGTACCAGCGATTCCTTGGAGCCGAAGTGGTAATTCACGGCAGCCAGATTGACACCTGCCTCGCTCGTGATCTGCCGCATCGAGGTGCCATCGTGCCCTTGCTGTGCAAAAAGCCGTTCTGCCGTGTCCAGGATGATGTCGCGTGTCGGCTGACCTATGGGCTGGAGGTCAGCCGGCCCATTCGTCGGCGAGCTCGAGGCGTCATGGGAAGGACGGTTGTTTTCTGCAGCGTCAATGGTCGGCTTGCTCATATATTTCATTCAAACGTTCGTTTGAATGAAATATAAAGGCGGACGGGTTTCTGATCGAGTCAGCATTAACCCGTATGGCGAATGTATGGGGGGCGCATGCGCTCTGCGAGTTGACCAAAAGGCGATGCTCGCGCAATGTGGCGCCAAAACCCCATTGTGAAACGGGTCGCGAGAGGCAAAATCCGCGCTAGCGGTTACAGTTCATGCATATTGCGTTGCAGAATGCGCGACGCAGGCTTTTCTCCGAGGTTTTCATGTTTGAATGCACGCCGGCTGTGTCAGCCGCAGGACTGTTGTCATGAACGATTCGTCTCAAGCTCACTGGAATCTGGACCATATCGTTTCGGGGCTGCGAGCGGCCCGTGTCGACTGGCGCGGCCCGCGCGGGCGCCTGCGCGAGGATTCGGGCGATCGCGAGTTTCCCTCGCAGGAAAGCCTGCGCACCATTATTCGGCAATTGTGCGGCGCATTGTTTCCGATGCGCCTGGGGCCCATTGACCTGCGTGCCGAGGTCGAGGACTTTTACGTCGGGCATACCATCGGCGCGGCGTTGGACGCTTTGCTGC
>Ga0182743_1002160_pt1 | contig 17748 bp, 15 predicted proteins | sample eDN3rd30CKraftOP_FD_128522 | JGI IMG/M metagenome (GOLD analysis project Ga0182743, IMG submission 128522) | Enriched Organic Plus compost microbial communities from Emeryville, California, USA - eDNA 3rd pass 30_C Kraft OP (version 2) (version 2) ... | reverse complement strand
CCAGCCCCCCAGCGACTCCAGCAGCTTGCGATCCAGCATCTCAACGCACTCCTGATGGCAAATTCCTGCCACCAAGAGTACGAAAACTTGCCAAATCCCTCCACGCTATTGCGCGATGAACCATTTTTTTTGCCAGGGTGGGCAACGGGGCATTACGGCTGTGTTCCGGCCATCCGTCACGTTGTTGGTTCGCAACGTGTTCCGTCGACGCATAATAAAATATTAATGAGAATGATTACGTTTTGCTATGATCTGCCGGTTGATCTTTCCTTCTCTTCACGGATCCAGCATGAAACGACATCTCCTGGCTCGCAGTGTCGCCGCCGCGTTGCCGTGCCTCGCCGCTGCTTCCTATGCGCAGACCGCGCCGCAACAAGGTAGTTCCGTCACGCTGGAGACCGTAACGGTGGAGGCCAGCGCTGATGCGTCGGCCGAAGGTCTTTCGCCCGCCTATGCCGGCGGACAGGTCGCCCGCGGAGGCCGGGTCGGCATCCTGGGCACGCAGGACAACATGAGCACGCCGTTCAGCGTGACCAGTTATACCAACGAGTTGATTCAGGACAAGCAGGCTCGCAGCGTCAGCGATGTACTGCAGAATGACCCCGGCGTGCGGGTTGCACGCGGCTTCGGGAATTTCCAGGAAACGTATTTCATCCGGGGTTTCGTCCTCAATTCGGATGACATTGCCTACAACGGCTTGTACGGCCTGTTGCCGCGCCAGTACATCGCCAGCGAATTCTTCGACCGCGTCGAGGTTCTGCGTGGCGCCTCCGCCTTCCTGACTGGCGCGGCGCCGGGAGAAAGCGGCATCGGCGGTACGGTCAACCTGGTCCCGAAACGGGCGCTCAATGAACCCCTGACCCGCTTGACCACCGGTGTGGGCAGTGGCGGGCAGGGTACGCTCTCGGCGGACATCTCGCGCCGCTTCGGCCCAGAGGATAGGCTGGGTATCCGCATCAATGCCGTCGGACGTACGGGCGACACGGCGGTCGATGACGAACATTCCCGCTTGGGCGGAGGGCTCCTTGGCCTGGACTGGCGTGGCGACCGCCTGCGCCTTTCTGCCGACATCGGCTGGCAGGACAACCGCCTGAAGCGCACTCGCCCCAGTGTGACCGTCGATGGGCTCTCCAGCCTGCCTCAACCACCCGATGCCAACTCAAACTGGGCGCAGCCGTGGACGTACTCGAACGAACGCGATACGTTCGGTACGGTGCGCGGGGAATACGATTTCAGTGATGCGGTGACGGGCTGGGCAGCTTTCGGCATGCGCAACAGCGAGGAGGCCAATTCGCTGGCGGGCGTCACGGTGACGGATGCATCGACCGGCGATGCGACGACCTATCGGTTCGACAATACGCGCGAAGATGCCGTGCGTACCGGCGAGGTCGGCGTGCGAGCCAAGGTCCGTACAGGCCCCGTCGGGCACGAACTGGTTGCGTCCGCTTCGCAGTTCAACTTGCGCGTGAAGAATGCCTACGCGATGGGCGGGTCCGGTCTGGTGACCAACATCTATAACCCCATTTCGCACCCTGCGCCCGAACTGACCGTGCGCGGCAACGACCTCGATGATCCTGCCTTGCAACGCAAGACGCGCATGCGCAGTTTTGCGATTGGCGATACCTTGTCGTTTCTGGATGACAGTGTGCGCCTGACGTTGGGAATTCGTCACCAACGCCTGGAGTACTACTCGTACGACTACGAGTATGCCCCGCCGAGTTCGGCATCTTCGTATCGCGCCAGCCGGAATTCGCCCGCGGCCGGCGTGGTATTGAAGTTGAATCCCCGATTCTCCTTGTATGCCAACTACATCGAGTCGCTAAGCCAGGGCGGGAACGTGCCGAACGAAATCAACAACCTCCCTGTGCAAGGCGGCGGCAGGGCATTGGAACCCTACGTTTCGCGCCAGAAAGAGATCGGCGTGAAGTACGACGGCGGCGGGGTTGGTGGAAGTCTGGCGTTTTTCTCCACCAACCGTCCCCGCAACTACGCCCAACCGGACGGCACCAGCTACATCTACAACACGGGCGGCGAAGATCGCCACCAGGGTGTGGAGCTGACCGTTTTCGGGGAAGTCACCCGCAGCGTTCGCGTACTGGGCGGCGTAACCTGGCTGGACGCCAAGCAGCGCGATACCGGCGACGGCGCCCTCGACGGGAACCGCGTCATCGGGGTGCCGCGCTTTCAAGCCAACCTGGGCACGGAATGGGACATTCCGGGCGTGAATGGACTGACAGTGGACGGGCGGATCGTCTATACCGGTTCGATGTATGCCGACGAGGCCAACAATCTGCGCCTGCCCAGCTGGACTCGGCTGGATGCCGGTGTCCGATACATCATGGATCTCGGCGGTCACGCCGTTACGCTGCGCGCCCGCGTGGAGAACCTGGCCAATCGCAACTACTGGGCCTCTGCGGGTGGCTCGCCCGGCAATGGCTACTTGGTGGAAGGCTTGCCGCGCACATTCTGGCTGAGCGCCAGCATGGACTTCTGACGGCCTGGGTCAGGCGATCCTGGAGGCCCGTTTCGCTAGCGCCGTACGGTCCTGTGCGCTGGTCGTTGAAGTGGCTCTGGCAGGCAAGGGGCGGGGCGAGCCTTCGGCTTTACCCCGCGAATCCCCCCTCATCCAGAAACGCCTGTTCCTCCGGCGTCGTCTCCCTTCCCAGGATCGCATTGCGATGCGGGAAGCGCCCGAAACGCGCCACGATCGCCAGATGGTCCTTGGCGTGATACAGCCAGTCCTGTCCCATCGGCTGCTGTAGCGCCACCGCGCGCTGCTGGTCGGCCAGGGCCTCGGAGTGCGAGAAGGGCAGGTAGAAGAACGCCCGCAGGTCCACCTCCGTCTGCATGTCGAATCCCGCATCGATGGCCGCGGCGGCGATCTGCCTGGCCTGCGCGTCGGTCTCGTACATGCGAGGGCTGGCGCGAAAGGCATTGCGCGGAAACTGGTCCAGCAGGATCAGCAGCGCCAGGGTACCCTCGGCCGTGCTGTGCCACCCCTGCAGCTCGCCGCGCTTCGCGGCTTCGTGCAGCGGCAGCAGGCGCTCGCGCACTTCTCGGTCGAAAGTATCCGACTTGCGGAACCAGTTCTGGCGGCCGGCCTGGCGCCAGAAGGCGACGACCTCCGCGGCCGACGCGGCGGGGCTGGCGGTCTGTTGAGTCATTGCGGGTCTCCTGTTATGGGGCTCGGTCGGTGCCTGATGGTGCAATTTTGCCAGTTGGCTGCGCGCGCCATGCGGGCCTGCCGGCGCTCTAAAAAGAAAACCCCCGGAAGACACTAGGCCTTCCAGGGGCAATTCGCGTGGCGCGGGCCGCTTGCGGCCCACTCTACGGCTTGCGCGGCTTACAGCTCGACCACGTCCGCCACGTCCTTGTAGTCCGCGATCCGGTCGAAGTTCAGGTACTGGTAGATCTTGTCGCCATCCTTGTTGATGACGCCCATGTCGGCCATGTACTCGTCCTTCGTCGGGATGCGGCCCAGGCGCGAGCAGATCGCCGACAGTTCCGCCGAGCCCAGGTACACGTTGGTGTTCTTGCCCAGGCGGTTGGGGAAGTTGCGGGTGCTGGTCGACATCACCGTCGCACCCTCGCGCACCTGGGCCTGGTTGCCCATGCACAACGAGCAGCCCGGCATCTCGGTGCGCGCGCCCGCCGTGCCGAAGACGCCGTAGTGGCCCTCTTCGGTCAGCTGGGTGGCGTCCATCTTGGTGGGCGGGGCCACCCACAGCTTCACCGGGATGTCGCGCTTGCCTTCCAGCAGCTTGGAGGCCGCGCGGAAGTGGCCGATGTTGGTCATGCAGCTACCGATGAACACTTCGTCGATCTTGGCGCCGGCCACGTCCGACAGCGTCTTCACGTCGTCGGGGTCGTTCGGGCAGGCCACGATGGGCTCGTGCACCTCGGCCAGGTCGATGTCGATCACGGCAGCGTATTCGGCGTCGGCGTCCGGCTCCAGCAGCTTGGGATCGGCCAGCCAGGCTTCCATCGCCTTGATGCGGCGGGCCAGCGAGCGCTCGTCCTCATAGCCGTTGGCGATCATCCACTTCAGCATCACGATGTTGCTGTTGATGTACTCGATGATCGGTTCCTTGTTCAGGCGCACCGTGCAGCCGGCGGCCGAACGCTCGGCCGAGGCGTCCGACAGTTCGAAGGCCTGTTCCACCTTCAGGTCGGGCAGGCCCTCGATCTCCAGGATGCGGCCGGAGAAGATGTTCTTCTTGCCCTGCTTGGCCACCGTCAGCAGGCCCTGCTTGATGGCATACAGCGGAATGGCGTTGACCAGGTCGCGCAGCGTGACGCCGGGCTGCATCTTGCCCTTGAAGCGCACCAGCACCGATTCCGGCATGTCCAGCGGCATCACGCCGGTGGCGGCGGCGAAGGCCACCAGGCCCGAACCCGCCGGGAACGAGATGCCGATGGGGAAGCGCGTGTGCGAGTCGCCGCCCGTGCCCACGGTGTCGGGCAGCAGCATGCGGTTGAGCCACGAGTGGATCACGCCGTCGCCGGGGCGCAGCGAGATGCCGCCGCGCGTGCTGATGAACTGGGGCAGCGTGTGGTGCGTCTTCACGTCCACGGGCTTGGGGTAGGCGGCCGTGTGGCAGAACGACTGCATCACCAGGTCGGCCGAGAAGCCCAGGCATGCCAGGTCCTTCAGCTCGTCGCGCGTCATGGGGCCGGTCGTGTCCTGGCTGCCCACCGAGGTCATGCGCGGTTCGCAGTAGGTGCCCGGACGGATGCCCTGGCCTTCCGGCAGGCCGCAGGCGCGACCCACCATCTTCTGGGCCAGCGTGTAGCCCTTGCCCGTGTCGGCGGGGTTCTTCGGCAGGCGGAACAGCGTGGAGGGCGGCAGGCCCAGCGCCTCGCGCGCCTTGGCGGTCAGGCCGCGGCCGATGATCAGCGGGATGCGGCCGCCGGCGCGCACCTCGTCGAACAGCACGTCCGACTTGACCTGGAATTCTGCGATCACCTTGCCGTCCTTCAGGGCCTTGCCCTCGTAGGGACGCAGCTCGACGACGTCGCCCATTTCCATGGCCGAGACGTCCAGCTCGATCGGCAGCGCGCCGGCATCTTCCATCGTGTTGTAGAAGATCGGGGCGATCTTGCTGCCCAGGCACACGCCGCCGAAGCGCTTGTTCGGCACGAAGGGAATGTCTTCACCGGTGAACCACAGCACCGAGTTGGTGGCCGACTTGCGCGACGAGCCCGTGCCCACCACGTCGCCCACGTAGGCGACCAGGTGGCCCTTCTTCTTCAGGTCGTTGATGAACTGCACCGGGCCGCGCTTGCCGTCTTCCTCGGGCTGGAACGCGGCGCCTTCGCGCTTGTTCTTCAGCATCGCCAGCGCGTGCAGGGGAATGTCGGGGCGGGTAGTGGCGTCGGGGGCGGGCGACAGATCATCGGTGTTGGTTTCGCCGGGCACCTTGAAGACGGTGATGGTCAGGCTCTGGGGCAGCTCGGGGCGGCTGGTGAACCACTCGGCGTCGGCCCAGCTTTGCAGCACGGCACGTGCGTTGGCGTTGCCCTTGTCGGCCTTGTCCTTCACGTCGTGGAAGGCGTCGAACATCAACAGGGTCTTCTTCAGCGCGTCGGCCGCGATGCCGCCGACCTCGGCGTCGCCCAGCAGCTCGACCAGCGGGCCGATGTTGTAGCCGCCCAGCATCGTACCCAGCAGCTCGGTGGCCTTGGCGCGGCTGATCAGCGCACACGATTCCTTGCCCAGCGCCACGGCGGCCAGATACGAGGCCTTCACCTTGGCGGCGTCATCCACGCCGGCGGGCACGCGATGCGTCAGCAGTTCCAGCAGGTTCTCCGCCTCGCCGGCCGGCGGATTCTTCAGCAGCTCGATCAGGTCGGCGGTCTGTTGGGCGGAGAGGGGAAGGGGAGGAATGCCCAGCGCGGCGCGTTCGGCCACGTGTTGGCGATAGGTTTCCAGCATGGGATGCCCTGAAAAAAGTCGGGTTGGCGGAAGGGTTGCCGCTGGATTTTAGAGGCAACGGCCCCAAAGGGGCAAACGTCTTATATCTTATATAAGAGTTTCGTGGGCGGTAGGCGACGCGCGGCGCGCCAGTTGGTTACAAGCTGTCAGCCTCCCTTGGTCCGGCCAGCACAGAGCTGCTACCGTGCTTGGCAGGCCCGGGCCGCGGCCCGGCGGCATATTCCCTGCACTCCAGGAGCTCGCATGACCTACAAACTCTGGTACTGGGACGGCATCCCCGGGCGCGGCGAGTTCGTGCGCCTTGCGTTGGAGGCAGCCGGCATTCCCTACCGCGAATGCGCCCGCGAGTCGAACGGGCCGAGCCTGGTCGACGACATGCAATCCGATCGCCCGCATCCGCCGTTCGCGCCGCCCTACCTGGACGTCGAGGATGGCGCGCTGACCCTGGCGCAGACGGCCAACATCCTGCTGTACCTGGGCAATGTCCACGGCCTGGCGCCCGCGGACCCGGCCGGGCGCTACTGGGTCAACCAGTTGCAGCTCACCATCGCGGACATGGTGGCCGAGGCGCACGACGCCCATCATCCCATCGCTGCCAGCGACTACTACGAAGACCAGCGCGAGGCGGCCCTGCGCCGTGCCGAGAACTTCCGCCTCGAGCGCATCCCCAAGTTCCTGGCGTATTTCGAGGGCGTGCTGGCGCGCTACGGCGACTGGCTGGCCGGCGGCGACCATTGGTCGTATGCCGACCTGTCGCTGTTCCATCTGGTCGACGGCCTGCTGTATGCCTTTCCCAAGCGCCTGGCCGCCGTGTCGCGCCACTATCCGAAAGTCATGGTGCTGCACGAGCGCGTGGCCAAGCTGCCCGAGCTGCAGGACTATTTCTCCAGTGGCCGGCGCCTGCCGTTCGGCGACGGCCTCTTCCGCTATTACCCGGAGCTGGACGGGGCATAGCGGACGATCCGGGCGGGCCGAGGCGAGGGACGGAGCGGCGGGCCTACAATCCCCGCATTCCCGTCCCGTACGTGCTCGCGCATGCGTTATTTCCGTCGCCGTTATTCCACGCCCAATCCCTACGCGGATGCCCAGGCCGACCCGTACGCCGCGGTCGCGGACGACCGGGGCCAACTGCCGGCGGGGCTGCCGGTGCAGCGGCCCGCGGTCCCGCCCCAGGCGAGTATCGCGCTGCAAGCGTTGACGTCCCCCTTCGCGGTGGCCGACCTGGAAACCACCGGGCTGTCGACCGCGTCATGCGAGATCCTCGAATTCGCCGCCGTGCACGTCGGGGCCGATGGCGCCATCGAACGCGAGTTCTCGCAGGTGGTGCGCGTCCGGCGCGACGTGCCGCCGTTCATCTCGCGGCTCACCGGCATCACGCAGGCCGAGGTGGACGCACATGGCGTCCCCATCGACGATGCGTTTTGCGCGTTCCTCGATTTCGTCGCCGACGTGCCGGTGTTCTTCCACAACGCCTCGTTCGACCGCCGCTTCCTGCTGGCCGCGGCCGAACAGACGGGCCGGCCGTACGCCAATCCCACCCACTGCACACTGGCGCTGGCGCGCCGCGCCTGGCCCGAGCTGCGTTCGCACAAGCTGGGCGTGCTGGCACAGCATCTGGGCGTCAGTGCGCCCACGCACCGCGCGCTGGCTGACGTGCGTACCACCGTGGCCGTGGCCCTGGCCGCGCGGACCCTGCTGGCGGGAAGTTGATGCGTCGTGTTTCGGGCGCGAGGCATTGGTTTCAGCCGATTTCCGGCGCCCGCCGGCGCGCTGGCGGCCTCCCTATACTGGGCTCTCCCAGTTTCCGCAAGGACGCTCCATGAACAAGCCCGTGAACAAGCTGATTGCCGTCGTGCTGGGCTGCGCGCTGCTCGGCGCCAGCCCCCTAGCCGTGGCCGACAAGCATCGTGGTCCCGACCGCCACGACGGCCGGCACGGCAAGCACTACGACCGGGGCCATGATCGCGGCCATGGTCCTGGCTGGCATGGCAAGCCGGGTCGGCACGATTCCCGCCATGACCACCGCGGTCCGTCGCGCTGGCGTCCCGATCCCCCGCCGCGCCATTGGGTCCGCGGCGAGCATGTGCCGCTGCCGTATCGCGGCCACCAGTACGTCATCAGCGACTGGCGCGGCTACCATCTCTCCGCGCCGCCGCGCGGCTATCAATGGATTGGCGTGGGCGCCGACTATTTCCTGATTGGCGTTGCTACCGGCGTCGTGCTGCAAGCCGTATTGGGCAACTAAGGCCCCCAGCCGCCCCGGCACGGGCGGCCTTCCTTATTTTTCCGGAACCCGCCGCATGTCAGAGTTCGATTCCATCAAAGAGGCCGTGCGCCGTTTCACGGCGGAGCGCGAGTGGCAGCAGTTCCATTCGCCGAAGAACCTGTCCATGGCGCTGGCCGGCGAGGCCGGCGAGCTGGTGGCCGTGTTCCAGTGGCTGACCGAAGACGCCTCGCGCAGCCTTACGCCGCAGCAGCGCCAGCAGGCCACGGACGAGATCGCCGACGTGCAGCTCTACCTGGTGGCCCTGGCCGACCAGCTTGGCATCGATATCCCCTCGGCGGTCCAAGCCAAGATGCGCAAGAACGCCGCGAAATACCCCGCCAGCCAGTTCCGCGGCAGCGCGCGCAAGTACGACGAGCCGGCGGGCTAGGGCCGGGCAGCCCGGCAGCGGCCTCGATCGCGGCCGCCCATGGCATCGGCCCCTGTGCGCGGGCGGTCCGCCGGCGTTAGCATAGGAATCGAAGACGCTGCCCGCGGTCCGCCGCTGTTTCCATGCAACCCCTCATCGACGCGCCCGCCAGCCTGGAAACCCTGATCGCCAGCTGCCGCCGGTTCGAGGCGCGGCTGCGTACGGGCACGGCCGGCCGGTTGGAGGACATCCCGCGCCCGGTGCGCGACTTCTTCCCCGCCAGCGACCCCTTTCCGCGCCTGCCCGGCATGTGGGCGCCGCTGCTGTGGCTTTTGGCCTGCTCGATGGCGCTCATGGGCATCGACGCCGTCATTCTGCAGGCGCTGCCGGGCCCGCCGGGCGACACGCCCAGCCGGGTGTTGTTGATGATGGTGGTGAATCTGCTGGCCGTGCTTGCCGCCGTCATCGGCATCGTGGGCGCGGCGCGCGCCTCCAGCCATGCGCTGGCGGGCCTGCGCGGCATGACGCATGGCATGCTGCTGGTCTCCGCCGCCGTGGCGGTGGCGGCGGCGCTGCGCGTCGGGCTATTCTGGCTGTTTCCGGTGCTGACGATGACGGGCGCGCTGTTGATGTGGCTGACGCTGAACTCGCGCTCGTTCCGCGTGTGGGGCGGCTACCAGCTGGCTGGCCGCCAGGTCCGCACGTTGCGCAGCCGAACGCGGCGCCCGCATTGACCGGCCCGGCGCGGGACGCCTTCCCGGTTTCACCAGCCCGCGGCCGCTCCGTCGCTGCGGGGATCGTTGCCGCCTTCGTACAGACCGTTCGGATGCAGTACGATCGCGCCGGCATGGCCCATGGTCTCGTCGTAGGCGCGCAGCACTTCCACCGGGTGGCCGCGTCCGCGCAGCGCGTCCAGTGTTTCCTCGGAAAAGCGCGATTCCATCTTCAGCGTCTCGCTGCTGTTGCCCCATGTACGGCCCAGCAGCCAGCGCGGCGCGGCGATGGCGGCCTGCGGGTTCATGCCGAAGCGCGCAATGCGGCTGAACACGGCGGCCTGCGACTGCGGCTGGCCGTCGCCGCCCATGTTGCCGTAGACCATCGTGCGCCCGTCCGCAAAGCGGGCCAGCGGCGGGTTCAGCGTATGGAAGGGCTTGCGGCCGGGCGTCAGCGGATTGCGCGCCTGCGGGTCCAGCGAGAAGCTGCAGCCGCGGTTCTGCCATTGCACGCCGGACTGCTCCAGCACCACGCCGCTGCCGAACTCGTGGTAGATGCTCTGGATGAAGCTGACCGCCACGCCCTCGGCGTCGATCACGCCCATCCATACGGTGTCACCGGGGCCCTGGCCGCCGCCCCAGGAGCCCGCCATGCCGGGGCGGATGCGCGCGGCCATCTCGTCCAGCGCCTCGGCGCGCAGCAGGGCCTGCGGGTCGATGCTCATGTAGGCGGGGTCGGTGATGTCACGGTCGCGGATGGCGAAGGCCTGCTTGGTGGCTTCGACGCACGCATGCACGAACGGCGCGCCGGCCGGATCCATGTCGGGCGTCAGCAGGCGGTCGAGCTGCCCCAGGATCAGCAGCGACACCAGCCCCTGCGTGGGTGGCGGCATGTTGTAGACGGTGCCCAGCGAGTGCGCCAGCGCCAGCGGGGTCTTCCAGACGGCCTCGTGGCGTTGCAGGTCATCCAGCGACACCGGGCTGCCGACCTGTTCCAGGTCGCGCGCCAGGCTGCGGGCCAGATCGCCCTTGTAGAAGTCGTCCAGTCCCTGGCGCGTCAGGTGTTCCAGCGTGGCGGCCAGGCGCGGCTGCCGGAAGCGGCTGCCCACGGCGGGCACCTCGCCGTCCGGCAGGAAAGTCTGTGCATAGCCCGGGACGTCCGACAGTTCGTCGCGCTTGGCCGCCACGCAGGACGACAGGCTCGTCGTGACCGGGACGCCGTCGCGCGCGTAGGCAATGGCATCCTCCAGCAGCCGCGCCACCGGCATGCGGCCGCGCAGTTCGGCGCGCGACCAGGCATAGGCCGCGTCCCAGCCCGACACCGTGCCGGCTACCGTGTTGGCAGCCAGGCCGCCGCGAAACGGAATGGCCGACAGGCCGCGCGCGCGGTACGCATCGATACTGGCCGCCGCCGCGGCGGCGCCACAGGCCTCCAGGCCGCGCGGAGCCTGGCCAGGCCGGCTGATCAGCCAGAAGCCGTCGCCGCCCAGGCTGTTCATGTGGGGATAGACCACGGCAATGGTGGCCGCCGCGGCGATCATCGCCTCGACGGCGTTGCCGCCTTCGCGTAGTACAGCCAGCGCGCTTTGGGACGCCAGCGCGTTGGGCGCGGTGGCCATGCCGCGGGTGCCGCGGACGGGATGGTGGGGATGCTGCACGGGAATCCTCGCACAAGGTGAAGCAAGCCGTCGCTGCCGACGGCGGGAATCGACGCATTGTAGGCATGGCTTGCGCCGGCTGGAAAAGGGCGGGCATGGCGGCCCGTCCGTGCCGCCCGCTACGCGTCGCGGGCCTGCAGCGGGAACAGGCAGGCGGCCTCGCGCCCGCCGTCGCGCGTCAGGGGGGGGTCGATGCGGGCGCAGTCGGGCTGCGGCCGCGGGCAGCGCGACTGGAAGCGGCAGCCGGGCGGAAGGTCAGCCGGGCTGGGGATCTCGCCGCGCAACGGGGCCGACAAGGACGCGTCGAAACGGGGAAAGGCCTGCAGCAGCGCCTGCGTGTAGGGATGGCGGGGATCATGCAGGACGTCTGCCGTACGGCCCTGTTCGACGATGCGGCCCAGGTACATTACAGCCACGCGTTCGCACAGATAGGACGCCACGCCCAGGTCATGGGTGACGAACACCATCGCAATGCCGCTGTCGCGCTGCAGGTCGCGCAGCAGGTTCAGCAGCTGCGCCTGCACCGACACGTCCAGTCCCGCCACCGATTCGTCGGCCACGATCACGCGCGGCTCGCAGGCCAGCGCCCGCGCCACTGCGACGCGGCGTACCTGGCCGCCCGACAGCTCGGACGGATAGCGCAGCGCGGTCTGCGCCGGCAGCCCGACCTGCTGCAGCAGCTCGGCCACGCGGCCCGGCACCTCGCGCGAGTCGCGCAAGCCGTGCAGGCGGATCGGTTCGGCCAGCAGGGCAGCCACCGTCATGCGGGGATCGAGCGAACCGCGTGCATCCTGGTAGACGTAGGCGACCTCACGCGCATGGCGCCTGCGCGCCGCGGCGTCCAGCGCACTCAGGTCGTGGGCGCCATACAGCACGCGGCCGTTGGTAGCGGGTTCCAGCCCCAGCATCACGCGCACCAGGGTGGATTTACCCGACCCGCTCTCGCCGACCAGCGCGAGCGATTCGCCGGCGTGCAGCGCCAGGCGCACGCCGTCCAGGGCTTTCAGGCGGCGGCGCCCGCCGTCGATGGGATAGGCTTTCTCCACGTCCAGCAGCGAGAAGACGGGAAGTTCGTGGGCGGTGTGCATCATGGCGGGGTTCTCAGGCGTGCCAGCAGGCCAGTGCACGCATACCACGCGGCTGCAGCGCCGGCCGATCGGCGCAGCGTGCGGTGGCGCGTGGACAGCGCGGCGCGAAGCGGCAGCCGGCCGGCATGTCCGACAGCGGCGGTACGACGCCGGGTATGGGTTGCAGGCGCTCAGCGCCGAATTCGATGGCGCTGGCGCGCAAGCCCTGGGTATAGGGATGCGCGGGCGCATTCAACACCTCGGCGGCCGGGCCGGTTTCGACGATCTGGCCGGCATACATCACCGCCACGTCATCGGCCACCTGGGTGGCCAGTGCAAGGTCGTGCAGCACGAACACCACCGATGCGCCCAGCGCGCGCACGCGCTCCAGGATCAACGCCATGATCTGCGCCTGGATCGTCACGTCCAGCGCGCTGGTGGGTTCGTCCGCGATCAGCAACTCGGGCTCGCAGGCCAGCGCCAGCGCGATCATCACGCGCTGCTGCATGCCGCCGGACAACTCGTGCGGGAACGCCTGCAGGCGCCGCTCGGGATCGGCGATGCCGACGTCGTTGAGCAACTGCACGGCGCGCTGCCGGCAGGCGGCGCGGTCCAGGCCGCGATGCCGCTTCAGCGGCTCGGACAGATGCTGCAGCACGGTGTAGCAGGGATTCAACGCGGCGGTGGCATCCTGGAAGATCAGGCCCATGCGCGTGCCGCGCAGCGCGCGCAGCCGCCGCTCCGGCATGCTGGCCACGTCGGCGTCGCCCACCATCAGGCGGCCGCGCAGGGCCACCTGCGGCGGGCGCAGCAGGCCCACCGCGGCATAGGCCAGGGTCGACTTGCCTGCGCCGGATTCGCCGATCAGCGCCAGCGCGCGCCCGCGCGGCAGCGTCAGGGAGATCTCGTCCAGCACGGCGACGCCGCCGCGCGACAGCGTGAAGTCTTCGACGGATAGCAGGGTTTCGGTCATGGGTTCAGTCGTTCCCGGTTCGCGGATCCAGCGCATCGCGCAGACCCTCGGCAAGCAGGTTCAGGCCGATCAGCAGGATGGCCAGCGCCAGTCCGGGGATGCCGGAGATCCAGGGCGCCATGGTGATGAAGCCGCGTCCTTCCGCGATCATCAGCCCCCAGTCGGGCGTCGGCGGCACCACGCCCAGGCCCAGGAAGGACAGGCCCGAGCCCAGCAGGATGGCGATCGACACCCGCATGCCCGCCTGGATCAGGATGGGCGAGGCGATGTTGGGCAGGATGTGGCGCATGACGATGTCCCGCGGTGCGACGCCCATCAGGCGGGCCGCTTCCACATAGGGGCGCTGCTTCACCTGCAGCACGTCGGCGCGCACCATCCGCGCGAACGGACCGATGAACGACAGGCCCAGCGCATAGATCACATTCGACAGGCCCAGCCCGAAGATCGCCATGAACGCCATGGCCATGATCAGCTCGGGAAAGGCCAGCAGGCCGTCGACGATGCGCATCGCCAGCCACTCGGTGCGTCCGCCGCGCAACCCGGCCAGCAGGCCCAGCGCCACGCCGCCCGTCAGCCCCACGGCCACCGAAGCGAAGCCGATCCACAGCGCCGAGCGCGCGCCGTACAGCAGCCGGGTGTACAGGTCCTGTCCGAAGGAATCGGTCCCCAGCCAGTGCGCGGCCGAAGGCGGCTGCATGGCGTTCACGAAGTCCTGGTCGGTGGGGCCATACGGCGAGAGCAGGGGGGCGGCCAGCGCCGCCAGTACGAACACCAGCACGATGGACAGGCCGACGACGGCCTTGCGCTGCGCACGCAGGCGTTGCCAGGCCCGCCGCGCACGCGCCGGTGGGGCGGGAATTTCTGCAAGTTCAGCGGCCATGTTTCCTCAGCCTTGGGTCGAGCACGACATAGGTCTGGTCGACCACGAAATTGACGACGATGAAGAGCAGGGCCGTGATCATGATGCCGGCTTGCACGACGATATATTCGCGGCCCTGCACGGCCGAGGTGATCATCATGCCCAGCCCCGGCAGCGTGAACACCACTTCGGTCATCACGGCACCGCGCAGCATGCCGCCGAGCTGCAGGCCGATCACCGTGACCAGTGGCATCAGCACATTGCGCATGCCGTGCACCCAGATCACACGCCACGACGGCTCGCCGCGGGCGCGCGCCGCCATCATGTAGGGCTGCTCCAATACCTCCAGCAGGCTGGCACGCGTCACGGTCGCGATCAGCCCCACGTACCACGCGCCCAGCGTGATCGACGGCAGCGCCAGGTGCCACAGGCCCGCGCCGAGGTCGTCCCACGGGGCCACGAAGCCCAGCGTGGGAAACCATCCCAGTCCGACGCCGAAGATCCAGATCAGCACCACGCCCAGGTAGAAGCTGGGGAAGGCATTGCCGCCCACCGCCAACGTGCTGGCCGCCATGTCGATCCAACTGTTGCGGCGCATGGCTGCCGCCACGCCCAGCGGGATACCCACCGCCAGGGCCAGCGCCAGCGACAGCGCCGCCAGCGCCAGCGTCACCGGTAGCGCCTGCAGGACCGCCTGCTCGAAGATGGGCTGGTGGCTGACGTAGGAGGTGCCCCAGTCCCCCTGCACGAAGCGCAGCAGCCAATCGGCGTACTGCACCGGCAGGGGCTGGTCCAGCCCCAGGTCGGCGTAGAGCTTGTCGTAGGAGTCGCGCGAATAGTCCGATCCCAGCATCAGCGCGACGGGGTCGCCCGGGGCGAGCTTCAGGAAGGCGAAGCTCACCGCGGAGACGACCAGCAGCACCAGCAGGGTCTGGACCAGCGCGCCCAGCAATCTGCGCATCATGGGTTCAGGACAGCCAGACGCCGTGCAGATCCAGCAGATCGGCCGGAACGTACTCGAATCCCTGCACCTTCTTCGACATGATCTTGAAGACCTTCATGTGCGCCAGCACGGCCAGCGGCGCGTCGGCCATCAGCACGTCCTCGGCTTTGCGGTACAGCTCGCGCCGCTTGGCCGGATCGATGATGTCCTGTGCCGCAACGCAGGCGTTGTCGAACTCGGGATTGCTATAGCCCACGAAATTCCACGGCTTGCCCGTGGCCCATTCGGGGTAGAGCGTCTCGTCCGGGTCCAGGTCGGCGACCCAGGCTTCGTCGTACATGTCGAAGTCGCCCGCATTGCGCCGGCTGGTCCACACCGCGCGGTCCACCAGTTCGATCTTGGGCTTGATGCCGATCTGCGCCAGCATCGGCGCGATCAGCTGCGCGTTGCGCGTGCCCATGCCGCCCGAACCCGTGAAGCCGTCGGTGACGATGAACACGGGATTGATCTCGCCCTGCTCCTTGGCCTGGGCGCGGAAGGCCTTGGCCTTGGCCAGGTCGAAGTACTGTCCGCGGCCCGCCTTGCCGATGTCGGCATCGTAGAAATCGGACATCGGCGGCGAGATGCAGCTGTAGGCTGCGATGGCCTCGCCGAAATAGCTCTGCTCGACGATCACCTTGCGGTCGATGGCGTAGGCCACCGCGCGGCGCAGCATGGGATCGGCGAACGGACCGCGCTTGTTGTTCATGCCCACGAAAGCATAGTTGCCTTCGACCTGGCCGTACACCGTCACGTTGGGGTTCTTGCGCAGTTGCGGGATGAACTGGAATGGGCATACCGACATGCCATCGACCTGCCCCGCCACCATCGCGGCCACCGCGGCGCTGGGTTCCTTGATCAGCAGGATCTGTACGCCGTCGAGCAAGGGCTTGCCGGCCTCGAAGTAATCGGTGTTGCGCGCCAGTTCGATCGACTGGTTCTCAGTCCAGCGCACCAGGCGGAACGGGCCCGTCCCCACCGGCATGCGGCCGTAGGCCTTGGGATCCTTTTCGACCGCGCTGCGGCACACGATCGTGCCCGCGCGGCCCGTGCTGCCCGTCAGTGCCACCGGCAGGAAGGCGTACGGCTTGTTGAAGTTCAGGCGTACCGTCAGCGGATCCACCACTTCCACGCTGGCCAGCTGCGCGAACTTCCAGCCGTGGGGCGACTTCACCGCCGGATCCTTGACGCGCTCCAGGCTCCACTTCACTGCTTGCGCGTCGCAGGGCTCTCCATTGTGGAACTTCACGCCGCGGCGTAGCTTGAAGACATGGGTCTTCTCGTCGGGCATGTCCCAGTCAGAGGCCAGGTCGGGCACGAAACTGACGCGCTTGCCGTCGTAGGCCACTTTCAGCAGCCCGTTGAATACGTTGTTGATGACCTTGATCGAACCCGCCGAGGCGGTGAAGTGCGGGTCGAGCGTGTCGATCGCTTCGACCCATGCCAGCTTGATGGTGCCGCCACGCTTGGGCGCGCCTTGCGCCAGGGCGGGCAAGCCTGCCGCCGAGGCGGCCAGCATGCCGGCGCCGGCCGCGGCCGTCTTCAGGAAACTGCGCCGTCCGAAATCGGCGGCGAGCGTGCGGGCCAGGCGGGCCTTGTGATCGATGGTCATCGTCAATTCCTTTTTCTAGGGAGGAGAGGAGGGAGGACGTGAAGCGAGGAACTGCATCAATTCGGGCACGGTGGCCACGACGTGCTGGCGCATGGCCGCCTCGGCCCTGCCGGGGTCGCCCGTGCGCAGCGCATCCAACAGGTCGATATGGTCGTCGCGCACGCTCAGCGGCCGGCTCAGCGAGTTGAACCACAGCCGCATGTACGGCTCGATCATCGCGTGCAGGCCGCCGATCTGCCGCAGCAACAGGGGGCGGCCGCACAACCCGCACAGGTAGTCGTGCAGGCCGCGGTGCGCCTCGGCCCAGTCGGAGGCGTTGTCGAGATGGTCGTCCATACGGTCCAGCATGCGTTCCAGCGTGCCCAGCGTCGCCGGCGTCAGGCGCTCCATCGCCAGGCGTACCGCCAGCCCTTCCAGGACGGCGCGCATCTCGAACACTTCCTGCATCTCCGCCACATCGAGCCCGCTGACCCGCACCCCGCGGTTGGGCCGAATCACGACCAGACCTTCGCTGGCCAGCCGGCGGAAGGCCTCGCGCACCGGCATGCGGCTGGTACCGATTTCCGCGGCGATCTCTTCGGGGATCAGGCGATGGCCAGGCGGATACACGCCGGACCGGATGGCGGCGTGGATATGGCGGTAGGCCTCGGCTTCTGCCGTGGTGGCCAGCGAATCGGTATAGGACGGGTTCTTCATGTTCACAGGTCTCCTCGTGCAGCCTTTCCGGCTGTCATATTGGATACGCCGATATACGTATGCGTATATGTGTACGCTGGCGACATTGTGTGCGCTGCAACATTCGAGCGGCAATAAGGGCTTACTCGCAACGGGTTTCCCCTATAAGAATCGAGTTTTGTACGGTTTTCGCGCGATGCAGCAATCAAGGGGTGGCTATCATTCCGTTTCCGCCTTCCGCCCGGACGCCTCGTATGAACCCGCTCCATACCGTGCTGCTTACCGTTGGCTTGTTCGCCCTGTCATTTCTCAGTCCGGGCCCCAACCTCCTGGTGGTCGTCCAGGCCAGCCTGCAGGGGGGGCGTGTGGCGGGCCTGATGACGGGGCTGGGCGTGGCAGCGGGCGATGCGTGCTACGCGGCGCTGGGCCGGTTCGGCATGGCCCCGTTGATCACCGCCGGCGGTTCGTTGTTCGCCTGGGTGCAGATGGCGGGCGGCGCCTATCTGGTCTGGTATGCGTTTCAACTGGTGCGGCGCCGCCAGCCGGTCGTTCTGGATGCGCCGGCGGGCGTTTCGCTCACGGGCCGCATGCGCGCCTTCCGGCGGGGCATGCTCACCGACTTGTTCAACCCGCAGACCGTG
>Ga0182743_1002159_pt1 | contig 17750 bp, 18 predicted proteins | sample eDN3rd30CKraftOP_FD_128522 | JGI IMG/M metagenome (GOLD analysis project Ga0182743, IMG submission 128522) | Enriched Organic Plus compost microbial communities from Emeryville, California, USA - eDNA 3rd pass 30_C Kraft OP (version 2) (version 2) ... | reverse complement strand
CGACATTATTTCTTGTTATTGCGATTACTCAATTTGGACTTCCAGTTGCCATTTCTAAATTTGTTGCTGAAGCACATGCACGGGGTGATGAGCGAAAAGTAAAAAAAATTCTTGTCGTTTCCCTCGCCTGTACTTTTTCGTTATCCATGATTTTCACACCACTGTTAATTATACTGGCTCCTATACTTTCTGAAACTTTATTTACAGATCAACGTACGATTTGGCCTTTACTAGCTATCGCCCCTGTCGTACCAATTATTGCGATTTCTTCTGTTCTGCGCGGTTATTTTCAAGGCAAACAAAATATGAAACCTTTTGCCCTTTCTCAACTGATTGAACAAATAGTAAGAATCACCTTTATTGCAGTCTTAACGAAAACCTTTTTACCTTATGGCATTGAATATGCGGCGGCAGGAGCCATGTTAGCATCCATTATCGGAGAGCTCGCCTCCCTACTTTACTTACTGCGTGCCTTTAAATTGAAAAAACACTTTAAATTACGTAAAGGCTTTTTTAAGATGGCTCACTCAGGCAAAGACACGTTTACCGAATTAATGGGCATCGCCGTTCCGACAACGGGCAGTCGAATGATTGGTTCTTTTGCTTGGTTTTTAGAACCGATTGTAGTCGCTCAAAGTTTAGCGATTGCTGGTGTAGCTACAGCTGTCGCTACTAAGCAATACGGGGAGTTAACCGGATACGCCTTGCCCTTATTAATGCTTCCTTCCTTCCTTACATCTTCCCTTGCTACATCACTTGTTCCAGCAGTAAGTGAGGCAAAGTCAATTGGAAATATGAAATTAATTGAACATCGATTGCAACAAACATTAAATATTACCTTCAGCACGGGTTGTTTAGCGGTTATTGCTCTTTATGTGTTTGCCGAACCGCTTTTAGAGCTGATGTACGGCTCCTCAAACGCTGCGGTTTTTATTAAATTTCTCGCACCTTTTTTTGTTATGTTCTATTTTCAAATTCCTTTACAAGCTATGCTTCAAGCATTAAATTTAGCGCGGGCGGCGATGATTAATAGTTTGATTGGTGCCATCGTTAAAATTGTCGTGATCTTCTTATTAGCAACAAAAGAGAGTTTTGGCATTATGGGAGCAGCCATGGGGATTGCTGTCGGAACAGTGCTCGTAACCTTTTTACATTTCTCAACCGTCTTAAAAGTCGTTCCGTTCACCATTCATGTTCGCAGCTATTGTTCTGCTCTGCTCATTGGTCTCATCTCAGGTGCCGGCGGTTATTATATGTTCTATTATCTTTTAACTAATTTCTCGATTAGTACCCGATTACTAAGTTCACTGACTATTCTTCTGATTACGTATATTGTACTGATGCTTGCTACTGGCAGCATTAAAAAGAGTGACCTACAGCGCATTCCGCGAATTGGACCTTTTCTAGCCCGTTTTGCATGGCGCCCTTAACTGTCACTTTGATCAATATACAGCGTTCCGTTCTTATAGCTACGTAAGGATATTTTCTTTATATCTTCATAGCCCCGTTTCTTTAATTGCTGACGGAGCCAAAACTGATTTTGCCCAATATGTCGGAGGCTATCCTCTTGTACTTCGCCATCTATAATCAGGGGAAATGCAGCCTCCTTATGTTGGGAAACTTCCTTATTTTCTCGTTTAATAACAGAAAGCTTACCTGTTGTTTCCAAAATGGCAAACTGAACCTCATTGATATCAATAATACCTTTTTCACGAAGCTGCGTTAGTAAATCGTCAAAATTATAGCGTTGCTGGCGCATCGCTTTTTCATCAATCTTTCCATTGCTAATAATAATACTCGGTGCGCCATCTACTAATTTACGAAACTTCGAGCTTTTCAATGACATATACGAAAATAAGAGTTGAATAACCAGCAAAATAAGCATAGGAAAAAGAATTTCTAAAAAAGGTTTGTCCTGTTTTTCAGCTGCAACAACAGCAATGTCCCCTAACATAATAAAAACAACTAAATCCAAAACACTTAACTCACCAATTTCACGCTTACCCATTAAGCGAAAAATAATTAAAATAAGCAAATAACTGATGACTGTCCTTAAAATAATTGTGGCATATAACTCCACATATATGCACTCCCTTAACTTGTAGATAATCCTTCCTTATTAGAATGTGCAAGAATTGGGAAAATATTTTTCCATTTTTTAATCGTTTGGTCTAGGCAAGACTTTCCACGAATATGCTTGTACTAAAAAGGGGGGAACGACAATCGAAACAAAAAGAATGAGCTTCGCCATCCTATACGGTGTTAGCACCATTTTTGTTTTAGCGCTAATTGCCAGTCTTATCTTCTCTACATTACTTCGCTTCACAGCATTAACAGAATCGTCCATAAGTCTCGTTGTAATGATTGTCACATTTTTATCGATTTTCATCGGGGGCTTTGTATCAGGAGGAAAAGGTAGAAAGCAAGGAATCCTACTCGGTGGAGGCACCGGAATTGTCTACTTAGCGATTATTTTATTATTTCAATATTTAGGACATGATTCATTATTTTCTGCAAAGCAATGGGTTTCTTATGGATGCTTCGTTGTGACCGCTACAATGGGAGGGATACTTGGAGTAAATATAAGCAAAGGAGAATAAAGAAACCGAGCGGGAATCCGCTCGGTTTCTTTATTCTTAAGCTTCTGCCTTCTCAGGCACACTTTCAACGACTTCGCGAATAGCTTGTCTGTCAAAAGTTAATTTTGTACCATCTGGTGATTTAATAACCACTTTTAATTCATCAATTGAATCGACTGTTCCATGTAAGCCGCCAATCGTCACCACTTTATCGCCTTTTTTCAAGCTGCTTTGCATTTCTTTAACAGCATTTTGACGTTTCTTTTGTGGACGAATAAGCAAGAAATAGAACAATACAAACATAATTAGTAATGGTGCTAATTGTACTAAACTGTCCATATGTAATCTCCTTTCTACGTAATATGTATGGAATTAGAAGTTTTTCGCATTCGGTTTATTAAAACCATACTGTTCAAAAAACTCTTCCCTAAAGTCTCCAAGACGATCTTCTCTAATAGCTTGTCTGACCTGCTCCATTAAGTTTAACAGAAAATGAAGGTTATGGTAAGTCGTAAGTCGAATTCCGAACGTTTCGTCACACTTAATTAAATGACGGATATAAGCACGACTATAGTTTTGGCAAACATGACAAGTACAGTTTTCATCGAGCGGACCAAAATCACGAGCATATTTCGCATTTTTTACAACAAGTCGACCATTACTTGTCATCAGCGTTCCATTACGCGCAATACGTGTTGGAAGAACACAATCAAACATATCAACTCCGCGAATTGCGCCATCAATTAAGGAGTCAGGAGAACCTACGCCCATTAAATAGCGCGGTTTATCCGCTGGTAATAATGGCGTTGTAAACTCAAGAACACGATTCATAATATCTTTTGGTTCGCCAACCGATAGACCACCAATCGCATAGCCCGGGAAGTCTAAAGATATTAAATCTTGAGCACTTTGCTTACGAAGATGCTCATATTCACCGCCTTGAACAATACCAAATAACCCTTGATCCTGCGGACGCTCATGTGCTTTTAGGCAGCGCTCAGCCCAACGTGATGTACGCTCAACCGATTTTTTCATATACTCTTCTGTTGCAGGGAATGGCGGACATTCATCAAACGCCATCATAATATCAGAGCCCAGCGCATTTTGAATTTCCATCGCTTTTTCAGGGGACAAAAATAATTTATCACCATTCAAATGATTTCGAAAATGAACGCCTTCCTCTTCAATCTTACGAAAATCGCTTAAGCTAAACACTTGGAATCCACCCGAATCTGTTAAAATCGGACGATCCCAATTCATAAATTGATGTAAGCCGCCTGCTTCTTTCACAATATCATGACCTGGACGTAACCACAAATGATATGTATTGCTTAAGATAATGCCTGCCCCCATTTGTTTTAATTCCTCAGGTGACATCGTTTTTACAGTAGCCATCGTTCCAACCGGCATAAATGCTGGTGTTTCAAAAGAACCATGAGGTGTATGAACAATTCCAAGTCTTGCCCCTGTTTGTTTACATGTTTTAATATGTTCGTATCGTATTGCTGTCAACTCATATAACTCCTTTCAAGAGCCATTCACTCTTATTTAATAAACATTGCATCTCCAAAACTAAAGAACCTGTATTTTTCTTCCACAGCTATATTATAGGCATGAAGCACGTTCTCTCGACCAGCGAGCGCACTAATCAGCATAATTAACGTAGATTTAGGCAGATGGAAATTGGTAATCATAGCGTCAATTCCTTTAAATTCATAGCCGGGATAAATAAAAATACTTGTCCAACCACTTTCTTCTTTAAACACGCCATTATGACGAGAAGCAATCGTTTCCAGTGTTCTCGTTGAAGTGGTTCCAACTGTAATAATGCGTCCGCCATTCGCTTTCACTTCATTTAACAGATGAGCCGTATCCGCTGTCATTTGATAAAATTCTGAGTGCATATCATGGTCATCAATATCCTCGACATTTACCGGACGAAATGTACCAAGGCCAACATGAAGCGTAATAAAGGCAATATGAACGCCCATCTCCTTCACCTTCGCTAACAGCTCTTTCGTAAAATGAAGTCCGGCTGTTGGCGCTGCTGCTGAACCACGTTCTCGTGCATATACCGTCTGATAACGGTCTTGGTCATCCAGTTGCTCTTTAATATAAGGAGGTAATGGCATTTCCCCTAATTCCTCAAGCACTTCATAAAAAATCCCATCATACTGAAATCGTAACATGCGTCCACCGTGCTCAAGTACACCTGTGCAAACAGCCTTTAATTTCCCATCTCCAAAGACAATCGTTGAGCCTTCTTTAATTCGTTTCGCTGGTTTCACAAGCGTTTCCCATTCATCATCTTGCTGCTGTTTTAATAACAGCACTTCTATATTAGCACCCGTATCTTCCTTGCTTCCATGCAGGCGCGCAGGCAGTACCTTCGTATCATTTAATACTAAGCAGTCGCCTGGCTGCAGATACTCTGTAATATGTTTGAATACATCGTGCTGTATGTCTCCCGTCTCTTTATCTAACACCATCAGTCTGCTTGCTTCCCTATTTTCCAATGGGACTTGAGCAATCAATTCCTCCGGCAAATGAAAATCAAATAAATCTAATTTCACTTCTTCCACTTCCTCATAAGTTCAATCTTGAAGTATCTTTCATACTTAGGCTATGTTACTTCATTATGTTAATTCATGCGCTTTTTCGGGACTGTTCGACTGTTCATATGGAATCTTTGTTTTTAGATAAGCAAAAAAACACCACAGTATGTAACAGAGCCATTATTTAAACCTTCCAATAACATAAAAAATCGCCGATAAAATCAAGCTGACAATAATCGACGTGACAATCGGAAAATAAAACGTTGTATTCTCTTTTTTAATGACAATATCACCTGGAAGTTTACCAAGATTAATAAATTTCATCGCAAAGCCAATAATAAAAAGAATAACACCAAGAGTCATCAAAATCTTAGGTAGCCCTGTCATTTCGGCACCTCCATTTGAAAATGCTCATATACAAGAGGTGTGGCTATTCGACCACGAGGGGTTCTCTGTAAGAAACCAATTTGTAATAAATACGGTTCATATACATCTTCAATCGTGTGAGCTTCTTCTCCGATTGTCGCCGCAATCGTTTCTAGCCCTACTGGTCCACCGCGGAATTTTTCTATAATTCCTCTTAGAAGCTTATGATCAATATGATCAAGGCCTAGGCGATCAACTTGTAAAAGCTCTAAAGCATAGTCAGCTAGTTCCTTTGTAATTGTACCATCCCCACGCACTTGAGCAAAATCTCGTACTCTTCGAAGCAAGCGATTGGCAATTCGAGGCGTACCGCGTGATCTTCTCGCGATTTCCCCTGCAGCTTGCACATCCATTTCTGTATCCATAATAACCGACGTTCGCATGACGATATCTGTTAATTGATACTCCGTATAATATTCTAAGCGACTCAATACACCAAAGCGATCACGTAACGGGGCCGATAAAGCACCGGCTCTTGTCGTAGCTCCAACTAAAGTAAAAGGCGGAAGGTCAATCCGTATTGAACGCGCCTCAGGTCCTTTCCCAATAACAATATCAAGACAAAAATCCTCCATAGCAGGGTACAATACCTCTTCTACAGCACGCGGCAAACGATGAATTTCATCAATAAATAACACATCTCCTGGTTCAAGCGCACTTAGGATCGCTGCCAAATCACCAGGCCTTTCGATAGCTGGTCCAGATGTTGTACGAATATTTACGCCCATTTCATTCGCAATAATAACCGCTAATGTCGTTTTCCCAAGACCCGGTGGTCCATATAATAGTACATGATCGAGTGTTTCTTCACGCATCCGTGCGGCTTCAATAAACACACTTAAATTCGCCTTGACCTTATCTTGGCCAATATATTGCTGTAATGTTTGTGGTCGCAAGCTCTGTTCAAAGGACAGTTCGTTCGAATCAACCTCCTGATTCACTATTCTCTCCTCCATTACGCCACCCCTTATCTTAACATCATTTGTAATGCTTTTTTAATATATTGCTCCGTTGTGAATGTCTCTGCACCAAGCTGCTTTGCTACTTTTTGTACTTCTTTATCCGAATAACCTAATGCCTTTAAGGCAAGAATGGCTTCATCTAGTTCCGTTGACTTCGTTTCTATGCGCTCACTCGGTTCATGAAATAAACTCGGAAAAGCATCGGGAATAATATGTTCCAGTTTCCCTTTTAAGTCCAAAATCATTTGGCGTGCTGTTTTCTTCCCAACACCTGGGAACTTCACAAGAAATGATTCATCCTCCTGCTCAATAGCCTGAACCACTTGATCAACTTGACCAGATGCTAAAATAGCAAGCGCCCCTTTCGGACCAATTCCCGTTACACCTAAGAGTTTCATAAATAACGCCTTTTCTTGACGTGTTTGAAATCCGTAAAGTGCAATTAAATCTTCTCGAACATACTGATATAAATAAATTTGAATTTCTTTTTTTAATTGATTGGAAAAAACAAAAGGATTTGGTGTAACAACCTGATACCCAATTCCCCCATTTTCTACCACTATGTATTCCGGTCCAATATAGTCGACCATTCCTTTTAAATAATCATACAAATCTCTTCTCTCCCCGATTTTGCTGTATCTCTCATTGTACCATAGATTGAGGAATTTACGGAAGGAAGAATCTATTATCCTAATGAGCGGAGTTAGAAGGCATCGAATATACTCTATATTCCTTGATTAAGTTAGTAAATTGCTCCTTACTGATAATCGGAATACCTTGCTGTAATTCCTCTTGTTGATAGGCCTCAAGCTTTCCAACATCCAATTGAAAGAAAGTATGAATCACTTTTTCATACTCTGGTTTTCCATTAAAAATAGACAACGTTCCATCTTCTGTCATGCCGAAATAACCGTTCGCTTTAAGCAAAGGAGAAATATCATTTTCGAATTTATGCAGTACAAGATGTTCTTTTGTCTGTTCAACAATTTGCCACTCTCGATATTTTTTTTGAAACTGAGCCATCGACCCAATGACTTCCATTACTTTTTCTTCGCTCAGCTCTCCATCTAAATATTCGCGTTGAAGAATAACCTTTGTTTCAACAGGCTGGTACTCTTGAATCGATCGTTCTGCTGATCCCTTCCAGACGAAGGAAAAAAACAGGAACATGAAACAAGCTAGAATTCGTATTATCATAACCCTCACCTCTTGCGGTAGCTGCTTTTTTTATTAGTGTGACCGAATACAAGCTTTTTAACCAAAGGCTATGTTACTGAATATTGTTTAACAAAGGTAAACAAAAAAGGACTGACTCCAAGATTGAAGTCAGTTCATGTTAATTACCTAAGATGATCTTCGTGAATGTCCAGATTATCGAATAAATCATCTGCATCTAAAATTACGCCGTCTGTCGGACCTCCATCACGTAAATTGTTGTCAAGTGTCATCGTGCGGTAATATACCCCTGTATCTGTTGTTACATGAAGAGTTCGACCTTTAACAAGTGGCTGTACTTGTTCGATAATAACATTCTTAATCGCTCTTGATTGTGCATAACTATCAAGTAAAACCGTTACAAGTACATCCTTTTGCATCACAATTGCCCGAGTATCCTTCACATTTGGAATAGAATTAACCTGACGATTAATACGATCGACGAGATTACCTTCATAAGAATTATAGTATGAAGACTTTGCATGAAGTGGTTTACTGGCGTGACCATGATAGTTACGGTCTCTTTCACTGTAGCTATCATTGCCATTGCGTAAACCATCTTCCGCAGCATCTAACATCGGTACTTCATTATTTATATTTCGAACAAGCTGATCTTTTTCCGTTGACTGATAGCCCGTTCGGTTAAGGAAGTTTTCATTTTCTGTTGCTTGTTGGTTATTACAGCCGCTTAGTCCCATCACTACTGCTAGGCATAAGGGTCCTATCGATAATTTCTGTCGCAATAACAACCCCCCTTTGATTACTCATTTATAGCATTGATAACAAGGGGGGATTTTACTCTGTTAGTTATTGCCCTATTTAGAAACGAGCTGCGCCAACTGCTTATTCAACTCCATTCGTTTCTCAAAATCTTCCACCGTTATTTTCCACACATGATCTAAACGAAAACGTGTTTTAAATAAAAGATTCCACTCACGAAAAATATCAGACGGATAAGCAAGGGCATACAAAAAAGCTGGATTTTTTTTATATGCTGCAATTTGCGGATACTTCCAAACCTCCTTAGACGGGTCATCTAAATGAGGTAAAATCCGATTCGCATACTGTAAATAATCTATCATACGCGGAGCTTTAGCAATTAAGTCAAAATCAATTAAAGCCAGTGTCCCATCTTCCTTACGCAGAAAATTATGGTGGGCACAGTCGCCATGAATAATCGTATCGGCTTCTTGATCTATCTCCTTTTGATAAGTCTCTAAACCCTTTAAAGACCACTCTGCCCAAGCAATCCATTCTTCTAAAATGGACTCTGGAATATGCTCGCGAATATATGATGCATTTTGTCGGAATAAAGCTAAGCGATCTCTCCATTTATTTAATTGATTATAAACGGGAAGTGATGGCAATGAAATCTGGTCAGCGCTGTTATGAAATGCTTCTAACAGTTGCGCTCCTTCTATTCGATTAGACTCATTAGCAAAATTGAATTTATTGGCACTTGGCGGCAAAAATTCAATAAAACTGTACCACATACCATCTAGCCGAAATGGTTCTGGCTCACTGTACATACTATACGTACGGTCAAAACCTATTTGTTTTAATAAAAAGGTCAATACTTGCTGCCGATACCATTTTTCACGACTAGTAAAGCCCTTTAAAATAAGGGGAGGATGATTTTTAAAGGTAAGTAAATACACATTCCCTTGAAGCCGTTTCATTCTCTCGGGTCTGCTTTTTAACGTTTTAATTTTAGAAAGAAGGCGATTTTTAAAACTATAATTCCGACTAAAAGTCATCGCTTTCCTCAGCATACGTTGGCATACCGAATGTCTCAGGTGCACGAACCCCACCGAATTGATCTGGAATAAAAGGTCCTGGCTGACCGCCAAAGTGTCCTGGTACATTCATGCCCGGCTGTCCACCAAATGGAATAGTCACATATGGATTATCTTGTTGCTCTGCTGGATTCTCTCGTTGAATATTTTTATATTGACCTTGCATATGCTTTGGCTGAGCATACATGTTCGAAAATGGCTGTTGATAAGGCGACTGTGTTTGAGTTCCCGTAAATGGTTGCTGGGACGACGGCGACCCTTGGGTGCCTGGCTGTTGTTGATACGGGGGCTGTACTTGCGTTCCCCCAAATGACGGCTGGGACGACGGCGGCGCTTGGGTGCCTGGCTGTTGTTGATATGGGGGCTGTACTTGTGTTCCCCCAAATGGCGGCTGATACGACGGCGACCCTTGGGTGCCTGGCTGTTGTTGATACGGGGGCTGTACTTGCGTTCCTCCAAATGACGGCTGATACGACAGCGACCCTTGGGTGCCTGGCTGCTGTTGATATGATGGTTGTGCTTGCGTGCCTGCAAATGATGGCTGATACGACGGCGGCGCTTGTTTATCTGACTGTTGATATGATGGTTGTGCTTGCGTGCCTGCGAATGATGGCTGATACAACGGCGGCGCTTGGGTGCCTGGCTGTTGATATGATGGCTGTACTTGTGTTCCTCCAAATGGCGGCTGGTATGGCGACTCTGCCTGTTCATCTGACTGTTGATACGATGGCTGCATTTGCGTTCCCCCAAATGACGGCTGAGACGGCGGCTCTGCCTGTTCTCCTGGTTGTTGATATGATGGCTGCATTTGCGTTCCCCCAAATGACGGCTGGGACGGTGACTCTGCCTGTTCGTCTGACTGTTGATACGATGGCTGCATTTGCATTCCCCCAAATGACGGCTGAGACGGCGGCTCTACTTGCTCACCTGGCTGTTGATACGATGGCTGCGTTTGTGCAACCGTAAATGGTGGTTGATACGGTGTACCTGGAAGTGGTTGTTGATACGGCGAATAATTCTGCGGCTGCTGATAGGTTGCATCGGAAAAACTTGGCTGAGTATAAACCGCTTGCGGATAGGGGTTTTTCCCTTTATCCGGCCCATATGTTCCTATAGAGCCTTTACTACATCCACAATCCTCCGATTCTTCTTGGTAAGTAGGCTGTACTTGCGTTCCCCCAAATGGAGGCTGGTACGGTGTGCCTGGAAGTGGTTGTTGATACGACGAATAATTTTGCGGTTGTTGATAGGATGCATTAGAAAAATTCGGTTGGGGATAAACTGCTTGCGGATAGGGGTTCTTCCCTTTATCCGGTCCATATGTTCCTATAGTGCCTTTACTACATCCACAATCCTCTGCTTCTTCTTGGTAAGCAGGCTGTACGTACGACTGTGCTGAAGGCTGCATGTTCATTGATTCATATCCATCATATTGCTGTGCTGGCTGCTGTGGGAATCCTCCTGAATATGGATTAAATGTCGGTATCTGCATCATGCCTGGCATACTCGCACCAGCCACACCGTTAGCATTCACCGGAGCTTGAATAGCGAATTCTCCCAAAACATCTGGACTTTCTTCATAGACTTGTGGATTCATTTGTCCCTCTTCACATTGCCCCTGCATCCATTGCTGCGGGATTGGCGGTGGAGGCGGATAACAAAATCCTGTTCCCGGCAAAATTGGTGTCACCGGAATACATGTCTCAATAGGCTGCTGTACCATCGATTCAATCTGAACAGGTGGAGCTTGCGGAATTTCTGGGGGCTTCGGTGCCTCAGGAATTTTTACTTCTTCCTTCGCCTCAGGTACAGGTGTAACCTGCATCTCCTTCATGCTTAACGTATAATTATTCGCCATATCCTCCTGCAGGATGACCGGTTCAGGAATAGGTACCTCTTCTTGAACAACGACTGGCTTTTCTTTCTCAACCGGCTTTGGCTGCATAATAGGCTGCTTCTCTTCCTTTGGCTTTAACTGCATAATAGGTTGTTCTTCCTCTTTAGAAACTTGTGGTGGAGCGGAAGGAATCTGCGCTTCCTTTACTCCTTTATGAACAATTTGGCTCGGCTTGACTGCCTCTTTCTTCACGTTGCCAGCTGAACCTGGTATTTTTAGTTTCATACCCGGCATTAATAAATCCGGGTTGCTTAACTGTGTGTTTAATTTTTTTAATTCTTCGAAGCTGACACCGTACTTTTTAGCCAGCTTCCAAAGCGTGTCGCCTTTTTGGACTATATGAATTTTCACGCTGCAATCCCTCCTGTGCATATGTCCATATATACTATGAAGCGATTATTAAATTGATAATATTTCATCATCAAAACTTATGCCTGAAGGAAAGACTTTATGAAAAATTTATATACATTTCACCTTCGAATTTCAACCAAAGGGAACCTACACGAAACAATAAAAAGACCTGAATCATGTTCAATTCAGGCCTTCTTTATGATCATTTATGTTGTAACATTCGATTTAATGCAAGAATGGCATCATCGGCAATGTTTTTTTCTACCTTAATTGGATTAATCACTTGCCCTTTGCTAATCGATTCAAGAGACCATAGTAAGTGCGGCAAATCGATTCGATTCATCGTCAAGCATGGACACATATTCGGATTCAAAGAGATAATATTTTTATCCGGATGCTTAGCCATCAATCGTTTAACAAGATTCATTTCCGTTCCAATTGCCCATGAGCTGCCCGGTTCTGCCTGTTCAATAGCGTTAATAATATAAGAGGTTGAGCCATTATCATCTGCCATGGCCACTACTTCACGGCGACATTCGGGATGAACAATAATTCTCATATCTGGTTGTGTTTTACGCAGTTCTTCAATGTTAGCAGTCGTAAAGTTTTCATGAACGGAGCAGTGACCTTTCCAAAGCAATACTTTAATATTCTCGATATTCCCTTCATAAATTAATTCATCTTTATGTGGATCCCATACCGCCATCTGATCTAAAGGAATTCCTAAATCATAAGCAGTATTTCTCCCTAAATGTTGGTCAGGTAAAAATAAAATCCGTTCTTTCTGAGATAGCGCCCAAGATACCATTTCCTTCGCGTTTGAAGAGGTAACGGTTGCTCCTCCATTTTTACCGACAAACGCTTTAATCGCTGCTGTTGAATTTACATATGTTAAAGGAAGAATTGTATCACCAAACAACTGTTGCAGTTTTACCCAAGCTCGATCTGTTTGATGAATATCCGCCATATCCGCCATCGAACAGCCTGCACGCATATCCGGTAAGATAACTGTTTGTTCTTCCGTCGTCAAAATATCCGCTGTTTCTGCCATAAAATGTACACCACAGAAGACAATGAATTCTGCCTCTCGATTCGCCGCAGAAATTTGAGCAAGCTGCAGGGAATCACCTGTAGCATCAGAAAACTGAATCACTTCTTCACGTTGATAGTGATGCCCTGGAATAAACAAACGGGATCCGAGCTGTTTTTTTATCTCCCAAACACGCGCTTCCATTTCTTCTGTTGTCATCGTTTTATATACTTCCGGTAAAGCTGTTGAGACTAACGCTTGTTCTAATAAACTCATTAATACACACCCTCCCGTTCTCTTACCTTGGCACTAATATCAAGCGCACGTACACTATGCGTTAAGCATCCTAACGAAATCATATCTACTCCACAATCTCGGTACAAAGCTAAATTGTCTAACGTAATTCCTCCCGATACTTCTGTCACAATATGAGGCGGAACTAATTGAACAAATTGTTTAATTTCCTCTGGTGTTCGATTATCAAACATAATAATATCAGCACCAGCCTGAACTGCTTCAATCACTTGCTCTTTTGACTCTGTTTCGACTTCAATTTTAACTGTATGACCGAGCTTCGCTTTAACAATCTCAACAGCCTTTGTAATCGAACCGGCAAAGGAAATATGATTATCTTTAATCATAACCGCGTCATACAAGCCATAGCGATGATTGAAAGCCCCGCCAGATCGGACGGCATACTTCTCTAACATACGTAGACCGGGTGTTGTCTTTCTTGTATCACAGGGCTTCGTCTTCGTTCCGTCTAATATTTGCACTGCTTTATTAGCTTCTGTCGCAATGGCCGACATTCGTTGGACTAAATTCAGCACCACTCGCTCTCCCTTCAAAAGAGCGGCCATACTCCCCGTCATTTGCGCAAGCTTTTGACCAACTTCAAACGATTCACCATCTCTTACAAACAACTCAATTTCAATGGTTGAATCTAACATCGTAAAGCCTGTTTTAATAACATCTCCTCCCGAGAAAATACCAGCTTCTTTTGCCAAAAATGTTAACGTGCCTTGTGATTCAACTGGAAATAAAGTGTCGCTCGTCACATCGCGTTCGCCGATATCTTCAATAAAGAATTGCTCTAATAATTGCCTAAGCTTTAATAAATTCATATACAACGCTTCCTTTCAAACGTTTTATTACTTCATGACGATCTAATATTATGGAAGTATCCAGCCAAACCGCATCATTTTCTATTGGATAATCACTTCGGAAATGACCACCTCTGCTTTCTTGCCTTGCTAATGCCGATTCAGCAATCAACCATGAGACAATAATCGCATTCACTTTTGCTAACTCATGGATGGAAGCATTCTCACATGCTAGCTCGAGCAAACAATCAATCTGAAATGATTCCAACCAGGCTTTTAAGCGGCCAAGATCCTTCGCATTCCGAACAATACCCGCATAATGCATAAGATGTTTTTGAATATCCGCTAATTCAGGCAATGTGATTAAACCAGGACTAGTCTTTTTTAACGTTTTCTTTTCTTGAGGTAATACTCTTTGAGGAGCTTGCTGCAAATAGCGACCGAGAGTACTCCCAAAAACTAACCCCTCTAATAACGAATTACTAGCAAGACGATTGGCACCATGAACACCTGTACAAGCGACTTCTCCAACGGCATATAAGCCTTCGACAGAAGTTCGCCCCTTCCCATCCGTTTCAATTCCGCCCATTAAAAAATGATTGCCGGGAGCTACAGGAATTTTTCCTTCTTCAAGGTGGATTCCATTTTTCAAGCAAAGGGCAGCGACTGTTGGAAAACGCTCCCTAAAATTAGAAATCATCGAGATATCTAAATACACGTTTTCTCCACGTTCAATATAGGAGTAAATCGTTTGCGCGACAATATGGCGTGGCGCTAAATCTGCTAAAGCATGAACATCCTTCATAATCGCTTTTCCTGATTCTGTTACAAGCTTTGCTCCTTCACCGCGAACAGCTTCAGATACAAGTCCTTGCGTTTTACCGTTACAATATAATAAAGTCGGATGGAATTGAATAAACTCCATATCACGAATACGCGCTCCTGCTTTAAGAGCTAGAGCAATTCCGTCTCCAGATACGGTGCTGGCATTAGACGTGAACTGAAATAATGACCCGCATCCGCCGGTTGCTAACACAATATGTTCACCACACATCGTTTGAAGATGGCCTTCATGATTCACTATCTTAACGCCAATACAGGAAGCATCATCCCCCATTATGAGCTCAACGACTGCTGTATCTTCCATCACTTCCACCTTCGAAAGAGCCAACTCTCTAAGCAAATGCTCAATGATGTATTTTCCAGTTGCATCACCGTGACTATGAAGAATTCTACGCTCACTATGAGCACCTTCCATCCCAAGCATAAGATGGCCTTCTGAATTACGATCAAATTCCATCCCAGATGCTATTAGTTCTGAAATAGCAACAGGAGCTGTTTGCACTAATGCTTCTACTGCTGTTGCATTGTTATAATAACGGCCTGCTTGAATCGTATCTTCTCTATGGGAAATCGGTGTATCCTCTTTAGACATAGCAACAGCAACTCCACCTTGTGCTAAATACGAGTTGCTATGGCGAAGCTTAGATTTTGTGATAAGCATCACATGTTTGGTTGCACTCGCTTCTATTGCTGTTTTTAATGCTGCAATTCCACTGCCGACGATAATGACTTCCATTTTATTCATTTTTACCGCTCCTTGATTTAACAAGTGTCTTGACACATATATTTACACATTATTAAACTATAATCAAGAGTTTTTTAGAATAGACCTGTTAAATAACGGCGTTAAGAAAGATAAACACTTTCTATAACCTAATCCTACACTATGAAGTGGATGTGACTATTTTGATTTATTTTGACTACGCAGCAACAACACCAATTGATTCTGATGCTTTAAAAGTATGGGTAGATGCTTCACAGCAGTTTTATGGAAATTCAAGCAGCCTTCATGATTGCGGCTCCCAGTCTGCCAAGCTGCTTGATGTATCACGTCAACAGCTCGCTGCACTACTACACGTTGAAAAAGAGCATGTGATTTTTACAAGCGGCGGGTCTGAAAGCAATGTACTTGCGATTGACACCTTATTGGCATCTAAACATCCACATAAAAACCATATATTAGTCAGCCAAGCGGAGCATGCCTCCATCTATCAATATGTTGAAAAACTTAAAAACAACGGCTATCATATTACGTACCTTGAGCATCTACAAGATGGCACAATAGATCTTAATTATTTAGAAACCCAGCTTTCGGAACAAACATGCCTCATCATCGTTCAACATGTTAATTCCGAAACAGGAGTCGTACAACCAATTGAAAATATACGAACACTCTTACACAACCGAGATATCTTTCTTCATGTCGATTGTGTCCAATCTTTTGCTAAACTGCCATTACAATCGATTAGCAGAGCTTGTGACAGCATGGCAATCTCCAGCCATAAAGTATATGGTCCAAAAGGTGTCGGAGCGGTTATTTTTCCCAATAAACATAAACTAAAACCGGCGCTTCCAAATGTGACACATGAATATGGCTTTCGAGCTGGTACTGTCAACGTTCCAGGAATTGCCGCTTTTGTGACAGCTGCTACAAAGCTAGCAAACCAGCTCGATCAGGAATTAGCACGCATATCCACCTTACGTACGCAATTCATTGAGCTGCTGCAGGAATCAAACGTACTCTTTGAAGTCATAGAATCAAAAAGAAGCCAGTTGCCGCATATTCTTGCGTTAACCTGCTCAGGACTGCAAGGACAATATATAATGATTGAATTAAATCGACGTGGATTAGCTATTTCTACAGGAAGTGCTTGCCAAATTGATAAGCAGGAGCCTTCCAAAATGATGCTTGCTATGGGGAAAACCATTGAGGAAGCACATCAGCTTATTCGCCTTTCATTTGGCAAAATGACGACAGAAGCAGATGTGAAAAAATTAGCCGAAAACTTTGTTCAAGCTGTGGTACAATAAAATAATTATTCGTTTTTAAACATTGAGGAGAGATTACATGGATACAAAAAGAAAGTTACTCGGTGAAGAAAGACGATTGCAACTACTGCAAATTCTCCAATCAAGTGACCGGCCTATTACAGGAAGTGAGCTTTCAAAACAAGCTAACGTTAGCCGACAAGTAATTGTGAGTGACATCACACTTCTAAAGGCTCGAAATGAACCGATTATCGCAACAAGCCAGGGCTATTTATATATGCATACAGCAAACAAAACGCAAAATTATGAGCGTACCGTCGCCTGTCACCATGAGCCTTCACGTACAGAGGAGGAGCTGAACTTACTTGTTGATATCGGGGTAACTGTTAAAAATGTAAGCATTGAACATCCGATATACGGCGATTTAACAGCATCTATTATGGTTAGCAGCCGCAAAGACGTTCAACAATTTCTTACTAAAATGTCAGAAACAAATGCTTCCTATTTACTAGAGCTAACCGATGGTATTCATCTTCATACATTAAGTGCATCATCAGAAGAGCTGTTAGATGAAGCGGAAGCTGTCTTAAAAAAAGCCAATATTCTTGTAGAGTAAATGTAAAAACCCCCATTCAATACGAATGAGGGTTTTCCTTATCCCATCTTCACAGCTGTCTCCACAGCGAAGCTCGGATAACTTCCAAGAATAGAAACCTTGCAGCCAAGTGCTTCTAATTCAGAAATAGTACCTGGAATAAGCACTTCATCGAGCGCCATTTCCACATCAATAATAAAGAAGTAATTTCCTAATCCCGTTTTCATTGGGCGGGATTCAATTTTGGATAAGTTTAATTTGCGCCATGCAAACGCCGAAAGTACTTGATGAAGGGCCCCGGAATGATCGGCAGGAAGCATCACCATCAGCGTTGTTTTCCACCCTCGATTAACCGTTACATGCCCTTTATAGTCGACACTCTCCTTCGACACGACAATGAACTTCGTAT